>Ga0080006_1093870_pt1 | contig 38827 bp, 30 predicted proteins | sample RS3BMetagenome_FD_69209 | JGI IMG/M metagenome (GOLD analysis project Ga0080006, IMG submission 69209) | Ferric oxide microbial mat and aquatic microbial communities from Rainbow Spring, Yellowstone National Park, USA - RS3B (SPADES... ...
CTGACCGATGCCATCGCCGCTCGATACCCCGACGGTTGGTTGCTGGCTCTTGTCAAGTTGGCCATCATTTCGGCTAAAGTGGGCCTGATGATTGTCTTCATGATGCAGATCCGCTGGACCCTTCCTCGGTTCCGGTATGATACGTTGATGGATCTGGCCTGGAAACGACTGATCCCGCTCGCCCTGATTAATTTGACGGCGACCATGGTGATTCTCTGGGGTCTTCGCGAGCAAAATCTTCTGGGTGGCTGGAAGTTTTATTGATCCAATCGGAGACCTCGGGCACGACTCGAGAACGGAGCAGTTGACGTGAAGGCCGATGATCCCAACCTGAAACGAGTGACTCCTCCCGTCCTGAGCCGGTGGGAGAAGTCCTACCTACCGCAAATTCTCGGCGGCCTGGTGGTCACGGGCCAGCATATTCTTGGTGCGGCTCTGGGCAAAGGTGCCATCACGGTTCAATACCCCGAGGAACAACACATCCCTAGCACCAATTACCGGGGGGTGCATCGGCTCAACAAAGATGAGCAGGGACGGGTCAAGTGCGTCGCCTGTATGCTCTGCGCGACCGCCTGTCCGGCCCACTGCATCGACATCGTCGGTGCCACGGCTCCCGATAGCTGGCCGGATCGGGAGAAATATTGCGAGAGCTTCGTCATCGATGAACTTCGCTGCATCTATTGCGGGATGTGCGAGGAAGCCTGTCCCGTCGAGGCCATCGAACTCACGGGCCTTTATGACTTGACGGGGCTGTCTCGCGAGCAGATGATCTTCGACAAGACCAAACTTCTGTCCGTGTTCGATCTGACCAAAGACGTTGAACCGATGAAGTACACCACCCCTCCGGGGTCGAACACGACACCGCCGACCGTCGAACTTCAGACGAAGCTGACCGCCGGACCGTTCGAGCAATAAGTGTTGCTGGCGATGGTCTCGCCGACAACCCCATGAATTTCGCAACGCCGGAGGACGACCGAGACCGTGGATACGCTTAGCCGATTCGACCTGATCAACCTGGTCTTCACCATCGTCACCGGCTGCTGTGGGGTCTACCTGCTTTTGCCTCACAGTCATGGCCGGGCCAAGCCCATCCTGGCTCATCGGATCGGCTATGTCTTCTCGAGCCTGTCCTTGATCTCGCTCTTTTTGTTCTGCCGGACGACCAATGTCGAGTTCGTCACCAAGGCATTTTTCTACATCTTTGCCGTTGCCTCGGTTGCCTGCGCGATCCTGACCATTACCAGCCGCGATCCGATCCATAGCGCTCTCTGGTTCGCGGCGGTCGTCCTGGCGACCTCGGGTTTGTTTCTTCTGTCGGGAGCTCAGTTTCTGGCGGCGGGAACAGTCATCGTCTACGCAGGCGCGATCATTGTGACCTTCCTCTTCGTGATCATGCTTGCTCAGAAGGAAGGTCGAGCGATCTATGACCGAATGGCAAGGGCCCCCTTCTTGGCCACCCTCGCTAGTTTTCTGCTGCTGTTCGGACTCCTCCTTGCCTTGCTTGGAATGCGAGGTCAGCCGGTGATGGGAAGCGGTGAATCGAAAAATATCACCTACCCCCACCGGGTTGTGTCGGCCGCCGAGCGGTTGCGAACTCGCAATCAGTTGAGCTCCAAGCAAATCCTCGTTCTGACGCGGTCCTTGCCGGCAAGTTCCGAACTGCCTGAATCGAGGCTTCAGAACCCAGACGCCGCTCCTCTGGCGAGTGGCAATCACGTTGCCAGCCTGGGCTGGACCCTCTACACAGAACATCTCGTGACGATCGAACTTGCCGGGGCCTTACTCTTTGCTGCATTGATTGGCGCTCTCGCGATTGCCACGCCACGGGCTCCAGTCCGACCAACAATGGGCATTGTGGTGAATGCCCAACCTGCCGAGGCCAAGGTTTCCTGAATTCAAATTTGACGATCACGACTCCGCGAGACTCGCGTTATGCCCAACGACTTCAGCTTCGAGATGCTCACGAACTATCTGCTGGTCGGGGCCACACTGATGGCGCTCGGGATGCTTGGTTTCCTCTCCCGACGCAACTTGATCGTGATGTTCCTCTCCGCCGAAATGATGCTCCAGGGCGTTGCTCTGACGCTCGTCGGTTTTGGTCGATATCACGGGAACTGGACTGGTCAGGTCTTCACGATCGTGATCCTGACCGTGGCGGCCTGTGAGGCTTCCATCGCCCTGGCCTTGATCCTCATCTTGTTCAACCGCCGATCGTCGCTGGACGTTTCGCTCTGGCAGGAGATCCGCGAACCGGGCCAACCCGCGATCGTCGAGCCTGAGAGTCAGGCGGAACCCGAACTTGCGGTGGCTGGTCCAGAATCTTACCCTCACCTGTTGACCGCAGGGATCGAACCGCCTCACCCGACCGGGGCCTGGTCGAACCGGCGAGACTGATCGATCCTTTGAGCCGTCAAGACGAATTTCCTCGACCCGATTTCGGGAGCAAGCGTACCGATGGATGCCCTCGTTCGGAATGCCTGGCTGGTCCCTTTCTTGCCGCTCCTGGGCGGCTTGATTGCGGCGGTCGGCGGCAAGTGGTTCAAGCAGCAATCCCACCTGCCGGTAGTCCTCGGGATCGGGTTAGCGTTTTGCGTCTCGCTGGTGCTGGTGGCTTCGGTTGGTCAGACCAAGGTCGCGCCCGTTCCCATCGAGTGGCTGACGATCTCTGGCCTTGTGGTCCCGATCCAGTTTCAGGCCGACGGCTTGACGACGATGATGCTGGCGATGGTCACCTTCGTGGCCACGCTCGTTGCGATCTACGCGTCGGGTTACATGGCGGGCGACCCCGGATATCCTCGATTCTTCGCCGTGGTCGGGCTTTTCGTCTTCTCGATGACCGGACTGGTGCTCTCGGCGAACTATCTGCTCACTTACCTCTTCTGGGAAGGTGTCGGTGTTTGCTCTTATCTGCTGGTCGGGTTCTGGCACAGCAAGCCAGAGGCGGCGGCGGCGGCGAAGAAGGCGTTTCTGGTTAATCGGGTCGGTGACGTGGGCTTCGCCATCGCCATCTTCTGGATGTGGGTGACTTCGCCGACTCACGACCTCAGTTATGCCAGTTTCCTTGGTGAGGGAAACCTCGAACACTTGAAGGTTGCGGCTCCGGCGGCTCTGATCGGGATCCCGCTTCTTCTTTTCTGGGCCGCCACGGCCAAATCGGCTCAGGTACCGCTCTACGTTTGGCTTCCCGATGCGATGGAAGGTCCAACGCCGGTCTCGGCGCTCATCCACGCGGCGACCATGGTGACAGCGGGAGTTTACCTCGTTGCTCGATCGACCCCTCTGATGGTCATGGCTCCCGGAGTTCAGCTCACGGTTTCAGCCATCGGATGCATCACCGCCTTGCTGGCGGCGTCTATTGCTCTCACTCAGACCGATCTCAAGCGGGTCATGGCCTACTCCACTGTCAGCCAGCTGGGGTACATGTTCATGGCCCTGGGAGCGGGCGTGAAAGGTGTGACCGAGTTTGCTGTGATTGCCGGGATGTTTCACCTGTTCACTCACGCCTTCTTCAAAGCTCTCCTGTTCCTCTCATCCGGAAGCGTGATGCACGCGATGGGCGGTGTGATCGACATGCGCGAGTTCAGCGGCTTGCGACATCGACTTCCCGTCACGCACTGGACTTTCGCCACGGGTGCTCTGGCCCTCTGCGGTGTGCCGATCTTCGCGGGTTTCTGGTCGAAGGATGAAGTCCTCTCGAGCCTGATGCTGGCCGGAAAGACGGCCAACGCTTCCGAGGGATCGGGATGGGGCTGGGCCTACTATCTCATTTACGGTGTTGCAATTCTGACGGCATTCATGACGGCTTTTTATACGGGTCGAGCCTACTTCATGACGTTCTGGGGACCGGAAAGGCTTCCTGACCCGACTTCCGCAGCGACCCACCACGGCAGTACCGAACCCGAAGCCGTTCATCATTCGGGGGGCGACGCTCATGGTCACTCGGCCGACCATGGACACGGTCATGACTCGCACTTTGGCCATGAATCTCCACCATCCATGACCATTCCGCTCCGCATACTGGCCGTTTGTGCCTTGCTGGTCGGATTAATTTTCGGTCCGTCGCATCTTTTCGAGCATCACCTCAAGCAGACTGCACAACTCGAACCGACGGCGACTGAGCATGCTATCGAGCACTCACCTGACTACGTCACGATGGTTGGTGGTACTCTCGCTGCCCTCCTCGGGATTGGTCTGAGCTATTCTTTGTATTTCAGGCCGAGCCCGGTCCCCGGTCGACTGGCGGGCCAGTTCCGCCCGCTTTACCTTGGATCGCTCCACAAGTTTTATGTGGACGAGTTTTACACGTGGTTGCTGGTCCGGCCGACCCAGGTTCTGGGCCTGACTGCAAATTTCCTTGACAAATACCTGGTGGATGGTCTGGTTCAAGGCATTTCCTGGATTCCTCGGCTGGTGGGACGTCACCTCCTGGGACCGATCCAGAATGGCTTGATTCAGTACTACGCGGCCGTGACGGCCCTGAGTGTGGGTGCCTTGCTGCTGGCCCTTTTTCTCCTGGTTTGAGTGAGGCCGCCGATTCGGCGGCTGGAAACGTCGGACGGCTCTCATTTGTTCATGGCCGAGGACCCCTCGATGGCTTTGCTGCTGGTATTGACGGTCCTGCTGCCGCTTGTGGGGAGCCTGACGCTCTTCGCGATGCCCCAGCTTTCGACGCGGTCGGCTCGATCGCTGGCGCTCGGTTTCACTCTGGCGACGCTTGGGCTCTCGCTCTTGCTTCTGCTTGCGTTTCAGGCAAGCGTGACAACACCTCAATTTGCCTTCGAGCAGGATGGCAAACTCGGGCTGGGATGGATGCCGCGGTTCGGTGTTCGCTTCGCGCTGGGGTTGGATGGGATCAGCCTCTGGCTTTATCTGCTTACCTCCGTCTTGATGATCACTGCGGTTTTTTCCTCGTGGGAGTCCGTCGAGGAAAAGGCCCCGGCGCATTATGGGCTGCTTCTGGCCCTTCAGACTGGGCTTCTCGGACTATTCGCCAGTCTGGACGTGGTCTTGTTCTATATCTTCTTCGAATTCACCTTGATTCCCCTCTTCTTCTTGATCGGGTTGTATGGCGGGAAGGATCGGCGTCGAGCTTCCGTGACTTTCTTCCTCTATACCCTGGCTGGTAGCCTGCTAACTCTTCTGGGAGTGATCGCCTTGGTTGCGATCCATTACCAACACACCCCATCCCATAATCTGACGTTCTCGATCCCCGAACTGACAGAAGGCCTCAGGCATTTGAACTGGCCGGACTGGACCCAACCCATTGCCTGGGGCGACTGGCGGTTCGGTAAGTCGTTCTGGATGACGCCGCAGGTCTTGATTTTCTTGCTTCTCTTTGCCGGCTTTGCGATCAAGGTGCCACTCTTCCCGTTCCACACCTGGCTTCCTCTGGCGCACGTTGAGGCACCCACGGCCGGTTCGATCCTCCTGGCCGGCGTCATGCTGAAGGTTGGAAGTTACGGCTTCCTTCGTTTCAACATGGCGATGACACCAATCGGTGCTCAGGCTCTCTATCCGCTCATGGCGACATTAGCTGTGATTGGCATTCTCTACGGAGCTCTGGCTGCTCTGGCGCAGACCGATGTCAAGCGATTGGTCGCTTACAGTTCGGTCAGCCACATGGGCTTTATCATTCTGGGATTGTTCTCGCTGAACGCGACGGGAATCGATGGCGCCGTGATCCAGATGGTCAACCACGGATTGACCACGGGTGCTCTCTTCGCCTGCGTTGGAGTCATCTACGAGCGGTATCATACTCGTGAGATGGCCGAATTGAGCGGACTCTGGAATCGCTTGCCCCTCTGGGCCTTCTTCTTCATCCTGGCGGCGATGGGCTCCGCCGCGCTTCCTGGCCTGAATGGATTCGTCGGCGAGTTTCCGATTTTGCTCGGAATGTTTCGGACCGATCGGACTTTGGCCATCCTTGCCAGTTTGGGGATGATTCTGGGAGCTTACTACCTTTTGTTGATGCTGCAGAAGGTCGTCTTCGGCCCGCTCAAAGAACCGAATGGCCAGGGACACTCGCATGAGACTCATGGCGAGAGTCACGGTCATGGTGCGATTCGTCCTCTCGGCTGGCATGAAATCGCGGGTCTCAGCCCCTTGATGGCCCTGATTGTTCTGATCGGGATTTATCCCAAGCCATTCCTGGACAGAATCCAGCCACCACTGGTACCAATCGTCGCGGAATTCCAGAAGATGAAACCCGAATCGATCGCCCGACCGGTGGTCACCCCGGCGACAAATGTCGCGAAGGGTGACGTTACCACCCCTGCCTTACCTAACGTGATCGCCGACTGACGACCGATTTTTCCCTCACCGAGGTTCGCCCGTCGATGACCGCCATCGAATCCGCCCGGCAGACGCTCCTGATTCTGCTGCCTGAAATCCTGATCCTGCTTTCGGCGACCACCATGATGACCGCTGGCGCCTTCATCAAGGCTCCTCGACGCGTCTGGTGCCTGACGTCAGTCGTCACCCTTCTGGTGGCCCTGGTGGCGCTGGTCTTACTTCGGAAGTCAGTGACCGATCCATACGGTTCGGTGGCTCTCAACGATGCGATGTCAGGGTATGGTCGCCTGTTTTTCGTGCTGACTGGAATCATCATCCTGGCGATGGCACACGATCAGGTTGACGACGCTCGGGCTCCTGAGTTTTTTGGATCGCTCCTGTTCATCAATGCGGGAGCAATGCTGGTCACAGCTGCCAACGAACTGGTGTTCCTCTTCGTCGGTCTCGAACTGGTGAGCATCCCGACTTATCTTTTGCTCTATCTCTCTCGACGAAACACGACCACTCAGGAGGCTGCGACCAAGTATTTCTTCCTGAGTATCTTCTCGTCGGGACTTCTCCTGTTCGGCCTGGCTTATCTTTATGGAATGCTTGGAGTCAGCAACCTCAAAACTCTCGGATATCTCGCACAGGCTCCGGTCTCGTTGCCGAATGCTCCCCACCCGGTCCTCGGCCTGATTGCCCTGGTTTTCATCATGGCCGGACTGGGATTTCGAGTCGCCGCAGTGCCTTTTCATTTCTACGCCCCCGACGTCTATGAAGGGTCGCCCACCATCGTGGCGGCGCTTCTGGCCTGGGTTCCCAAGGGAATCGGTTTCATCGCGATCCTTCGGACGGTTACGGCGGTCATCCCGACAAGCTCCTCTCCACCCATTGACCTGACTCAGAAAGCGGCTGTCCTTTGCTGGATCATTGCGGCCGTCACGATGACGCTCGGAAACACGGTGGCTCTGGCGCAAACGAATCTTAAACGACTGTTTGCTTACTCCTCGATTGCTCACGCCGGCTACCTGATGGTTGGCGTGACCGTGGCTTTCCGAAACGGACCGAGCATTGACGGGATCACACTCGGCAGCGAGAGCATTCTCTTCTACCTCGTGTCTTACGCCTTGATGACCCTCGGTGCCTTCGCGGTGATCATCGGGCTAAGCACGCCGGCTCGGCCGGTGGAGACGGTTGATGATCTCGCCGGACTGGCACGATCGCGACCGGTGATGGCTCTGGCGATGGCGATCTGCCTTTTCAGCCTGGCCGGGATTCCTCCGCTCGCCGGCTTCATCGGCAAGTTCAACCTCTTCGTCGCCGCCTTCGCCGCCTCGACCGACTCGGACGCCCGGATGTATCAGTCGCTCGCTGTCATCGGGGTGATCAATTCGGCTATCGGTGCTTATTACTACCTCAAGATCATCGTTGCGATGTATTACCGAGAGCCGACCGGTGCGCCGCTCCAGTCCAGGCTTGCCTGGCCGACGGCCCTGGCGATAGGCACTTGTTCGAGCCTGACCATTCTCCTTGGACTCTGGGCTGGACCCATCTATAGCGCGTCCAGAGCATCGGCCGAGGCTCTCGTCTTCCACGAAGAACCGGTCGCCATCGTTACCTCGACAGAAGAACGAGCACTCAGTGAGACGGAGCAACAAAGGGCGTCCGATGCCGCTCGCGAAGCCGAGATCCGTCGCGGGATGTTTTTTGTGCCGAAGACGCGAACTCGACCCTGATCGATACATCAGGAACGAGACCCGACATATCGATAGAGGGCTCGGTAAATGGGCCGGCCCTCGATCCGATACTTTCGCTCGAAGTTGGTCAGGTAATCGTTGTCATGTTCTGGAGTGCTAGGCAACGGTTCTGCCTGGATCTCGAATCTCGGATGAGTGGCCATCAGGGCGAGAATCACCCGATAATACTCCTCCACGTCAGTGGCGACATGGAGATCCCCACCCGGGATCATGGTTCGTTCGAGGTCCATGATCAGCGGCTCGCCAAAGACCCGTCGCTTCTTGTGGCGCGCCTTCCACCACGGGTCAGGAAAATAAACATGCATCGCGCTCAAGCTCGCCGCCGGAGCGTACTTGTTCATGAACAAGAGTGCATCGCCGGGTAGGACCCGAACGTTAATCAAACTCAGCTTGGCCACTCGGTTGGCGGCTTTATAAGCATATTTCTTGGCCATCTCGATGCCGAAGAAATTGCAATCCGGCCGATCCTGAGCGGCATTGGCGAGAAAGAGCCCTTTGCCCGAGCCGATTTCGAGCTCGACGGGATGGTCGTTGCCGAAGATCTCGGTCCATCGGATCGGTGGCGTGAGCTGAGGATACTCGACGGTATAAGGCGTGGCGTCGATCATGAGCGTGGACGGAGTCACTCGCTTTTGGGAAGAGGAACGCCGATGATCCGGCCATGGTAAACCATATTGGTGCCGACGAATCCCTGGGTTTCGAAAATTGTCTGTCGTCGGTGGACCCGACTCGCCTTGGAGACGAGGATCAATCGGTCGCCTGGCCGCACCTGTCCTCGGAAACGGACATCTTCCATCCCTCCAAATCCAATGATGCTCCCCTCGGTCAGGTTAATTGCGTGACAGTAAAAGCTGGACAGCTGAGCAGCGGCCTCGCAGATTAAGACGCCTGGCATGAGTGGGTAATCGGGCATGTGTCCCCGGACCCAGAACTCATTTGATTCCACGTCTTTGTAGCCAATGATGAGGTGTTTGGTCGGGTCCAGATGGATGATCGCCGTGAGCTGTTCCATCTCGAACCGCTGGGGATTGCCCAATCGAATCGCTTCCCGGTCGGCCAGGATACACGAGGTATCGAACGTCGCGGGGTCGACCAAGGCGACAGGCGGCATTCCCTAACTTCCTTTCCCAACAATCGAAACTCGGCGGCACCAAGATCCTGGGTCGTCGTCTCGGTTCCCGTCAATGGCTTCTTGGAAGATCCCTGGCGACTCGGGCAAGGTGGATCGCGGGTGGCCAGATCGGTCGACGTTCCGCTATCATGACTTGCCATTCCACAGACGGCAAGGGGGCTCACCCCAAGCTGAGCGTAACGATAATGGCCCCATGATGATAACGCCCAAGATCCGGCGACGGCTAGGTACCATGGTCGTCCACGGATTTTCCAAGGTGGCCATTGAGGGGGATCTGGCCATCGCCCAGCAACTCGGCGCCGAGGTTCTTGAGATCCTTCCCAACTGGCGAACCTACCCTGATCCCCTGCCCCTCCGACGTCTGGTCAACGATCTCGGTCTGACCATCCATAGCGCGCACGGATGTTGGGGAGGGCAGGCCATCGAGGCCCAGCGAGTTGATCTCGGAAGTCCCGATCCCCGGATCTGGTCCGAGAGCGTCGATGATCTGAGACGGTGCCTGGATTGGCTCAACGAAGTTGGTGGAACCTGCCTGGTCGTGCATCCAGGGGGACTCTCCGAGCCCGAAGATCGAGAGAAGCGTCGTGAGGCACTGACCCGAGGTCTTCAATCGCTCGCCAGGGAGGTCGTGGGTCGAGGTCTGGCGATCTGTGTCGAGAATATGCCAACCGGAGTTCATCCTGGGAGCCGGATGATCGACCTTCGCGAGATCGTCGATGAGATCAATTGTCCTGAGATAGCCCTGGCGCTCGACACCGGTCATGCCGGGATCACTTCATCAGCCTCGATCGAGACTCTTGCGGCCGGTCCAAGACTTCGGTCAACTCACGTACACGACAATGATGGTCGGCAGGACACACACTGGCCCCCGGGATCGGGCCGAATCGAGTGGGAAAGCTGGGTCGAAGCTCTGGATGTGATCGAATATCACGGGCCGGTTGTTCTCGAGTGCATCAAATATCTTCGAGACCGTCCCGAAACCATCACGAACGCATTTCTGGAACGACTCCGTCTGATTTGCGGTCTCGAACGATAATAGGAGCGGACTTCGAGACCGGAACCTTCCTACGATGATTTCGCCCTCATCGAGAAACCGATCCAGAGAAAATGATTGATCCTTTCGCCAGGGAGGGCGACCGTGAACCTTGACCTGAATCGACGCGAGGCGATCCAAGCCCTGAGCGTTTTTGGCGCGGTCGCCTCGGCCGCCTCGGCCGCCTCGACCACTCAAGGGGCCGAACTTTCCCCCGTTTTCGTCAATCCCGCTCCAGGAACCGGCGTCCGAGGACGTCTCACGGGCGCCCAGGCGGCCGTGGCCACTCTCTGCTCGGAGGGAGTGCCGTGTGTTTTTGGGGTCCCTGGCGCCCAGAACAACGAGTTCTGGGACGCCATGAAGACGGTTGGGATGCCCTATCTCCTGGTGACGAACGAAGCCTCCGCCAGTGTCATGGCTGACGCCTCAAGCCGGGCCACGGGAAGGGTCGGGGTCTTCAGTGTCGTGCCCGGGCCAGGGATGACGAACTGTCTGACGGGAATCGGCGAAGCGTTGCTCGATAGCGTTCCGATCGTCGGAATCGTGACCGATGTCGATCGACGCCCCGGTTCTCCTGCATTCCAGGTCCACTCCACTCCGAATGCCTCGGTCCTTCGGTCAATTTGCAAGGCGGTTCTCGAGGTTCGACACCAGGCACAGATCCCGTTTGTGATCCACGATGCCTTTCGGATCGCTCGATCGGGCGAGCCTGGTCCCGTCACGGTGGTCTTGCCGTTCAATTTTCTGACGGAGGTCTGGGTCTACGACGGCATCGCCCCGCCCCCCGTCCCGGCACCCTTCGACGAAACGGCTTATCGACGGGCCATCGGCGTTCTGGCCGATCGCCGGGCCAGAGTTGGGATTTATGCGGGGATGGGGTGTCTTGACGTCGGTCCAGCTCTCGCGTGCGCTGCCGAGATCCTTCAGGCACCTGTGGCGACTTCGGTCAGCGGTAAGGGGGCGATCCCGGACAATCACCCACTCGCGGTGGGCTGGGGTTATGGCGCGCAAGGAACCCGCACGGCAGAGAAAGCTTTCAAGGAAGTCGACGTGATCCTCGCCGTTGGTGTGAAATACAGCGAGAACTCGACCGCGAGCTATGCCATCCCCCGCCACGACAAGGTCATCCAAGTCGATGCCAATCCCCAGAACATCGGTCGAGTCGTGCCGGCCTGCGTGGGAGTCAACGCCGACTCGCGCGTCTTTTTCGATCGATTGATTCAAGACGCGGCGATGGTCCGGCGTCCAGCCGATCCCTCGCTCGTCAAAAAAATCTCTCGGTTGCGTGAGCTCGATCGCCAGACTAATCACCGGGTTGAGATCACGCAGGGTGTTGACCCCATGGCGTTCTTGCTTCAACTCCGGGGACAGCTTGGTCCGGACGAGCTGATTTTCCTCGACGTGACGGCCTCGACGCACTGGGCCTCCGAAGCAATCGAGCTGACCGGTCCGCGACGATACTTCACCCCAGCGAACAACCAGAGCATGGGCTGGGCAATTCCTGCAGCGATCGGCGCCCAGAAGGTCAGGCCCGATCGGGTGGTGTCAGCCATCTCGGGCGACGGCTGTTTCTTGATGTCGGGCCTGGAAATGTCGACGGCGGTCCGGGCGGGACTTCCGGTCAAGTTCTTCGTGCTCGACGACGGGGCCTACCACTACATGCAAATGCTCCAGGAACCGACATTTCGCCGAACGACCGCGACCGAGGTGGCCAAGGTGGATTACGCGGCGTTTGCCGCCGCGATGGGCCTGGCCTATCACGTGATCTGTCAGAATGAGGGCCTCCCCGAAGGTGTGGCTCGAGCGATTCAACACCCTGGGCCAACCCTCACTCGCGTCGTGATCAGCTATGAGGGCCGACCGATCCGCTGGCTCGATGCCGCGAAGTCCGCCTATATCAAACACCTATCCGCAGAGCAAAAAATCCGGATGGGAACCCGGATCGCCTCGCGCTCCTTCGACCGGAATCCGTTGAACGATTGAGAATCTCGCAACGTCGAAAAATCTTCCGAGATCGGTCTGCCGATTGGACTTCTCGGACAAGATGATCCGATGTAATCTACGCCGATGCCGGTCGTCCGGCGTCGAGTCGGCAGATCGACGCCGCCCCTCGACGAGTCTCACGGAAGAGGCACGATGAAGAACGTTCGCAGTGTTCCGTCGATTCCCCATGCCGAGTACTTTCCCCAACCGCCTCGAGCCAATCCCCTGGCTCGTGGACTCTCGATACTGGTCAACGACGCCCGTGAGCTCCTCAATTTCTGGCCGGTCCTTCAGAACATGGTCGTTCTGGATCTCCGGATCCGATATCACCGGTCGGTTCTCGGGTTCCTCTGGACCCTGATCAACCCGATCCTGATGATGTGCACTCTGACGGCCGTCTTCTCGCAATTCCAACCCGGCAGTTGGAAGCAATACGCCATTTTCCTCTTCGCGGGTCAAGTTCCCTGGGGACTCTTCGCGGGGATTCTTAACGAGTGCTCGCAGAGCATCATCGGCAACGAAGGATTAATCCGGAAGATTTATCTTCCCAAGCTCATCTTTCCACTGGCCCGGGTTTTCACGAATCTGACTACTTGCGTTTTCTCACTCGTCGCGCTCTACCTGGTGGTCTGGCTGCTCGGACCGCAATTCACCCCGGCGATGATTTTGCTTCCGGTTGCGATCGCTCTGTTCGCGATCTTCGGACTGGGACTTGGGTTGATCCTGGCCGTGATGAACACCTTCTTCCGCGACACGACTCATGTCGTCGGGGTGGTTCTCCAGGCCTGGTATTTCGCGACTCCCATTCTCTATGACGTCCGGAACATGTCGCCTCGGGCCCAGGCGCTTTGCTGGTACAACCCGGCATTTCCATTCATCCGGATTTTCCAGCAGATTATTCGTGACGGCCAGTGGCCGGATCTGACCTTGTTCTTGGCGGCCGCCGGCATCGCGACGGTGAGCCTGGGGATCGGTTATGTCACCTTCAAGCACAACGAAGACAAGCTCGTCTTCCGTCTCTGACCGCAAGGTGATCTTCGATCATCCCACGGTCAGCTCGTCGGAGACGTTGGTGGAACTCCAGGATGTCTCATTGCGATTCGTGACGTATCACGACAAGCAATACTCGCTGAAGCGATCGGCACTCGACCTGATCCTCAAGCGGGAGGTACCGCCGGTCTCGAACGAATTCTGGGCTCTAAGCAACGTCAGCCTGAAGATGAAGAAGGGGGAGCGGATCGGCTTCTTCGGCTTCAATGGAGCCGGCAAGAGCACGCTCCTTCGCCTCCTCGCCCGGATCTATAAGCCGACCATGGGTCGCTTGATGGTCAAGGGGTCTGTCGCTCCCTTGATCGAGATGGGTGCAGGTTTCAACCCCGAGCTTTCCGGATTCGACAATATCCTGCTCAATGGCGCGATGCTCGGCATCAAGCCTCGTGACATGAGAAAAAAGGTCGAAGGAATCTACGAATTTACCGGCCTCCGGGAATTCGCGGATCTTCCTCTCAAATATTATTCCAGCGGAATGTATGCGAGGCTGGCCTTCGCGATCGCGACCGAGGTCGAGCCCGAAATTCTTCTGATCGACGAGGCCCTCGGTGCCGGTGACATCATCTTCGCCGACCGAGCCCGCGACCGGCTCAATCAGCTTCTGAGCAAGTCGAATCTGGTGGTTGTGGTCTCGCATGACCTTTACTCCCTTCTGAACATGTGCACTCGGGGCATCTGGATGCACGAGGGAAAAGTTCGCGCCGACGCTCCCATTTCCGAAGCAATCACGCGATACATGGAGTTCACTCAGGCCATCGACGCGAAAAATGCCGCTGCCGCGGCTATCAAGGATATGGCGAACAAGGTTTGATCCTGGTTATCCTCTCAGAAGTCAACTCCAGACAGATCACCTGCGAGCCCAGACAACTTGACCAGGGAGGGTCGTGACATGCTCATCGGCATCGACATGCTCGCCGTCCAATCCGCCGGGAGCGACTCAACGGAGTCGGGTCGCCTCGGTCGGCAACTGGTCTCATCACTTCTGGCTCTCGACCCCAGCAATCGTTACCTGCTTTATACCCATGAAGGGCTTGACACCGAGCAGATCCCCTCGGCCCGCCGAGCTCTCCGGGTGTCGATCGAGGCGAGTTCCGATGAGCCAATGTCGCGTCGTCAAGAACTTCAGCGCGTTCTCGACCTCAATCCCGATGGTCTCGACTGGTTCATCCTGCTCGATCCCTTCGGCGAACATTACGGCGGGATCCCCCTCGAATCACCCCTCAATCAACTCAAGATCGCCTCGGTCGTGACCGACCTGTCTCCGACTCGAGCCAATGACCGGCGACTGGCGCCGCTTCTCGATCACGACGCGGTCCTGGCGTTCACACGCTCGTCGGTTCGCGAATGCCGAGAAAGACTCCCCGAAATCTCTGATCGGGTTCGGCTGCTGGATCTTGCGGTCAATGCCTCAGCGAAAGGTTCGAGTCGTTTCGAGCCTCTCTTTCCTTCCCAGGCCCATGAGCTTGGACGACTGGGTATAACCGGTCCCTTCCTGCTGGCGAACGTGGCCTCAGGAACCGAACGGTCGAACCTCCGAGGCATTCTGGAAGCTTACCATCGCTTGCCCATCGAGCATCGGAGCGGCTACCAACTGGTGATTACTGGTGTGGTCAACCGTCCCTGGTCTGCCGTTGCTTGTCTCCATGAACACGGCTGTGCTGATGGTTTGGTTCTGACTGGTCCCGTCGATGAGTCCACACTTCTGAGTCTTTATTCGCGATGCTCGGTCTTTGTGTCGCCGAGTTTTGGCCAGGCGTCGGAGCTTTCCCTCGTGGAGGCCATGAGCCGAGGGGCCGCGATCGTGGCGGGTCGGGGCGGAGCCCAACCGGAGATTCTGGGTGACGCCGGACTCTTGACCGATCCGAATGACACCGTCGAAATCGCCCGACAGATCGTTCGATTGCTCGAGGACCCCAACCTTGCTCGGGATCTTCAGGGCAAGGCTCTCGATCACTCGAATCGCTTCTCCTGGAAAAGCGTGGTCGAGCGATTTCTGGTTATCTTTCAAAACGAGGAGCCGGAAACGTCGTCACGGCGTTATCGTTTTGACCGGGCCCATCAGGTTCGCCCAAGAATCGCGATTTTCTCCGTCAGTCGACCTGTTCAGCGCTGCCATGACGACTTCGATGCTCAGATCGCCTGGACCTGTCAGGCTGACTCTGAGATTGACCTTTACTTCGAGACAGCCGATCTGAGTGCTGCTGAAATCTCGCACCCCGAGTTTGGTCGCTTCGATGTTCGCCAATTTGCTCGAAACGACAATCTACTCGGATATCAGGCCATTGTTCATGTCCTCCCCGACGTCTTCGCGATCAGGCCGAAACTTGCCAGGCTCGAAGTCTGCCCGGGGTTGGTCATCCTTCGAGATGAAACCTCAATCGACCGGATCGGGCTGGATCGGTTCCGTTCGGACCCTGGCGAGCTTGATATCGAGGCCGAGGTGGCCCGCCAGAGATTGTCGGAGCTGTTCCGGACCGGGTCGTCGATCGGTGTTCGATCGAGTCGCAACCGGGAAGCAATTCAAAAGTCTTTTCCTGCTTACAACGAGCAAGTCATCGAGATTCCGCCTCTCCTCGATTCGCCTGTCAGCCGAGAGAGCCGACGGCCTGTCTCGGCTTCGCGACCGATGGCCGCCTGGCTTGGCGAGCGATCGGTCGTCTCGCAGGCAAGCCGGAAGCCTCGATCGTGGATCAAAACAGACCCTTTCGACGGACCGATCGACTCGAATGACCCTTATTTGAAAACCAGGTGAACAGCCATGAAATTGATCATGCGTTGGTTGCTTGGACCGGTCTGGTGGATTTCGAGACCGGTTCGACGGGTCCTGATGGGGCGCTTTGACGCCCGAGTGGTTCGACTGGTCGCGGACACGGTTGATGAGCGTCTGCCCCCGCCGATCCTGGCCGGTCTGGACGAAAACAGTACCCGGCTCGATCGGATCGAAAGCCTGATGATCCGGGCCGATCGTTCGGCCTCGACGATGCTCGAGGAAGCCGACGTTGTCCTGAATGATTTGACCCGGGAAATCTTCCGGCTCCGGGCTCAGGTCGAGCGAATTCGATGTGACGACCGGACGGACTCCATCGAACTTTCGGTGCTTCGCAAGGATGAGGGCGACGAAATTTCGGCTGGCCGTTCGAAGGTGGGTTGATCGGCATCCATCAACCGGACTTGTGGCGAATTTCGAGTCGAGGCCGGGCTTGACCCCCCTGCCCGTCTCCGTATGATGCCGGCGTTGCCTCCTCGCGATCGTCACGAGGTTCGCAACGGCCCTCTTCCGGGTCGATGGAGTGACCCGCTCATGATCGTGGCCCACCTTCCCATCGTCCTGGCCTTGCTGGCCCTCCCGGCCGACGTCGCAGTCACGCCCAGCCGGGGCGACCGTCCTCTTTCCTATCAGAAAAGCCTCGGTGGTCTTGATCGACCCAGCGAGCGAACGACCGACACGTTGAAGCGGTACGCTCTCGACTCGGCGTATCGACGAGACCCCGCCACGGCGATCAACCGGCTTGATCAGCAGGCCCGGGTCGGACCAGAGCCCGACCTGATCTTCGCACTGGCGGAACTTTCCTGGGTGGAAAGCCGCAAGCATGACCGGAGACACCGGCCCGAAACCATCGACAGGATTATCGATGTTCTCTCCTATGCTCACGATTACCTCTTCGCTCCCGAGCTGACTAACGCTCGGCAGCCTTCCGACCCGCGCTATCGGCTCGCGTGCGACCTCTATAACGGGGCTCTCGATCGTTTACTCAGAGAAGCGCAGTCGAACGGCCTGAAGATCGAGCCGGGCGGAGAGTTCAGTCTCAAGGCCCGAGGGCGTGAGCAGGTCTTCCAGGTCGTTTTACGAGACACCCCCTGGGCTCCCGAGGACGTGGACCAGATCATCCTGGCCTCGGCCTTCGAGGTCACGGGCCTGCCCACGCTCAATTATCAGTATGGCCTGGGCGTCCCTTTGATCGCCGTCCGACGTTCCGAGAAGAACGCCGAGGGACCCGAGCGGTACTATCCGCCCGAGATGGCCTTCCCGCTCACCGCGTTCGTGACGCCTCCATCCAAGCTGATCGATCCGGCCCGGACGGTCGAGAACCGCGAGTTGACTATCGAACTGATCGATCCACTGAAAACCAGGACGGTGGGCCTGGCGAAGATGCCGATCGAAAGCGACCTGACGACCCCCCTGGCCTATATGTGGTCTCGCTCGGATCTGAACCGGTTTCGTTGGACGGGGTTACTCCGGCCGGGCAACGCCGCCGGTCGAGCGGGCTTGATGCTCCTCCGACCTTACGAGCCGGGCAAGATTCCGGTGGTGATGGTCCATGGTCTGGCGTCCTCGCCTCTGGCCTGGGTCGCGATGGTCAACGACCTGCTACTCGACCCGAGGATCCAGGACCAGTTTCAGTTCATGCTCTACATGTATCCCACCGGTATCCCTTTTCCGATCGCAGCGGCTGGACTTCGCGAATGGTTGCAACAGGCCGAAACAACATTCCGGCTCCCGGACGGTCGCCCTGATCCGGCTTATTCGCGGATGGTTCTGCTTGGTCACAGCATGGGCGGAGTCCTGAGTCATTCGATGGCCGTCAACAGTGACCAGAAATTCTGGGAGCTGAACACCTACGTCCCGTTTCCGCAGATCAAGGGGCCTCCTGAAGTCCTTGAAGAACTCCAGCGCTACATGTTCTTCGAGGCACAGCCTTACGTGAACCGGGTCGTTTTTCTGGCCGTGCCGCATCGAGGTTCGGATTTGAGCCGGGCTTTCGTCGGTCGGGTCAGCTCGAATCTGATCAGCGCCGATGACCACGTCAGTAGTCTCTTGAATCGACTCGTCCGAGAAAATCCCGATGCCTTCCCCAAAAGGTTCCGCAAGGTTCCGACCAGTATCGAGACCCTCGACCCGGAGTCGCCTTATCTCAAGGCACTTCTCACGATGAAGCCCAATCCCAGCGTGACGTTCCACTCGATCATCGGCTCGGAACGGCCCGAGGGGAAGGAAAACACAACGGATGGCGTGGTCCCTTATCGGAGTTCACACATTGATGGCGTCAAATCCGAGTTGATCGTCCAGTCGAACCACGGCGTCCAGTCGAACCCGTACGCGATCATGGAAGTGCATCGGATCTTGCTCGAACATATCGGCCTGACCCAGAAGGAACAGGTGGTCCCGTTGACCCGTCGTGAAGAGTGATCTTTGGATCGAGTTGGGCATGGGTTGGACTCCCGGTGGTCGGGCGGTTATCATGCCGCCTTGACCTTTCGAGCAGGAGCAGACCCGACCATGCCCGAGACCCTGGCCGATCGACTGGCGGCATTCTCGCTCGCAACCCGTTTTGAAGACCTGCCCGATCAGGTGATCATCGAGGCCCGCCGAAGGTTACTTGACGCCTTCGCCTGCGCGGCGGGTGCCCTTGAGGAACCAGCGCCGGCGATTGCGAGGCGAGCGGCTCGGGCCGTTCATTCCGCGCCCGGGGCGGCTTTGTTCGGCGGCGGTCGGTCATCGCCCGACTGGGCGGCGTTCGCGAATGGCGTTCATATCCGCTATCTCGATTGCAATGACACTTACCTTTCACTCGAACCGGCTCACCCGAGCGATAACTGGGCGGCTGTCATGGCGATCGGCGAGCACGTCGGCGCTGATGGTCGGGCCTGGATCGCCGCCGCGGCCGTGGCTTACGAGGTCCAGTGTCGACTGGCTGATGCCTGCAGCATCCGAGCCAGGGGTTGGGATCACGTCACCTATGGGGCCCTGTCGACCTCGCTGGCGGCCTCGAAGCTGATGAGCCTGGACCACTCGAAGACCGTTCATGCCCTCGGGATCGCCGGAACGACCTCCGCGGCGCTCCGACTGACCCGGGCGGGCGAGCTTTCGATGTGGAAAGGATGCGCCTTCGCTCACGCCGCTCGGAATGGCGTCTTCGCCGCGATCCTGGCCCGCGAGGGCATGACCGGGCCGTCGCCCCTGTTCGAGGGGGACATGGGATTCTGGCAACAGGTCTCCGGCCCTTTCGAGGTCGCCCAGCTCGGTGGTCCGAACGGGTCGGACTGGATGTTGCCGAAAACCTCGATCAAGTTCGTGCCTGCTGAATATCATAGCCAGTCGGCCATTGCCGCGGCGTTCGACTTGCGGCCTTCGATTGGCGATCCCTCGCGAATCCAGTCGATCGAGATCGCCACGTTCCGGGTCGCGGTCGAGATTATCGGTCAGGACCCCGAGAAGTGGCGGCCGAAGACCCGCGAAACCGCCGACCATAGCCTGCCCTACTGCACGGCGGTCGCTCTGGTTGATGGCGAGGTCTCTGCTGACCAGTTCAGCACGGCTCGCTTGGCCGATCCCGCCTTGCTCGATCTGGTGGCGAGGACCTCGGTGGTGGAAGATCCGGCGCTCACCGCCGGTTATCCGGCCGGGATCCCGAACCGGGTGACGGTCACCCTCGACGATGGCACAAAGCTGGTCAAGGAAATCGCCTTTCCGCCGGGGCACGACAAGAACCCGCTGACCGACGCTCAGCTGGCCTTGAAGTTTCACGGCCTGGTTGATCCGGTCCTGGGAGCAGAGCGGGGTGTCGCGATCTGGGATCGACTTTCCAGGCTGGAAGCCGACCCGAAGCCTCATGAAGCGATTGCTTTCCTCGATCGACCGGCTTGATTATGTCGCAGTTTGCGATTGACCGATCGTTGGAAGTGGGTTAATCCATCCCCCGTCCGGGGCTTTCGGGGTTCCGACCAGGCCCGGGGACCACGACGGGAGAGAGATGATGGCCCCCACATTCTCGGCGGGACAAAACAGCCCGCGAGAGGACGCATGCGTCTTCGTTGACGCCGGACCGTTCTCTTACGACCGGCTCACCGGCCTGTCACGCTATACCGCGAGGTTGACTCTGGCCCTCGCCGGCCAGGTACCGATCCGCTTCTTCTCCGAATGCGAGGGAATGGAGCTGAATGCGCCGGCGGATCTTGACATGTCAAAAGACCAGGATCTCGCCGTCTGGTCACGCAAGGTCTGGCGCAGTCCGCGGTCGCCGCTCCAGGCGGCGCCTGCGAACAGTCTGGCTGTTTACTGCACGTTGAGGCCGCCCAACCACCACTTCCCCTTCGAGGTGAGCGTTCTCCACGACTTCAGCCCGTACACGGTTCCCCAAACTCACCTCGAATCGACCCGCGAGCTTTTCGGAGCGTTCTTCTCGAAGGCATTACCGATCTCGGACATGGCGATCGCGGTTTCGCATTCGACCAAGGCCGACGCGACCTGGCTCTCGCCGATGGACCCCGACCGGATCATCGTCGCGCACTCAGGGCCCAGCCTTTGCGTCGAGCGTCACGAGCATCGCAACAAGGTCCGGAGACGCCCGAACGTCGGCCTGGTGGTCTCGACGCTCGAACCTCGAAAAAACGCACAGTTTCTCTTTGACTGGTTCCTTAACTCAAAAGCCGTACCCGAGAACGCTGAACTCTGGTGGGTCGGCCCGGTTGGCTGGCTGACATCGCATCGAGAGCTCAAAACTGCCAAGAAGGCCGGAAGACGGATTCGGTTCCTCGGAGTCGTGAGCGACGCCGAGCTTTGCAAGCTCTACCAGACGGCCGGATGGTCGATCTATCCGTCGCTCTACGAAGGGTTCGGATTCCCGGTTCTTGATGCGCTCCGCCACGGTACGCCCGTCCTCGCCAGCTCAAACAGTTCGATCCGCGAGTTCGACTCTCACGGACTCTACTTTTTCGATCCCTACGATGTCTCGACGGTCGACGAAGCCTGGCGATCGTTTCAGGCGGACGGCTCGGTGGAGATCTCGAAGACCCATCTCGACCGGCTCTATTCGTGGGATAACGTCGCACAGACCATCCTCGATGCCCATCGCCGATCGAGGGGCGAGACCCATCCCGGGTCGTCGTGGGCGGCCTGATTCACTGGATCAACCGGCACAGGTCGGCCGATATTCCCAGCAGGACTCGCTCCGTGGGGATCGCGGTCCGGCCTGACTTGACTTGACCTGTCCTGCTTCAAAACGGGGATTGTGATACCCCGACCAACCTCCGGGCCGTTCCCGTCGCCCGTGGTAGGAAGACCACCCGATCGCGTCGGAGGCCCGACGTTCTCAAGGAAGAGGGCGAAGCATGCTGTTCAACACGTTTCATTTTGCCTATTTTTTCGCGATCTTGTTCCCAACCTACTGGATGCTCCAGCGATACTACAAAGCGCAAAACCTCTTGCTCCTCCTCGCAGGTTACTATTTTTATGCCTGCTGGGAGCCAAGGTTCCTGGCGCTCCTGATTCTCTCGACGGTGATGGACTACGCATGCGGCCTGGCAGTCGACCGGATCGAGGTGCCTCGCAAGCGAAAGATGTTCGTGATCCTCAGCATGGCCCTGAACCTGGGAATGCTGGGTTACTTCAAGTACGTGAACTTCTTCGCGGCCTCGATGCAGGTCGCCCTGGCGAAGGCGGGCTGGAACGTCCCGCTCTGGCATATCGAGGTCGTTCTGCCGATCGGCATCTCTTTCTATACCTTCCAGTCGATGAGCTACGTTATCGACGTCTATCGGAAGGATATCAAGCCGACGAAAAATCTCCTCGAATTCGCCACCTTCGTCTCTTTTTTCCCGCACCTCGTCGCCGGACCGATCATGCGGCCGACCACGCTCCTGCCGCAGATTCAAGGGTCCAGAAAATTCAACATCGACCAGATCTATCAGGGCGTTTACCTGATCTTCTGGGGTTTGACGAAAAAAGTGGTCGTCGCCGATAATCTGGCGCCGATCGTCAACGACCTCTTCGGCCGATGGCAGACGATCGACGGTGGTCTCGCCCTGCTGGCGATCTACGCCTTCGCGTTTCAGATTTACTGCGACTTCTCGGGGTATACCGACGCCGCTCGAGGGATCGCCAAGTGCCTCGGTATCGAACTCGCCTTGAACTTCAATCTGCCCTACTTCGCCACAAGCCCGCAGGAATTCTGGAGTCGGTGGCACATCAGTCTCTCGAAGTGGCTCCAGGATTATCTCTATATCCCGCTGGGTGGCAGCCGGGGCGGGGTGTTCAACACGTATCGCAACCTGATGCTCACCATGATCATCGGCGGCCTCTGGCACGGGGCAGCCTGGACCTTCATCATCTGGGGCTTCTATCAAGGCTTGATCCTGGTTGGTCATCGCCTGGCGAAGCCGCTTCTGGCGAGGATCAACCCGACCCAGCCGATCGACCAGGCTTGCTGGAAGGGGGTCCGGATCATCGCGACCTTCCATATGGTCTGCTTCGGCTGGTTGATCTTCCGGTCCACGGGCGCCACGCCCGATCCCAAGACGGGGGCCGTGGCGTATACCGGTGTTGAACAACTTCTCGGAATGATCCAGGCCATCGTCTACCGACCGGCCGTTCCCGCCTCCGCGTTCATCCTGCCAATCGCGATCACGATCATTCCTCTTTTCCTTGTCCAGTGCCTTCAGTACGCGACCAAAGACCTCGACATCATCGCCAAGACCCCCTGGTATGTCCGGAGTGTCTTTTACACCGTCTGCTTTTATGCCTTCGTGCTTGGCGGAGAGTTTGGCGGCGGTCAGTTCATTTACTTCCAGTTCTGATCGACGCTCGAACGGTCGCGGTGATGGGTCGAACGATTAGGCACGAGCGGGCGGGAGCCCTGGGAGCATCGGGTGATGAACGATGGCCGGCGGTTGAAGGGCTGGCGCCCTCCTCTGGGGTTCCTGGGAATGCTGGGTCTGGTGATGGCGATCGAGTGGACCGTCTCGGGCCATGATCTCGACTTCACCGCCCCCTGGCACTGGGACTGGCGAGTGATCGGCAAGGCTGCTACTCGCCCCGATCGTGTCAAGGACAAGGAATTTCTCTTCTTCGGCGATAGTCTGGTCAAGTTCGGCCTGATGCCCCGGGTGATCCAGCAAGGGACCGGCAAGCCTGCCTACAACTTTGCCCTTCATACCGGGCAAACGTCGTCGAGCTACTTCATGCTCCGACGAACCCTCCGGGCCGGGGCAAAACCATCGGCCGTCGTGCTCGATTTGACGCCCCACATGTTCATGCACCATCCTGATGTGAACAAGAGCCTCTGGGCCGAGTTGCTCTCGCCGGAGGAATGTCTTGACCTTGCCTCGGCGATGAAAGACTCGGCCTTCTTCGCCCGGACGATGCTCGAAAAAGTCTTGCCTACCTTCAAGGAACGACAGGAGATCCGGGCCAACCTGATGGCCGCGCTCCAGGGTCTGTCGACGTCGCGACGGTTCGAGATACCCAGCTATCGACGCAACTGGAAGCTCAACGACGGCGCGCAGCTGATGGGATACATCGGCGCACCGACGATCAACCCCGACGAGTGGGCGAACAATCTCTATTCCAGATGGGAACCCGACCCCGTCAACGTCGCCTATCTCGATCGATTTCTCTCGCTGGCCGCCGAGCATCAGATCACCGTCTACTGGCTCTTGCCGCCGATCCACCCCGAGGTCCAGGTCCGGACCGATGCCAGTCAGTTTGATCTGGCCTACACCCGCTTCGTAAAGCAGATCCAGGACCGATTCCCCAAGACGGTCGTGTTGGACTCGCGGCACTCCGGCTTCAGTCCCGACCTGTTTCTCGACGGTGCTCACGTCAACCGACGAGGGGCTTTGAAGTTGAGCGTCGCTCTCGCCGATCTACTTCGAGAGTCAGGCAACAAGGTCGAAAAGCTTCGATGGGTGAGCCTGGACCTGTCCAGGACCCGAGATTATGAGGGTTCGATCGAGGACGTCAACCAGTCTGTCGTCGCCGTCAGGGCCGACGCTCTGGCGGCCAAACGTCGCTGAACGACAGGCTCGATCGAATCTTCCAAGGCGGGGGATGAGCGATGGTTGATCAGGCGAGCCGCTCGGATCGAGGGCGATTCCCGCTCGGGTTACTCGGAGCCATCGTTCTGATCGTGGGTGTCGAACAGACCATCGCCCAGCAAAAGCTTGGCAGTCTCGGCGGCAGCCAATGGTCTTACGAAATAGCCCGGCAAGTCGCGTCATCGCGCCAGGGTGGCTACGATGTCGTCTGCTTTGGTGATAGCCTGCTCAAACAAGGCCTCGCCCCGACGGTCATGGAGGCGAAAGCCGGGCTCAGGGCTTATAATTTCGCCGTGGCCGGCGGTCAGGCGCCGGGAAATTATTTTCTCCTTCGCCGCGCGCTGGAATCCGGCATGAAGCCCCGGGCGGTCGTGGTGGAATATTTTCCCAATTTGATGCTGACCGATCCCGATTTCAACGTGGAAAATTGGCCGTTTCTGGCCAGTCCAGGCGATTGCCTTGAGATGGCTCAACTCACCAGGGACCCGAATTTCCTGGCCAGTCTGGCGCTTCGCGAACTCTTTCCGTCGGTTCGATGTCGTAACTCGATCCGAGCCAACATTCTTGCCGCGCTCGACGGATCATTTCCCACATTCGCTCGCGAGATCAACAGTGCCCGAAGAAACTGGGAAGTGAATCGAGGGGCCGAGATCATCGCCAGCCGGCCCGGTCGGATCGAAGATGTCGAATCGTGGATGCATGGCTACTTCCCGAGATTCGACTGCTCCAGGACGAATCGAGCGTATATCAAGAAGCTTCTCGAGTTGGCCAGATCACACGAAATTCCCGTGTTCTGGCTGCTCCCGCCCTACAAGCCTGAACTTCAGGCCCGCTGCGAGCAGTCTGGCTTCGATCAGGCCCATGAGACGTTCATCAAGGGACTTCAGGCTCGCTATCCTGGTCTTTATGTGATCGACGGCCGGCGAGCCGGCTATGATCCCGATGTTTTCAGCGACCTTCATCATCTGGGTCGCGAAGGAGCTGCGATCTTCTCGAGCGAAGTCGCCTTTTTGCTCCTTCGTCATCGCGAGGGTCCCGCCTCGACTTCACGATGGCTCGAGTTGCCTCGATACCGGTCCCTCGTAGCAGCGACGACACCCATCGAGGATATGGACGAATCAAGACGACGTGTCCACAAGCTTGCGAGTCAGAACGACGCGACGCTCAAGCGCTAATAACCTACACGCCTACCTGTATGGTAGCCACGCTCGCCCTCCGGTGCTATCGTGGTGTCCGGGTAGGCGAGTCCCTTCGAATTTCTCGCCGGTTTTCTCATCTCTGATCGACAACGAGGATAATCAGATGGCGAAGCGACGACCTCGGTTCGAGTCGTTGGAGTCCCGACTCTGCTTGTCGCCTCCAACCTTACAGACCACGTTTTCCTTGCCGACAACCGGGAGCTGGACGCCCACAGTCTATCGGGCCTCTCCGATCTTTACTGATATTTTCGGAACGGGCAAGGACGATCTGATCGTCGTGACCGCCGGAGCCCAGTTGGTCGCCTACGCCTCGGGACCAAACAACACAGCGACTCCGGTTGTTACCTACCAGGTGCCCGGTGGCGTGGCCGACATCAAGGCCACGCCCATTGTCATTTTCGACCCTTTGACGGGTCGGAAAGAACTCTACGCGGCGATGGGTCGCAACGAGGACAACATTGTTGGTGGCCCGACGATCGAGGATGGCCGGGTCTTCGGCTGGGATCTCCAGACCGGCAAACTTCTTCCCGCCTTCGTCAGCGGGATCAGCACGGGAACCAACCCGGCCGGTCAAGCTGGCGTCTATGGGGCGTTGACCTCGGGCGATCTCCAGGGCAATGGCGTCCCGGTTCTGGTCGTGACCTCGTTCAGCCACGAGGTGACCGCAATCACGCTCCAGGGAAATGTTCTCTGGCAATGGAATAATGACGATACGATCGAATCGGGCGCTGTGGTCGCCGATATCAATCGCGATGGCAAGCCGGAAGTGATCGTCGGGGGAGACAGCAGTGCGGGCACCTATTATCAGCAAGGGGGTTGGGTCAACGTCCTGAACAATAACGGCCAGTTGCTCTGGCGCAAGCAGATTCCCGGCGAGGTGACCTGGTCCTCTCCCGTGGTCGCCGACCTGCTCAACAATGGCTATCTCGATATCGTGATAGGAACAGGTCTCAACTTCTCGTCCACGCTCACCGGGGCCGCGGGTCAGGCCGCCACCGCTCAGGGCGATTACATTTACGCCTTCGACCCGTTCGGCAATCTTCTGCCAGGCTGGCCTTATCACACGACGACTTCGACCTCGATTAACCAGAACCACGAGATTCTTGCCGGACTGGCCGTGGCGGACATTGCGGGCAACGGTCAGCTTGATGTGACGGCCGTGGATCGGTCAGGCGTGCTTCACGTCGTTCAGCCCAACGGTCAGGATCTGCCGGGATTCAGCGGCGGTTACAACCTCGTCCCCGATCTGACCCTGAACCAGATTCCCGATGACTATGCCTCACCGATCATTGCCGACATCATGGGCGGCGGTGTACCGGATATTGTCGCGACCGCGAGCGTGTTTGTCCGGGCGGTCGACCCCCATGGGAACTTGATTCAGGTCGGCACCGCCCCGCTTGATTCGCAAGGCAAGCTGGAGCAATTTGACGTGGCCCCGGCCATCGGCAACTTTTACGGCTCGGGGGGCCTCGCCATGGCCCTGGTCAGCTACGATCCCTATAACAACCAGGTTCCCGACCAGGTTCAGATCTACCAGCTTTCGCCCAGCACCGTGACTCCTCCGTGGCCATCCATGCGGCGGACCGTCAGTGGCGACGCCGTGATGCGGTCGCCCACTTACGACCAGATCTACGTCACCCAGGCGTTCAACACACTCCTGGGAAGTCAGCCCTCGGGCTCCACGGTCCAAACTTATGTCAATAACCTGAACATGGATGCGTCCAATCTTCTGAACACCGCGCAGCAGATTGCCATCAGTCTGCCGGTCGAGCAGGCCAAGGTCGCTCGGATTTACCAGTCGTTGCTGGGCCAGACTGCCGACGCTTACGCCCTGTCCTACTGGTCGAACTACCTGGAGACTCACCAGGAGCGCGCGATGGAGGTCCTGGTAGCTTCGAGTCCCGCGTTCGCTCAGCGAGCGAACGGAAGCGTGAGCCAGGAGGTGATCTACCTTTATCAGGCCATCCTTAATCGGACTCCTTCGCAATCCGAGGTCAATGGCTGGGTCAGCTCCGGTTTGCCGGCGGCAAATATCGCCTCGGCATTCATCAACTCATCCGAGGGGATCACGGACGAGTTCAACACCATCATTCAGTCGATCTTCGGGCCTGGAACGCAGGGGTATATCCCACCCGATGATCTGGCGGCGTACTCGCTTCAGTTCCACGCGGGAACGGGGGAATCGCAACTGACCTCGCAGATTCTGGCCAGCGCTGGAAACTTCGTTTATACGAATTATGTTGCGGGTTATATCCGGAGCCTTTATCGCGACGTGCTCAACCGCAACGCATCGGCAGCCGAGGTCGCCAACTGGATCAGGAGCATTGATACCGGTTCCGTGGTGTTCGGCAACCTGGCCACGATCTTTGTGAGCAGCCTTGAAGCCAAGGAAGATTACGTCCAATCGGAGTTCGCGACACTCCTCGGGACCACCGCCAACGCCTCGACACTGGCCACGCTCGCCATGCTTCCCAACCGCGAAGCTGTCGCCATCTTCATCGTCGGGAGCGCTCAATTCTTCGCTCAGAGCGGTGGCACGAATGCCAGTTTCGTGACAGCCGCTTACCTCGATCTCGGCGGAATCGCTGCTTCCCCGGCGACGGTCAGCTTCGTCGCCGGGCAACTGGCCAGTGGCGCATCGACGCGATCGAGCGTTGCGGCCGGTATCATCTACGGCGGTCCACTCTACTTCACCCAGCTGGCCGTCAACCAGTTGCTCTACTACATCCCCGACGAGTCGCAAGGCGTGCTCCGAACCGGAGAAGGCCCACCAAACGGGCCGGCGATCAACCCGGCGCCGGGCTTGATCAGCTACCTCGTTTCACTCTACCAAGGCGGCTACTCGGATGAGCAAGTGCTCGGTGTTCTTTTGACATCGCCCCAGTATGCCAATCAGGTTGCCTACAATCGAGGCTTTTACCGGAGTCCGGGCGTCCGGTATTGAAGAAAGACAACGCACCGAAGGCCGGTCCTCGGGTCATTCCCCGAAGATCGGCCTTCGTGCTTTTTCTTGATCCGGGATTCAGGCCGCGACGCTGGATTCCTGATCGAACGCGACGACATCGGCGCAGCTCTCCAGGATCGTCCGGGCCACGTTGTCCCAGGAGTACTGTCTTTCAAGCCGATCCCGGGCGATCGAAACCGGCGTTTCGGCCTGCCACTGTCTCCAGGCGTCGTCAACCGAGCCGGGATCGCAAGGATCGAAGAAGTACAGACCTTTTGAATCGAACTCGCGGAGCGAACTATTGTAGCTGGTCAAGACCGGGGTTCCGTGCCGGAGACTATCGAGCACCGGGAACCCAAAGCCTTCATAAAGCGATGGATAGATTGACCACTCGACGGTCCGGTAAAGCTGACAGAGTTCCGAGTCACTGACGACGCCCAGAAACTTGACTCGACGGTCGCTTCCCGGCTGTTGTTCGTACTGTTCGAGCTTCTCCTTCGAGGTCAGCCAGCCATCGGGCCCGACCCACCAGAGCTCGGCGTCATCGGGCAGAACCTTTGAGCTGTAGAACCAGTCGAAGAGAAACTGAGGATTTTTTCTCGGTTCCAGGGTCGAGACGATCAACCCGATCCCGCTTTTCCGCTCGACCGGAGTTTCATCGGCATGGTGGCCGACGCAGAGGCTGGGACCCGAGTGCGCGACGACGATTCGCGACGGGTCGATCTCGGCCAGCCAGCTCGCATCGGAGGCCGTGGAATGCGAGACCGCCAGCGCGATATCCGACGAGGTGATGGCCCTGGCGCAGAGCCCTTGGAAGTGAGAGCGAGTCTCTTGCTTGTGGGTCTGCGGCAGGATCAGAGGCGTCAGGTCGTGGAGGATCGTGACCTCGCGGTCAAATGTACGCTCGATCGGCCGGAGCAAGGGCCAGATCCCGATGCTGCCTTGGGGTGGCTGGGAAAAGGGGACTCTTTCGCCCGTCATGAGGGTCCGCGCCCACTCGCCAAGATCCTGATCTTGCGACCAGCTCAGGTCGGCGGGAGGCATGACCAGCTCGTTCTGTTTGAAGAAACGAACCGGGCGATGCGCGGCCATCGCCAGGGCCAGCCTGGCCTCGTAGCGTCCGATCCCCGTGAGGTGTCGGTCGCTCAGAGGGTTGGCGTCGAAGTAAACCGGCGAGCCAGGCTCGGACGCCGTTGTCATCGGAAAGCTGGCCTGTGACATGGGCGAATGATCCCGAGTGAAAGGAGAAAAAGTCCCCAGATGACCCTGCTCAGGAGGCCCAGGAAAACCGCCCCGTCTCGACTCGAGGGAGCTGAGTCAAGGCCTCACGGAGGGATGCCTCGACGATCTCTCGGCTCGCGTATCCGGCCATTCGAACCCTCGCCGCTTCGCCCATCTCCTGATACCGCTGAGGATCTTCCTGGACCATCTCGGCGGCGGCGATGATATGGTCGCGGAGGTCGCTCCAGACCATCCGGTTCCAGTAGGTTTCGGTCTTCATCTCCGGGTCGTGCGGCCAGTAGGTCGGCTCGGGATGCGTCCGGATCACAAATCCAATCTGGTCGTCCATGAAGTCGGCCATTGCCGTATGATCCGGCGCGATCGAGGGACGACCGGCGGCAAGCGATTGCTGGAGCGGCAGGCAAGCTCCCTCGGCTTTGCTGGTGTTGACATAAAAAGTCGTCACCCGCATCAGCTCGCCCATCTGCTCATTCGTCAAAAAGTCCGTGATCAGGACCAGCCGGCATTTGTGCTGGATATGGAGCGAATGATACATGTGCTTGAAGATGTTGACCTCGTGATGCTCACGAGTCGGATTGGTGGCCAGCTTGATCACCAGCGTAATGTCTTCTCGATCCTGGAACGCGAGAAGATAAGCGCTCAGAAGATCGACGTGATTTTTGCGGCGATCGCCCAGATTAAAGATGCTGCTGAAGACAACCCCGCCAATCGTTAGCGGCAAGGAAGGCAAGAGCGGATCGGGAGCGATCACCGGGTCGTGACCGACGATCTTCAAGGCCTGATCCTTGGTCTGGGTGATCTTGGCCAGAGCCGCTGGGCTGAGCCATCGCTTGAAGTAGCGACGATACCCGTCACGAGCCACCGAGTAGCCGAGCCTGGTCAGACCCGGGCGACCGCCAGGAAGAGGCTCAAGCGTTCGCGGATCGCGACCCGCCGAGCTCAAAACGTAGTGTCGAGTCCGGGCGATTCGGTCGAGTGACTTCTCACCCAGCCAGGGGTAGACCTTGCGGAAAACTTTCCGAGCCGCAAGATATCCGCGACGCTTCATGCCAACCCGGACGGGAGGGGCCGGTGGGACCGGCTCGGCCATGGCGGCCTCGCACTCCTCCGCAGGGGAGTCGGATGCGTCGCTACTGTCCAGGTCGGGCTCCGAGGAAAGCTCCACCTTCGATGGCTTCGGAGCCGGCCCACCCCACGAAAGGTGGCGACACGTATGGGTCCAGGTGTGAGCTGGGTCCCAGGCTGGAACCTCGAAATGATCGGGGCGGAGCGGGACCGGGACGACTGAAATCGGGCAGTTAATCCCCGCTCGAAGAAATGCGTCGCGAGTAAAATGGCAAGCCGTGATGATCATGTCGGCCCGCTGCGAGACCCGGACCCAGTTCTGCCGGGTATCGTGGCCGAAGTCTCGATCCGGAATGTCGGGAAACTCCCAGAATGGGAAAATGATATTGGGCAAGGCGGGCGTCAGATAGACATCCTGAGGAGGATGAAGCGCCAGGTGGACCGGCTGGTATCCTTCGGCCTCAGCCTTCATCGCGGCAAAAGGGAGACTACTCTCGGGATGGTCGATCAACCGCCAGGTCCCCAGCTGTTCGAGGACCGGCGTCAGGGCTTCGAGAACGAAAAAATAAGAGTAAGCGGCCGATCCGATCGTGCTGCGAATTCCTCTCGCGCAACCGGTCGTGCTCACGAGGAAGGCGAAAGGACGATTCGCTTGACCCCTCATCGGGGAATTATCGCGACCTGAAGTCGGCACCATCATGGCTTTCTCCGCTCCGTGACGGATAGCCGAATCCATTCGGCCCTTCCCGTCGTTTGGTTCGGCCGGGAGTTTACTCTTGATTCCCGATCGGTCAACGTCAAATGTCCAATCGGCAACATCGAGGGTTCTCATTTAGCCTTCTCAGCGATTTTGACGGCTCCTTCGGATATGATGAGGTTCGGTTTGCCTCTTCCCTACTCAAAAATCTCGAAACCCATGGCAACACCCGGCGAACGTCTCCAATCCGCCTGGAACGATCAGGCGATCATGATCCCTGGCGTCTTCAACGCTTTGACCGCGAAAATGGCCGAACAGCTGGGTTATCGTGCTGTCTACCTTTCGGGCGGAGCGCTCTCCGCCGGTTGGGCGGGCGTTCCGGATGTGGGACTCTTGACCTCGACCGAATTCGCCGAGCAAGCCGCCATCCTTGCCTCCTCGACCCATCTTCCATTGCTTTGTGACGCCGATACCGGTTTTGGCGAGGTGGTCAATGTGGAGCGGACCGTCCGACTTTATGAAAAAGCAGGCGCCGCCGGCCTACATCTGGAAGACCAGATGCTTCCCAAACGGTGCGGCCACCTCAGCGGAAAAGGACTGATCGACGCTCAGGCCATGGTTTACAAGGTGCGGGCCGCCGTGCTCGCCCGGCAAGACCCAAGCTTTGTCATCGTCGCCAGGACCGACGCTCGATCGGTGGAGGGATTCGATGCGGCCATTGATCGAGCCAGACGTTACGTCGACGCGGGAGCCGACATGATCTTCCCCGAAGCCCTTGAATCTATCGACGAATTCGCCCGATTCGCCCGAGAGGTCAAGGCACCGCTGATCGCCAACATGACCGAGTTTGGCCGTGGCCCTTTGATTGAGTTTTCCAGGCTGGCGGAGCTTGGCTATCGAGCGGTCCTTTATCCCTTGACGGCTTTTCGATCGGCGATGAAAGCGGCGGAAGAGACCTTGATGCACCTTCGCGATCATGGCTCTCAGCGTGACCGGCTCGACCAGATGCAGACCCGCGCCGAACTCTACAACCTGCTCGGATATGCCGAGTGGGAAGCGCGCGATCAAGCTTATTTCGGGGATCGTCGATCCGAATAATCGACCAACCGTGAATAGGAACCGATCGCGACAAAATACCTGTTCCGCGAGAAAAGTCACGGGCGAAGATTTGTGTCGGATTTGACAGCCAATTCAACACTTTTGATGAACTCCGACCCGAGAGTGGATGGTATCTCGGAGACAATGTATCCCTTCTTGTCTTGGCCCGGACAGTTGATTACGACGGTAGTTCTGTTAGGATCGCCTGTGACTCTCAGGATCTTCGTCTCGGCGATTCCCTGGAGTAACTCCGGTCTGATGGTCTGACGATCCGTGGAACTCTCCAGCGGATCCGGGTTATCTGTCCATTCGCATTCAAAATTCCCGATGATTCGACCGCTGGTCCTCGAAATTCATCGCTCGCGGAACTTCTTCCAGATCAGAGGTTTAAGAACTTCGAGCGAATTTTCGCAAAGGGTCGGCGCTTCTCGATCGGAACAAGTCACGTCATCGATACGGGATGGTCGACGTTGGCAAATCTCGAGCCCTGGAGAGCCGGGTGGTGGCTTGTGACGCTGGCGGGCTCTCTGAGCCTGACCATCGTCGGGCTTCCATTCCTTCTGGGTTGCGGATTAAGCTCGGCGAGGCTCCGCCTTTTGTCGGTGCAGTTGTTCGATCATGAATCGCATGGTTTCCGGCAATCGACGATCGTCGGACCGGATTCTCGACCTGGGAGAGCCTGCCGCGTCGCGAACATAGATAACGAAAGGCTGGGCGGACGTGGTTGGGGAATTCTACTCGGTCTTCATGGGATCGGTCCTGGGGCTGATTTGCGGTGTGGGTGGTCTCCTGATCTACAACAAGATCCGACTACGGACGACCCGCGATCAAGTTGAGGCACTCCTTGCCCAGGCGAGTCGCGAGGCGGAAGATGTTCGCAAGCGCGCGGAACTTCACGGCAAAGAAGAGTCACTTCGTCGTCGAGAAGCCTTTGACCTTGAAGTGGAAGATGCTCGCAAAGGGTTTCGCGAGCAAGAGAAACGATTGGAAAAACGCGCTGATCTCCTCGACCAGAAGCTCGAGCTGATCAACAAGAAAGAGCGGGACTTCGAGAGCGTTCAACGCTACCTGTCTGAGCAACAAGATGAAGTCACCAAACGCAATCTGGAAGTTCGCCAGCTTCTTGTCGAACAGCGCGAGACTCTTCACCGGGTCGCGCAGCTAAACCAGGACGAAGCCAGAGAGTTGCTCCTTCGTCGACTGACCGACGAGCTGAGTCACGAAGTGGGTGGTCTGATCTTGAAACACGATCAGATGTTGCGCGATACGACCGTCGCGAAGGCTCGCGAGATTCTCGCCACCGCCATCCAGCGGTACGCGGCCAGCCACACCGCCGAGACTACCGTCTCGACTGTCGACATCCCCTCCGACGACATGAAGGGGCGAATCATTGGCCGCGAGGGTCGCAACATCCGGGCGTTCGAGAAAGCCACCGGCGTCGACGTGATCGTCGACGACACACCCGGGATTGTCATCGTCTCGGGATTCGACAACATCCGCCGGGAAACGGCCAAGATCGCTCTCGAGAAACTGATTCTCGACGGCCGGATTCATCCGACCCGGATCGAAGAGGTCGTGGCCGAGACTCAGGAAGAGATGGAACGTCATATCCGCCAGCTCGGCCGGGTCGCCGCTCAGGAGGCCAACGTCCCTGGGTTGCACGACAAGCTTTTTGACTACCTGGGTCGCCTTAAGTTCCGGACCAGCTACTCGCAGAACGTCCTTCAGCATTCGATCGAGGTCGCCTACCTGACGGGTCTGCTCGCCGAGGAGATCGGTCTCAATGGAGCCCTGGGTCGACGTTGCGGGCTACTCCACGACATCGGCAAGGCGGCCGACCATGAGATGGAAGGGGGCCATCCCGCAATCGGGGCTGACCTGGTCAAGCGGTACGGCGAAGGTAAGGAAGTGATTCATGCCGCGCTCGGGCATCATGACGACCTCCGAACCGACACGCCCTACACCGTCCTCGTCGCCGCTGCCGATGCCATCAGTGCCAGCCGGCCCGGCGCTCGTCGCGAGACGCTCGATAAATATGTCCGGAGACTTGAGGATCTGGAAGCCCTGGCCTGCGGATTCCCTGGCGTCGAACAGGCTTACGCGATTCAGGCGGGTCGCGAGATACGAGTCATCGCCGATAGTCATCGCCTCGGTGACGAGGCCGCTGCCAAGCTCTGCCGGGACATCGCCAAGGCTGTCCAGGAACAGTTAACTTACCCCGGAGAAGTCAAGGTGACCGTCCTCCGAGAATCGAGGACTGTCGAATTCGCCAGGTGATCACCACCGTGTCCTGACAATCGGAGATCCCGGAGAATCGATGCCTCCGGCCCTACTGGACGTCGGAGCGAATACCCATGCCCCTGAATCTCCTCTTCATTGGCGACGTGGTCGGCTCCCCGGGTCGGAAGATCGTGTCCCAGGCGCTCCCTCGCCTGATTCGCGTCTGGGACCTCGGCCTGGTTGTCTGTAATGCCGAGAACGCCGCCGGCGGCTCCGGCCTCACGATCAAGTGCCACGAAGAACTCGAAGAAGCCGGCGTTGATGTCTTTACCCTCGGCGACCATGCCTATCGTAAGGATGAAGTCTTCACGCTTTTCGATCGCAGCGACCGCCTGCTCCGCGCGGCGAATTATCCGAGCGACTCGCCCGGTGGCGAGTCGGTGATCGTCGAGGCCCGAGACGGTACACCCGTCGGCATCTTCACGATCATGGGGCGAACCTTCATGAAGCCCGTCGATGATCCCTTTCGCGCGGCGGACCGCGTTGTCGCCGACCTTCAGCGCGAGGCCAAGGTCATCCTCGTCGACCACCATGCCGAGGCCACGAGCGACAAGCAACTTCTCGGCCGCTACCTGGATGGTCGAGTCTCGGCTGTTCTCGGAACTCATACCCACGTCGCGACAGCCGACGAGCAAATTCTTCCCAATGGCACCGCTTATCAAACCGATGTCGGCATGACCGGTCCGTATGAATCCATCCTCGGTCGCCGCTATGACCGTGTCCTTGCCTCGACCATGACCAACGTTCCTCATCATTACGATGTCGCCAGCGGCGATCCCCGGCTCTGCGGCGCTCTCGTGACCATCGACCCAATCAGTGGGCGAGCCCTGGCGATCCGACGGATCAGCGTCAACCAGGAGGAGACCCAGCGACTGATGACCGGCGGTCCGATCTCATGATCCATCCCACTCATCGAGCCGCTCCAGCGCTCGGGTCAGACCTTTGATCACGGCGGCCGGATCGTCGAAGACTCGGCGTTCCAGAAAATGCCAACGAGCCCATCGAGCGGCCCCGAGCCAGGCGTTGGCGAGTTGAAACGGCTCGATAGCCCGTAATTCCTCACCGCTCAAAGGCAAAACTTGATCAAAACTCGCCAGTGCCTCATTTCTGGACACCTGATCAGGACCGACCCACTCGGTCAGTAATCTCGCCAGATCTCCCGCAACCGAGTCTGTTCCCATCGCTCCGAAGTCGATCAGACCGGTCAGCCGATCGCCTTCGAACAACAAATGGTCGGGTCTCGCATCGCGAATACAGACCTGAATCGGCAGTTGAATCGCACCTGCTTTTCGGATCGCCTCCCGGACCTGGGGTGCTTTATTCACGGCTCGCTCCAGCCAGGTTCTGGTCAACGCAACCGGTGCGCTTTGGGGCGCAAGTCCCAGAGCCAAGCGGATTTTCTGGAATTCGGAGAGGAGGAGAACTTCCAGCTCCTCGGCTCGATGGATCAAGCCGGGGCTGGCTCCCCACCGCCGATCTTTGGCGAAACGGGCCAGGAACGCGGCGAGTCCGGCAAAGCCGGTTCGGACCCTGGTCAGCGTGGGAGGTCGCGCGAGGTCGGCCTCGCCTGACATCCAGGGAGAGACTTCCCACAGACGACCTTCCCATCGAACCAGGGTTCGACCGTCGAGAGTCGGTAAGGGTCGACAAACGAATTCCAGGTCGGCAGCTTCGCCCAGCCGGTCGTGGTTCCATTGCAATCGATCCATGCTCAGACCATCGGCTGGCCACTGTCGAGCAACAAGCAAACCTCGGACGGACGCAAACCGGAACAATCTCGCCCCGCTCAGACCACCGGCGTTGCCCATCGCCTCGATGGTCGAGATCGGTCGAACCTCGCGCGGATAAAACTGGAAAAATCCGGGAACCGCCCGGCTCATGATGCGAGCTGCTCGGTTTCCTCACGATCCGCGCGTTTCTTGACGGCCCGGATCGCGTCCATCATCGCCTCGGTCGTCGCCGCCAGGGCTATCCGTTCGGCACTATGGCCTTCGGGAATCACGAAATGGGAGGGATCAATCGGCTCGCCGTAGTAAACTTTCGATTCCGATGGGCAGAGCAATGAGATCAACAATCGATTCGACCTTGGTGTTCCACGAATGTAGGCGGGGATCACCGGGACATTGGCTCGAGTCGCAATGAACGCGACTCCAGCCTTTCCTTCGTGAACCTCATCACCGGAATTTGGGTACATTTGGCCTTCGGGAAAGATCGGCAAGACGCGGCCTTCCTTGAGGGCACGCAAGGCGGCCCGGGCGGCGGTCGAGTCCTTGCCATCACTATTGACCGGGATGCAGTCGATCATCCGGCAAAACGGACGAAAGGCCCAGATGTCGTAATAGTCCCGAGAGATCAGGAAGCCCAGCTTTCGACCGGTTCCGGCCTGAAGCAAGAAGTGGTCGATGTTGCAGGTGTGGTTCGCGATCAAGATGGCCGGACCCCGGGCCGGTAAGGTAGCCGGCTCGGTCTTGAGACGGTGGACCATCACGCAATAGATCGCGTTAAGATACCAGAGGAAGGTGAGGAAGCCGCTAAACTCCCAGTCTTTAGGCGACTTCGGGCGAAACATCACCGGTAAGGCCAGTAGCAGCGTGGCCAATCCGACCAAGATCCAGAGATTCATCAGACGACGTGTCCGTGAGGCCAACTTCATCCTGATCCGTGCAAACGAGTTAACGCCATCCGACACGCGGACGCAAGACCACCCCGACCCACACTCGACCGAATCTCGGGGGAAGATCCGTGAGTCAAGAGGTCAGTGAAGGGGGAGGCGGCGAAGGGTTGCGTGGCCCCTGCCCGGGCGTCTATAATTCGCTACCATGAATGGGCTTGGCAGGATCGACGGTTGTCGTTCCTCTTTTTTTTGGGAGTGTGGCCTTGAAGATGTTTTCCTTTCGGAGCGGCTCGCTCCTGGCGACCGTCACTCTCTCCCTGATCGGTTGCGACCCCATGGAGCCCAGGCAAGAAGAGAAGCCGAAGTCGGAGGAGCATTCCAACTCGAAGCTGGGCCCAGCTTCGCCGGCTCCGCCCGTCATCCCGTCGCCGGTTCCGCAACTTCCAGAACCGGGCGCATCGGAGATGAAGCCGGAGGTCAACAAGGAAGAACCCAAGGTCGAGCCCAAGGTGGAAGCTCCCAAGTGACCTCCGCGGTTTCAGCCGAGGGGACCTCGAATCACAGGGTTCTCCAGCGTGCCGATCCCGTCGATGCTGATCCGGACGAGATCTCCCGGTTCGAGTGAGAAATCATCAGGCGGAACGATCCCGCTCCCGGTCAGAAGAAAGACCCCATCGGGATAACGGTTCTCGCGACCGAGCCAGTCGACCAGTTCCGACAGGGTCCGGGCCATCCGGCTCAACGAAGTTTTGTCCCGGATGGCGACCTTGCCCGCTCGTTCGATCTCAAGGCGAATCTCGACTTCTGCGATCGGCGGCATCGCCGAGGCCAATGTGATCACAGGTCCCAGCGAGCAGCAGGCGTCGTAGACCTTGGCCTGGGGAAGATAGAGAGGGTTGACACCCTCGATGTCGCGGGCGCTGACATCGTTGCCGATCGTATAACCCACGATCTCCATCTTGGGTGAGAGGACCAGAGTCAACTCGGGTTCGGGGACACACCACTTTGTATCCTGGCGGACCCGGATCGGCTCGCCGGGACCGACGACTCGACTCGGTGTGGCCTTGAAAAAAAGCTCGGGGCGATCGGCCGTGTAGACGAGGTCGTAAAATGACCCCCCCTGCTCCGACTCCTCTTGTCGGGCAACCTTGCTTCGTTCATAAGTAACGCCAGCGCCCCAGACCTCCTGATGATCGATCGGCGAGAGCAGCCGAACCGAGTCGAGGGACAACTCGGTGTCAAAGGGACCCTTGAGCTTCTCCAGAATGTCGCCGCCGTTGAGGAGGTCGCAGAGCGCCTCAACCCCCGGCCCTAGCGGTTTGATCCGGTTTCCCTCCACGATCCCAACGCGAGGGGTCTGACCGGGTCCTTTGGAAAATTTGGCGATCCGCATGGTCGTTCTGGTCCGTCGGTCGGAGAATTGGCAGCAACAGGGCAACTTTGCCATTGGTACCCGAGCGGCGGTCGCGAGGTCAACGCCCGTGCGGTCTCCGAAGCATCACGACCGGCATTTCGCGAACAACCCTTAAGTTAATCGCCCATTGAGGCGATAATTGAGATGACGCGGATCTTTTCGATCGGGTCGATTTTTCAAGTGGAGATTGGTGGATGTCGGAGCGGATCGACTCGTTGGCCCCGATGACGTTGT
>Ga0080006_1227369_pt1 | contig 38827 bp, 32 predicted proteins | sample RS3BMetagenome_FD_69209 | JGI IMG/M metagenome (GOLD analysis project Ga0080006, IMG submission 69209) | Ferric oxide microbial mat and aquatic microbial communities from Rainbow Spring, Yellowstone National Park, USA - RS3B (SPADES... ...
CGTCCTCGGCAAAGATGGACTCTACTCCACCCAGGCGTTCACTGATAGCTCTCGCTAGGGCAGGCCAGAGAGGCTTATCGAGTTCAAAGTCGGTAAGCGTCAAGATGATACGCTGTCTCGGACCCTTCTGGCTTCGATAGGACTCGATCAACTGATACTTGGTGTAGGTCTTTCCCGTCTTGGTCTTGGTATCGACGGCCCTGATATACATAGGGCAGATGCTACCAGTGGATGCACACGGATCATGCCAATAATACCGAATATACAAATTCTTAGGACACTACACGCACAACCCCCCATACCCCACCGAGTATCCCACCTGCCCAAACCTTACAACACCCCTGTGGATAACACCTTCACACCCCTAGATATCCACAGGATGGACATGAATTCGTGAAGAAATTGCGAAAGTCGGGTTAGCCCATGAACTGGCGCTCCAGGAGCAATCGCTTCGTCACGAGTCGTCAAAGCGCGCGACCAGGTGGGCAAGCAAGGCCTTCAGTGCCCGACCCCGATGCGAGATGCTCCCTTTTTCGTCCGTCGTCATCTGTGCAAAGGTGCGGCCATCACCCTCGTCGGGGATGAAGATGGGATCGTAGCCGAACCCGGCGCTCCCGCGTGGCTCGCTGGCGATCCGGCCCATGACCTCACCACGGAATAGCCTGGTCTCCCCTTCACGATGAGCCAGCGCGATGACCGTGACAAATTTTGCGCGACGATCATCGTGGGGGCCGAGTTGGGCAAGAATCCGATCGATGCGCAACGCGTCAGAGGGGGCGTAGCGCTTGGAGTAGACCCCCGGCGCTCCACCCAACGCGTCAACCATCAGACCAGAGTCCTCACCGATGGCGAACGGGGCAAGCGTGAGCCCCGCCAACGCCTTGAGCGTGGCATTGTCTTCAAAGGTTTCACCGGTCTCTTCAACCTCTCCGAGGTCGAGACGAACCAACGTGACATTGGCTGGCAGGAGACGTTGCATCTCGGCGACCTTGTTCAGATTGCTGGTCACAAGGCCGATTTCGGTTACGTTCATCGGTCCTCCAGGGTCTTAGGCGAGGCCAGCGATCGCCTCATCACCAAGAGCGATCAGTGTACCGATACCGGACTCCGCCAGCTTGAGCAGGTCGACGAGGTGTGATTTTGAGAACGTCGCCCCCTCTGCTGATCCCTGGATCTCCACGTATTCACCCTCGCCATTCATCACGACATTCATGTCGACTTGTGCTGAGGAGTCCTCGTGGTAGTCGAGATCGAGCACCGGCTGCCCCTCAACGATACCGACAGAGACCGCACCGAGGGTGCTCATCAACGCCCCTGAACGAATCTTGCCGGCTTTCTCCAGACGCATCAACGCCACACGAAGTGCCACCGATGCCCCGGTAATGGATGCAGTTCGAGTACCCCCGTCAGCCTGGATGACGTCACAGTCCACCACCAGCTCCATCTCTCCAAGGCGCTTCAAGTCGACCGACGAGCGCAAGGCTCGCCCGATCAATCGCTGAATCTCGACGGTTCTCCCAGCTTGCTTGCCTCTCACAGCCTCTCGAGGCGTGCGCTCGCGGGTCGCTGACGGTAGCATCGAGTACTCAGCCGTCAGCCACCCCGATCCCTTGCCTCGCAGCCAGCCTGGCACCCGATCCTCGAGTGAGACGCCACAGATCACCCTGGTCTTACCGACTTCGATCAAGCAGGAGGCGAGCGCCATCTCGGTGTAATCGAGCGTCAGCGCGACATCTCGAAGTTGGAAGGGTTCTCGTTGGTCATGACGCCTGGTCATCGGCATACTCCTGTCGCTTCTTCGACCCAGGTTGGGCCGGTTGGTCCATCATCCATTGGTGGTCGGCTTCGGCGAAGTCTCCCAGCTCAATGTGCTCGATGGAGTCTAAAGTCCCGTTGAAGAGCCTTCGCCCGATCCGTTGAAAGTCCTCAACTGGTCCTGTGCACAGAACGTGCACCGCCCCCTGGGTAGATTGCACCTGCCCCGGCCCCATCAGCAGCTCTCGGACCTCAAAGGCCGTCTCCTCGGCACTCGAAATCAACGTGACGGCGTCACCGAGTACCTCATGGAACTGGGCGCCAAGATAGGGGTAGTGTGTGCAGGCAAGCAACACCGTATCCACGGTGGCGATGCTCATGGGCTCGAGCAGGTGTCGCATCAGCTCCAAGAGACTCGGGTCATCGATTGCACCAGTCTCGACGTATTGGACCAGCCCTGGACACGCAATCGCCGTCACCGTCTCATGGGCAAGTCGTCGCTGGTACACGCCCGACCGGATTGTTGCAACGGTTCCAACCACCCCAACCCTGCGGGTGCTCGTCGCTTGACCGATGGCTCTAACCGCCGCGTCAATCACACCCACGACCGGAACATCGCTGTTGGCACGCAACGCATCGAGCGCAATCGCCGATGCGGTATTGCAGGCTACCACGATCAACTTCAGCCGATAGTGGGTCCTCAGGTAGGCGAGGATTTCGAGCGAAAACGCGAGCACCTCCGCGGGTTCTCGGTCTCCATAGGGCGAGCGTTTGGAGTCGCCAAGATAGACGAAGTGCTCGCCGGGCAACAGATCAACCAACGCTTCGAGGATGTTGAGGCCACCAAAGCCCGAATCGAAGACGGCGATAACCTGATCGCCAGATTCTTGACCAATCAGGTCATCGGACGTCGACCAATCCGTTGGTGCTGCCCCTGCTGGTGCTGGATCATCCTCCACAACTCCACGCTGAACCACCGTCGATTGATCGGGTGACCGCGTTGTGGTCGCGCCACAACGTCGATCCCCTGCTCCGATGAGGTTAGCCATCATCGCCTACAGTGCGCATGCGGGTCGACGAACCCGTTGCAAGGGCATCAGGGCTGGCGTAACCGAGGATCGTCAGTTGCGAGAGGAGCTGGTCGCGAAACTCAATCAGGTACTGCATCGCACCGAGTACCCCGCCCAGCGCAAAAGCCGCCATCACCGGGCGTCCGAGCGCCACGACCTTGGCGCCGAGTGCGATCGCCACCAACGCATCCGTCGGATCAGCGATCCCACCATCGACGATCATCGTATCTTGGCGAGATTGTGAGGCGAACCGTGCAAGCGCCTCGGCTGTGGTCGCAACTAGGTCACTTTGGCGTCCGCCATGATTCGACACCCAAGGGATGATCGGGTCACGCCCAGGTCGTGCCTGGCGAATCACCCCGAGATCATGAAGGGACAGGATGCCTTTGGCGATCGGATCCAGGCCAGCGGCATCGCACTCGGCGATGAATCGGCCGAAATCGAGGTCCCGACTCTGCTCGATCTCTGCTGGCGAGAAGCCATCACCAAACGCGGGGCCGTCCTGATCGACCGGGTCAAGCACCTGACGCAGGGCATCCATCGGGGAGAAGTTGTTGCGTTGGTCGTGATAACGCGCCCCAAGATGTGGCGTGTCGATCGTCAGTGCCCCAGCGCGCACACCGAACCCGGCGGCGCCATTGATGAGCTGGGTGGTGAACTCTGGGTTCTCGGTTTGATACACCTGTAGCCATAGCTCGCCTCGGCGTTCGTGTTGCCAAGGTTCGATCAGCACCCGATGGTGCTCGTCAAGACCAACAATCTCCTCGGGTACAAGCTGTTGGCCCAGAGCGAACGCCTCCGCGATCGCGCTCAATCGGCGACTCGATCGAGTAGAGATGGTGTAACCAACACCGGCAACCCCAGCCGCAAACGCTAGCCCTGGCTCCCCCGTCGGGTCAAGGAGCGACTGGAAGGCGATGGGTGCAATCGTCAGCGGAGTAGATAACGCTCTGGAGCCAAACTTCGCCGACGTCGTCACCTGCTTGGGGCGGTCAAGATATTTCGGCTCCAACGCATACCGATGCCACGCGCGATAGTTTCGGTGCATCAAAAACTCTCGGTCAGCCGCCCCGAAGAAATACTGAGCGCGTCCAACATCGAGGTGCGAAGAGGCCTCCGCTACCAGATCGCGACCAAGCCAAGGTTTAGTCATCGGAAGCCCCCTTGCGCATCTCTAGATCATCTGTCGGCGAGTCTTCTGACTCCTCGTCGCTCGATGCCCGGATATCGAGCTCCTCGACCACTCCATCTCGAATGGCATAACACCGCAACTCCGCCAGCGGGCGAGCCAGTGAGACGACTACGTACCACCACCTGGGATCGGGAGCCTGAGCAACGTCCGTCGGCGATGGGAAGGCCTCTGAGTTGGTATGCGAATGGTAGACGCCAACCACGTGCAACCCTCGAGCGACGGCTAGCTCGCGGGCCCTAGCAACGTCACCCGGATCGACGACAAAGATACGGGCGGAACGCGCCTCATTGCGTGAGGGGTAGGCCTCAAGGATGCTGGTTTGATCGCCGAGCAGCATGCCACAGGCCTCAAGAGGGTACTGCGCTATGCAATGTGCTAGGATGATATCCCTGGTTGACGCCGGCATCTGGACCATTGTGACCAGCGTACCAAGCGGACCTTCCCACCCATGAGCCTATCCATGAGATTGTGATCAAGAATGCCACGAACCGCGAAGAAAAAGAAGACGCAAGACACCAACCACTTCGGCAACCGGGTCGTGGCCCAAAACCGTCGGGCTCGACACGACTACGAAATTCTCGAAACCTTCGAGGCTGGAATCGAACTGGTCGGCGGGGAGGTCAAATCGCTTCGTGGAGGCCGGGTGCAGCTGCGTGACTCGTATGCTCGGATCGAAGGTGGCGAGGTGTTGCTCCTCAAGATGAATATCGCCAGCTACGCGCAGGCCACCGGATTCGGCGCGTTCAGCCCTGAACGCACGCGGCGACTGCTCCTCCATCGATTCGAGATCGACCGGTTGACCGGGAAACTCGAACAGGACCGCCTCGCGTTGATTCCGTTGTCGGTCTACTTCAAGAACGGCCTCGCTAAGGTGGAACTCGGCCTCGCTCGCGGCCGCACGACCTACGACAAGCGACACGTCCTACAAGAGCGTGACGCCGCCATGGAGATGCGTCGTCTCCATGCGCAGTATCGCTGACCCAGTGCATAGGGTCCTCGACCCAGTGCATAGGGTCCTCGACCCAGTGCATAGGGTCCTCGACCCAGTCCAAAGGGTCCTCGACCCAGTCCAAAGGGTTGCCGATCTCCATCAGGACAACCACCTGGAACCGACTAGAATGCCCCTTGAAAGGGGGTGTACCGGATTCGACTTTGGACGACTTTGTGAGAGAAGCGAGCAGTGCTCTCCGGAGGCACTTTAAAAAGCCGGAAAACAAAATAAATGCCGAACCTTCGTTCGCACTCGCCGCTTAAAACCCGGTGACGTCCCCTCAGGTGGTCGCGTCGACACCTGAATGGGGCGTTATAAATAGACGCTTACTCCAAGAGGCTCGTCTTGAGGCCCTTGGAGGACATTAATCAAGAAAACGATAGTGTGGTCCGTCGGGTGACAGCACTACCGATCTAATACCCGACTGCGCTCGGAGAAGAATCATGAAAGCGCCAAGGGACGCGGGTTCGACTCCCGCCACCTCCACGGCACAAGAGGCCACCCCAAAGGGGGTGGCCTCTTGATCGTTACCAACAAATTTCTTTTAGCCATGTCATCATCGCGAGTACGAGGATGGTACCCAGCTGTGAGCACCGCTTACGACAAGCCCAATCGAAAGCTGAAGTCAACATCGACTCTGGTTGCCCACCTTCGCACCATCACGCTATGGACCGAGGCGTGCCGCGCCCCAATACTGGACCTCTTGTCGATAGCAGTCAGTTAGGCAGCAAGAAAACGACGAACGGCGATGGTGGAACCAAGAGTACCAACAACAACGCCGGCAATGACGATGACCACAATGGTCTCGATCAAGTTGTGGCTCGTCAAGACAAAGCCCTCGAGCAGATGCATCCTGAAGTGGGCGATCGCATAGCCGATCAACGACTTCACAGCGATGACGACCCCGGTCGCCACCAGGGCTCCAATGAGACCCTGCACCAGACCCTCAAGCATAAAGGGGATCTGAATAAACGAATTGGTTGCCCCCACCAACCGCATGACCGCCACCTCGCGACGGCGCGAGAAGATGGCTACGCGAATCACATTGAGGATCAGCACCGCTGCCGAGACGAGCAGGATGATGGCCACCGCCAAGATCACGGTCTGTGCCACATTCGAAACGGTAGTGATGGTGTTGATCGCCGAGAAGTTATCGTTGACCGTATCCACCCCTGGTTGGCCCTGAAAGATCGCTGCCACCGCTCTCGTCTCAGCAGGGTTCACCAGCGACACTCGCAAAAACGTCGGAACAGCGGACTCAGGCACCGCGTTGACGAGGTCCGGCTGGTTCGCCAACAAGCGTCGAAAATCGGAATAGGCCTGGGCTCGCGGCACATACGAGAAGCTCTTCACCGCAGGGAGTTGATGCAGCTGATCTTCAACGGCGGTGAACTCGGTTGGCGAGATCTTTGGTTGGAGGAAAACCAAGAGTTGGACATTGCCCTTCCACTCGGCGGTCGCGGTAGAGACACCCTGCTTAATCAGCAGCGCTGACCCAACCAACGACAACGAGATCGCAACGGTGAAGATAGCAGCGAGCGACATCAGCCGGTTGCGCCAGAGATTCGTACCCGTTTCAGCAGCAAAATACTTGACCGACATCGTCAGCTACACACCCAATCCATAGACACCACGAACCTGGTCACGGCTCAGATGCCCATCGTCGATCTCGATAACACGGCGACGCATTGAGTCCACGATCCCCACATCGTGGGTCGCCATGACGACCGCTGTGCCGGTCCGATTGATGCGCTCGAGGAGGTTCATCACTCCCCAGCTCGTCTCGGGATCAAGGTTCCCCGTCGGCTCATCCGCCAACAGGATCAACGGGCGATTCACAAAGGCTCGGGCGATGGCCACACGCTGCTGCTCACCACCGGAAAGTTGATGGGGGAAGCGATCGATCTTATCCTCGAGGCCTACAAGGCGCAGAATTTGGGGCACCTGCGTGGCGATGAACCGATTGGGCTTGCCGATCACCTGGAGGGCGAAAGCCACGTTTTGGCCGACGGTCTTATTCGGCAACAAACGAAAGTCCTGGAAAATGACGCCCACATTGCGGCGGAAATGCGGAACCTTCCAGTTCGGCATCGTCACCAGGTTCTTGCCGGCTACCCAGATAGTCCCATCATCGGGCTTCTCCTCACGAATCATCAGTCGAATGAGGGTTGTTTTGCCAGACCCGGATGACCCGATCAAGAACACGAACTCACCTCGATCGATCTCAAAAGATACGTCCCGTACGGCCGGGCTGCCCTTGGAATACGATTTGGAGACATTCTCAAACTTGATCACTCAAGAACTCCTTTGTGTCGAACACGGCCACACTCCCTGCGGGGTGACCTCGACGTCTCGACATATCCTAACACCCGAATGAATGCATCGGGTCTCAATCGGCATCATTTGATCGTCTCCATTCAAGAAACGCCTGGATAAAGGGGCCAAGCCTGCCATCAAGAACCTCGCTGACATTATGATCTTCGTACCCCGAGCGATGATCCTTGACCAATTGATAGGGCGCAAGTACATACGAGCGAATCTGATTTGACCAGCTCACCTCGGACTGAGGCCCGCCGATCGCGCTCATTTGGGCTCGAAACTCGTCTCGATGCCGTTGCTCGAGCTTCGAAATCAGAATCTGCATCGCCTTCGACTTATTCTGGAGCTGGGATCGCTCGTTCTGACAGGAGACGACGATCCCCGTGGGCAAGTGGGTGATACGAACCGCCGAGTCGGTCACATTGACATGCTGGCCACCGGCCCCAGAGGATCGGTACGTATCGATCCTGAGATCCTTGTCGTCGATGTTAACCTCGAAGGACTCATCCATGAGCGGCGTTACCTCGAAGGACGCAAAGCTGGTGTGACGCCGGTGCTGGGAGTCGAACGGGGACATGCGCACCAGCCGATGAACGCCTCGTTCAGCTTGCAGGAGACCATAGGCGTAGCGCCCCTTGACGATGAAGGTGGCCGACAAAATTCCCGCCTCACCACCCGGTGTAACCTCGTCAAGCTCATAGCTCAGACCCGACTCGCTGGCATAGCGCTCATACATGCGTAACATCATCTCTGCCCAGTCCTGGGAGTCCGTGCCCCCGGCACCGGCGTGGATCTCGGCGATCGCATCACCCTCATCGAACTCTCCCGACAGGAGTGCACGGATATCGAGCTGGGCCAACTTTGAACCGATCCAGGCCAGGCTCGCCTCGAGGTCTGGGCCTGATTCGAGGTCGCCCTGTTCAAAGAACTCGGCCTGAACCCGAGCATCATCGATACGTTCTTGGATCGCATCAAGGAGCGAGACATCCTCCTTGAGCTGGGTGTAGCGGCGTGAGATCGACTGCGCTCGCTCGGAATCAGACCAAAAATCAGGCATTCCCATCTCGGCCTCAAGCTCAGCGAGCTGAACCTCAGCATCATCGATCTTTAGGTATCGCTTGGCAGCCTCAAGCCGTGCCTCGAGCACATCGAGGCGATCGCTTGCGTCGCTCACTTCCCGTGGCAGTGCTTGTACTTGAGACCGCTGCCACAGTAGCAGGGGTCGTTCCGACCAACGCGCTCCTCGTCGGACTTAATCAGCGGCGAGTTCACCTCGACATCGGTCACCGGTCGCTCAGCTACCGTGACAGCGCTTGCCTGTCCAACTTGAGCTGCCTGAAAGGACTCGAGCAGGCTGGCATCACCAGGGTCAGTCGCCCCGTAGTAGGAGGCTTGTCCCAGGTCCATACCCTGCATCTCTGGCCCAACGACCTGCACCTGAAGAACGTAGCGAACATAGTCATCCTCGATTCGCTTCATCAGCTCCTGGAACATGTCGTAGCCCTCTTGTTGCCAGGCCACCAGTGGGTCCTGTTGCCCCATGGCACGCAAGTTGATCCCATCTCGCAGATAGTCCATATCAATGAGATGCTCGCGCCAGTGTTGGTCCACGACCGAGAGCAACACCTGTCGCTCGATTTCACGAGCCGCGGCACCCGCTTCCTCGCCTGCCTCGACCGGCAGGCTAGCGCACTTGGTCTCGTAGTACTCAAGCGCCTCAGCATGAAGTGACGCGCTCACCTGTGACTTCGTGGTGGCCTGGTGAAGATCCTCGGGAACAAAGGCGGTCGGCCAGTAGAGCACGACCTGCTCCAGCAGCTCTTCAAGGTTCCAGTTATCCTCGTATTCTGTGGGGAGATAGGTCTCAACGAGCCGGTCGATCACCCGCTCGAGCGATGCAACCGTGAAGCTCTCAAGGTCCTCGCCCGCGAGGATCTCACGTCGGCGCTCGTAGATCACCTTGCGCTGTTCGTCTAAGACCTTGTCGTATTTGAGCACATCCTTGCGGATATCGGCATTCTTGGCCTCGACTGCGGCCTGTGCACGCTCGATGGCGCGTGAAACCGTCTTGGCCTCGATTGGTTGATCTTCGGGGAAGGCCTTGCCCATCACCCAGTTGACGACCCCGCCTCCGGCAAAGAGTCGCATCAGTTCATCCTCAAGCGAGAGGTAAAAACGGGTCTCACCTGGATCGCCTTGGCGACCAGCACGACCACGCAGCTGATTGTCGATCCGGCGTGACTCGTGACGCTCCGATGCAATCACATAGAGGCCACCGAGCTGTCGTACCTGGTCTGCCTCTTCGGCACAGATCTGCTGGTACTTCTCTAACGCTTCTTCGAAGTGTCGCTGGCCCTCTTCGCTCGCTGGGTCAACTCCGTTATTGAACAACTCCGAAAGCGCGAGCCGCTCCGGGTTACCACCAAGGAGAATGTCAACGCCACGACCAGCCATGTTGGTGGCCACCGTCACCCCATGCAGTCGGCCAGCCTGCGCAACAACCTCGGCCTCAAGGGCATGTTGCTTAGCGTTCAATACGGCATGTGGAACCGAGCGGGCACTCAACAGCTTGGATAACAGCTCGGACTTGGCGACCGAAATGGTTCCTACCAACACCGGCTGGCCACGCTCAAAGCGAGCCTCGATATCGTCGGCGATGGCGTTAAACTTCGCCTCTTCAGTCTTGTAGATGAGATCGCCTTGATCGACCCGGACGACCGGTCGATTGGTCGGAATCGGGACCACCGTCAAGCCATACGTCGAGGCAAACTCGGCAGCTTCAGTCTCGGCGGTACCGGTCATTCCGGCCAGCTTCTCGTAGAGGCGGAAGTAGTTCTGCAACGTTACCGTCGCCCACGTGTGGTTCTCCTCCTGGATCCGAACCCGTTCCTTGGCCTCAACCGCCTGATGAAGGCCATCGGACCAACGACGGCCTTCAAGGATTCGACCGGTGAACTCGTCGACGATCTTGACCTCACCCTTGTCGACGATATAGTCCTTATCCCTCTTGTAGAGGTCCTTAGCTCGCAGTGCCTGATTGAGCTGATGGAGATAGACCATGGCCGAGATATCGTAGAGATTCTCGATCCCTAGAGCCTTCTCGACCTTACCGATCCCCTCCTCGGTGGTCATGACGATCTTTTTTTCCTCGTCGACCTCGTAGTCAACACCCGCCTTGAGCGTGCGGACTACGCCGGCAAACTTGTAGTACAACTCGGGCGACTGCGATGACGGACCCGAGATAATCAACGGAGTTCTCGCCTCATCGACCAGGATTGAGTCAACCTCGTCAATGATCGCGTAGGCATGCCCCCGTTGCACCATGTCATCGAGCGTGGTCGCCATGTTGTCACGGAGGTAGTCAAAGCCAAGCTCGGTGTTGGTACCATAGGTAACATCTCGAGCGTAAGCCTCGCGCTTGAGTTTTGGATCACTGATGTCAGCGGTGACTCGACCGACGGTGATCCCGAGCCGATCGTAGATCTGGGTCATCCAGGCAGAGTCACGAGCAGTGAGGTATTCGTTGACGGTGACGACATGGACACCCTTGCCCGTCAGTGCGTTCAAATACACCGGCAGGGTCGACACCAACGTCTTGCCCTCACCGGTCTTCATCTCAGCGATCCAGCCAAAATGCAACGCCATACCACCCATGAGCTGCACATCGAAATGACGCTGACCAATCGCCCGCTTGGACGCTTCGCGAACCGTCGCAAAGGCCTCAACCAGCAGGTCTTCTAGGGTCTCACCCGCCTCAATCCGGTCGCGAAACTCATCGGTCTTGGCCCGAAGCTCAGCGTCGGTGAGTACCTCGAACTCGGGTTCGAGCTCGTTTATCAGGGGGACGACGTCGGCAAGGCGTTTCACCTTCTTGCCTTCACCAGTTTTGAGAACTCGATCGATTACACCCATGTCAACTCCCGGCGACTTCAAGCACTAATGCAGTTTAGCCTCTACCTCTTATGAGGGATCGAGTACCTCTGCCTGATCTATTAATCCAACCGAGCCATCGCCACGTCGATAGACGACAGCTGAGCGTTGGGTCAGCGAATTGATGAAAAGATAGAACGAGTGCGACAACAACTCCATCCGTATGGCCGCCGTCTCCGGGTCGAGCACCTCAAGTTCAAACGCCTTGGATCGAGCGATCTGTGGGACTTCGTCGAGTTGCGATGGATCAACCGCCTTGTCGACGCGATGGTGCGGGTGACTCCGCGCTAGCAAGCGGCCCTTCAGCTTCTCAAGCTGATGGGCGAGCTTGTGCTCGGCACGATCGAAGGCTGCCATCTCCTCGTCGGCCGCTCCCTTTGCCCTCGCCACCGTCTTGGCCAGCCGAAGCGTAATCTCTGCGTGAACCTTTTCGCTCTGTGCAGGGTTCGATGAACGTTCTAAGAATACCTCTGCCCGGTCTACCTCTCCGAGGTACTTGCTCAACCGATGGACTCGATCCTCGATCAACTGCTTGTGCTCATCGCTAAGCGCACAACCCTTGCAACGGTATTCAACCTTCATCGCCTTATTCTCCTCACTCTTCGGTCACCTTCACACTGTTCAACTCTATGCACTGACGCAACGCTGTGCACTGGCGCGCGGCACACCCTTGACCCATTCGTCGGCACCCCTCGGGCGCCGCTTGATCGATCACGGTTATCGACGGTATCGGCAAATCGGAGCCAGAACTGGTCTTTAGATTGCACGAGAACCTCGCTTCGCCAGCTCCTGGCACTACCAGGCGCCCACCTTCTCCCATGAGCAGGGCTAGTCGACACCTCGGACCCACCCGAACCTATTGTGTCCCCGACGTCCATGACGCCAAGTATTCGCGCTGTGCGGGCGTGAGTTCGTCGATCGTTGTCCCCATGGTAGCGAGCTTGAGTTCAGCCACGGAGGCGTCGATGTCTCGTGGAACGTCATAGACGCGTGGCGATAGTTCCGCGCGTTGTGTTACCAACCACTCCACACTCAATGCCTGGTTAGCAAAACTCATGTCCATGACCGATGCAGGATGTCCTTCAGCAGCGCTAAGGTTCACCAGCCGACCTTCGGCGATGACCTGCACACGCCGATCGTTACCATCATCTCCACGGACCAGAAACTCTTCAACCATGGGGCGAACCATGCGGCGACGCTCACCGGTGGTCATCGCAGCCAGTCCGGCTAAGTCGATCTCGACATCGAAGTGCCCGGAGTTCGCGAGCACCGCTCCGTCCTTCATCACCCGAAAATGCTCTGGGCGGAGAACATCTCGATTCCCCGTCACGGTGATGAAGATATCACCAACTCGTGCCGCCTCTTCCATCGGCATGACCGCAAATCCATCCATGACGGCTTCAAGCGCCGGGAGCGGCTGGATCTCGGTGACTACCACCTGAGCTCCGAGACCGCGTGCACGCGAGGCAACACCCTTGCCGCAGTAACCGTAGCCCGCGACGACGATCACTTTGCCGGCGAGAAGGATATTCGTGGCACGAATGATGCCATCAAGCGTTGATTGACCAGTACCGTAGCGGTTGTCAAACATGTGCTTGGTGTTGGCATCGTTGACCGCGATGATCGGGTAGCCCAACGAGCCAGCCTGTTCCATCGCCCGCAGACGAATCACACCCGTAGTCGTCTCTTCGGTGCCAGCAACGATACTCGCCACCTGGTCAGGTCGTTGGCTATGTGCCCGCGACACGAGGTCACAGCCATCGTCCATCGTGATCTGAGGCTTGGCGTCGAGAACAGCATCGATATGCGAATAATACGTCTCGGTGTCCTCGCCCCGGCGAGCGAACACTGCAATGCCGTCATGCTTGACCAGCGACGCAGCCACGTCGTCCTGGGTCGAGAGTGGGTTCGAGGCAGCGGCGACCACCTGGGCACCCCCAGCTTGAAGGGTGCGAAGCAGGTTGGCCGTCTCAGTGGTGATATGAAGACACGCCGCAATCGTCATACCAGCGAGTGGCTTTGTCTTGGCGAATCGATCACGTATCGACTCAAGAACCGGCATCTGCCGATCGGCCCACATGATGCGCTGGCGGCCTGCATCGGCCTGGCTGATGTCACTGATGTCATAGTCCATATTGGTGCCTCTCTGGTGTTTGTCTCTAACTTGCTAGCTGACCCCGTGGATCCTGCCGCCGGACTGATGTTACAATCCAACGCCGATCGTGTCCTCTACTCTACCTGACGACCGCCCTGAGCCAACAAGCACCCTGAAGAGATCGACGCGCACGACCCAAAACCAGCGCATCGTCAACACGAATCCTCATCGCAACCGAGCCCGCGCCGTTGGCACAGGTCCCTCGCGTCAACACCGGGTCGATAGCCCCGGAGCGCAGCGCCGGAAATCGGTCACTCAGTTACGGTTCCTGCCACAAAGTGCTTCACGCCATCGAGCATGGCGATCGGTCCCGGATCGACATCGAGGGCGCTGGCCAACGACAGTGCCACGTAGTCGCCGACGAAGGTGAGATCGAACAGGTTGGCTAGCTCGCCAACCCCATGCCCTGGCACCTCAATGCAGCAACGGAGGCGAGAACCGATCTTGGCCGTTGCGTATTCATAGCGCCGGGCTATCTGCGGATGCTCGTGGTCGTGACGGAGGATGACCATCGACAGATCGCGCTCAAGCATCGTTGGGTAAGCATCAAAACCTGCAAGCTCGTTATGGCAGGCCTCAGGATAGACCGAGTAGAACGCCGGTGCCTTGGCGTTTTCGTTGATCTGTGCCTTCCATCGCATAGCGGCAACCTGCCCGATGGGACCCGATGACACGATCAATGGGATCGTTCCTTGCAGCGAAGTTGCAATGCTCGTCGCGATGGAGTCCGAGGCATCTAGTTCTTGACGGCGCTCTTTGAGGCGTGCAATCGCCAGATTGACCCAACCGGTCGCCCCCGCAAAAAGACCAACCTGGTCGAGGACCCCAAGCACCGACACCGAGAGTGCACCAAAGGCCGCCCTCGGTTGCGGGATTGAGCCATCGACCTCGACCACGCACCCACCGCGCTCTCTGATGAGATCAGCCAGAGCACCGCCTGAGGTGACGGCGATACATTTGGCGCCGTGATCGATGGCGTGGGACACGACTTCGAGCGTCTCTTCGGTGTTACCTGAGAACGACACCGCAATCACCAGCGAGTGCTTCCCGACATAGCTCGGCAATTCATAACCCTTGACAATCGTCACAGGTATCGACATGAATGGGGCAGCCGTTGCCAGGGCTACGTCACCGGCGATACCACTTCCACCCATGCCAACGACAACCACATGTTCGATGTGGTCTTTGTTCGGGAAGTCACAGACCGTCGTGACCGTTGCGAGCGCGGCCTCCATCTGTTCCGGGAGTGCACGCGTCGCCTCCCACATACCTTGGGAATCAACTGGCACCTAGTGGTCCTCTCCTTGTCCGCCACGTGCGGGATTTATCGAATCGCTGGTCGTCGCGTCACTCTCGTCGGTCGATGACCCATCGCTATTGGACGCGTTAGGCCTCGCATGAAGCGCCAACAATCTGACGTGCTCGCTTTCATCAACGATCTCAGCCTCCTCGATCAACAAAACGGGGATGTCGTCTTCAATGCGATACTTGCGCTTGAGGCGGGGGTTGTACAACACATCCTCCGCCTCGAGGTAGAGCAGCGGCTCATGGTCGACTGGACAAGCCAAAATGGCCACGAAGTCGGGAGGTAGGGTCATCGCACGTCCCCCGAGTCAGCCTTAGCCACAACCGCCAGCACCTCGTGGGAGCGTCGCGACACCTCGTCATCGGTTGGTGCCTCGAGGTTGAGGCGCAACAACGGCTCGGTATTCGATGGTCGCAAGTTAAACCACCAGTCGCCAAAATCGAGCGTCAAACCATCGAGATGATCGACCTGAGCACGCCCCTGATAGGCATTCTCCACAAACGTGAGTACCGCTTGCGTACTCTGTACCTTGGTGTTAACCTCACCCGAATCCGAGTAGCGCTCAAGCGACTTGCGAAGCTCTGACAACGATGACCCCTGCACCGCCATCTCCTCAAGCACCGTCAGGGCGGCGATCATGCCTGAGTCAGCTCGGTAGTTGTCTCTGAAGTAGTAGTGCCCCGAGTGCTCACCACCGAAGATGGCTCCCGTACGGGCCATCTCGGCCTTGATGAACGAGTGCCCTACCCGCGTCCGAATGGCGACGCCTCCCATCTCTTCGATCACCTCGGGGACCGCCTTCGAACAGATCAGGTTATACAGGATTGTCTCACCAGGAAATCGGCCAAGAATACGACGGGCAATCAGTGCCGTAGTCGTTGAGCCCGAGATCGGGGCGGCCTTGTCGTCGACGAGAAAGACTCGATCGGCATCACCATCGAAGGCCAAGCCAACATCGGCACCGACAGAGAGCACTTTGGCCCGCAGATCGACCAGGTTCTCTGGCTGGATGGGATCGGCAGGGTGATTAGGGAAGGAGCCGTCAAGCTCGGGATAGAGAAGTTCGAGGCCAATGCCAAGCCCGTCAAACACCGGCGGTACGATCAAACCGCCCATACCGTTTGCCGTGTCGGCGACGACGCGCAAACCTTGGAGCTTGGTCACATCGACAAAGGAGCGCACGTGGTCAACGTACTCGTCGAGCATGGGTCGATCTTTGCGAACGCCTCGGACGGCGTGGACAGGAACCGACGACGCTCGGAACTTACTGGCAAGCTCCTGGACCTCCCGGAGACCACTCTCGACTCCCACGGGGCTCGCACCCGCCCGACAAAACTTGATACCGTTGTAATTACCTGGGTTATGCGAGGCAGTGATCATTACACCAGGAAGATCGAGCTTGCCGCTCGCAAAGTAGAGCAGATCGGTCGAGGCCAAACCAAGATCAAGAACATCGACCCCGACACCAGTCAAGCCATCAATCAGAGCATCACGAAGCACCTCGGACGAAAGCCGCATATCGTAGCCAAGAATCACTTGATCGGTCCCTACGACCTGGGCAAAGGCCGCCCCGATCGCTTGCGCCCACTCTTCATTGAGTTCATCAGGCACCACGCCTCGGACATCATAGGCCTTAAAAATATCGCTCATACGCTGGAATTACCCTCTCTCGCTGCATCAAGCGCACGCCTGTGCGACTCGATGTCTCAGCCCCGCGGCAGAGCCAAACTAGCGTAGTCTAGCTCACCGAGTGGCCCTCTGTTCCAAGGCGATACTAGCAGCAAGCCAGAACCGCCAAAGTCGGCAAGCGCGCCCGCTGCAACTCGAATGTCAGCCAGTTCCACTGCCGTCAACCGCGTCACCAGGTTGTCCAACGATTTTAGTGTGCATCCTGGGTGCGCAAACTCTACGACGCTGGTCGCCAGAGCAGGGGCAAACCCAGAGCAGGGGAAACAGAGTACTGAACGCCAAAGACAACCATGGAGCCCAACTGGCCTCCCCGACGTGTAGCTAGGCTCATGAGTCCGTAAGTGCACCAACACCCACAGCAACTCGAGGAGTAGTCCAACTGCACCAACAAGTGCTCCGACCCCAACAGCATCGACAACCAGATCACAACCAGTACCGGCGGGGTCAGCTGTCAGGTTGCCTCGTCACGCAGTCATCAACTGCAACGTATTCTCACACGGTCCCTCGGTGGTGTGCACGCAAGGTAGTCCTGGCTGTGCGCTCTAGTCCAAGATCTGAGCAACCGTTCGCCACCAGGAGCGATGGATGCAATGAGAACGCGGGACACGGCGTCAACCAACGATCCTCGATTGTTGCCACCCATGGAGTTAGCGCCACCACGGCTCGATCACCAGCGCAACCGCCAGGCCAGCCGTTGTGACGACCACAAGCCAGGAGTCGGCAGCGTCGGTTACCACAGGGCGACGTTGGGGCACATGTTGGTTCGACTCGCAGGCCCCCGTAGTGGCGAGCCATAGAACCGGCCCCCACTGGAATCGACCGAATACTGCCTGATCTGAGCAAGCTCTGGCACATCCACCGCCATCAACCCGTTACCGGCGCCGGTGGCTCCGAACCCAGCAAGGTTAGTGTTGCCGTATTAGGTTAAGGGCGTGAGCGCCTCGGCCAATGGTCGGCTATGTTATGAGGCGGTTTTCGCCGGTCGTCCGCTTTTTCGACGGCCACTGGTTCGCGCTGTGGTCGCAGCGAGCTCCACAACCTCGCCAACCTGTGCCTCGAATCCATCACGGCGCCACCAGCGAGTCCCACAGGCAGCACAACTGACAAGGACCAGCTCATGGCCACCAACACCGAGCTCGATGATAACGAGCTCCTTTTCTCGACAAACGGGGCACAATGCGTCCACCCTGTTCTCCCTCCACCCATGCTCCGAGGCTCGCAAGCCTCAGTTCTTAAGTTTCGGATAAGATCGCAGAAAACTTAAACACTTGATGAAACACCGTTGAGCTGGTCAACGGTCCCTCGTCAGCCACTTGGTGGGCGCCATGGCGCTACACACATCGACGCTATCGCCAACACGTGCGCTAAGCTGCGGGGCCGACTTCGTTTGGAGCTTGCCATCTTGAGCTCTGCGACACTCAGAAGTCGCGTCGACGTCCGAGCCATCTGCACCATCGCGCGAGGGGCACAAACCCTAGTTGTATGGAATGTAGATCCTCTCTCCTCGGCACGTGTGAACCTTGATCGCCGATCTCATCGGTCATCGGCTCGACCCGCCCACTCCGTAACGTGGGGCGCCCACCGGTAACCTAAGGGGATGGAATCCACAATCGTTCTCGTCGGAGCGGGCATCGCTGATGCCTCGCCATCGCTCGTAGCTGACTCCATCGCTGGCTGCACAACCGTCGTTTGTCGTACCCTGCGCCACCCCGGTCTCAGCGAAGCCCTCGCGGTCGCCATGGACGCCAACGTCCCACTACTCAACTGTGACGATCTCTACGACCAGGCAGAGACCTTTGACGAACTGTACCCTCGCATCGTTGACCGTCTCAGGGATCTTGCCGCGATTCCCGACAACGCACGCATCGCCTATGTCGTTCCAGGCTCCCCCGCCATCGCCGAGCAAAGCGTGCAGTTACTCCTCGCCCAAACCGACCTGACCGTCGAGATTGGCGCGAGCCTAGGTCTGATCGACTACGCGTCGCTCAAACTCCGCTACGACCCCGCTCGTGGCCTCAAGATCGTCGACGCCCTCGAGCTACTCGATGAACTGCCCGCAGAGGGAGGTACGTTCTTGGTTCTGCAGTGCTACGATCCGATGATCGCTCGCGACGTCGTATCCGCCGTCAGGGATCGCGATGGTCGAGTGCACATGCTCTACCATCTGGGGCTAACCGATGAACACATCAGCGAGGTCGACGAACAAAGCGATGTGCTCAACGATTGTGACCACCTCACTAGCCTCTGGATTAGCGACCTCAGTCCGCAGTTTGCCCAGCTCACATCGTTGCTAGGGGTCGTACATCGCCTGCGCTCTGAATGCCCATGGGATGCCGAACAAACGCATCGATCGCTCGCGCGCCACCTCTTAGAAGAGGCGCACGAAGTCATCGATGCTATCGATGAACTCGAGCTCGCCCCCGCACCCAGTGACGCACTCATCCAGCACCTCGAGGAGGAGCTTGGCGATCTCCTTCTTCAGGTCCTGATGCACGCTGAGATCGGTCGCGACGTCGCCGACTTCGATCTCGAGTCGATCGCACAAGCGCTGCGCCTCAAGCTCATCCGCCGACATCCTCACGTCTTCGCCGATGTCAACGTAAACTCCGCGGACGAGGTCGTCGCCAACTGGGAGACCATCAAAGCCGATGAGCGCAAAGGGGCCCAGCCGTCGCGGGTCCCTGAGACACTCCCAGCGGCACTCCGACTCCAAAAGGCCTATCGCAAAGCCACTGGTCTCGGCCAAACACCAGCAACGCTTCAGGCGATCCTCGCCTCGATGAACTCAGAGAATCAGGCGCAGGCGAACTTCCTAACGACATCCCTTGCCGCGCTCGCCGACGGCGTCGACCTCGAGGAGGCGCTACGGCATCTGGCTCGACTACTTGAAGGTGATCTCCCACGCAACGAGGTCCCCTAGAACTGCCCCGATGACCGACCGATGCCACCTCGGTCTACATCGAAGCGACCTATCGATCGAGCCATTGATTCGCTCGCAGGTGAAGGTGCTATGGTAAAGGAAAAGAGGTTCGTGTACGACGAAGACTCGAGAGGATACGAAAGGCAATCCATTGGCGCGTAACGATAACGAAATCGTCCAGGTAGCGGCCCGCATGGTGTTGGATTCACGCGGGAACCCAACCGTTGAGGCTGAGGTGGCACTCGCCGGTGGCGCGCGGGGCCGTGCGATCATACCGTCAGGGGCATCTACTGGAAAGTATGAAGCCGTTGAGCTTCGTGACGGAGGGAAGGACTTTTCAGGCAAAGGGGTCTCTCGGGCAATTGCCAATGTCAATGGAACGATTGCCAACGCCGTCGTTGGCCTCGACGCGCGTCAACAGCGACTGCTGGATCGAACCATGATCGCCCTCGACGACACCTCCGACAAGTCCCGGCTCGGTGCCAACGCAATGCTGTCAGTCTCGCTCGCGACCGCTCGGGCTGGGGCCAACGCCGCCCGTTTGCCCCTCACCGCGTACCTCGGAGGCGTCAACGCTACCTTGCTCCCAGTCCCGATGATGAACGTGATCAACGGCGGTGTGCACGCCTCCAACAACCTCGATATGCAGGAGTTCATGATCGTCCCCCATGGTGCCGCCAGTTTTCGCGAAGCCCTGCAGTGGGGCGTCGAAACCTATGCGGCCCTCAAGAAAGAACTCGTCGCCAAATCGCTCGCTACCACCGTTGGTGACGAAGGTGGCTTTGCCCCAGACCTCGGATCTCACAAAGAAGCGCTTGCGCTGTTAGTGGGGGCGATCGAGAAGGCTGGACTGCGGCCGGGTACCGACGTCTCGCTCGCCATCGATCCGGCCAGCACCGAGTTCTTCGTCGATGGACGCTACGTCCTGAAAGGCGAAGGGCGATCACTCACCGGTGAAGAGATGGTCGATTACTACGAGGAACTCGTCGAAGCTTTCCCGATCATCTGCATCGAGGACCCCATGGCCGAGGAGGACTGGAGTGGCTGGAGGCTCTTCACCGAGCGGCTCGGCAAGCGTATCCAGGTCATTGGGGACGACATCTTCGTCACGAATCCGCGACTGCTCGAGCGCGGCTTCAAGGAGTCGGTCGCGAACTCTATCCTCATCAAGCTCAACCAAATCGGTACCCTCACCGAGACGCTTGAGACCATGGAACTCGCTCGTTCGCACGCCTACACGACCGTCATCTCTCACCGTTCTGGAGAGACCGAGGACACCTTCATCGCCGACCTGGCCGTTGCCACCGGGGCCGGACAGATCAAGACCGGTGCCCCAGCCCGGTCCGATCGGGTGGCGAAATACAATCAGCTCCTCAGGATTGAGGCTATGCTAGGCGAGGGAGCGCGGTATATCGATTGGGTGAAAAGAGGCTCGTGAAGGGTCGGCGACGTATCATTGTGATGGTGGCACTGGCCGTCGGGGCCGTGGTCTACGCAACGACGGTGTTGCCAACGGGCCAGCTTCTCGGGGTCATCGCCACCAAACACCGTGACGCCGCCCAACTTCGGGCACTTGACGCGACGAACAGGAGTCTCCGTCAAGACATTACGCGCCTCAACTCACCGCAGTGGATCGAGACGATCGCCCGTAACGACTTCGGCATGTATCCCGTCGGCTCAACCCCGTATCAGATTCTCCCGAGTTCGCCCCTCTATCACCCGCCAGCCACCCGACCCTGATGTCGCTCACACGCCTCCACCAGGTTGCATACGCCTGTCGGCCCCACGCAAGAACAATCCGGGGCGGGCGATCAAGTCGCCAATGATCATCATCAACGATTCGCCCCCATCCGTGAGATGAACCTTCGGCGATCGAAGGGATCCTTAGCACCGGGGACCAACACAACAGAAAGGGAAACTATGAGCATTTTGGGCAGCCGCGTCGTTCGCAAAGAAGACCCAAGCCTCCTGCGTGGTGAGGGCCGCTACGTTGCAAACCTCGACCTCGACGATCCGCTTTTTGCATGTTTTGTCACCTCCCCATTCGCGCACGCCAGGTTTACTAGCGTGTCTATTGAGGATGCCATCGCCGTGCCCGGTGTCGAGCATGTCCTTTGCGCCGCCGATCTTCGGGTGCAACCGATTCCCGGGGCAATACGAGACCGGCCCGAATGGTCACGGCCCATCTTAGCTGTGGACCGGGTTCGCTACGTTGGAGAGCCGTACGCACTCGTCCTCGCCACGAGCCCAGAGGCAGCTTTCGATGGTGCAGAGTTGGTCTTTGCCGACTTTGAACCGCTTGCAGCGGTGATCGATCCCGAAGAGGCCGCCACGGACGCGGTCCTGCTCTTCCCGGACACCACCAACATCTTCTCCAAGAGCGAACCCGAACATGATCCACATCTGTTCGATGAAGCCGATGTCGTGGTCTCGGAACGGCTCATCAACCAACGCCTGGCACCTTGCTCACTCGAGACACGCGCGATGGCGGCGGTGCCTACACCAGATGGCCGTCTCGTGGTCTATGCGTCGACACAGTCCGCACATGGCCTCAAAAGAACGCTGACGCGTTGCCTTGACATCGATGAGACCGCGCTCGTCGTCCGCGCGCTCGACGTTGGCGGAGGCTTTGGTGCCAAAGTCACCGTATATCCCGAAGACGTCGCCATCGCGGGGGCCGCCATCAAGCTCGGTCGCGCCATCAAATGGCACGAAGACCGGAGTCGATCGATGCTCGGTCTCGTCCACGGCCGAGCCCAAATCCAGTACGTTGAGATTGGAGCCAAGCGAGATGGGACGCTCGTGGGGTATCGTCTTCACATTATTCAAGACAGCGGAGCATATCCAGCCTTCGGCGCGCTGCTTCCGACGCTCACCATGCTGATGGCACCCGGCACCTACGTGATACCCAAGATCGAGACCTCCTACGTCTCCGTCGCCACGAACACCACCCCGATATCCGCGTACCGCGGAGCCGGACGACCCGAAGCGGCTGCCGCCATCGAACGTATGATGGATCGGCTGGCCCTGGAGCTCGAGATGGATCCGGTCGAAATCCGCCGTCGCAACCTGATCCCGAACGATGCCTTCCCCCTCACAACACCGACGGGTGCCAACTACGACGTCGGCGACTATGTCCGCGCGCTCGACGCGGCCTGCGAGCAGGCTGGCTATGCGCAGCTCCGCGACGAACAGCGCCGGCGCCGAGTCGATCAGGCGCCGCTACAGCTCGGGATCGGCCTCGCCGTCTACGTTGAGATCACCAACGGAGGGGGCTCCAGCGAATACGGGCGCGTCGAGGTTCGCGATGACGGCTCCGTCGTCGCCTACTCGGGAACCTCGCCACACGGTCAAGGCCATGCAACGGCATGGTCAATGCTGGTCTCCAACGAGCTCGGCATCGACCTCGACCAAGTTCAGGTCATCACCGGCGACACCGACCTTGTACCTCGAGGTGTCGGCACCTTCGGATCGCGCTCCCTCCAGACTGGAGGCGTAGCGGTGCAAGGGGCAGCGCACGAACTCAGCATCCGAGCCAAGCGAGTAGCGGCCGCGATGCTCGAGGCGAACGAGGCCGACATCGCACTTGGTCAAGCTGGGGCGTTCGTCCAAGGCAGTCCATCAATCACAATCCACTGGGCCGAACTCGCCAAACGTGCTTGCGAGCTCGACGACCCACTCGACGTGACCCTCGACTTCGATCCAGCGGATGCCACCTTCCCCTTTGGAGCCCATCTTGCGGTGGTCGAGGTCGATGTCGAGACCGGTCAAACGCGGTTAGTGAGCCTCACCGCCGTCGACGATGCTGGAAAGATCTTGAGTCCCCTACTCGCTGAGGGCCAAGTCCATGGTGGCCTCGCTCAAGGCATCGCTCAAGCGCTGCTCGAGGAGTTTCGCTACAGTGGCGATGGGACGCCCCTCACACCCAACTTCGCGGACTACTCGGTGATTTCGGCCACGGAGTTGCCGTCATTTGCCCTGATGCATCAGGAGACGCCCACCTTCATGAATCCCCTCGGAGCAAAGGGGATCGGAGAATCCGGCACGATCGGCGCAACTCCGGCCGTCTGGAATGCCGTCATCGACGCGCTCTCTCACCTCGGAGTTCACCATATCAACCTGCCCTTGAGCCCACAACGAATTGTCAGCGCAATCAGCTCGGCTCAAGATAGGCACTGAGCCAGCTCGGCTCGCGACGCGAGCACCAGGTCGGCTCGGCTCGTCCAGCAGACCTAGGCCGGCATCAGGCGTACAGCCCGAAAGCGCGACCTGCCTCTCGGCTGTGCATCACAATGACAGCCGTAGGATTCAGACGGGCTCGAATGCTCTCACGACACCGAGCGCCCCGCAACCTACGGCATCGACGTAGGCGTGCATCTCGATCCAATGGATCGATGACTCACCCTATCAGAGACCCCACGCATCGATCACCCACTACCCCAGTAGCGAGTTATGTCACCAGCTGGGGACATCGAAGGCTCTGTGGCCGCAGACGTCCCATAACCGATCGCCCTACCCAGAGACAACTTTCATAGACAACTCAACGCAACGAGGTCTAAAGGCACGGCCTTTGGTCAGCTCAGATGCGCACCAACCCCGCTGCGCACCTTATCTCTGTCTCTGTTAACCGGCGAGCCCCGGCGTGAAATATTGCCGCAGCGCCTTAGCACTCGGGCCACTATTCGGAGCGACCTGTAGAACCCCGGCCACGTCTTTGACACGCCCGTACTCGGGGTTGACCTTCAGTGGCTCTGTCTTAGAGTCACGAGCGAGAAAGCCATTTAAGAGTGTCGATCCGTGGGCCAACTCGTCATTGGCGGCACTCAGCTCCGCGTTATGGAACGGAATGAGTGTCCGAGACGTGACCTCGATGATCGAGAAACCTTGCAAAATCTGCACCGGCAACGAAGGGTGATTGACCGGCAGTGTCTTGATCGCGTTCGCGTATCCGGCGCCAAGTACCTGCTCATACTGAGCGATCGTGCCACAACCGACCGCACCACCAGGTGACTGACTGCTCTTGTTTTCCGAGTACTGGTCCGCTGCAGCGGCGAACGAAAGGCCTCCCTTGATCTTGGCCAACACCGCTTCGGCTTCCAGTGGCGACGTCTCAAGGATCTCAGAAGAACAGACATCGACAAAGTTGGCGTGATGACTGGCATAATAGGCCTGAACACCCGAGGTCGTCAAGGACACATTGGCGAGGTGAGCCTCCATCGTAACGATTGCACGGGTATCGCTGACGAGTTGTGTTTGGTAGGCCTTCGAGAAGTCATTAAAGGTCGTCTGAGACCCTACTGATTGGATCGTCAACGCCTTCGCTAACTGGTCCTCAAGTGGAGTCGAGGTCAACCCCAACTGGTGCTCCTCTTGGAGGATGCGGTCAATGGTGATCCGACGATTTAAAATATTGTCGACAAATAGCGTCGTGTAGCTTTTCTTGTCAGGCCCAAAAACCGGAGACTTGTTCTTCTTCAGCAAAGCATCGAAGGCCGAATTCGCAGAGACTTGGCGAAGTTCTGTGTGGAGCTGCGAGTTGGTGATGGTTTCGGGTCCCACCTTCGCTGCATAACCGATGGTCGAACAGCTCGCCAACACCAGACCTAGCGACAGCGGAAGAAACTTCAACAACCTGTGAGACGACATACTCCTCCTTGGCTTCACAGCCACCTCATCCTACTAGATCTACCCTAGGAGGGCGAATTCGTCGAACCCATAATGATTTCACGAACCAGCCCAATCAGGTCATCACGAGGTCGAAACGGTATCACGATCTCTTGATCGGACGCACGGTACGTCGGTCGCGACCTCAGTCGTCGCAGCCGGACCTCCTCAGAGGGGCGGAGCGTCACGGGCCGTAGAAAGACCTCCATGGTGCCCGAGCGTGGGGAGCGACGCGAGCCCACCTCACGCACCCCACGGGCGAGGAGTCCGAGCTTGAGACGGGTCATGTCGAGGAGATTGACGACGGCCGAAGGATAGGGTCCGAACCGATCAGACAACTCATCAGCGAGCTCACCAACCTCTGCGTCGTTGCGTGCAAGCGCAAAACGACGATAGAGATCCATACGGGTCGCCTCATCCTCGACATAACTTGCTGGGATCGAGTAGGACACCGGCAGGTCGATGTTGATCTCGGCGGGCTCGGTGGTCTCGTCACCCTTCATCTGGGCCACCGCTTCGGCGACAAGGCGCACGTATAACTCGTAGCCGACCGCACTCATGTGACCGGACTGACGCTGGCCGAGGAACGTCCCGGCGCCACGGAGCTCGAGATCACGCATGGCAATCCGATAACCGGCACCGAGGTCGGTGTTCTCAACGATGGTCCGTAGCCGCTCCAGAGCGATCTCAGACAGGGGCTTGGTGCGTGGATAGAACAGATAGGCATAGGCTCGCTGCCCTGATCGACCAACTCGACCGCGCAACTGGTGCAACTGGCCAAGACCGAGATCCTCGGCATGATCGACGATGAGGGTGTTGACCGAGGGCAGATCGATACCACTCTCGATGATGGTGGTGCAGACGAGCACGTCGGCGTGCCGATGCCAAAACTCGTTGACGACGCGCTCAAGTTCGTGTTCTGGGAGCTGGCCATGCGCGATCAGAATGCGGGCATTTGGCACGAGATCAGCGACCTTGCGAGCGACTGACTGGATATCGCGTACCCGATTATGCACGTAAAACACCTGACCACCGCGGATGAGCTCGCGTCGAATGGCTTCAGAAATCGCAGCATCGTCATCTGGTCCAACGTGGGTAAGAATCGGCTGTCGATCCAGTGGTGGCGTGCGCAGCAGCGACATGTCCCGCACTCCAACAAGGGAGAGCTCGAGCGTGCGTGGGATCGGCGTGGCCGACAAGGTCAACACATCGAGATCCGGGTGTCGCGTCTTCCAGAACTCCTTGTGCTGAACACCAAAGCGCTGCTCCTCGTCGATGACCAGCAGACCAAGGCGCTTGAAGTCGATCTCCTTCGAGACGAGCGAGTGGGTTGCCACGAGACAGTCGAGGGTGCCGAGTCGTAACTCCTCCTTGAGTCGTTTGACCTCGCGCCCACTCACAAATCGAGACAACAGCCCCACCTTGACCCCGTAGGGTTCAAAGCGCTCCCGGAAGGTGTCGTAATGCTGTTGGGCGAGGATGGTGGTGGGGACCAGGATCGCCACCTGGGAGCCGCTTTGAATCGTCTTAAAGGCCGCTCGTATCGCTACCTCGGTCTTGCCAAAACCGACATCACCACAGATCATCCGATCCATCGGGGTTGGTTGCTCGAGGTCGCGCTTGGTCTCCTCGATGGCCGTGAGCTGATCAGGGGTGAGCTCATAGGGGAAGGCTGACTCCAACTCGCCCTGCCAGACCGTATCGGCCTCCTTGGCATGGCCTGGGGTGATGAGGCGCTTCTGATACAACACCACCAGCTCCTGGGCAACCTCGTTGGCGGCCCTACGCGCTTTGCGCACCTGTTGACTCCACTCTCTGGAGCCAAGCCTTGACAGCGCCGGGTTTTCGCCTCCGACATAGAGGGTGATGCGATCCGTCTGGTCGGAGGGGAGATAGATCTTGTCCTTACCGCCGAATTCAAGCAGCAGATAGTCGCGCTCAACCTCGGCAATGGAGCGTGAGACGATGCCCTGATAGCGCGCGACGCCATAGGTTTCATGAACCACCAAGGTGCCCGGGGCAAGATCGTCGAGGGTCGAGGTGACGGTGCGCATCGCCCGTCGCTTGGGTGTGGGTGTCACCAGCGGTCGAACAAGATCGGCGTCTGCAATCACCGCGATCTTGGCAGCCCTTGATTGAAACGAGTGATACAACCGCACAGCCTCTGCCAGATATAACCCTGGTGTGGGCGGCTCGGGGCCATCTTGGCCGAGCACGACGCCATGGCGATCAAAGCTGGCGAACGTGTTGCGAAGCGCCCGAAGGCGTGATATGGACTCAGCCGTTACGATGACGCGATAACCCTCACCAACGAGCGAACCGATACGCTCGGCGAAACCTGGCATGTCACGATGGTCGATCCTCACGACATCGGGATCTCCGTCATGGACAGCCAAATCGATGCGATTGGCCGCGCTGTGATCTAAGTGTTCGAAGGGCGCGAGTAAGCCAGCCGTCTCAGGGATGACATCGAGACCCCATGTGGGCCCCAATGCCTCGGCCATCGACTGCTCATCGGCTCGGATGCGCACGGACTCGGCCTCAAGTAGCGAGCCACCAGCCACCATGAGCACATCATCATCGCCGAGCAGGTCAGTGGGCAACACCGCCTCGTGGTCCAGCACGAGCGGCAGGAGGCTCTCGAGTGGATCGGCGCTCACCCCATTCACGAGTTCGGCGATCCTATCGGCGAGCACTGGAGCGCGCTCGGCGAGCTCGAGCAAGCCGGCACGCAACGAATCATCAAGGAGTACCTCTTTGGCCGGGAGGATGTCGCATTGGGCAAGCGAATCGACACTCAGCTGTGAGGAGGGGTCGAATGCGACGAGGCGATCCAGCTCGTCACCGAAGAAGTCAGCTCGAATCGGGTAGGCACAATCTGGAGGGAAACAATCCACGATCGAACCCCGTACCGCGAACTCCCCAGGACTTGAAACCTGAGATTCACGCAGGTAGCCGTTGTTCGCTAGATACTGGGTCAGTTCAGCCTGAGGGGTCATCGCCCCGACGTGGAGTGTGTACCCCTTGATGTTGACGGCGCTTGGTACCAAGCGTTGCAGAGCCCCTCGGATGGATGCGACGACGATGACACCGGTCTCGGACTTGTCCTCCAAGGCGGCGAGCGCTCGAAGTCGGCGCCCGACGGTGCGCATCGAGGGAGCGACGCGTTCGAAAGGCACGGTGTCCCACGCCGGCAGCCACAGGCATCGATGATCGTCTTGTAGCTGCGCGAGATCATAGGCATAGGTTTGAGCTTCATCTTCGCTGGCAACAATGAGCATGACGTTGCGGCCCTGAGCACTCTTGGCCATCAGCGCCGCGGATGCCCCAGCGGCAGGTCCGAGCAGATCACGGTCGACGACACCACCAATCTGGTCGATGAGTCGGGCAAGGAGGGTCGAAGACATCAGCCAACCCGCCGATTGTACTCGGTCATCGCACGCTCAGGACCGACCTCGATCACGTCGCGAACCGCACAAACTCCACGTTGGACGGCAGCATCGAGCTCGGTTCGATCCTCGGGTCTGGGACGCTGGAGAACATAATCGACCACGGACGGGCGACCAACCGGCCGTCCAATGCCTACCCTGATCCGAACGAAATTTTGTGTGTGGATGTGATGCACGATCGACTTGAGCCCGTTATGACCCGCGAGTCCACCACCGACCTTGACACGCACAACCCCTGGCTCAAGATCGAGCTCATCATGGATAACGATCAGTCCAGCTGGATACTGCACCGGGTTGTAGCGCACGAACTCCGCGACGGCGAGCCCCGACTCGTTCATAAAGGTCTGAGGCAACAGAAGATGAACCTCATGATTCCCGATCATGGCGCTGCCAACGACACCATGGGATCTGCGGACGAGCGCTGCGCCATACTCTTGCGCAATCGCCTCAGCCACTTCAAAACCCATGTTGTGGCGCGTTCCCCGATACCGGGAGCCTGGGTTACCCAGTCCAACCACCAAAACCGAGCTGGTCACCTCCTCGGAGATGGCAGTTAAAGCTTGTCGGCCAAGCGTGCGACGACCGTCTCAGGATCGCCGATGAGCGCAAGGCCCTTTGCGAGGGGGATTTGACCGGCGGTGAGCGCCTCGGCCTCGTTGAGCATCTCCAACGAGATCTCAAGGAAGTCTGGGATGTCCTTCACGTGACCCCGAACCCGAAGGCTCGGCTCCTCCATCTCGATCGCCTCACTCACTGAGCGCAACTCGATGGTGGCCTCCATCTCTTCGCGAACGTTGATGGCCAGAAAGTCAAGATGGCTCAGCGTCCGGCGGACCGGATGCCGCTGGAGCTCTTGCAGCTGCACGGTGGTGACCTTGCCTGCCACCTCGAGATCCATCAACGCACCGACGTTGACACGATGTCCAAGCGCGGTCTCAAAATCATGGGCGTCGACGAAGAGACTCCGCGGCTCAGAGTGAGCCCCGTACACCACGGCTGGCACTTTACCCTCGGCACGCAACCGCCGACTTTGGGGGCTTCCTGGCTCACGACCCTCGTAAGCAATAACCTTGGCCACAACAACCTCACTTTTTCACGCATCAACCTCGCAGAAGCATCAAGCTTCTACGGCGATGTAGTTTTTCAGAATCAACATAGAGAGCATAGTTTGGCCCGCTGCGCTTGCCTCTCGGCGCCGCCACTATGACAGGTTATCTCCATGAAACAGCTCTGAGACCGACCCATCCTCGAAGACGGCCGCGATGGCGTCGGCGATCACCTTGGCGATGGAGACCACCTCGATCTTGTCGATCAGACGATCGCCCGTCAACGGCAAGGTGTTGGTAACGATGACGCGGCTGATGCTCGAATCCGCAAGCCGCTTCATCGCCGGGCCCGAGAGGATCGGGTGTGTCGCCATTACCCAAACATCGTTAGCACCACGGTCGAGCAAGAGATCGGCGGCCGCCGTCACGGTTCCCGCGGTATCGATCATGTCATCGACGATGACACAACGCTTGTCAGCGACGTCGCCAACGACATTGAGCGCGTTGACCACGTTGGCCATGTTCTTCGGTCGACTCTTGTGGACGACGGCGAGCCCTGCCTGGAGCTTTTGGGCATAGCGCTCTGCCACCTTCACCCGCCCGGCATCCGGCGCGACAATGACAAGATCGTCGGCGTTTTGGGCGCGGAGATAATCGGTCAGCACCTGGGTTGCGGTCAGATGATCGACTGGACCATCAAAAAACCCTTGGATCTGACCGGAATGGAGGTCGACCGAGATGATTCGGTCCGCACCGGCGGCCTTAAAGAGATCGGCAACGAGTTTGGCGGTGATGGGCTCACGACCTGACGCCTTACGATCTTGGCGAGAGTAACCGTAGTAGGGGCACACGGCGGTGATCCGCTTGGCCGAGGCTCGCTTGGCGGCATCGACCATGATCAGCTGCTCAAAAATCGAATCATTCACTGGGCCAGCATGGGTCTGCAGGAGGAAAATGTCCTTACCCCTCACCGACTGGTCGAACCGCGAGTAGATCTCCCCATCAGAGAACTCACGAAGCGTCAACTCTCCTAGCTGGATCTGGAGATGATCGGCGACCTCGCGGGCCAGCTCGGGGTGGGCCCTACCCGAAAAAAGCTCAAGCCGTTTCCTTGGGACCAGCTCCATCGAAAGCTCCTTCGTTCGTTGCGGTGACCGACATGGCCGCAGCCCATAGTACTAGCTACTTGACACACTACTAGCTTATGGACACAGTACTATCTCATGTGGACGAGCCACTGCTCTCATGAGAGACAAGCCTCTCTATGAGAGACAAGCCTCTCTATCGTCTCAGATTGAGCGATGGCGACGGCTCTTTGAACCCGCAACCAACGCCCGATCTTGGCTCTGAGGGCGGCCAGGTAGTGCTCCTAAAGGGTGCTTGGCCCCCTTCGATGCGAGACCATGCTTATAAGGACAACGATGGGTTCCAACGCTTACTTGAGCAACGAAAACGGCTCGATCACCCCATGATCTGGGACCACGACACCATCACGGATGGAGACGTATGGACCGGCCTGCACCGCACTACCAATGGCCGCACCCGAGGCATCAACTCGAACCAGACGGCTCCCATCGCCAACTGCGGTGTCGATCAACGTCGAGCCAGGCCCGATCTCAGTGGCAGCGCCGATTGTGGTATGTCCGAGCAAGAGGGTGTTCGGCCAGATGGTGCTCCCCGACCCGATCTCGACCTGGGCATCGATGGTGATCGTCTCCGGCCGAACCATCATCACCCCTCGGCGAATATGACCACGCAAGATACGCTCACGCATCAATTCTTCAGCCTCAACCAACTGAGCAAGATCGTTGACCCCTCGTGTCTCGTGAATATCGGCGACCGACTTCACGCCGACCTGGTACCCAGATTGGGCGAGCAACCCGACTGCGTCGGTGAGGTAGTACTCTCGTTGTGCATTGGTGGGCGCAAGTCGGCGCAGAGCGACCGGCAAAACCGCCAGGTCGAACAGGTAGATACCGGTATTAACCTCCCGAATCTCGCGCTGATCGCCCACGAGGTCTCGATCTTCGACGATGTGGGCAACCGCTCCCTTGGTGTTACGCACGATGCGACCGTACCCGGTAGGTTCATCCACCTCCATGGTGAGGATGGTTGCAACGTTACCAGCCTCTGCATGCTCTAAGGCCAGTGCCCTGAGGGTGGCGGTCGTGATGAGTGGGGTGTCCGCTGGTAGCACCAGCACCTCCGATCCCGATCCTCCGACCCCAGGCAAAAGGTCTGGCAATCGAGAAAGTCCCGCCAAAACGGCATCGCCAGTGCCGCGCTGGCGTGGCTGCCGTGCGGCGACGATCTCCGGGGCTTGGTGATCGTAGCCGTGCAACTGAGCCTCAATAAGCTCCGCCTGATGACCGACGACGACGACGACCCGCTCAAGATCCGCAAGCCCAAGGACCGCCGTCATCACGTGGCGAAGCATCGAGACTCCGCAGATCTTCATCAACGGTTTGGGTCGCTCTGAGGCCATCCGCGTTCCCTTGCCAGCCGCTAAAACCATCGCATATCGCAGTGCCAAGCAAATCTCCTTCCGGTACTGTTCAGGCTACTTGCTCGCTCTGGTGAAAACGTACGTGGTGACGCTGAATGGCTGACTCAGTGTCGCAATAATCGAGCCAGTCACGGTGGGGTTCGCCACTGGTTTGAGGCTATCGCTAAAGGAGGTCTCCACAGCGTAATCCGGGACGAGATGATCCCTTGATGATGGAAAGTCCAGAATCAACGGCGTAGCTGGTGACCCTACCGGTGTGCGATTAATGGCGATAACGACCTCTTTGTTGCCTTGGCGAGCCGCCAGCGCCTTGATCCTGGCATCCGAAGTGGCCACCGGGTAGAGCTCGGCCCCGGGGCGCAAATAGCGAGAGAAGTTCGCCATCACCCAGTATCGCTTCGTCAGGTAAAGTCGACGATCACCGTCTTTGCCCCCGTTGAGGTCAAAGTAAATCAAGCCATCGTTACGACCCAGGGCGTTGATATCTGCGAAGCATGTTGGGTCCGAAGCCGGGTTGCAACCGAGATCCGGTGACAGCGCTAACCACCAGTCGAACGCCGATGCTTGGGCAACCATGAGATCGTTGTAGATGGTGTCCGCAAGCCAGATACCCGAGATCATGGTTGGGTCATACTGGTAAGCAAACCCATTCGGCGTGTGACAGCAGATCTCGCTCGCCCAAACCTGATGGTGCACTCTGGTAACAAGTTGGTGGACCTTGCGCAATGTCGCGGCATCGGGATAGTCGTACCCATGGTAGGTGAGGGCCACGACCGCCTTGGAAGCGCCGGGGTAGCGCAACCATTTGGGGGTATTGGTAAGAAATCCGTTGGCGACAAAGGCGGACTCATCGGCGATCACATGACACCACGGGGCAAGTTGTGACAGATCGTGGCTGAGCGCCACCACCAGCGGGCCACGCTCGTCAATCGGTACTGCCATACCCTCCTGGTGGCATGATGCCTGAGACCCGATCGGTTCGTTCATCGGGGAGACGTAGCTGAGTTTGATACCAAAATGAGCATGAATCCCTTCCACCGTTTGCGCGAGTTCGAGCGCATAGGGCCCAATCGCGCTCGCCAACAACGTACCTCCACAACTCTGGTGATTGGAGGTAAACTCCGGCGGCGCCGAGTTCACAAAGCCCACGAGATCATGCACACCAGCCTTAGCGGCCTGACGGAGGAAATACACGGCTCGAGCATCGCTCGTAAAGTCAAACGAACCGTTTGGGAGATACCAGGTCGGGGGAGCCTTCCACCACGTGGTCACGCCAACACCCCCACCGCCGATGTTAAATCGAAATTGCGACAGAGCGAGACCGTGGGGGCCATAGAGAAGTTGGCCAATGCGACGTCGATCCCGTGCACCCAACGCATAGGCGGGATCGGACCACCAGGCTCCGGATGCCCCGATGCCAACCAAGCGATGTGACGGTTTGCCACCCACGACGCCAACGACCGATGCTTGTCGCGGCAGGACCAGCAGCGACGGCCGAACCGGGGCTAGCGTCACTTGAACGTCGAGCACCCCCACCACTGCAATGGCCAGCGACACGACGAAGATCGCCGCCAAGACAACCCGCCGGGTCAGCGATGAAGGCGGCCGATCAACCCCTGGGTACTGCAACATCGCGAACCACCAAAGGACGCGGGCAACGCTGAGTCGACCAAGAGCGCCCAGTACCAAGCGCCGATTGGCGATCGACGCCCAAGGAGCTCAAAAACCCGGGGTAGCCTTCGCCAGACGGGCCAGCGAGCGCCAGACGGAATGTATCGCTGATGGACCAATCTCTCACCAGCACAACCTACCGCCCCGCGAGGGGCGCTCGCGAGGGGTAAACATCGTCTCTCACAGGAACTTCAGCTGTCCTATGCTCGCGAGCAGTCGGCTGACTGTCTCGTTGTCGACTCGCTAGTTATCGACTGGGCTCTCGAGATCAGGGCTCTCGAGATCAAGATGTCGAAGAAGAAACTCTGTGCGACTCATCGCGACTCGCGTAAGGCTCGGGGCATCAACCGGCGCGTGTCGGCTCGCTGGCAGCACCACCAACTCCAGATCCCGACCAAGCTCGTTCGCCCGGGAAATGAATGACGCCGTATGCCCAAAGTGAACATTCTCGTCCATCAAACCATGGATTATCATGAGCTTCCCCTGCAGTCCCTCGAGTTGATCCAATACCGACGTTCGGTCATACCCATCACGATTGCGGATCGGATCGCCCAGGTAGCGCTCGGTATAGGCGGTATCGTACCAACGAAAGTCGACGCAAGGGGCTCCCGCGACCCCGACGCGGAACACCTCAGGCGCCCTCGTCATCGCTATCAACGTCATGTAGCCCCCATAGCTCCATCCATAGATGCCAACCCGATTCGGGTCGGTGCCAAAACGGCGTTGACAGTACTGAACGGCCTCTAGCTGGTCAGCCAACTCCACCTCCCCGAAACGCCCTGAGAGATACGCCTCAAACGTTCGACCACGTCCATAACTGCCACGGTTATCGAGTTTGACGACCACGGCACCACATGATGCCAGATACTGTGCCTGCAAGTCGAGCGTGAGGCCATAGGAGTCGGTGACCAGTTGGGCGTGGGGACCCCCATACACCGATACGATAAGAGGAGCTCCAGCTCGCCGCTCCTCAGGCGGTAGGTAGAGAGCACCATAGAGCGTCTCACCAGTCGCAGCTTTGATATCGAAGAGCTCCGGAGTCACAAGGTCAAAAGGAGGTGTGCTCGCGCGAATCGTCTGCACCGCTTCGTTCGCGGCGGGCCGGGTCGAGATCAGCAGGGAACGCGGTGGCTGCCTCCGACTGGATGCCTCAACGTAGACTCGCCCCCCTCCTGGAGCCAGCACGCCCGTCGCCATCGTGTCGTCGCTCGCCAGACGTTGAAAGTCACCACTGTTGAGATCAACCAGATACAGCCACTCCTGGGTCGGCACCTCACCCGTGGCGACCAGCAAGAGGGATGAACCCGCGAGAGCCAAAAGTCGACGCACAACGACATCACCGATGGTGCTTCGGGATCCATCAGCCCTAAGGCGAACGAGGCGACCCTGTCCATCCTCGGCCTCCGAGGTCGTGAGCAGATCACCTTCAAAGGCAAACTCCCGCTCGGGGAGGTTGACCCACGGTGCACCGTCTTCAGCGTCCCACTCGACACATACGGCGTCGCTCACCCGAAAGATGGAGCGAGTCAACCGATTTTGCTCTCTATTCACCATCGAGAAGGTCAGGCGTTGTGGGTCGAGCCAAACGACGTTGCCCAAGTAGGAGTGGTCATCGAAGTGTGCGATGACCGTCCGCGTCTTCGTCGCAAGCTCGATCATGCACAGTACAACCGAGGCGTTCGTGGCGCCGACGAAGGGGTAGCGATAGGCCTCGACAACATTTGGATGTACATCGCTGCGGACGATGCGATGCTGTTGGACACGGGACTCGTCGACCTCCGTGTAGGCAAGGTACTTGCCGGAGGGATCCAGCCACAGTCCGCTCATGCGGTCCAACTCCTCTTGGGCAACGTACTCAGCCACCCCCACCGACATGCCCTCTCCGGCAACGGAGACGATGCTATCGCGTTGACCATTAGACGAGACCAATACGATCTCGTGTCCAGTTGTCGCGATCAGACACTCATCGGTCCACTTCACAACCTCTAAGAGGCCCGAGAGATCGAAACCATCGAGCTTGCTTCCGTTGGTGAGATCGACGAGCTGCAACGCACCGCCGATGTTGACAAGGGCGCGCCGCTCGTCGATGATCTGAAAACCGCTGACCCCACCGAGCGTCTGGCGCAATCGCTGTTTGCGCAACTCCTCCTCGAGCGTCTCTTGACCTTGCTCCTCGGTCGTCGGCGCCGCCAACACCAGGCGCTCGCTGCCATCCTCGACATCGAAGCCAAAAAGCGCTAGTCGCCCATCAGCCTCGGGCGCAAGGTAGTACAGGCGATCGCCGGTAGGGCCAAACGTTACCTGACTTGGCAACGTCATTCCCGGTATGGGCCGAACCCCTAAATCTTCAAGTCGTAGTGACCGCTGTGTGCTCATGCACTGACCTTAGCGGCGAACCTTACCAAATCACCGCCCAGACAACCAAGAACCGGCTCCACCGCATGGAGCCGGCTCTTGGTCCTCTTGGTCACGATATCGATGAGGCGATCAATCGCCCATGATAGGGATGGCTAGGTTCAGCGCCCCAATCGCCGGAGGCTCAAACTCTTAGAGTTTTGTATAGTCAGAGGTCGGGCGCGCCAGTGTCGTCGGCTCAAAGGCGTTCGGCACTGGATAGGTTCCCAAGACAAAGTTGAGGATGGCCGAGTGCTGCATCTCTACCGGCTCGATACTGGCCGCCGTACGAATCGCCGCAGGCTCGGACAGTACTCCAATCGCCGACAGGTAGGTCTCGCCTGCGATGTTCTCGATCTCCAGTGCCAGCTTGGCCAAGTCGACGGTGTTGGTGACCGAAGCGAAGTCCTTGTTGACGACTGGGGTCAGGACCGGATCGGTGACGGTAACCGCGGGCTTACCCGCCGAGCGCAGGATGGCATTCCAGGCCGCACCATGCTCCTTGTGTTGGGCGCGTGCCGTCTCTGCGAACACGACGATCGCCGGTGGCACCGAACCAAGCTTGCCAGCCTTGGCAGCGTTGATACCAGCGGTGTAGGCATAGACACCAAGGTTTTCAAGGCTTGCAGCCAGGGCTGCAACATGGAGATCGGTCAACGTCGCTGGCGACAGGGTCGGCGCGCTCGAGCTCAACGATGACTTCTTGGACGACGAGGTCGAGCCACAGGCGGCCAGCAGGGCGCCAGCACCAACGGTGGCGCCGACCCCGAGCAGAAAGGTCCTGCGGTTCAATCGTGACCGTGCCTCAACCGCTGAGCGCTCTTGCGCTACCCGCTCTGACCATTCATGGGCCTCTGCCTGCATGGCAGGCAGACTCACGTCATGATGGATCTCATCGAGTTCGACAACCTTGGCCGCCAACTCCGCTTCGCTGATATCCATGACCACTCCTTTATAGCTACTCGTGTTCTCTTGCTGACTGTTTGTACGATTACGGTGTCTCACTGAACGGCTCCTTCCCCAAGTGGTCGCGCGTTTGCAATCGGGAAGAAGGCATCCGGGAAGCCGATCGAGCCGGCGGCTGCCGGCAACGCAGCGGCGTTTGGTGGTAGGGCAATCAACTGGGGCGCATTCCCCTTTAAGAGCGCCTGCACCGCGAGCAGAATCGATGCGTGCTGGGCCTCCACGCCCATCACCGACGCCGTGAGGGTCCTCGCACTCTTGGAGGTGATAACACCGGTTGCCTTGACATAGGTCTCAGCAGCCGCCTGCTCTAGCTCCAACGCCAACGCCACGACAGCCTCGGGACCGGTGATCTTGGCTACCGCCGCCTTGACGACGGGGACGAGTGCCGGATCTGCGCTATTTTGTGGCGAACCACCGAGCGACTTCGCCGCTGCATTGAAGGCGCTTAAGTGTTCCTCATGCTGGTGCATGGTGGTCTCGGCGAACGCCTTGATCACGCCATTGGCGCTCGAGCCACCGATGTAGGGAAGCGTCAAGGCTGTCTTGTACGTGTTGATGGCGATGACCTCGATGGAGGCGTTACTCTGGAGAATCTGGACATCGGTGGGCGCCGAAGCGAACGCTGGTGTCGACTCGAGACTAAAGAGCGCAGCTCCAAACCCCGCGGCGGCCAAAGCTCCGGCTCCAAAGAGGCCGGTTCGCAACATGGTGCGCCGCTCATTTGCGACCGCCGCAGCCTCGTCGGGGTCGAGTTCGTTACGACTTCGCAACTCGTGCCCAAGCTCTACCGTCTCGGCGAACCCCTCACGGGCTTGGTGCATCGTATCCGACTGAAGATCATTCGATTGCTCGATGAGTTCATTCAGTGGACGCGGATCAAAACTATCGTTGGTCACTTCTTTACTCCTTTATTACTGAGATACTTACTGGTAAACGACGACTGCTTGCTGTGGATCTAAGGCGCCTCCCTACTTCACAACAACGAGTGTTCCGGTCATAAACTGGTGAATGAGACAGAGAAATGGGTAGCTTCCAGGCTTGTTATGGATGATGATGTGAACGGTGTGCCCTGGCGGGATCACGCCAGTATTGAAGCTTCGGTTAACCGCCGTAAACGTATGGCCAACGGAATCCTCGTTGTGGATGATGACCTCTTCGCCCTGATGAACAGTTACCTCATCGGGGATGAACTGGAAGTTGCTGATGACAATAGTGACTGACTTACCAGAAGCAGATGTTCCCGGATGTAAGTTGGACGCACCAACGCTTTGGCCGCTTGAACCACAAGCCGCCAGCACTAGGCCGGCGCCAAGTACAAGAATTCCTGCAAAGATAATGGCTCTAAGTCTGTTCATGCTAGAGTTTCGTTGCCGGATCAATCTTTGGATTGCACGTTATGGGCTACAAGTTTTGCCAGGTTGCCCTCACCCGAACCAGCCCCCATCCATCCCGCCAATTCTCGCTACTGCCGCCCGAAGACGTTAGCCCACCGCGGCCTTGTCTGATAAGACCGTCAGAACCAATCGATTTGCTGTGCCCAGCTGTTGTGACAACTATTGATCGCTACGATCACCCATCACAAATCCTGGCCAACGAATGTTGTGCCCCAGCATCCCTGTCAGCGTTAACGCCCAGCCATCGACGCGAGAGCAGCGCGTGGCGAGCAACGCTTGGTGAGTAGTGGCTTGGTGAGTAGTGGCTTGGTGAGTAGTGGCTTGGTGAGTAGTGGCTTGGTGAGTAGTGGCTTGGTGAGTAGTGGCTTGGTGAGTAGTGGCTTGGTGAGTAGTGGCTTGGTGAGTAGTGG
>Ga0080006_1146980_pt1 | contig 38795 bp, 39 predicted proteins | sample RS3BMetagenome_FD_69209 | JGI IMG/M metagenome (GOLD analysis project Ga0080006, IMG submission 69209) | Ferric oxide microbial mat and aquatic microbial communities from Rainbow Spring, Yellowstone National Park, USA - RS3B (SPADES... ...
GATCTAACCAATGTCGTTAGATCTCCACCTTGTACGCGCACCTGGAGGTCGTGCTTCTTCATCGCGTTCGGGCTACGCCCTTTGCTCCATGCAGACGCCGCCAAATAATGCGCAAATTCATGCACAGTCCACGGTCTATATATATGCGTTGTTGTGTTAAACGAACACGCTTCAGGAAACCAGGGAGGCGACCAGGAGCCATAATTTTTCAACAACAAAACAAAACGCCCCATCGTCGTACTCGAAATAAAAGGGGCGGGGGCTTTTGGCCCCCGCTGGACCTACATTATAGGTCTGATTGCCTTCTGGAGCTTCTGGACCAGTTCTGGCGGGACCTCGGCAAGACCGTGTGACTCTTTCGCATGTGTCTTCACCTTTGAAACGACCTCGTCGGTCCCTGACCCTGTTGCGGCCCAGCTGCAGCCACATACTTGCTGCAGGTCAGCTGAGTATCCGTTCATGGGGTGATTTACCGAAGAAGCATAATTAGCGGTTTCCCCAAATCAGGCCCAAATCAATAAAAAATAGGGGGCCCAAGCTCATGGCCCGGGCCTCTTCCGCTACGGCGTAGGTGGGTATGGGTTGCTGTTCTGGACTGCGAATGTTACGACCAAGTTGGAGTTGGCGTTGTTGACCTCACTAACGAGTGTGACGCCAGGTATCACAACTTGGACGTCTGGTTGTCCAAGCGTCTGCCATATCGGGTTGGCAGAATTTGAAAGAGCTTCGGTTGTATTTGTTGTATTCATGGCTCTCTGGAGAGCCGCGAGTGAGGTGAGGCAGTTTGAGATCGGGTCTGGAAGACTTGAAGAGGCGACTTGGCTGCACTGACCAGTAACTGGATTGGGGAGTATGTTGGGGTCGAAGACAAGGACTGCTATGACGTACCATGGTATATTCGCACCGGCTGCATCTGTGCTCACTATGTGGTCGTGTGCAGGAGTTGGCAGTACACCTTCGGGCAGGCCGAACACGCCGTTCTGAATGCCCAGGTGTTTCTCGACTGCGGTGAATGCTGGTGAGTATAAGAGAGTTGGATGGTCTGGGCATGCGGTCGGCGACCCTCCTGCTCCACAGTCAGTAACGATGGTCTGGTTGTGGAATGTAGGGAAACCTTGCGGTGATGCACCCAGCTGGGAAACGCCGAATATCGAGAGACCTGCAAAGGCGGGGACCAAGACCCAAACAGGAAGAGCGTTGCTGGCAAACGTGCCTGCAGCTCCAACCTCGCAGTTGGTCTTTGAAGAGGCGTTGGCAGCCTCGTGTGTGTTGAAGAGCTGGTTAAGAGACGGAATGCAGGATGAAGGCGTGTTGTATATGAAAGTCACCACTTTTGAGTTCAGGAAACCACCGCTCACAGAAGGTATGACTGTGGTGGTTACTGTGGCTGTGGTGACCTTTGTTGTCGTGATGGTTACCTGCTGTGGGTAGCCAAGGTACAGCCCGTAGCCGGCAGCCGCAACCGCCACCAGGGCTATTGTTGCTACTGCGAACACTGTATTCGAGATTGCTATTTTTGAATTTTTCATGATCTGAAGAAAGGCCATGACTTATTTACAGATAGGCCGAAATGACACCCAAATTTCCCCCAAATCGGACGGGGACTTCACACGAGGGTTATTCGGACCAGGTTCACCAACCCCACCGTCTCGGTTGCGTTTATCACAACCAAGTATGGGGCGGCAGAAGTGACTATTGCTTGCGCCTGTGGTACAAGTCCATAAAGGACGTACCAGAACACAACTATAACGAGATTCTGTATCAGGAAGAAAGCGGCGAAGAGCATGAGCGCCACAAGGATCGAAGACCGGAACCTCCTCCAGCTACTCATGTAAAGAGCAAGAAGCAATACCACTAGGGCGATGTTTGCGAAAGCGAACACTGCGGCAACGTTCATCCAGAATATATCAAATGCCATCTTGCACATTCACCGTTCTTTTTCTATATCTAACTTTGCCCAAATTTTGCCCACATCTCCTTAAGAACACCGTAGAACCTGTCGAAGTAAGGAGTAAGGAAGTAGACAGCACCATACGAGTCTTTTGAGCTAGAGACAACAACACCGTGTTCTTCCAGCAGCTTCAGGTGATGCTGGACCGTCTTGTAATCAAGGGCGAGTTTTTCCGCAATCTTGTTGGGGTTGGACGGGTAGTTTTTCAAGAGCTCCACAATCCTGACCCTGTTGTGTCCCCCGCGCGTACCGATGAAGAGGTATATCATCATCCTTTTGAATGAAGGCTCCAAGGAAACGGATTTGGATGAAGCATCCTGGTCTCCGCCCAGAAGGCGCAGGAACCCAGGGAGAGCCGAGCTAGAGAGGACGCAGAACATGTGCTTCGAACGCGTGCTATCTTAGCAATTAAATATTGATATGGCTTCTTGCGCTATGGGCACGGCAGGCAGCTACGGCCTTCGCGTAGGCGGTGGAGTCGCTCGGGCCACCCCAGACGCCGTTAACCTTGAAGTCCGGCTCCCCTATAATCAGACCGTCCGAAATATCGTAGTACCTCCTGACGTTCGAAAGCGTGATCCCGCTACCAATAAGCACGGGCTTGTTGACGGAACGCTTCACCCTGCGCACGCGCTCCGTGGATGGTGGTACCGGGCTGCGTGGGCCAGAAACGATTATGGCGTCCGCCCCACCTCTCTCAGCAAGGTCCTGGGCTGCGTACGCGATATCCACGTTGAAGATGGGGTAGGCGTGCTTGACGTGGACGTCGCCAAATATTAGAACCTCAGACCCGAGTATCTTCTTCAGTCTTGCGAGTCTGGCGGAACACCCTTCTATTATTCCTTGGTCTGTCGCGTAGGCTCCTATCATAACGTTGCACCTTATGAAACTGGCGCCGCAGACGTGCGCAATGGAAAGCGCCTCCTCACAGCCGTTTCTCAGGATGTTAACCCCGACCTTCATCTTTGTGTGTCTGACAACCTCCCTGACTATCACTGCCATCGCTGCAACTGTGTACGGAGGGAGGTCTTCCTTGTACAGAGGCGTGTCACCCACGTTCTCGACGATGGCACCGTCACAGCCTGCCTCCTCGAGCTTGGCCGACTCGGATAAAGCGTACTTGGTAAGCCCTTCAATTGTCATGCTGCTGAGCGGCGAGCCGGGGAGTGCGGGCATGTGGATCATACCTATTACCGGCTTATGCTGGAAGAGGTCCTGGAACTCCAACGACCCGATGAGCTCTGGAAGACGATTAAAGCGTTTCAGAGGCGGTAGAGTCGCCTGTGCAGCCACGGAATCAGTGCTGAAACAACGCATTGCTCAGTGAGGTCGGCACGCGAGATTGCGCCTTTCGAGAGAAAGTGGATTATCCCTCCCTTATCGCCAACTCGTGATATCCCAGTGAGACGCGTCGCATACTCCTCCAGCTCCCTGCCGCTCTCGAGAAGGTCTTCGACGGCCCTGTTGGGAAGCATGAACCCGGACGAGTGCCCAAGCGACATCCTGCCCATTCTGTCCATTATGACGGCCTGCTGGTGGTCGAGATACAACCCATGCAGCCTGAAGATACCCGCTTCAACGCCCACGCCGAAGTCGCCTCCCACGGACTTCATCGCGAGTCTTGCTCTCGATATGGCACCACTTGTTATCTGTCGTAGCCCCAGAGGTTGCGGATTCCCGCTGCGCCAGGCGCCAGTGGCACGGACTTCGACGCCTGGAAAGAACTTGGAGAAAGCCCTACGAACTCCTTCGACCTTCGCCGGATTCTGCGTGCCGACCGCGACAAGCATGAATGCCGGTGTGTGGTTCTCGCTGATAAAGAAAGCGTATTACGTTACGCGCATTTCTTCGAGTAATTTTCTCACGTTTGCCAGAGGGGTGCCGTCTTCGTGGGCTATCTCCTGCGCTGCGGGCGGGTTGCTCCTATAGGTTGGCATTCTCTGGTTGAGCCGCTCCTCATACGTGGGGACGAACTCGTTCTGGTAGAACACACCTATTGGGGTGTGGTCGCCGAACTCGAAGCTCTTCATTATCGCCTGGGCCACCTTCTTCTCCACTTCGTCGTCGTCTGGGCTGTGGACAACGCCGTCATAGCCGGTTTCTTCGAGCTTGTACGTCCTTGGCTTCGGTCTTCCGCTCGGGTCAAGGTTGCCCTCGCCCTGCCAGTACTCCTTCGTCAGTATGTCGTTATACGTGGGACATGGCTGGAGCACGTCTAGGAAGGCGAACCCCTTGTGCTTCACTGCCTTTATGATGAGGTCCTTCAGATGGCGCACGTCATATGCGTACCCGCGTGCGACGAAAGTGTAGCCTGCTGCAAGTGCGAGGATAAGTGGGTTTATCCCCTGGTTTATGTTCGGCAGTGGGAGTGATTTTGGTTTCATCCCGAGCTTCAGCGTTGGTGAGGCCTGCCCCTTGGTGAGGCCGTAGACGCCGTTGTCGTGGACGATGTATGCCATATCCACGTTCCTCCTTCCTGCGTTAACGAAGTGACCAGCTCCTATTCCCATGCCATCGCCGTCTCCTCCAGCGCATATCACCTCAAGGTCTGGATTCGCAAGCTTGATCCCGGTAGCGAACGGCAGCGACCTCCCGTGAAGCGTGTGCACTCCGTACGTCTTCACGAAGTGTGGAATCTTGCCAGAGCAGCCTATTCCGGAGACAATGACAACGTTAGAGGGGTCGACGTTCATCTCGGCGAGTGCCATCTGTACAGCGTTCAGGATGCCGAAGTCTCCGCACCCGGGACACCAGTCGTTATGTACGTCCGTCTTCAGGTCTGTGAGCTTAAGCGCCATTTCTCAACACCACCTTCTTGGGTGCCTTGCCCTCCGCTATCATCTTGATCGCGTTGTAGATCTCTTCAGAGGACATCGGCCTACCGTTGTACTTCACCACAAGCTGCTCGATTGGGAAGCAAGTCCTCTCTCTTATTATGCCGGCCAGCTGGCCGGAGTAGTTCATCTCCACACCAACCAACCTCTTTGACCTGGAGAGAACCTTGGTCACGTACTCCGTCGGGAATGGGTGAATCAACCTTATCTGAAGGAAGTTGACGCTTATTCCGTCCTGGGCAAGCCAGTCCATGGCGTCGAGTATTGCGCCCTTGGTTGAGCCCCAGCTGACTATCGTGATATCGGCGCTCTCAGGGCCGAAGAAGTTCACGCGCTCGGAAAGCGGTATCTCCCTGTCCGCGACAGCGAGTTTGTTCATTCTCTTCTCCATCATAGCGTCTCTGTTGGTCGGGTCCTCTGTTATGTGGCCATATTCGTCATGCTCGTCTCCAGTGTTCCAGTACACCACCCCCTTCGTTCCGTAGGCGGGCCTTGGCGAGATTCCTGTCTCCGTCTGCTGGAAACGCTTGAATTCGATTCCGTTGCCGCTCTGCATGGTACCCCTGATGAGAAGACCTCTCTCTATCTTCACCTTGTTGAGGTCGTACATGGGTAGAGTGGAATCCGAGTTGGCAAGCGCCTTGTCCACAAGGTGTATCACAGGCGTCTGATACTTCTCTGCGTAATTGAATGCGCGAATCGTGTCGTAGAAGGCTTCCTCGAGGTCGCCGCTTGCAAGTATGATTCTGGGGAATTCGCCGTGCCCAGCGTGCAGTGCGAACCTGAGGTCGCCCTGTTCGTGTCTGGTTGGCAGACCTGTGCTTGGACCGCCGCGGGAGTAAAGCGTCACCACGACAGGTACTTCGTTCATCCCTGCCCATCCCAATCCCTCTGCCATCAACGAAAATCCGGGACCCGAGGTTGAGGTTGCTGACCTCACTCCAGCGAGACCACCGCCTATGGCCATTGTGATGGCGGCAATTTCGTCCTCCGTCTGGATGACAGCTATCGAGCCCTTCTGCATCGTCTGGAGCTCCCCTGCAACTGGCTCGTCGTGGGCTGCGCTGCCGTCAAGCTCGATGACCTCGTGAGCTTCGAGATACTCGCTCTCGTCGCTTGCTGGTGTGATCGGATAGTAGGTCTGAAGCCTGCACCCGGCCAGCTCCTTCGCAACGGCGACCGTTGTGTTGCCCCTGACGTACAGCCTCGTTTCGTTCGTCTTCACCGGTTCGAGCCTCTGCCCGCACCCTGCGCTGTACTTCTGCCTCACATACTCGTAAGCCGTCCCGACAGCTTCGGCGTTCATTTCTGCGACCTTCGGCTTTGACCTGAACTGTCTCCTGACAGCATCCTTCAGGCTCTCCTCCGGGTATGAAAGCAGGGCGTAGGAGGCGGCGACAGCCATGACGTTTGTCATCCTCGAAAGAGTGCTGAGAGATGTTTCCCCGTGCTTCTCCCCCACCTTCTTGAGCAGGTCCATGTATGGTACAGAGAAGATGTGAGCTCCCCTCCTCCTTGCGAGCTCAAGCATTCCTCTGACGTCTGTGGAGAGTCCGTTTCTGGACAGCTCCTCTGTCAGCCTTGTCCTGACGTTCTTCTCTATTGTGTGCACTTCATCCAGCCTCTTCGTTTCCAGGTCCGGGTCGTAGATGATAGACCCGTCTGCCCTGACCTCGAGAGCGTGCCTGAAGATGGTCTCCTCGTCGAATGTGGCCAACATGTCAACCGTATCGATGTGAGACCGTATCAGTTTCTTGCTGACACGCACCTGGAAGTAGCTGTGCTCTCCTTTGATGTTGGAGTAGTACTCGCGCTTGCCGAAGACATAGAGGCCACCGTAGGCAGCTGCCCTTGCGAATATATTCGCCGACGTGTCGACTCCGCTACCCTGGGCGCCTCCAATCATCCAGGATAGGTCTTCCCGTTTCATTGGTATCTGCCCGAGAGAGACGATGGTCTCGTATAAGGGTATAGTATTTATAGTATTTACGAGAATATAGCAGCATGGACGAACTCAGGAAGATACAGCAGGTCGGCTACTCGACCCTGACAGTGTCTATCCCAAAGGGGCTTGCGGATGAACTGGGCCTCAAGCAGGGAGACGGAGTGCTGATAAGGGGCGAGGCCGACGGGACGATAAGGCTGATCCCAGCGGCCAAGTCCAAGAAAGAGAGTTATGCGACGATAAGGGCTGAGTACGTGGGCAGCAACGAGCTTCTCTCGAAGCTCCTAGTGGGCTGCTACGCTCTGGGTTATGACAGGATAGAGGTCGTGTCGAAGGGAAGGCTTGATGGCGCCAGGGCGAGCACCGTCAAGGAGACGATGAAGAGACTGAGGGGGATGGAGATGGTCGAGGCGAGCGACAACAGAATGGTTGCCCAGAGCTTCATGGATCCCACCAAGTTTCCTGTTGACTCGCTCATCAAGAGGCTCCAGATTCTGGTCTCGAAGAGCCTGGACGACGTGATCGAGGCGATTGACCTCAGGAAGACAGGGACGCTCAATGAGGTCAGGAGAATCCAGGATGAGGTGGATGAACTCTACTGGCTCGTGGTGAGACAGCTCCTTGTTGCTCTCAACAGAAGGGAGATGGCGGCCGAGGTTGGCATAGAGTCCCCGCTTCACGCTTCCGGAGACAGGGTGAGTGCGAAGACGTTGGACGAGATTGGGAGGATAATCCTGGACGTGGCCGAAGAGCTTGTACGGCTGAGGGGAAAGGGTACGAAGATGGATGCCCGTGTCACTGCAAGTCTTGCAAAGTTGGCATCCAAAGCGAGGAGCGCCTTCAACGCCACTGTCGAGAGCCTGCTCGCTCCTGACATCAAGATGATTGAGAAGTCGATATCCCTGGTGGACGAGACGTTTGATATCGAGAGGGAAGTCACGAGGGACCTGCTAGAGTCAGGGGAGTATGGATACAGCAGGGTTCTGGTATCGCACTTCGGGCAGCTCGCGAGGTACTGCAACATAATGATAGAAATCGCATCTCACAGGCTACTGAGGAAGACAAGCAAGATAGCGGCGGTTCAAAGCCAGTGAGAAGCCAATATACCGGCCGGGGAGGGTATCTGAGGATGCGGGGGTAACAAAGCCTGGCTAAATGTGCGGGACTCAAGTTCCAGCCTGGCTTTTGGAGGGGGCATCCCGTCCCTTAGGGGTTCGTGGGTTCAAATCCCACCCCCCGCACTCTAAACACAGGTCCAGTTCCCTGTCGCCGTGAGACTTGGCATGGTGAATCCTAGTGTGAAGCGAGGAATAGAAGCGACACGCGTTGAGCGATTAAGCGACAAGATAGGGTTGTAATTGAATTGGCTCCTGGGTAGCCTTCACACGCTTAAATCTGTGCAGCCTACCTCCAAGGTAACTGGGTTAGGAAGGTCAGAACCATGTCGTATGCAAGGCAACGAAGAGAGGTGTGGCACGCCAGTGACGCGTCATTGGCGTTTAGCACAATGCTCTTGCTCGCTTGGATTGCCCTTCCATACGGAATGTTGCAAGTGCCAGTCGATCACCGGTTCTACCTGACGCCTTCGATAGGTAGTTCGGCCCAAGCCAACCAGGGCAGCGGTATAATTCCGTCTGAGGGTTTTACGGTATTGACTCTTGATATTGCCCAAGACCCACAAGCGCATGTCTTCGACATTTCTGAAACCAGCTTTGTTTCCGAGGAGACACCTCAAATTGCAATGACCAATCTGTTCACTCCGCTAAAATACGGCGCGTTCATGCAGGGAAGACGAAACAAGCTGGAAATCTACGCTGAAATCTTGAAGCGGCTCATGAGTGAGCCGCTTGGCGTAACTGAAATCGCTCTGTTCTGTAGGCTGAACTTCAGCTCAGCGAAGGAAACTGTGGACTTCCTAATCTCGAAGGGACTCCTCGAATCTGTCGGATTTGAGGATGTTACAAAGTACAGGACATCGCAGAAAGGATCATTGGTGCTCGGTATGCTGGAGGAGGTGGTAGTTGAATTCCTCAGGGCAGAATAGCAGCGCTAACGTATCAAAGATACGTAACTCTGCTGAGCAACGCTTTTGTTGCATCACCGAAGTCGTTGTAGATTATGGGAAGAAGACTGACCGATGCCGTGATCCTGGCGCTCGGATTAGTTGTCCTCGGCACGTCGATAACCGTTTTCGCAGCGCCACGCGTCATTAGAATCCAGCAGAACGTCAACTGTAGCTTGCCCGCAAATACTTTCTTTCCAATTTCTTTTCCAGTGTGATCGCTTTGGACCCCTCACTCTCAAGCACCAGTCCAAGCGGCCAAACAATATGCGTGGGATATGCGGATTCGAATCTTAACGGCCAGTGCGCAGAGGTTACCGGAAGCGGTCTTGGTAGCACGGCGGGCTCCGGTAGCTGGTATTGTTTCTACGCCAACAATCTGCAATCTTACAATGTCGGAATTGGCGGCGTGTGCACAGGTTACTACGACTAACCAGCACCACAATTCTCTTCTGTTTGGAGGGCCAATGAGCACACATGAGACGTCTCATATTAGCAAAAGCCGGCCGAGATGTCACATGGACTCTGATTATCGTACTCATTCTAACCGTTGGCCTCACGGCTTGGATTCTCATCCCGTCAGTGTCTGATAGCCTCCAAAACGGGCTTGAGGAATACGCAGACCATATTTCGACTTACATGTTCATACAAAGCAACAATGGACCGGCCCTAGGCAATAACAGTCCACTGCTTCAGAACCTCATCCCAAAGATCGAACACCTTCAAGGGGTTCAGTTCGTTTACCCAATAAAAGAGAATTTCACTTACCACATTATTAGATCGTACATCTGTCTGCCTAATGGCAAGTGTGGGAATGCGACGATAACCGAGGCGATTCCCTCCGCAGTAATCGGTGGAAAGAACGGATTCCCAATCGCTCTGGTGGACTTGGTGAAAGGCCATTTGCCTCAGGACGACGAGCCCGCTTTCGTCTGGAATGCCGCCTGCGTGGGGCAAGCCATCAAGCTGAACGAAACGTTCCAATTAAAGATAGGGAGTTCTGACTGGAATTCAACTCGGGGCGTAAAATTCAACGCCATGGTCGCAGGCGAAACCGCGATTAACCCCCTGACATCTCAGGTTGAAATTCTTTGGAACCGTGCCTTTCTCCAGAACAAGCTGGGTTCGCTCCTTTACAATTCAACCTTCGGTGGACTTCCAAACTTGCTGATAATCAAGGCTGACGGTATCAACGACGTCAAGGGAATAGCCAACGCTATCAGCGGAATGTTGGAAACTAACCCCAACTTTTCTCTTGTCTACGACCAGGCGACCCTTTTGGCATTGCAAGAACTCGAATCGCAGTCTCTTCCCCTGTACGAGCTCCTTTCGGGATCCTCACTCGTAGCAACCGTAGTGGTGGTCTTCGCGGTCACTTACTTGGGTGCAGCAAGGAGAAAATGGGAGCCTGGGTTGCTAGTTACGCAAGGCTGGACATGGAGGAGGTATTCGAGGTTCATGCTTTTCTACTATTTTGTGCTCGCCATGGCCGCTTCCGCATTCAGCGCAGTCCTTTCTCTGATAATCGAGCATTTGTTGCTTTACCAGTTCGCTGTGTCCGGGAACGTGCTTACGATTGCAGTCACGCTCAGCCCTTTCTACTTGATCTCGGTAGCTCCGTTGTCCCTGCTGGTTTCATGTGCCGCTTCGCTTGTCTCGACTTCGCAGATAAGACGCGCGGGTCTGGACAGCATCTTAAGGGATTATTGAGATGATTATCCTAGAGGGCGTCTACAAAAACTATGGCGCGGTTAGAGTCATCGAGGGATTGGACCTGCGGGTGGAGGAGGGGAAGCCTCTCTGCATTCTAGGGCGTAGCGGCTGCGGCAAGTCGACACTCCTTAAGCTCATGGCGCTCATCGCCAGGCCCGACATGGGGCACCTGCTGATTGACGGAAGAGACATTGTTAACATGACAGACGCCGAAATGGATGAGTTTAGGATGCAGAAGGTCTCCTACACCTTCCAGGAACCATTGTTGATACCATACATAACCGTACTGGAGAATATCACTGAAGTGACTGGGACTGCTAAGGACAAGGCCGTCGAGCTCCTTACCCAACTCGGCCTGGGGGAAAGGCTGAACCACCGCCCGGGGAAGCTCAGCGGTGGTGAAAAGAAGAGGGTGGACGTGGCGAGAGCCATCCTCAGGGGGAAGCCCATCCTGGTGGCGGACGAGCCGCTCTCAAACCTGGACCCTGAGACCGGCGACAAGATGATGGAGGTGCTGAAGTCCCACGCCGAGCAAGGAGGGACCTTCGTCTATTCATGCGTCGAACCGTCTGAGACGAAGTACGCTGCCCAAGTCATCAACATGGAAAAGAAGCGAGAGAATTAGAAGCGAGATTTGCGAGGTGACAAGCCTGCACGACCAGCATCATGGCTGCTCTGCAGAGGCTTGAGCACAGCACGCGGAGTCCTAGTAACCCCCTTCACTGTTAGTGAAGGGGTTGGAATGGAGGTCGCTAGCTGGATAGGAGCCCGGTTCGTGCACCACTCAGTGACTAGGTTATCGACCAACTGGGAGAAGTGAGCGGGCTGGTACCAATTTGTGACGGAGGGCCTTCGTGTGGGAAAAGGGTTGCAATGAGAGGATTGCGAATGGACGACCTCATTTCGGTGTATGCTTGGCGTTCATGCGCCCCGGAAATGCCCCCAGAAGAAAAGGAGAACTTGCTCCTCGGTGCTCGCCGAGAAAAGTCGCCAGTCCAGCGTCCATCGATCACCGTAAGTATAAGTGAATCACTCGAGCGGCCGCCGAGTGCATAGATGTAAACGGTGAGACCCCATTGTCTTAAAATTGTCACTTGGACTGAACCTGGCTAAATGTGCGGGACTCAAGTTCTGGCCCGGCTTCGGATGGGGTATCCCGTCCCTTAGGGGTTCGTGGGTTCAAATCCGACCCCCGCATGTTAGTTTCATTCACCCTTGTCTGCTCGTTCGATGAATGAGATTCGAAAGACCAGAGCGTCCTCTTTTGAAGTGTGGTTTTGGATCCATGCTATACGCAGTTGAATATAGGTTAACGCAGGATTCCGAGCTTACAGACCAACGTCTCTCAATGCTTTTTAGATGATACCTGTCGTTCTTCAGGAACGTGGCAGGAGACACTGGGTTCCTCCTTGAACTGGGAATTCTAACCGTCTCGGCGTTGGCGCTTGGCTTGCTGTTCGTCAAAGTCAGGCTGCCGATAGTCTCTGCTCAGGTCCTCGCGGGAATGATTGTCGGACCGTTCGTTCTTGGTTTGGTCGTCGACCAAACACTGATTTCGGAGGTTTCTTCGATTGGAGTCGTCCTTCTCCTATTCATTCTCGGGCTTGAACTGGACCCGGTGGAGTTCAGAAAGTCTGCGAAACAAATCGTCTTTCTCACATTCGTCGAAGTGACTATCGCTCTTGGCTTCGGACTCGTGGCCTCGTTCCTTCTGGGACTGAATTTGCTCTTGTCCGTCATCTTTGCAATGACAACTAGCATCAGCAGCACCGCAATTCTGGGCAAGATCATCTTGGAGCGTCGCACGTTCCAAGCTCAGGAATCCAAGTTGCTCGTGGGCCTGATGGTAACCGAGGACATAATAGCAGTCGGATTCTTGATCGTGCTCTCGACCTTTATCTCTGGAGGGACGATCACGCCTGCAGAACAACTGTCAAAGGTGCTTGTCACGGGGATTGGTGGCGTCGCGCTTGTAGTCGTTGCCTATGTGGTCGCCAGATACTTCGCTTTGTATGCGATTGATTACTTGAGTTCTTATGAAGTCGAGTCTGAGGAAATCCCCTCACTTTTCGCTCTCGCGTTAGGCATCATCTTCGGGGTGCTGGCTGGCTACCTTGGCTACTCTCCTGGGATGGGCGCGTTCATTATAGGCCTCTCAATAAGGGGGAAACAGTCGAGGTTCTTGTATGAGAAACTCACAACTGTGAAGGACATCTTCCTTGTCCTTTTCTTCGTTTCAATGGGAAGCCTGATAGACCCCTTTCCAGCCATCGCGCTAGGGCTTCCAATCATGGTTGTTCTGGCTCTACTCATAGGAGGCAAATTCGTAGGCGGACTCGCCGTCAGCCGGCTCGTGCGGACTCGGCTTGGAATCGGAGCACAGGCAACGTCTTTCGGAGCTTGGCTCGTCCCTAGAGGTGAATTCTCGTTTGTGATTGGGCAGTATGCGCTGGCAGCCGGCCTGATTGACACCAGCATTTTCTCGCTCATCGGACTGACCGTGCTTATCACCGCCATTGCCGGCCCTTTACTTCAAAGGTTGCTGCAGCCCAGCGGTCCTGCTACTGACCATATTCTCCATCCTGCTAGAGATTAAGGGATCAAGCACGCAAGTTCAAATCCCGGCGACAGCACATTAGTCTCAATCACCCCCTTGCTGACTCCCTCCGTTCCATCAGTTTGATGTCTACTAGAGCTGCTTTAGTTGCCCTTGGGAACTATTCGCGGTACTGAAATCTTCGCGACATTCACCCAAAGAAACCGATTCAACCCTTCGCAGGAAGTCCACGACCGTTAACGATGTTGGATCGACCTAACGCGCCTTTGACCCAAGTCCCATTCTGGCAAGTAGCTGGCTAAAAGCGGGCTCTGAGCGTAGGGACGCCCACATGGGACGAACTTTAACAGAAATCACGCCTCCTGCGCGTTCCTCACATGCTTTCTGGAGGTAAGTTATCGACTCGCTTTTCTCCCCCAATCCGCAGTAAACAATCGCGAAAGCTATTGGGGAGACGTACTTTTGCTTGGAATCTTCTTCAAGTTCTCTTAGAATTCCTCTCGCTTCTTCGGTCTTTCCAGAGCGTGCATAAGCAAACCCAAGACGGGCCTTCACAGCGGCAGCCCCTTTCGAGATTTCCAAAGCCTTTCTGAGCACTTCCACGGCATCTTCGAACCTTGACCTTTCCAGGTAGGCTTCCGCGAGATCTTGGTATGCTGGTAGGAAGTTCTCGTCGACCCTTAGCATCTTCTCGCAGGCCTCCACAGACTTGTCGAATTCATTCACGCAGTTGAAGATGACTGCAGCGCAGTTGTTGACTTCGAGGGCCAACGGATTGAGTTCCTGGGCCCTTCCTATTTCGCTGACGGCTTCGTTCAACCTCCCCATACAGGCGAGATAGGCCCCATAGGAATTGCAGACTCGTCCGTAGTTCGGGTTGAGGTCCAGGGCGTGCCTGAACGCCACCTCGGCCGCTTTTTGGTCATAGTAGTAATTCTGCATCACCGCGCCCAAGGTGGCGTGGGCCTCCGCGAGAGAATCGTCCAACTCTAGCGCCTTCTTGGCAAACTCCTCCGCTTTCGGGAAGCTTTCCTTTGGGGCCAAGTAGCCTTCGTCTCCCATCAGGTCGTAGCATTCAGCGAGCCCTGCATAGGCCAAGGAGAATTTGGGATCCTTCCTCAGAGCCTCTTCGAAGTACCTTATCGCCTTCTTGTAACCCTCTTCAGTCCTCTCCCCTCTGTGATGAAGTCCCTTAAGATACAGAGTGTAAGATTCCATATTGCTGGTTGCCTTCTTTTCGATTCGTTCTCTCTCCTGTGCCAAGATGTGTACTTGGAGGGCCTCGGCAACCTTGTTGGCTATGTCGCTTTGAATCGCGAATACATCCTCCAACTTCCTGTCGTAGCTCTGCGACCATAGGTGCTCGTCCTTTCGGACGTCGACCAGCTGGACGTTGATTCGTACGGTGTTACCCGCCTTCCTTACACTGCCCTCGACTATCGCTCCGACGTGAAGCTCAGCTGCTATCTCAGTTATGCTCTTGTCCGTCGACTTGAACCTCATCGCCGAGCTTCGCGAAATGGTCCTCAGGTCACCAATTTTGGATACAGCAGATATCAACTCCTCGGTCATGCCGTCGGCGAAGTATTCATCATCAGGATTGGGGCTGATGCTTCGGAGCGGAAGAACCGCTACCTTGGTCTTCTCGAACCTCTGCAGACTAGCATGTTGGACATCACGCAAGACTTGGCTGGATTCCGCGCCAAGCGTTACGAACCTGTCGGAGAACCCTTTGTGGAATTGTTGCGTCTTCGACCAGAATTCCTTGTTTTCGATGTCCCCAGGCCTGAATAGGTAGTCGTACTTGATTCGATCCTCACCCTCGGGAATCCGGCTGGCACATGATTCCGCGAGTCCCCGAAGCTGTCTTGCGCTAGAAAATGTAGGATTCACGGCTATGTAGTAGAGCGCGAGCTTCTCTATCTCTCTAATCGAATGTCCCTTTGACTTTGTCGAGTTGATGATTTGGGCAACCGCAACTAGCAGTTTGTCCCCAATGCCGAGCGGGGGGACGGAGAATTCGTTGCCCCTCATGATTCGGCTCAGAAGGTCCTTGCCTTTGGGCCTCGACGAGATTTTGGCTCTCATATCATTGAGACTCAGCCCGCTGCTCCCCGCAAGGACAAAACAAATCCTATCCCGAGGTTCTTTCGTCGATTCCATGTGCGCCAACAGCGCTTCATAGGGCCATACGTCCGCTGGTTTCGAATCTACCTCGTCCACGAAGCAGAGGCAAGGGTTGTTCGATTTCTCCACTTCATCGAGTAGAGTCCTAAATTCAGACTCTCCGTATTGAGCCAAGTTGAACTCTTTGTAGTTGATGTGCTCTGGGAGCGATTTTGCAATCTGCTGCAGTAGGTATGTCTTACCACTTCCAGGCGGACCCCATAGCAGGAAATTCTCCCGTCCCCTAGCCTTCTTCTGAAGACTCGAAAGAACCTTCAGTCTGAAATCTTTGAGCGAGTTCCTGACGTCGGCGTCGAATCTTACATACTCCCCGACAATTCTGTAGCGGTCTAACTGAAGTTCGTCCATTCTTGAAATGAGAAGCTCAGCCACTTCTTCCAATGGTAATTGAGACAAGCCGGCTATGATCTGTTTCTGCATGAACGGATTATAAATCCATTGTGGGCAGAGGAGGCGTTAGGGGTATTTCCGACCTACGTGTAGCTGGGTCTTCCCCCCGCATCATTGTTACTTTGAGGAGTACAGCTGGCCTTTCAAATGAAATTGATACGACGTCGGCTCGCAAATAGAGACATATGCAGATCCTACGTGCGCTCGCGTAACGCAACTGGACTGTGGTTTCGGTTGTTCTGGGTTTCTGAAGCATCCCGACTTTGCCAGATGGTTGCATTGGCTGTTGTCTCGACAGTCAATATCTTGTTCACCGCAAGCTTGCGCTGCGTAGTTTGTCTGCCGCTGCCTTCAGGGTCAGGATTGATTGCTCAAGAAGACAGAGGTACCTTGAACTAGTTCGTTCGAGCATCAAATCATGAATTTTGGTAGAGAACGTGAGGTCCGGCTACCGAATTGAATGGGGTGGATGGTAAGATACACAGCCGCATAAAATCAACACCCATGCAAAGCTCGAAATGATTCTATGCCAGAAAAGAAAGGCGTGGGGCCTCGGGGACTAGGGCTTTTGTCCCTGGCTTGACTGGGTAGCCTGAATCACCCTTGAGGCTCGCTTGGCGCCGAAGAAGTAACCCTCCGCCGCAGCCCCTGCGGCGAGAAGGATGGCGCCTATACCCTCAAACAGGGTGATCGGGCTTGCGCCATACAAGCCGAGGCCGAGTGCCACTAGCCCAATCACGAGGCTCACAAGGCCGGAATACATTACCCAGCCCCTCATGGCACATCACCCGTATTCGTATTGTATACGGAGAGTTATATATGTTTTTCGTAGACATATTGATATATTCCTACGATTAACGTAGAAAGGGTATGCCATTGGACGAGCTGGACCAGAAGATCATACGATTACTCAGGGAGAACTGTATACGGCCGTTCGTTAAGATAGCGAAGGAACTGGATGTGACGGAAGGGACGATACGGCAACGTGTCAAGAAACTGGTGAGCGGCGGTGTAATAAAGAAATTCACAGTTGAGGTTGATGCCGAAGCACTGGGCTTACCTGTAGTTGCCTTCATAATAGCTTCCGTGAAACCGGGGATGATGAATCAGGTGGTCGAACAACTGACCAAGGTCGAGCGTGTCATGGAGGTCCATCAGATACACACCTTCGGAGACATTCTGCTGAAGGTAAGAGCGCCAAGTCTGAACGCGCTGGGTGAGATGATAGCTACCAAGATACAAGCAGTAGAGGCCCTCACAGTTAACTACGTCATCCCAGTCCTGAACGTCTGGAAGGACTCCGGATAAGTTTCCTATGATGCGGGCAAAGATATATCACAGAAGGTTCTGACGACGGGTGTGTGAGAATACAGATTCTGGTCTTCGACGGATTCGATGAGCTGGATGTAATAGGGCCCCTGGAAGTCTTCAGGAGGGCCGAGGCGGCGGGAGCGGAGGTCGAGGTAGAACTTGCGACAATTGCTCGCTCTGACGAGATTGTTTCACAGCATGGCCTTCGTATACATCCTGACAGCATCCTGAGCCAAGATGCGGACCTCGTGATAGTTCCAGGAGGCGGATGGATTGCCAGGTCGCCGAAGGGAGCATGGGCAGAGGCAAACAAGGGAGACATACCCAACGCTATAGCAAAGCTCCACAGTAACGGGAAGACGATAGCGTCGGTATGCACGGGCGCGATGCTGCTTGCCAAGGCGGGCTTGCTTCGCGGCCGAAGAGCAGTCACTCATCACCGGGCCATCGCAGAGTTAAAACGGGAAGGCGCGAACATTGCTCATGCCAGAGTCGTGGACGGCGGTGACCTGGTCACTTCTGGTGGTGTCACCTCCGGCCTTGACCTATCACTCTGGCTTGTCAAGAGATACTTCGGCTCGAAGCTGGCTGATTCAATAGAGGAAGGCCTCGAGTACAGGCGGAGGGGCCGTGTGTTAAAAGAAAACGTCCGGCGAGGACGGGGGGAGACGACGAAACCGAAGGCAGCCAAGTAGGGCGTTGGCGTTGCCATGGCGACTGGCCTGAAATGACCTGGCGGACCGACTAAACCTTCACACCCAAGATCTGCTCGATTATGTCGGTGATTGTGATGACACCCATGATCTTCTCGCCTTCGTAAACGAACGCTATTGTGGTTGCTGCGTCTTGCATCCTTTCAATTACGGATACCGCCTTCTCTTCCTTACTCACCTTAGCGGGCTGAATCATGTATTCTGTAACGGGCTCGGAGAGCAATCCTCTGCTGATTGCCTTGGATAAGCTACGAAAAGTTACTGCGCCTATGTAGTCTTTCCTCTGCTCATCGTAGACAGGCATCCTGGGGTGATTTGCCCTTCCCATCAGCTTTAGAGCGTCGAGGATAGACGCCGTGCTAGGCACGTGGATTATCTCATCAATCGGAGTCAACGCGTCCGCAGCCGTGCTCTTGGAAGAAGCGAGCGCGGCCCTCAGTAGCCTCCCGGCGTCAGGTTCTATATGACCGCCCTTTTCAAGCAGCGTCACCACGTCCTCGAACTCGTCGACTAGGTCGGCATCCTGGTAGCTTGGTTTGCCAACAATCCGGTAGGAGAGGTTCTTTGCGAATGTGGTCAGAGGAACAGCAACTGGTGAGAGTATATTCAGCAAAGTGTACGAGCTGGGGGCAAGACGGAGGGCCATCCTGAGGGAGTTCTCTATGCCGATCGCCTTGGGAAGAAGATACAGCATTGTCATTATCACGAGAGAACCGGCTACAGAGCTGTAGACCCATCCTATCGGCCCGAAGATGTCCGATAGGATGAGCCCGATTGAGCTTGCCAAGACGACGTTTGCGATTGTATCGACCAGTGTTGTGACGCTGACAAGTTTCGTCTTCTCGTCGATTATCTGGAGTGCCTTTGTTGCACTCCAAGAGCCCGCCTTGGCGGCCGAATTTAGGGAGAAAGGTCTGACGGTAAGGTATGTTGCCTCAACGAGGGATGACCAGAAGGACACGACTGTGGCTATCATTAGCGCGATAATGACTACTATGCTCACCATTGTGGCTACCGCTGACCTAGTGGTTCATACAACAAGTGTTCCTACCCTGCCTCCCCTTGCAGCCCGCAGGGTATTCTTGGGGTCAGAGCCGTTCAGGACGATCAGTTTGATGTGTGATTTCGAGAGCTGCTCTACCGCGACAGGGTCGATGATGCTGTGTATTCCTGGCTTGTGGTTGCCTCCAAGTATCTGCCTCATCCTTTCAAAGGAAATTCTGTCAAGCTTCTTTGCCCTTCTATTGAGGCGAGGGTCTGATGTGTATATCCCGTCTTGGTCCGAACCCTTGATGACTAGGTCCGCGCCCCACCTCTGTGCAAGCATGGCAGCAACCGTATCAGTGGTTATCCCTGGCTTAAGCCCACCCATAACTGCGATCCTGTTTCTCGCCAGTCTCTGAAGAATGCTTTCAATAGATGTGGGAACAGAGCTGACACCGCCAAGCTTCATTGCGACAAGCCTGGCGTTAAGTCTTGAAGCATGAATAGCAATTGTATCCTGCTGATACGAAGACAGCCCGAGACCCTTCGCAGACTCTATGTACTTCCTTGATATCTGACCACCGCCAACCACGACTGCCACTGTATTTCCTTCGCGCGTAAGCGTAGACACTACCTCTGCGTACCCCTGGACGAGCTTAGGGTCGGGAGGGGAGCCGAGAACCGAGCCCCCTATTCTGAGAACTATCTTCAAGTTGTCTCTTTTCCCTTGGATGAGGGAGGTTTTATAAATGGGTGTGGTCGTAATGCATACATCCAGATGGAAGTAGCTTCGCGCGACGCAGATGAGAACGAAAGTACTGCCTGACCAAGGGGACGCTCTAACTTGTCGGCGAAGTCTGAATCAGTAAGGCTATACAAGGTAAGGAAGCTCATATCCGAGCTTGCTGGGAAGGAAGGCAGGGGAACTGAGCTTGTTTCCCTTTACGTCCCGCCGAAGAAACCGATACACGAAGTGATAGCGAACCTTCGCGAGGAATGGGGGACAGCTGCAAACATAAAGTCCGATACGACAAGGAATCATGTGCAGGACGCTCTTGTAAAAACGATGCAAAGGCTCAAGCTCTACAAGGAGACGCCTGAAAACGGGCTTGTCATGTTCTGTGGTGCACTTCCAACAAACGGGCCGGGGAGCGAAGTGATCAACATCTACGAGATAATACCGCCGAAGCCTGTCAATGCGTACCTTTACCAGTGCGACGACCACTTCCATCTGGAATGGCTCAAGGACATGCTCCGGGAAGAGAAGGTCTACGGTCTGCTCTCCATAGACTCCTCGGAAGCCGGCCTCGGGATCCTAAGCGGCGACAGGCTGGAGATAGTAGATGTGATAACATCAGGCGTCTCCGGTAAAACCAGGAAGGGAGGGCAGAGCGCACGGAGGTACGAAAGGCTCAGAGACATGGAGCTGACGTACTACTTCAACAGGGTCGGCGAGCATGCTACAAGGGCATTCTTGGAAAACAACAAGGTAACTGGGTTGATAGTCGGCGGACCAGGCCCGACGAAGGACGAATTCTTGAAGGGTGGTTACCTGCACTACCAGCTACAGAAGAACACGCTGGCGGTCATAGATACGTCGTATGCGGGCAGGGAGGGGGTCAGGGAGCTGGTGGAGAAGGCGTCAGATGTGCTGAAGGATGTGAGGCTCGTGGAGGAGAAGAAGCTCGTTCAGAGGTTCCTTGGCGAAGTGAACAAGCCTGGGGGTCTCGCTGTATACGGTCTCCCAAGGGTCCTGGAAGCGCTTCAAAGGGCGAACGTGGATGTGGTGTTGGTTTCAGACGACACAGACATCGTGAAAGTGACAGCGGTATGCAGGAAGTGTGGGACTGCAAAAGAAGAGAATGTTCAGAAGCAGGTCAAGATGCAAAAAATTCAGGAGATGGTGTCAACACCTTGCAAGAAATGCGGGGCCACCGATTACGAATTAACGGAGAGAGACGTGGTGGATGTGCTGGAAGAACTTGCTTTTCAGGTAGGCGCTAAGGTCGAGGTGATTTCTTCGGGGACAGAGGAGGGCAATATGCTGAAGTCGTTTGGTGGTGTGGCTGCAATACTTCGATACAGACAGACGTAGTTCCATTAAGTCTGAATATCCAAATGAAAAACACGAACCGCCGCGTCCATTGAGCATGACACGAGACTTACTCGGCGAACGGCGGCTTGTGTTTTAATCGCACCCCCGACCAGTCCCGGCGCGAAGGCAGATTGCGGGGAGGCGGACTGTGATGCCGGACAAGATGGTTGAGGCAGAGCTCAAGGGAAACACGCTCAGGGTGTACATCTACGCGTTGAAGAAGCGCAGAGTCGGGGTCAGGGAAGTCCAGCGTTCCCTACATATGTCAAACCCGTCGCTGGCCCAGTACCACTTGAATAAGCTGAAGGACCTTGGCTTGCTTGTGGACAAGGACGGCGAGTACGAGATAGTTAACGAGGTGAATGTGAGCATAATGCGCGACTTTCTCCGGGTTGGCACGCTAATAGTTCCGAGGTTCGTTTTCTACGCCGTCTTTTTCAGCGTCTTCGGGCTCTACCTTGCTTACGTCTCGTTGCCGTTGCTTAGGTATGTGCCCCTCGTGGCTTGGATGGATGTGTTGGTCGCAGCGTCTGCGATAATCTTCTGGTATGAAGCTGTGAGAGCGTGGCTTTCGGCCCCCTCCCCATAGACACACGACAAACGGTTTAAACGTGTGGGACTCGCGGTACGCAGCCGATAGAAGATGCCAATACGGATAGGCCTCATCGGAAAGACGAATGCCGGCAAGACAACCCTGTTCAACTCGATGACACTTCTTTCTGGCGAGATCTCGAACTATCCGTTCACGACAAAGACTCCTGAGACAGGGGTGGCAAACGTTGTGACGCTCTGCGTCCACAAGGAGTTCGGCGTGCAGGACAATCCAAGCAACTCCAGGTGTGAAGATGGTTGGAGGTTCATACCAGTGGAGGTTACAGACCTGCCAGGGCTGATAAAGGGCGCTTGGATGGGCAAGGGTCTCGGGAACCAGTTCCTGAGTGTGGCCGCCCAGTCGGACGCATTACTTCACGTCGTGGATGCGTCTGGAAGTGTGGATAAGGATGGAAGGATTACAGAACCCGGGACAGGAGACCCACTTGCTGACTTCGCTGATGTGGAGCTGGAGCTTGTCCTCTGGTACGTCAAGCTGTTCACCAGTAATATGAGCAAGATTGGCAAGCTCGCCAAGACACCTGGCTACGGCCTTCCTGATGCTGTGGCAGAGGTGATGCAGGGCATTGGCGTGAGGAAGGAGCACGTCTCGAGGGCGCTTAACGAAGCAATGCTGGAGGAAAAGCATTTCGAGAACTGGAACGAAAGAGACATACAGAACTTCTGCTGGGTACTGAGGGATGTTTCGAAGCCAACTCTGATAATAGCGAACAAGATGGACCTGCCATTCGCGGCTGAGAACTTCCATAGGCTTAGGGAGAAACACAAAGGACTCATGGTTGTGCCGACGAGTGGAGAAGCCGAGCTGACACTGAGGAGGGCGGAGGCGAAGGGGCTGATCAAGTACGTTCCAGGTGAAGAGAGGTTCGAGATACTAAGGCCTCAGGACCTGAACGACGCACAGAGGAGTGCTCTCGCGTACATCAGACGAAAAGTCTTCGGCGAATACTTGAGGACCGGTGTTCAGTTCGCTCTCAACATAGCTGTATTCAAGTTGTTGAAGATGAATGCCGTGTACCCAGTGGCGGACCCAGATAGGCTCACTGATAAGAACGGCAAGGTGCTGCCAGATGTTTATCTGCTCCCTGCTGGTGCAACTGTGGCAGACTTGGCTCGGGCTATACACAGCGACCTAGCGAAGGGGCTTCTATACGCGGTAGATGTGAGAAGCAGGCTTCACCTTCCGACCAACTATGTCTTAAGGGACAGGGATGTATTATCAATAGTGTCGACGGCGAAGCGTGCATGACAGCAGAGAATGACACTGAACAGGATGAGCGTGTTGACATTTAGGGTCCCAGCCCTCTCAGACATCGAGCTTCATTACCCCTTCAACCCGCGTTCAAGGGAGTTCTTCGAATCAATGCCGATCGAGGATAGCCTCTCGAGCAAAGAGGTGCTCCAGCAGGCTGAAAGCAGGCTGATGAATGCCATTGGTAGGTCTGGATACGAGCCTCATCTTTCTGAGCTGGTTGAATTCGTAAGTTTCTTCGTTGGGGCGCTGGTTGCGAGCCAGGACGGCTATTTGACAGCAAAGTATGCACGCAGGGAGAGCGAGAGGTCCAGAGAGTTCTTCGTGAAGGAGAGCCTCAGGGCGAAGTCCGCTATATTTGAGGAGTTCTTTGGGGTACAACTTACAATTGAAGAAGAAGGAAAGTGTTTCGTGGTCAAAATTGAGGACTACCTTGGGCTCGTGTCAAGATACGACCTGACGAGAATCCAACGCTGGAAACTTGTGAGACAGGCTCTCGCGAACGGTGTGATTTACCTCACTCACAATCAGCTGAACGACCTTTTTGCAGATTGTGCTCAAAGGACGATAGAGGATGGTGTTCGAAACCTACGCAGAGCGGCATTTCCGAAGGAACTCGTCGTGCTAAGAGATACTATCATGCGTTATCTGCCGACGCAAAGCGCCAGGCCTGCCAAGAGTTACGCCTACATCGACGAGCTCCTGAAGCACCCTGTCTCGGACGGAAGACATCGTCTGGTATGGTTGGTGCTTGCGCCGTACTTGGTTAATGTGAAAAAACTGGATGAGGAGGAGGCAATCCAGAAGATAAGGTCTTTCGTCTCTGTTGCTGGAGAGACGAGGGACCTGAAGCGTTTCGTGGAATATAATGTGAGGCGCGCCAGGAGGAATGGGCTCATGCCGCCTACCCTGACCACTTTGAAGGCGGAGCACCCTGACCTCTATTCCCTGTTGCCAAAGGAGGTCTTGGCAGTGGATACGAAGCCGACTTCCACTAATTCCAAGGCACGCACGTCTGGGTAGTACAGGGCGTTTCAAAGTGATGTATTATGAAACGGGCCACTGTAGGGCACCTCATGGTCTCCATAACTGTGCTGGCGGCAATAGGTGGTGCAGCTGCAGCTACGACTGCGCTCGCAACAGGAAACACGGCTGTTGCAACGGGGGCAATGCACGCCATACCACCTGGTCTTAAGGTGGCTTTGGCGCATGTACCCAGCTGGACCAAGGCTCATGAGATAATCGGCCAGAAGGTGGCCGAATACCTGCAGTCAGGTGGTGTGGGCGCCACTGCTGCTGGCCTCGCCGAGGCCGTCAAACACGGCATCAGTCTTGGACTCCGAAGGTAATCGGAGTCCTTTTTATCTTATGCTGGCTAGGAGGCTGCTAGTTTTGCGTTGAAGCAGAAGCCGTTTGGTAGGACGGTTGTAAGTGTCTCGGAAATAGGGATGGGCACGTATTATGACCCATTGTGGACGGCCATGTCCTTTTTGGGATGGAGGAGAGATGCAGAGAAGAAGGTTAGAGCGATCAGGACCGGGATCGAAGAAGGGATTACACTCATAGATACAGCCGAGATATACGGATCGGAGCCCCTCGTAGCGAGGGCTATCAGAGGTGTTGAAAGGGGCAGGCTCTTCGTGGCTACAAAGGTGTGGCCCAACCATCTGAAACGCGACTCACTACGCCGAGCACTCGATGGAAGCCTGAAGCGCCTCGGCCTTTCGTATGTGGACCTCTACCAGATACACTGGCCCAACAAGAGGGTGCCGATAAGCGAGACAATGGGCGTGATGGAGGAGCTGGCGAAGGAAGGCAAGATAAAACATGTTGGCGTGAGTAACTTCTCGTTGCCCGAGATTGAGAAGGCAGTGGAGGCATTGACTTCTGTTAGGCTTGTGTCGATTCAGATGAGCTACAGTCTCGTCGACAGGTCAATAGAGAAGGATATTCTTCCATACTGTAACGAGCACGGAATAGCGGTTCTGGCGTATTACCCGCTGGGTCACGGGAAGCTTACACACAGGATTGGTGAACTCGAGAAATTCTGCAAGAAATATTCGAAGACCCAGGCTCAGATTGCTCTTCGCTGGTTGGCTTCGAAGAGTAACGTTTTCCCGATACCGAGGGCGTCAAAGCCCGAACACGTCAAGGAAAACGCGGGCGCTAGCGGCTGGGAGATGGACGTTTCGGACCTCGCCGAACTCGATGCACTATTCTCTGACTGAATTGTTTATATCGCTCATGCTCTGAGGCTGGAATAAGGCGGGTGAGTGGGCCTCCACCCGATCCGCCTTACAAATCACGGTGTGGGGGGTATTTGGAGTCTTCGAGCGGAGTCGGGTACGACGGTCACAAGCTCAGGGGTGCCTTGTAAACTGAGAAGAACGACCCTGGTGGCCGGTGCTGCCGTCTATGCGGCAATGTACGTCTCGTTGGTCGAGGTGTTTCAACCGGTAAGCTATGCACAGTTCCAGCTGAGAATTGCAAACGTGCTTGTTGGTCTCATTCCGTTGATGGGTTGGGCAGGAATAGTCGGCCAGACGGCTGGTGTCTTTATCTCTAACATATCCAGCCCGCTCGGGCCGGTTGATATGTTGAACGCTATTCCGACCATGTTATTCTCCATAATCATATGGAAGACTAGGAGAGTGAGTGTACTGCTTGGCTTCCTTCTGTATTCGGTCGGGCTGGGCGCGTCCGTCAGCGTTTCGCTTAACTATGCGGTGGGGCTACCCTGGTTCGTTACAATGCCCTACGTTTCGGCCAGCATCTTCTTTGTCACAGGTGTATTTGGCTATGTCCTGTACCATAGCGTGAAAAGACTTGGGGTTCTGCAGAGGTACTTCGGAACTTGATGCCAAAGGCCACCAGTGTGGAAGACCAGAGAAGCGCGGTCTGCTGCGTCTCGGGCGGTGTTGATTCTGTCACTACCGCCTACTATGTGAAGAAGGTGGTGAAGCCGCCAAAGTTGACTCTCATCTTCTGCGATTACCGTCAGAGAACATATGAATATGAAAGATACTGCGTCCAGAAAGTCGCGGCTACCCTCGGCGCGGACCTCAGACTGATAGACCTCCGGTGGCTGGGGGAAATCAGCACCTCGCTTCTAACGCACGCTAACGTCAAGATTCCTGAGACGAGGGAAGAAGACCTGTGGGACCCGGAGAAGGCAAGACAGCGGATTCTGAAATGGTGGGACCCGTGCAGAAATGCAATACTCATATTGGTCGGGTTGGCCCACGCTGAATCGTTTTACATATCAAGGAACGAGAGGTATGATGTCTATATCGGAATCAGGAGAGAGACACCAGTTGCAATGAAGGACAACACACCAGAGTTCCTCGAAGAAATGAACCGTGTTGCTGAGAAGGCCACACATCATGGAGGATACAGGATACTGGCTCCACTTATCACGTATGACAAGGACAAGGTAGTGAGACTCGGAGAGGAGCTGGGTGTGCCATGGGAATACACCTACAGCTGTTATGCGGGAGTCGGTTTCACAAAGAAGACGGGGAAGAAGTTACCTGTACACTGTGGGACCTGCTCAAACTGCAAAAGGAGAAGGCTTGCCTTTTCTGAGGCAGGAGTAGTGGACAGAAGTATCTATGCTTAAGACTCGCTCTGCTCCGTCAGCGGCTTCGCAACCTTGAATTGGTCGCCTATGATAGACCTCATGTTCAGGAACCCCATTGGCTTTCCGCCGTCGGTGACGAAAAGAGTCCTTATGTGATGCTTCGCCATGAGTCTGACTGCCTCAGCCAAAGGTGTGTCTGCTGTTACTGAGATCAGTGGAGATGACATTATTTTTCTTACCTGAATCTTCGAGGCAGGTAGGTCTTCGGCCGCAACCTTGTTCAGTATATCGCGTTCTGTGACTATGCCCACTGGCGCCCCCTTGGAAGTGATCAGAATGTTGCCTACCCCTTTGTCTCTCATCCGACGTGCCGCTTCCAGAACGGAGCTCTCTGAATCGATTGTGAGGATGTCGGTCTTTACGAAACTGCGCACCGTTACGGGTATCGCCTCGACATGCTCTATCCAGAATGTCAACGAATAATGGCAAGAAGGACATTCGGCCGGTGTTGCGTCGCCCTCAAATACGTATGAGCATCGGTAGCATTCCCACTTTGTCAACGTTCTGTTCCAGGCGGACACTCAATATTAAGGGTTAATCCTCTTAACTTCATATACCGCAGGGATAACAGTCAATGGCGTCGTTTGCAGTCACAGTTCTCAGCCAAGCTCGAGGCTACCGCTTGGGACCCAAGTCTCGAGTCAGAGATAAGGCAGCAATGGGAAAGTGAAAGAATATTTGAATTCAAGCCTAGCAGTAACAAAAATCGTAACTTCTCAATAGACAATCCACCTCCCTACCCTTCGGGAAGACCCTGGCACCCGGGTGCTCTCACTCAGTACTCGCAGATAGATATGCTGGCCAGATCAGCAAGGATGCGTGGATTCTCGGTTCTGTACCCGATAGGAATAGACAGGAACGGCCTCCCGGTCGAAATATACGCTGAGAGAAAGTACAGGGTACAGATGAGGAAGACGCCGCGGGAGGAATTCATCAACCTGTGCAAGCATGCGCTCGACGACCTCGAGGCGTACATGGTGAATCTCCTGAAGATTTTAGGAATATCGGGCGATTTCGGCAATAGATATAGAACTGACTCCGAAGAATACAGGAAGCTGACACAGTGGTCATTTATAGAAATGTGGAAGAAGGGGTTGATTTATGTCGCCAACAGGCCCAATAACTACTGTGTAGATTGCAACACGACGATAGCAGACGCGGAAATAGAATATGAAGAGCTGCCGACGTATCTTGTCACGAACCGTTTCAGGATCAAGGGAAGTAATCAGGAAATACACGTGGCTACTACGAGGCCAGAATTACTTGCTGCCTGCCAGCTTGTGATCGTCAACCCAGAAGATACCAGATACAAGAGTCTAATCGGAAAATCTGCTATAATCCCTATGTACAACAGAGAGGTTCCGATCAGAGCGCACAAGAGCGTCGACCCGAAGTTTGGTAGCGGCGCGGTGATGGTGTGCAGCTATGGAGACTACAACGACGTCCGGCTGTTCAGAGAATTCCGATTGAAGGAAGTGGTGGCAGTGGACGTGGATGGAAAGATGACTGCCGTTACGGGAAAATATGCGGGCATGCCGATAAAGGACGCGCGTTCTCAGATAATCCAGGACCTCCAAGAGGCAGGTATAGCGGTCAAAGTGGAGCAGATACAACACAGGACCCCACTGTGTGAACGAAGCCACACGCCGATAGAAATTATCCCTATGGAGGAGTACTACCTAAAACAGCTTGAGTTCAGGCCTGTTCTGAAAAGGCTTGCCAAGAGTATAAAGTTCCATCCGCCAATGCACAGACAAATTCTCCTCAATTGGATCGACTCACTAACAACAGATTACCCCGTGTCGAGGCGAAGGTATTATGCAACCGAGATACCTGTCTGGTACTGCGCAAAATGCGGTACTGCACACCTTCCCAAGCCGGGCAAATACTTCAGGCCTTGGAGAGACCCAGCTCCTTTCAAGAGGTGCAGCAAGTGTGGTAACACCCGGTTTGTGGGGGAGACGAGAACCTTCGATACCTGGATGGACTCGAGCATCTCCGCACTTTACATCACGAAATACTTGAAGAACAGGAAGTTCCATGAAATGACCTATCCTGTAACTATCAGGGTGCAGGGCAAGGACATCGTAAGGACGTGGTTGTACTATTCTTTGCTGAGGTGCTATCTGCTGACCGGGAAGGTCCCGTTCAAGAATGCGTGGATAGGCGGGCTAGGCCTGGACGCCCAAGGAAGAGCGATGAGGAAGAGCCTAGGCAACTTCGTCGACCCTGAACCACTGTTGGAGAAGTACGGTGCAGATGCTTTCCGATTTTGGGGAGCTGCAGAGGCAGGGCTCGGCTACGATTTCAGGCTGAGCGAAGACAGAATAGCTGGTGCTGGCAAGTTTCTAACGAAGCTGTGGAATACTGCTAGGTTCATCAGCTCTTTCCCAAGACCTGAAAAGGCGAAGCTCACACCAACAGATAAGTGGGTGCTTGGGGAATTGGCGAACCTCGTTCAAGAATGCACTAAGGCCTATGAGAACTTCGACGTCTTTTCTGTGGCGACGAAGAGCAGGGAGTTCTTATGGAACGTTTTTGCGTCGCACTACCTCGAAATGGCGAAGGGGAGAGCGTACGGAGAAGGTGTGACAAGGGAGGAACAGGAGGCGGCATGGTTCACGCTGCACGAAGTGATCAAGGAGCTGCTGCTCATTCTTGCACCGATAATTCCCCACATGGCGGACTTCGTTTGGAGGAAAGTGTACGGTGAAAGAAGCATTCACCTTGAGAGGTTCCCGAAGCCAGTCCGGTACGATATAAGTGAAAAGGTAAGCCAGAGCATCATACAGTTCAATGCTGAGGTGTGGAAAGCGAAGAAAGAAAAGGGTCTCGCCCTGAAGGATCCGATTCAAGCCAAGGTTCCTGCCAAACTGAAGCCTTTCGAGAAGGACTTGGTAAGGATGCACCACATTCGGACTTAGTCAATCAACGAACAATAATTCGTCTATTACCTCATTTTATATACTGAGGTGGCAGTAAATCCCTCGTGCTAAGATGCGTCTGGTGCGGCGATGAAATAGACGAGGCAGACCAATTGCAGGTCGCATACCAGACGTGCGAACGCTGCCTCATACCACTGCCAACCGAATGACCTTATGCGAAGAGTCAGGAAAGAAGATTGTGGCCCCCTCGTTCCAGTCTGACGGCTACCGGCGTGATCTTCTCTTCGGCGTGCTGCGCCATAGAAGTCTTGAGAATCGCGATTGCCTGCTAATTCATGATAGCCCAATTCTGCATAATCCGAGCAGCATTCACGCTGTGCCTTTCGAAATCATGAAGGTGTTTATGATTTAGGAATCCCTCCACTCGCAAGAGGGCAGCACGCAAGTGATGGTGATTCTCTGCTTCGCGCAGAAGAGGACTTCCCACTTTCAACCTTAGCAAGAGAATCTCGTGCCTCCTGCGTCCGTTTCACGTGGTCACTGACACCGATGTTTCTGACGTGGCCTCTCTATCGCTCAAGTCGTCTTTCTCATTGGCACCCGTGGATTCGGTCAATGCACTTGGTAGAAGCGGGTAGTAGCAAGTCTCCCTAGACAACCATTGCAGGTTCCGACGGTATCGTCTTGGCGGAGATGCTCGACCAGACCTTGGTGGTTTTGAAGACGCTTCAGCACTTTCTTCTTGGCGCCTTGGTCATTAGTTCTCATACCTTGCCGTCGCAGTAGATTTCTGAGGTGTCTTTCAATGTCATTCCGGGTGTATACCGCGCCCGAGGGCACAAATCAGATTAGGTGATTCTTCCCGGCCAAGTACCCATTCTTCAACACCCCTGTTCTCACCAAACTATAGATGTGTGTTTGCACGTTCTGTCTAGCTGTCCGGATTCCAGCCCTTGACAGTTAGATTAAGCCGGGCTCTAGAATGTCTATGATGAATGTGATAGAGCCTCGGCCGGGGTTTGAACCCGGGACCCCTGCCTTACCAAGGCAGTGCTCCACCAGGCTTCTCGAAGGCGTGATACCACCCTCCACTGAGCTACCGAGGCGTGGCCTTCTGGCGGAACAAAGATGGTTTATCTTCTTTTGTCTAGGTCGGGATAAGAAGTCATTTGAGCCGTTCGAGTGTTGTAAAGACGTCGTTCATGATTGCTAAGACCAGCCCGTCGTACTCTTCGTCGTCAAAGGTAATTCTGTCAATGCTGCCCAATTCTGAGGCGATGCGGAAGCTCAACAGGTGATAGCACGTCTCTTCGTGCCCCCTTCGGACTCGAAAGAAAAAGTTCGAGCACGAACAATATGGCTTTTCTGGATCTATGAATTCGTCACGGTATTTCCCCACTACTGTGTAGACCGTCCTGCCGCTCGGTTCGAATTTGTGCTCTTTCACAGAGCCTGAAGCAACGGTTTGTACCGCTTTTGTGAACTTGGGGCCATATTCGGCGTATCTGCTGAACCTCGCGTTAAGGTCGTCGATTGTCATTATCAATTATTCATCACAGGTACTGGTTGAGCGACGCTTGGCCCTTAATATCAACAAGGTCCGACACCCGAACGCCCACCCTCCTGAACTCAGCTTGCACGGACTCGGAAAGCGCGGAGAGCAGAACAAGTGTCTGCTCGCTTAGAACAAGCGGAGTGTTGATGGGGGTTTCGAACGACCTGCTTTTGGTTCTCACTGAGAGATTGCTGAGGACACCTATGACGGTGAGGGTTCTGCAGGCGTACCCCTCTGAATCCATCCTAGCGGCAAGCTCTTTGACCGCGGGCAATAATTCCAAGTACGCTTCTTCTGCCGAGGAAGTGTCCTTCTTCAACGTGATAATGCGGCTGAACTGCGCAACTTTCTGGCTTTCAACAACAAGTTCGTCGTCCGCTCCGTTCGCTGCGTCATGCAGGCGTGATGCCAGTTTCCTACCGAGAAGATGTGTAATGTCATCGATGTTGCTTGTGGCGAGCTCGCCGATAGTCCTGATGCCTATGGACTCGAGCAATGATGCGGTTTTGGGGCCCACCCCATACAGCTTTGCCACGGGCAGCGGACCGAGAAAATCGACGGTTTTGCTTGGTTCGATGATGGTGAGGCCGTCTGGCTTGGTGAAGGCCGATGCTATCTTTGCGACAGATTTCGTCTTGCCTATTCCGATAGACACCGTCAGACCCTCCGCCTGACGTATACGATTCTTGATGCCGACAGCCGTGATGCGTGCGGAGCCATAATCTTCGTTGCAGAATCTTGTTATGTCGAAGAAGGCTTCGTCGATGCCAGTTTGTTCAAGTGCGTCCACGTGTTCCCTTACGATTTGCATCACCCTTTCCGAAAAGGGTTTGTACTTCTCCTGCTTCATCGGGATAAATTCCGCGTCCTTGCCGGACAGTCTTTTCTGTGCGGCGGAGATGGACATTCCGGAACTGACGCCGAAGCTCCTGGCAAGGTAGTTAGCGGTGCTGACAACGCCGCTGCTCTGCGACCTGCCGGAATAAACACAAACGACTACTGGTTTAGTCTTGAGAGCCGGGTTAAGTACCTCCTCTACTTGTGCAAAAAAATAATCCACGTCTATGTGGCCGACTACCCTGACCAAGCGGGCTAACTCTAGTGGACCCATTTATGTTCTTGATGGTGGGGTCGGCCGGATTTGAACCGGCGATCTCAAGCGTTCTCGAGCGAGAGCCGGCTGCCCGCGGCCTTCCCGAGGCGTCTTCTCTTCGATTGAAGCCTAGACCAGACTAGCCGACGACCCCATCGGCCGACCACTTCGAATCCTTTCCTTTATAGGCTGTTTCCGTAATAGCGTGGCACCTGGTTTGGTGCTTGTTCCTCATACCTGCGTTGTTGTGAGAAATTGTCCTCAAAGTAGTACTTTTTCACAAAGCAAGTCGTTATAAAGGCAGATTGAGAGGCGGGCCACTGCGATGTCCGAGGAAAGACCTATCGAGACCAAGACAGTGATCGTTGGCAAGTCAAAACCCCTCCTGAACTATGTAACCGCGTGTATCACGATGTTCAATGGCGGCGCTCAACGTGTGGTTCTCAGGGCGAGGGGCGAGGCGATTAACATGGCTGTGGAAGTCGCGCAGGTACTTAAAAAGAGGTTCGTGAGCAACGTTGAAATTTCCAACATTGTGATAGATGGTGAAAATGTCGTGTCTCGGGACGGCAGGCAGCTCAACCTGCCGGTACTCGAAATAGAGTTATCAATCCCGAAGTAACGGTATTATAGCACCGAAATTCGGTCTCGAACAGGTGTTCCTCTCGAGCAGAAGAAAGTACGCTAGAATTTCCACGAAATTGCCAGGGAAGAAGGCTTCAGAAGTAGTCAAACGCACGGAACGTTACGTTTCACCTTCGATATCCAGATTCTATCCGCTCGTCGTTGAGTCAGCCCATGGCTCGATTGTGAAAGATGTTGACGGAAACCAATTCATCGACTTCTCCTCTGGAATAGCTGTGCTCAATACGGGTTCGACTCACGGGGCTGTCGTCGAGGCAATTAAGAGGCAAGCGGAGGAGTTCGTGCACTTTTCGTACACAGATTTCTACTATGAGAATCTGGTGGAACTCGCTGAGAAGCTTGCAGATATTGCTCCGGGCGACTCGGAGAAGATGGTCTACTTCGGCAACAGCGGCGCCGAAGCTAACGAGGCGGCACTTAAGCTGGCAAGAAACTACACGGGAAGGACCCTATTTTTGGCGCATGGTGGAGCGTTCCACGGAAGGACGATGGGGGCGCTTAGCCTGACTGCAAGCAAGCCGATTCAAAGGAGAGGTGCGTTTCCGCTTCTGCCAGAGGTCGTACATTTCCCATTTCCGTACTGCTACCGCTGTCCGTGGAAGCAGACCTTCCCTGAATGCGATTACTATTGTGTGGACTACTTCAAGGAACAGTACTTGGAAAAGTTTGTGCCTGTCGAAGACGTTGCTGCCTACTTTTTTGAGCCGATGCAGGGTGAGGGTGGGTATGTTGTTCCGCCACCAGAGTACTTCAAGAAGATGGAATTTCTGAGAAAGGACGGCGTCTTATTCGTGGCCGACGAGATCCAGACAGGAATGGGCAGGACGGGTAGGTTCTTCGCAGTAGAGCACTTCGGGGTGGTGCCCGACATAATCGATGTCGCGAAGGGGATAGCTTCTGGATTACCGCTGAGCGCCACCATAGCCACTGCAAAAGTGATGCGTAGCTGGAAGCCGGGACAGCACGCCTCTACCTTCGGCGCCAATCCTGTGGCGGTGGAGGCCGCACTGGCTACATTGGAAGTTATCAAGTCTGAGAAGTTGATCGAGAATGCTGCAAGGCTTGGGAAGCTGACAATGAAGCGTCTGCTAGAGATGAAAGAGAAGTACGAAATAATTGGGGATGTTAGAGGACTTGGCTTGTTTATTGGTGTCGAAATAGTCAAAAACAAGAAAACCAAGGAGAGAGGCGACACAGAGGCGTACAAGATTATACAACGTTGCTTCCAGAATGGATTGCTTGCAATAACGGCTGGAAGGAATGTGCTCAGGATAGTGCCTCCGTTGAATACGCCTGAAGAAATCCTAAACGAGGGACTCGACATTCTGGATGAAGCCGTTTCTACGACAAATAAAGAAACGCTGAATGGTTAGTATGTACGACTTTGAGAGTCTTGTGAACGAAGTTCTCAGAAACAAACCGGAACTCAACAGAGAAAGCCTGATGAAGAAGATAGAACAGAAGAAGAACTCGGTCGGCGCCGGCTATCTCACCGATCAGGGTGCGTTGTTCCTGATTGCTGGAGAGCTCGGTGTAAAGTTACAGCGGGCACCTCAGACAGAGACGACACTCAAGGACCTGCAGGTCGGAGCAAATGATATCACTGTCGTGGCAAGGATTCTTTCAATATACCCGATTTCGACGTACAGGAAGAAAGAGGGGGGCGAGGGCAGGTATAGAAGACTTGTTCTGTTCGACGGGGAAAGAACGGTGAGATTCATGCTCTGGGAAGAGAGGGTGAGTGACGTAGAGCGATTGGAACTTGGACCCGGCTCAGCCGTGCGGATTGTGGGCGGATATGTAAAGCAGGGTTTGGATGGCAGACCAGAACTTGGCCTCGGAAGGCGAGGTTCTGTCGAAGCTGTGGTGGAAGCATCAATCGAGTCAAGGTTGCCCACCCTTGAGAGCACCGCCAAGAAAATAGTGGAACTCGAAGAAGGTAGACAGTATGTGGCTTTGGATTGTGTGGTATCATCTCAGCCGAGAAAGACAGACTTTTACAGGTCCGATGGATCTCCAGGTACCCTAGTACAGTTCAAAATAAGAGGAGATGGGCAGAAGAGCGAATACCGTGTTGTGATTTGGAATGCTCCTTCGGTTCCGCCGGTCTCGCCGGGGCAACGTGTCATACTTACGAATCTGAAGTCCAAAAGGTCGAGTGGTGGGGAGATCGAGCTACATGGAGACGCAGGAAGTGCAGTCGTTGTTTTGCGGGAGAAAGGCACCACGGACCTGAGAGTGGTGGCTGTGCTGAATGAGAAGCAGCAGGTCCTCGCTGTGAACGCAGACAAGAAGGTTGAGGCCTTGAAGATGGGCCCTGACCAGGCCCTGCCTAACGTTGGCGACCCGATCAGAATACTGTCAAAGGACCCGAGTGGTTCAAGAATCCGGGTCTTGCGCGACGGCGAGGCATCGCCACCAGATTTGCAGGGATTGATAACGAAGATAAACGACCTGAAGGAGGAAGGAGGCCCCATCGTGCTGGATGTTATTGTACTTTCGCATGGAAGCTTGCTGGATGTGCCTTTGAAGGACGGCACTGTTGTGAAGAAAGGCGAGATTCTCGTTGGAGACGACACAGGGGAGATCAAGGCTGTGGCGTGGAGGGATCTCTCAAGCAAAGTCCTTGGCTACGAGCCAGGCGAGAGGATCAGAATTGTTGGTGCCTTACCGAGGCTCAGCAGAATGGGGGTGTGGACGTTGCTTCTTTCGGAGGAGACGATTATAGAAAAACTTCGCTCGGTCTAGGCCTTGGAACGCCTCAATGCTTCATATTCGTAAACGAAGATGATTATTATTGCGATCACGAACAACGCGATCATTGCGACGCTGATGAAGTTGTAGAAGCTATCCACACTGAGGAATGGCAACTGCAATTACTTACCGCGGCTGAGGCGGTCGGATAATAAGCGTTGCTGAGATGCCGGGGGCGGGATTCGAGCCCGCGACCTCCGGAATCCACCCTAGCCTGGGATTATGAGTCTTGCCCACGCGCGTGACCGGCGCAATAAGCCAGGCTATGCTACCCCGGCATCGTTCTATCGCGCAAAAAGCTTAGCCTTTAAACTGTTACGAGGTGAGGTGTTATGATTAAAGGAGCCTCGGGAGGGCCTTCCTCCTGTTACCAGGTTTCGAACCCTCGACCACCTGCTTACAAGGCAGGTGCTCTACCAGGCTTCTCGAAGGCGTGGGCGACCCTTCACTGAGCTACCGAGGCCCCTGACTCGGGCCGACTGTGGGGGCTGATAATCTTTCTTACAAGATTATTAACCCTGGCCGATGGCTCGTCTGCAACGTGCGGGGGTCGCCCAGCCTGGTCAACGGCGCGAGTGATTAATTTCAGCGTTGCTCAGGACCTCGTCCCTCAGGGGTTCGTGGGTTCGAATCCCACCCCCCGCATTATAGGTTGCTGACCTCAATCATGTACAGAAACCTATCTAACATGGCGGACAAGACCTGTATGATGTGGGTGTGAAATAACAAGTTGATAGTTACGAATATGACCGTCCAACGCCGATAGCCTTGAAAGGTTATACAGTCACAGACTTTGGTGTAAAGCTTCACAGACGACCCCAGATTTCAGGGAACGTTGATAGAAAGGCCAGACAGTAACAATACAGGTTTAGTGGAGCTGCTAACGAGAAGGAATGCGGGAGCCTCATTTTGTCCAAATGCGGCCACACCTTGAATTGGTTGTGGGCAGGGCCGCATCGGCGCTTCACCACGAAGTCATTTTAGAGGCAGTGTTTGTGGTAGCGGGTGCCAGCCCAAAACAAACGGCTCGGGTAAAGAGATAGTTGACAGGAATCTCATTGTGCACAGCACCAAGCAAAGTCACTAAGGAGATACGCGCCCTATTCCAAGGCGGCGTGAGATAGCCAAGTCCATGTAGGTACATCATGACGCCTTTTCCATTGGTTGGTATTTACCTAGTTTGTGCTGGTGCTTGTGCTACTGTCTGTCTTCCTGCTTGTCCAGTTATAGTGGCAAGCGCTTGTCTGCCCGTTTCGGTTATTGTGTATCTCCCAGGACCGCCGAACAAATCAACCTTGTACTCTATGAAGCCGAGCGCTAAGAGCTGACGCACGACCCAGATTGTCATCCAGTGAGAATTGTCGCCAAGGGCCTCGTCAATCTCCGCGTTGCTGAGGCCCTGAGCACTTTTCGCTATCGCCTTCAGCGCTGTGACGACGTGCTCCGACCTTGATAGCTTTCGAAGCACGGCTGATTGCTCTCTGGGGTCCGAGGGCCACACCCAAAGGTCATTATGCATTGCCCTGCCGTCCTTACATCTGTTCATAAAACCCTTGCGAAGAATCGAAGCACTTTTACGAACCAATCAACTATTTTTTGTCCCTCTGGAGAAATTGAAGGGTTGCTTAATGTTGTTCTGGCCATGGAAGTAGTCACAGAGTACGCGAGTCGGAAGGCTGAACTCGAGGAGAGAATTAGGGCACTTGAAGCGGAAAAGGCTTCTCTGATAGCTGATATCGCGTCGCTCAAGGAGAAGATAGCGACCTTCGAGCTGGAGAAGGCCGCCTCGGCGCTGCAGAGTGAGGTCGAGTCGCTACGAACAGAGAAAGCAGTCCTTGAAGAGAAGGCCGCAACTTACGAGGCGGTTTCCGGTTACGAAATCCCCACAGGCGTGCCTGAGTGAGGGTTAACGCAACCTCGATGCCCTCTGCTCGAGTTCGCCCTTTTCTTTTCTTAAGTGTTCGACGTACGATTGCAGCTCGGTCAGCCTTGACTCTAGCTGTTTGATTTCGGCGTCCTTGGCTGTTCGCTCAAGTGTGGCTTGGAGCTTCTGCTGGTCTTCCTCCATGCTTTTGATCCTAGCCTGCATCTCGTAGCTGCTCTTCTTGACGTCACTGAGTTCACGCTGCAAGGATTTGAGCTGCTCTTCTGCGACTATAAGGTATCGTTGTCTGCTTATGACTGTTGGGAATTTCGTGCCACATTTTGAGCATGTGTACATCCCCACTTTTCTCTCGACCATCCCCCTCTCATTCTGTGTCGGCTCAACGATAACCGAGAACGTTCGGACGGGAGTGGGTTCCTTGTTCCCGCACTTGGGGCAGTTTGGCAAGACGCCCGTACTGGTTATAACTCGAGTTAAACCTTTACTGTTCTCGTATCGACTCGAGCTCTGAAACAGCAGACCAGAGTGTTACACGCGCGAATGACGGCATGTTGGGATCTTGGGCAACCTCGTCGAGAACGCTAATTGCGTTTGCCGCCCTGACGGCGACGCTCTGCTTTTGGTCTTGCAGCATCAGAATCGAGTCCTTTACTATTTTCCTTATGTTCCTGGGCGTGATATTCGAGTCTGCTATCTGTTGTAGACTCGTTATCGCCTTGGCGAGCTTGGCTTCGTTCTCCTGCTGTTTCTTGACCCTTGAACTCATTCAAAACCACTTATGATGCGAACGTCGTGCTTCGGCTCGGACGGGATATGTGCTTTTCGAATACGGTGCTCTGTTGCATGAATCCATGACCAGCATGGTCGTGGCTGGACACCTCTCGGTCCTACGCCATCGCCTTGATGAACCCGTTGTAGATCGAGGCCTTCATCGCCATCTCCCTTGCCATGTTGACGAACTTCGTTGCCGAGACGTACTCGCCGAAGACCCTCTTGATGACGGAAAAGGCGCCTTCTACCCTCCATCGATATCCGAACCGGTGAATCCTGCTCCATGACCTGGGCTTGAAGGCCTGCTGCTCGACCACTGCGAGCTTCCTCGCCCAAGACCCTCTGCTCTTCGGCACGGAGCCCTTCCTGATTCTGATCACCGGCTTGATATGCTTACCAGCGAGGAAGTTGAAGTTCGCCTTCGAGTCGTACGCCTTGTCCCCGAGGACCCTCTTCACCCTGACCTTCTCCTCAGCCCTCTTCACCAATCTCTTCAGCCTCTTCCCGTCGCCCACCTTCTCGGACGAGACGTCCATCGAGACGACCTGCCCTGTCCTGATGTCGACGGCAAAGTGTATCTTCAGGTAGCCCTTCTTCACCTTCCAGACCTTTCGAATCCAGTCGCCCGCGTTGTGGACCTTGACACCCGACGAGTCCACGGCGATGCTGACCGGTTCGTTCGATTTGATCAGCGACTCATCAAGACTGATCTGGAGCCTGTTCGTCCTCCTGTCTATGGTGGAGTAGTCAGGGACCTGCAGCCCCTCCACGAACTTGGAGAGGAAGCGTACGAACCCCTCCGTCTGCCTGTAGGGCTGGTGGAAGAGAAGCCTGACGAACGCAAGGAGCCTGATGTACGACTCCGGATAGTGGTACGGCTCGCCCACCTTCCCGTCGTTAGCCTTCTTCAGCTCCCTCTTCCACTCCTCCAACACCGCGGGGGCGAGGGCCAGCCCCCCCC
>Ga0080006_1150460_pt1 | contig 38750 bp, 26 predicted proteins | sample RS3BMetagenome_FD_69209 | JGI IMG/M metagenome (GOLD analysis project Ga0080006, IMG submission 69209) | Ferric oxide microbial mat and aquatic microbial communities from Rainbow Spring, Yellowstone National Park, USA - RS3B (SPADES... ...
CGATACATCTCCCTCGCCAAATTCATCCGTCCTGACGACGCCTTGAGAATACTCTTGGAGTACGAGTCGACACGGTTCCTAATGGCCTCTCGCAACTTTTCCCTGTACGGATCCTTGACATGTCCAACAAGACAGGCTTTCACCGCCATCTCGGAGTACAGTTGTCTTTCTTGCCGCCTTCGACGTAGGGCCTCCCTCTTTTGCTTCATTTTTTCTTCTTGTTCTTCTGAACTCGGCACTGTTTCTTGTTTTTTTTTCTGGCAGCCAGCGACACTGAGCCTCAGGATCGTCGACTTGCTTTTTCATAACTTTCCTTTTTTAGGTTTTGTAAAAAGAACGCTTTTGAACGCTTCTGTTATAATCCGCAAAAAATCAATCGAACATTTTTACTTGAGGTTTGAAACACAAATGAAACCGAAAAACTGTACTTGGCTATGAACTCAACGAGAATACAACTTTTACATTAGAGCTACACGCTAGAAATCACGATCACGTTTCCCGTCAACGGAGGCATACGCGTCGTGTCAGTTTACTGCCTGATCTCCCAGTTGCGCTCACTGAGCGCGATGCGTGCACCTCGCCAGACGCCTCACCGATCGATGAAGGACACGTGTCCGACGCCGCATTGGCACATGCGTGTTCGCATCGCGTTGCAGCGGAAATAAAGTATCGTAGATCGGAAATTCACGCAGAGTAGTCTCTCGCTATAGGCTATGTCGCTGGTGCCGACGCTGCTACCCATCGCAGTACCGCCTTGACAGACATGTAGATGTTGGGGCCTTGCAAGAAACCCCTCGACGCTTCTATCAAAAGCGTAGCCATCGTAGTATCCTACGATCGTGCGGGTGAGGTATGCATCACTCTACTCAATAGGAGTTTCGTTAGTTTTATTGATCGTAAACAAACAAGGCATAGTAGTGTTCCCGAACACGGATATGCGTTTAATCCCTGTGCTTGTTATGCATGCTGCACGGACGCTGGGATGAGAAACTGGTTTGAGTTGTGCTTCTATCCTGCGTCATGGGCAGGTACTGATGGCAGGTCAACTCATTGCCATGCTGCCGTCGTTGTCCAAGTTATGATATCCGCTACTCTCTCGGATCCGGTGATCTCGGCAGAGGAATAGCACACATGTAGCGTGCAGATGTATCACGGCGTTTGACTGACGCATCTCGCCTGGCACGTTCGAAGCATCCGCTAGAAGCGCATACTGTATTCTGGTCTATTCTCACCGTTTACTGGCAAGAGCCTAAAATGTAGATAGCGGTGCAATCGTCAAACCGTGAACTTTTCCGTACCCCCGCCGCTCCATATGCTCCCGGATGCTCGGTGGCTGCCTGCTGGTTTCCCACTCTCACCAGCAAAACTGCAGAACGGAAGGATTTTCTTTCTATCTTTTACCGTTCAATGACTGGAAACCGTTTCACGACCATGTAGGGTAAATTCATATCCACTCACAGACGCCTCCCGGTCTTTTTGGACTGGCCAACAACTACTGTTTCCAACTTGTCCTTGGACAATTTGGCACTAGGAGGCTGTCCCACAAAGTCGGATCGCGTCAGCTCCGCCGGTCGCGCCTCCATCGTCATTCATCCGTTGATACTGATCGTGTTTTGTCTAAAACGCTTGTGATAGAGCTGAGGTCAAGAGGCGATCAATTTTGACCGATGCTATCACACGATCGGTACCAGAAGCTAAGGGCTGCAGCCGGCACCAGGTGCTCTTGTGACGGCATGCTGGCCGTGAAGAGTGCGTGACGAAGCCGCATGGCACGCGAGGGTGTCCGAGTACATAAAACGAGGACGTGCCCGAGACGTTCAGATTCAGGGTAATGACGTGTCGCCGCTACGGTATTCTGGGAAAATAATCCGAGTGAGCTTTTGTTGCTCGAACATCGAGCACTATCACGAGTGTGGGTGCGTTTCACTGCACGGTTTGTAACGATCATAGAATCCACCATCATCCAAAAGCGACGAAATGTCATACGCGCACCGGCCTCGTAAATCCAGGTCAGGACGTGCCCAGCAGCACGGAAACAAATTACGTGAACTGCTGTGCTTTCACCGAACGAAAGGAAGCATGCGTTTCCTCGACCGAAGATAGAGGCTTCCGAATTCATTCAGATACTGCCGATGTTTCGCCCGAACCCAGACCACCATCTGCAATGTGCCCAAGACCATACACAGGATGCCTACGATTGTTTGCATCATCAAGTTAAGTCCTACTCACGCCAGTACCTCAGATATATAGTTCGGACACGACACATGCTCGAAATGGAAGCCGTATGGGGTTTGCCGCAGGCGCCAACGGCACACTAGGTTGCCCGGCTCACCCGTGCCATTGCACACCACGCTTATCCAAAACTCGGCTGCAACTGTAGCAGCGGCATCGCCAGCGTGTATGCATCGGCGCCATAGGATTTTTCATTGAGAAAACGTTTCCATTGACCATGGATCCCAGATTGCCGGATGGGCGCAGACATACGGGAAATCACTCTTTATGTTGTACCCTTATTTCTAGTTCCATTCGCGATTGTTCCTCTCGGATATACTGGTCATTTTGCAGGTTATATCGTGCGCCTAGTGCGTGCCGTGCCTTATCCGCCTTGGCGCCTGAACCGCTGGAGCAGATATTTTTGGTAAAGACTGAACTGCTTTTCCGTACCGCTGAGGGTGTCGGATCAAGGAACGCTTCGTCTGATGTGGAGTAGGAGCACGTGATCATTCCGGGAGCCTGAAAACTGGGAGACATACGATCTTTCTGCGACAGCGCGAAGCGATATATTAGGAGTGATCAACGACCAGGGTGATGCCCAGTCGCAGCATACCCGCTCCTAGTCCCAGAATAAAGTGCATTGCGAACGAGTTGCTCAGATCTAACCAAAGTACCTGTCACTGGGGCGGACATGAAGCGCAAGCTTGGGAACCTGTCTTCTTAAACATATCAAGGATCCGTACAGGGAAAAGTTGCGAGAGGCCATTAGGAACCGTGTCGACTCGTACTCCAAGAGTATTCTCAAGGCGTCGTCAGGACGGATGCATTTGGCGAGGGAGATGTACCGCGACGTGGTGCACATGGAAACGGTCGAGATTCCTGGCGAGTTCGTCGACAAGACGTTTTTTCGATACCTGAAGCATGGTAGAGCGGGAAGCGCGGAGGGAAAATTGAGCGGGATCACGCCCTCCACGAACAATATCCCTTTTACAGCTTCAACGGTACTCGATACAAGGGTGACTGGGATATCTACGCATACGGGGCGATGAAGTGCGTCACGAACCTGAAGAACCATTTGACAATGAACGTCGAACGTTTCATGATACGCGCCGTGTTTGCACTTTACCAGGGCATGTCTCGCAAAGGGATACGGGCGATTCTCAACGGCATAAGGAACGATCGCAAGCATGAACATGAGATCGAATACGTCGACGAGAAGGCGTCAAACCAGAGCACGAATGAGGTCTTTGTCATCCGTGCGGTTATACAAGAGCACCGTGCGGCGCTGGCGCTGCCGAATCCAGCAGAAAAGATATCACAGTTGAAAAAAGATAAGGAAAGATACTATCGCCTTGTCCTGCGCTATTTTCTGTTTCTGGACCGAGAGCTCGAACGCAAGGTGGAAATGAAGAGTGAGAGAGATGTAAGTCTATCCTAATGGGTAAGCGCTTCAACGTCGTTCCAATGCGCAACATCAAGTCACATTTTGTGAGTATCGATTCCGGCGTCCTTTACGGCATCATGAGCGAGATCAGTCCCGAGTTCAATGTTAGCAGAGAGGACTTCACTGGCGAAAACCGTGAGACGCACTGAAAGAATATCTTCGATTTCAAAAGTCTCAAAGTCAGAAAGCGAAATGTATCCACGGGGATGATCGAAACCGATGGAGTAGCTTTGTGTGTACACTATCGGCGGTTGAAGATAAATCGTCCAGTTCCGCCCTCGGCCGCGCCCGTCACGAAGGATGAAGAAATCAAAGAGGCGGATCCTGCGACGCAGGAGGTGCATGAGAAGGGCCTCGTCGTTGACGCGGCGAAGCATGAAGATGAGAAGGAGGCGGATCCTGCGACACAGGAGGTGCATGACAAGGGCCTCGTCGTTGACGCGGCGAAGCATGAAGATGAGAAGGAGGCGGATCCCGCGACGCAGGAGGTGCATGAGAAGGGCCTCGTCGTTGGCACGGACCCTGAGAATACGAATATCATGACCATCGCAGCACCGAAGCGTGCGGTAGATGGCATTGACGGCAACTTACGTGAGAGCGACTTGCGTCTGTTGAGGTTCTCAAGAACTAGATATTCTCGAGAATCCGGTATAATGAATGCGAGGAAGAAAATTGAGACACGGAATGCAGGAATGAAGGATCACCTGGAAGCTTTGAGCGAGGTGACAAGCCGAGGAGCGGACTTTGAAGCTTTTCTGAAATTCGTGGAAGTTCGCGTTGCTCATTGGGATGCGCTGTGGAAAGAGTACACCAAGCCCCGGTGGGCTCGATTGCGAATGAATCTACACTGTGGGAAGCGGCGCGCGTTCGCGAACTTTTTCAATCGGCTGAGCGCCCTGAAGGAGCATGAAAGTCAGAGGCTCATAGTAGCTTATTGGGCAGGGCGCTGGATGACCCAAAAAGGAACGACGCCAGCCCCGACGACAAGAACGTACAAGGAGTGCGCACACTGTTTCGTCACGATACCTGTAGATAAGTTCCGAACATCGTATACACGCCACGAGCTGGGGTGTACACTTCAGAGCGTCGAGAAAGAAAAGTGCCAGCGGAGCCCTGGGGATATAAAAACGCACGGAGCGCTGACCGAAGAGCAAATGGAAAGAAGGGCGAAAGTTCGAGGATTGCTCGCATTAGAAAGTACAACTACGAATGGCGAGAAACGCGTAGTGTTTGTGAATTGAGACTTGAACGCCGCATGCAATGGAAGGATATGTGCGGTGGTGGAAAGAAGCCCCCATTGTGGACAAGAGAGATCTTTATTGGACAATCACTAAAAGTTGAACTATATGAGAAAACCATGGAAGCAGGAGTAGATGGCCGCTCCAAAAAGACGTGGCAGTGTTTGCACCTCAGTTAGAGACCTCTTATCTAGAGCGTATTTCTCGCCACTACTGCGTACTGCTGCCGGCAGCAACGTTTTTCTTTTGAAAGACGTTCGGTGTTTAGAAATCGCCGGCGCTGGCTCATCGGCTCTCTCCTGTGTCATCTATTGACGCAAAGATTTGTGTTTTTTGTGCTTCCTAGCTTCGACGCTGAAGCGTTTGCGGCGTGCTCAGTGAACTTTGTACCCTGTTCACTGATCGGTAATCCGGGACGCGTTCTACGACGCGCGCACTTAGCATTTATTGGCTACTTTTCGAGCTCAATCTTCCAAGCCTAAGTTTCAATGGCACCTGCTCGTGGAGATTCAGAGGCGGCTCCAAGCGCAGACGCACCGACAACGCCCGCTTGCTGGCCCAGTTCTCGTGTGCGTCAAACATTCATCGATTATTTCATCGACAGGGGACACACTTTCGTAGAGTCGTCACCAGTGGTGCCTTTCGACGACCCGACACTGCTCTTCATCAACGCTGGTATGAACCAGTTCAAGCCCCTGTTCCTGGGTCGGGTGGATCCGACCTCACCCCTATTCGGCCTGAAACGCGCGTGTAACACCCAAAAGTGCGTGCGTGCCGGTGGGAAGCACAACGACCTGGACGATGTCGGCCGGGACACCTATCATCACACCTTTTTCGAGATGCTCGGCAACTGGTCGTTCGGCGACTACTTCAACGCCGAGGCGATCAACTGGGCATGGGACCTACTGACCCGCGTCTACGGACTCGATCCGGACCAGCTCTACGCAACCTACTTTGGTGGAGACGCTGCGAACCAGTTGCCCGCCGACCTTGATACTCGTGACCAGTGGCTGCGCTACCTGCCACCAGAGCGAGTGCTTCCATTCGGAACCAAGGATAATTTTTGGGAAATGGGCGAGACGGGACCCTGTGGTCCCTGTACGGAAATTCACTATGACCGCGTTCGGGGTCGACCCGCGCACCAAGCTGCTGCTCTAGTCAATGCCGGTCACGAGTCGCTGATCGAGATCTGGAACCTCGTGCTGATCCAGTTCAACCGGGAACCAGACGGACAGTTGCGTCGGTTGCCTGCGCGTCACGTCGACACCGGCATGGGACTGGAACGTCTCTGCGCAATTCTGCAGGGAAAATCCTCAAACTACGACACCGATCTGTTTGCGCCTCTGTTTGCAGCGATTCAGCGAGAGTCTGGATCGAGTGAAGCGTACGCTGGTCGGCTGGGTGCCACCGACTCTGCACTCACCGACACTGCCTATCGAGTTGTTGCCGATCACATACGCACCCTGACGTTTGGCATCGCCGATGGGGCGGTACCCTCGAACGAAGGTCGAGGCTACGTTCTGCGCCGAATCCTGCGCCGCGCTGTGCGCTACGGGCAGCAGTTTCTGAACGCACCCCGCGGTTTTCTACACCGGCTCGTTCCGGACGTCGCACGGCTCTATCAAACGACGTTCCCTGAGGTGGCTGCAAAGGCTGACTACATCGCTGGTGTCATTCAAGAGGAGGAGATGGCATTCAGTATGACGTTGAAACGCGGGTTGGATCGTTTCCACGAGACTGCACGGGCGCTCGTCGCGGCGGGTGAGCGCGTCTTTCCTGGCAAAGAGGCCTTCTTTCTGTATGACTCGATGGGCTTTCCGCTGGATTTGACCCAAATTCTGGCGAGGGAACGGGGCCTTGAAGTTGACGTCGAGGCATACGAGTCCGAAATGGCTCGTCAACGCGCGCAGTCGAGTGCTGCTCATCGGAAACGGCTCGGAGCGGCAGAAGCGCTCGTGCTCGGACCAGAGCCGCTTGCTGTCCTCTCTGAGCAATGGAAGATTTCACCAACAGACGACTCGCACAAGTATCAGTGGTACGAACCGCTCGAATGTACCGTATTGGCGATCTACGCTGGCTCCGAGGGATTTTTGCCGGCTGCAGAGACCGGTGACGACGCCTGTGTTGGCGTCATTCTGGATCGAACGCCCTTCTACGCAGAGGCTGGCGGCCAGGTCGCAGACACCGGCCGTCTGGATGAGCGGTTTCACGTAATCAACGTGCAATCTTTTGGCGGCTATGTCGTCCATATCGGCTACGGTCGCATCGCAGTCGGTGAGCGAGTGATCGCGCACGTGGACTACGAACGACGGGCGCTGGTGGCGCCGAACCACACCGCTACGCACATCCTGAACTGGGCAATATGGCAAGTCCTTGGCCAGCAGTGTGACCAGAAAGGTTCGTTGGTTGATGAACAAAAGCTCCGTTTTGACTTTGCGTACGGCCGTGGGCTCACCGCTGCCGAGTTAGAGCGCATCGAGCAGTGCTGTCGTGAAGTGATCGCTCGCAATTTCGTGGTCTACACACAGCAGGTCTCTCTGACAACCGCGAAGCAGATACGATCGTTGCGCGCGGTATTCGGTGAGACCTACCCCAGTGAGGTTCGTGTCGTAAGCATCGGAGCACCGGTGGAGAAAGTGCTTGCGGCTCCTGTGCAATCCGACTGGGACCAGTATTCGATTGAGTTGTGCGGGGGCACCCATTTACAGCGCACCGGGGAAGCGCACGCCTTCTGTCTCGTGGAAGAGGGCGCGATTGCGAAAGGCATCCGACGCGTGGTGGCCCGTACCGGGGCCTCAGCGCTCGAGTGCATGGCACTCGCGCGAGGTCTTGCCAGTCGCCTTCCGCCGGTGCCTGTAGGGTCCGCGGCTGAGAATGGTGCAAGCGGCGCTTCTGTGGATGCTTCCATGCCGCCCGTTGATCTGCTGACGACCTTGGCCGAGTCGCTCAAGGCGATCACCATATCGGCGTCGGAGAAGGAGCGCCTTCGACAACGTCTGGACTATTGGGAGCGGATGGCTCGGAAGCAAGCGAAGCAGGTAGCCGCGGCTCGCGAGCAGGCTCTCGTGGATGAGCTCGTACGGCTCGTGAACAATCCGCAGCAGGACGCAGGTTCACCAGTACGGCAGGTTCCCGTTGTTGTGGCTGCGCTTCCTATTGACGGTGATCGCCGGATCCTGCAGGGCATGCTTCAGAGCGCCCTCAAACGTCTAGGCAGCGGGGTATGGGCGCTTCTGATTGCATCGCCGGAGCGCAACGACGAATGCCTTGTTGGATGTGTCGCCGCGTACGAGGCGCAGCGCGCTGGTCTTGACTGTAGCCGATGGTTGACCGAAACCCTGGCCCCTTGGCATGGACGCGGTGGTGGCAAACCGGACGCAGCACGCGGCTCCTGTCGATTGCTTTCACCAATCGAGCAGCAGCAGCAGCAGCAGCAGCAGGACGCTGATAGGACAGCGTCGATTCGTGAGGGGGATCCTGAACGAAACATCTATTATCTGGACAAAGCACTCATAGCTTTACATGATAGTATATTAACAGACAAAAAGGAAATTGCAGGGCTTCGACCGCTGCTGGAGCGAGCGGCACGCCTAGCGAATGCCGCGCTAGCGTCTTCCTTCGTTTCGACATCGACGTCGACGAGATCGGGGTCTGCTGCATAGCCGTAAGTGTCGGCACTGGCACAGAGACCGAGTCCGCCTGCCTGCCTGCCTGCCTGCCTGCCTGCTGGTGCGTGCGCGTAAAAGAGGTTCGTTGGCTAATAGTCTGTGCTTGTTCGTGCGTGTGCATGCACTTGCACATGCACACACACGCAAACCAGTGCACATGACACTGGTACGCAGGGCCTGGGTCCCGCCACCTCTCAAGCCCGCTGGGGCGCTGCAAAGCCTGTGGCAGGACCTGGAACCCGGTGTGGTCCACCTCTGGCGTTTATGTTGGTCTCGGGTCGATTTGCCTCTTGACTGGCTAAGCGAGGACGAGCGGGCGTACGCACAACAGTCGCAGTCAGCGCGTCGGCGGCGGGAGTTTTGTACCTGTCGAGCGGCCTGGCGGGCGGTGCTCGCGCGCTACTACCAGCCGCAGGCGTGCGTACCGCAATCTGTGGCCCTTGCACGCACGGCTACAGGCAAACCCTTCCTCCAGAACGGGTATGTGCGCTTTAACACGTCCCACACCCGGGACTGGGCCGTGCTGGCGGTCACCGGGCCGACCTCAGCCATCGGTTGCGACGTTGAGCACCTGGACCGTCGAATCCGCGACCCGCTTGGGCTGGCGCGGCGGCTCGGACTTGACACCTTCCAAGCACCAGCACCAGACACGCTCGCAACGCTCTCACAGCAACTGCTCTTGACCTGGAGCGAGCGCGAAGCTGTCGCCAAGGCGCTGGACGTGAGCCTCGCTCGGATTCCTGCGACGCCCCAGTGCTCCGTGGTCAGGGTGCCGGTGCTGACGGGCCAGGTGCTTGCATCGATTGCAGTTGCTCCAGCACAACCCGTGAAGCGCATCGAAGCCTTTGCGCTGGACACGCTCACACCAGCGGCGTGGCGCACCCTGGCCCATGCACAGCCATCAGGCGCCATGGAGAATGCAACAGCAAGCGAGCAGCAAGCGACCTCACCGCCTCCATAACCAAGCGTCAGAAGAAGCAGTTCTAGAGGCTCTAGCGCCGCTGACGCGACGCGAGTTCACATCCGCGTCGTCGGCTGCACACGCTTGTCATCGTCCACGCGCATCCGTACCTGATCACGTAAACTGCACCCGAGCGCCGCAACGTCACTTGTGTATCACAAGTTTGTAGCATAGGTTACAATGCGTTTACCGTTGACGCTGTGCATCCATGCCGTAGCCTGCGATGCGCACCCTGATCATTGCAGGCGCTGATGCATCATCATCATCCGAATGCTTCGAATGTTCCGAATGCTTCGAATGTTCCGAATGCTCATCGATGCTGTCCGTCTCGATGCGTGTCCCCGCGATGCGTGCACGCACGGATGATGACGCATCGGCGCCCTGGCGATGCCGCGTTGCGTTCACGCGCGCTGCTGTCGATGTGGTGCGGGCGCTGCGCTCGCTGGTAGCCGTACTTGAAGCAGATACAGTCGTATTATCGTAGGTGTTGTTGTTCGTGTTATCGTCGACGAGTATCGGCCAGTCCGAGGCAGTGACCGACGCATTCGCTGCTGCTGAGCGACGAGCGGATATGGTTGTGGCGGCGGCGGCGCGTCGACCTGGCGGGCGGCCGCGTCTGCGGCGCACGACCTGGACGGCACCCTGTTGATTCAGGTCGCTGGTATCTACGACCGCTGCCGCTGCTGCTGCTGCTGCTGCTGCTGCTGCTGCTGGTGGTGGTGGTGGTGGTAACTCTGGCGCAGCACTTTCGCGTGCCGCTACATGGCGACGGCGGTCGCGTGGATGCTCTTGACCCGCTGAGCGACGATGCCATGCGCTTCGATGTGCAGATGCATCCTCTTCGTCGTCGTCGTCGTCGTCGTCGTTATCGTTATCGTTCTCTGCGAACGAAGTCGAAGTGTCGGGTGTGCTGTCGTCGGGGTTCAGGCCGCGCAGGAGGCGTCGTTTGCGACGCACGGTCTCCTGATACCGCAGCCGTCTCATCTCTTTGCGGTGACGGCGTTCCCGAATGGCGCTCTCGAAATCGTCTGCAGTCTTGCCACGTTCCAAGAGACGCAGCCATTCGCCTTCCGTGAGGCCGTCGTCATACAACACTGTGCGGGTTCGTGCAGCGCGTCGACGGCGCGACTCGCGATCGATCGAGGTCGAGTCGTCGGCCTCGCTGCTGCCACTGCGTCGCCTCCGACCGGTGTCGGTACCGGAGGCGAACCCGTCGGCACCCGAGTCTGTTTGATCTTGATTCTGGCGGACCCAGTCCGGCAACTCGTTTTCATCCATGAGTAGCGGCGGGTAGAGCTCTGGTTGCGCGCGCCGTTGCACGTCGATTTGCTCGAAGAGTTCTAGTTCGGCCTCGGTGCGCGCAAGCAACTCGTTCAAGGTCTCGTCGTCGGGAACGTCGGCTGCTGCTTCGTTACCCTCCTGTTGCCGCAGCAGCTCTTCCAACATTGCCCGTCGCTCCTGGTCGGTTGCTTTCTGGTTAAACTTGCCGGCCTGAATGACCTGACGGTCCATGTTGAGCTTCCGATTGGCCTCGGCGAGGATACGCTCTTCGACCGTATCCGCGCAGATGAGACGAAACACACGTACCTCGTTGCGCTGCCCGATCCGATGGGCACGGTCTTGGGCTTGCAAGTCGGCCTGCGGATTCCAGTCCGAATCGAAGAGAATCACCGTGTCTGCGGTCTGCAGGTTCAGGCCAAGACCACCGGCACGCGTCGATAGCATGAAGAGAAAAATATCGTTATCGGGCGCATTGAACAGCTCCAGCATCTCGTGACGCTCTTCGGCCTTGGTACTGCCGTCCAAGCGCAGGTAACTAAAGTTGCGCAGCTTACAAAAGTCCTCGAGCACGTCCAACAGGATCGTCATCTGACTGAACAAGAGCACCCGATGTCCTGACTGACGCAGTTTGGGCAGCATACGGTCGAGGAGCTCGAACTTGCCCGACGTGCGCACGATCCACAGCGGATCCAGGGCGCTGACCTCTTCCCAATCATAGAAGAGGTACGGATGATTGCACACTTTTTTCAACTGCATGACCACATTGTTGAAAAGACGTGGCTTGCCGCCGGCGTTGAGCACCACCCCGATGTTGCTTTTCGCTTGGCGGTAGAGGATCTTTTGCCAGATAGATAGATCGCAGCGCAGCACGTGTTCGCGTTTCTCGGGCAACTGATCCTCTACATCCGTTTTGAGACGTCGAAGTAAAAATGGGCGAAGAACGTGATGCAATCGGTTGATAATGAGCAAAACCTCCTCTTCGGCGAGCTCCGGTTGGTCGCCAGTACCCAGGCTCTGAAACGGCGCACTAAACCAGGACTCGAAGGTATCGACACTATTGAAAATGTTCGGAAGTAGAAAGTTAAGGAGCGCCCACAGTTCGGTGAGATTGTTCTGGAGCGGTGTGCCGGTCAAGAGAAGTCGATTTCGCGAGCGATACTTGACACCGAGTGTCATCGCCAAGCGACAATGGGTGTTCTTCATGCGATGACCCTCGTCGACAATAATGTACTTCCAAAAGATCCGCGAGAGCGCTCGCTGGTCCCGTACGCAGTATTCGTAGGTCGTCAACAGTACGTTGTATTGACCAGAGGCCATCTCGTATTGCTGAATCATGCGACGCGCGCTCTTGTCACCCCGATAGACGACCATTTTCATATGGGGTGCCCATGCTCGAAACTCGCGGACCCAGTTGCTGAGCGTGCTGAGCGGGACGACAATGAGATGTGGCCCCTGGACCCCTTTGTACTCCATGAGGTACGCCAACAGCGCAATCGTCTGGATCGTCTTGCCTAGACCCATTTCGTCTGCCAAGATGCCATTCAGATTGTTATTGTAGAGGGAAACCATCCACTGCAGACCTTCGATCTGGTAGGGTTTGAGTTGGCCTCCACGCAGGGAGCTCGGCTGTTGCTCCACGAGCTCTCCAATGGAGTGGGTCTGCTGGTAGTACTCTTCTCGTCGCCGCCGCATGGCATCGAGCATATTTTCCGCGGGTGCTTGGGTGTCGTCCTTGTCGTCGACGCCATCATCATCATAGTCGTTGTCGTCGACGCCATCATCGACAGCGGCAGCTGTCGCGTCCGTCGCGTTTCTCATTCGACGCTCTTGTTCGCGCAACTGTTTGCGCTGGGCAGCCTGTGCCTTGCGGGCAGCCTCGCGCGCTTTGAGACCCACGAGTCCTTGTGCGTCCACGGCTTCGTTCACTCCGACGACATCTTTCTGTGCCTGCACCTTGGCGGTGATCAACGAAAGATAGTTCTCCGTCTGGCGAAGCACCTCCATGATGCGACTGTTCTTGGTTGCATCCAGCATGCGCAGGTACGCCTCTTCATCGTTCGCTCGAAGCGCTCGGAGCCGTTCCTGCTCTTCACGACGAGCTCGACGCTCTTCCTCGCGCATGCGGTCGCGAAAGTGCTTGTGCAGTGCCCTGTTCACGGCTTGACGTTCCTGGTTAATTTGCGTCCGAGCATCGCGGAAAGACTTGCCGTGCTCGAGAAGGCTCTCGAGGTACCGGGCGTGCCGGGCCCGTCGACGCTCCTCCTGCTCGGCCCGGTGACGTTGGTACGCGAGTTTTTCATTCTCGCGTTGCCGCGCAGCTCGTCGACTGGCTGCGACCAGCGCTCCGAATTCCACAGCTTCACTTGTGATGCCGTACTCTGCCAGTGGATCCCGTCGCTGGCGATAGTAGGCCGCAATCGCCTCGGTTTCGACGGGTGCAACCAACAGGTACATTTCATTCAGCAGCGCTCGCCGAATGTTTCGCTGGCGATGGTGCAGCTGCAGTGCACGTCGCTCTATCTCCACCTTGATGGTGTCGTGCTCCTCCTCGGTCGCATGCTGCAAAAGCTCGTAGCGCTCTTGCAGGCGGCGCTCTATGCGCTGTTCCTGCTGCTCGAGCGCGTCGAGCCACTGTTCTACGGCAACGCGTTCGCTTGCTAACCCTGCTGCCAGAGAGCGCTCCGCGTCAGCGCCGCCATCAATATCCGTGAAGCCTGCAGGGTGCTCAGCGAGCGCCCACGACGGCCACATGAGCTGACCCCGCTCCCCAGCAGCAACGTCTGGCTGCGCGAGGCACTGGATGAGCGCGCGTTCGACACTGGAACCCCGACCAGCCAAGCGAATAGCTTGCAAGGCTGCGCGAAGCAATCGGTTCTGCCGCAACGGCAGTAAAAGGTCTTGTTGGGAAGTACCAACGGCCCGGAGGCGGGCAGGCAGCGACCCTGTGTTCGGCACCGGGCTTTTGCGCACCGTTCCAGACAGAGCAGTGAAGCCGTTCAGCAGTTCTCGTTCGTTCGTCTCGGTGCCATACGCCTGATTCAACCAGTCATTGGTCTTCAGGTCGTTCAAAAACCGACCAAAGTCTTCAACACTGCACAACTTGGCCAGTCGCTGGAGCAGTTCCAGCAGCCGCTGGGCAGAAGCCGACTCCAGTGGCTGCCCGCACAAAGCGCTGACCTGTTGAACAAGCGTCCAAAACTGTTGCTCTGTATCTGACGCAACTCCATCTTGTGGATCCTGCCCGGATACCAGTGCAGTTTGCCCCAAATCGTCTTTATCATCCGGCCCCACGGTCATCGTTTCCAGCAACATATGCGCAAGGTGATGTCGATTCGTGTCAAACGCTGCGCCCTACGGCAGGGCGCGTGCCGCGCTGTTGGGCGGGCGATGGCGTTGCTGTGCAAAGGAATTCCTTTACGGCACAAGGGAAACGTGGATGCTGGCGCAGCGCCGTACCCTCGAGTCCGCTTCTTTGATTTCAACTCAATTTCGTTGCACCCTCGCTGTGGTGTACTAGCAGGCGATCGACCTCAGGATGCAATATACCGGATGGAATGTGGATGAGTTGCCTGTAGGATAGATTCTTTACTGAAGTGTGCATCGAGGACTGCTTTCATTAGTCAGGTCAGACATACCACAGTAATCAGACTTCTACCGAAATGGCAACTCCGGAATTCCGGGAACGTCGCTATCCAGATAAAGCACATGAACGTCGGTTTGTTTTTCCAGTCGATGAGACTTGCTTCGGACGAAGCGCTCGGAGCGTATATGGGTATGTCGGAAAGGATGCCCGTTGCATGTCCGAATGAACTCGAAGAGAACGATAGCATGATATATTCTGGGTGCAGGGGATTCATTTTGCGGCCTCAGGTTCGCTGGTAGTGGAGGCCCATGCAACAGCACCAATCACTTTGTCAAATCATTGCAGACTGGTGCCTGGCGTCTGGCGACGTCCCCCTATTGGACGATGTGGTATTTGACAATTCCATTTGCGTTCGAGCTTTTGTGAATTTTATAGATGTCGAGCTGCTTCTCATTCCACAGTAGGTTCCGTGGTTCATCCCCATCGAAGGAGCGTTTCCTAATCGCCAAACGTAATGATCGCAAAACTGGGCGAATCGCTGAAGCGTCCCCCACACGTTTTTACTCCGAGGGCGCATTTCGTGTTTCTTCCACAAGTCCTCCTCGCTCCGGGATGGTGTGTACCTAAGAGTAGCAAGAAACGTGTTCATTTTTGAAGAAATACAATACCGAAGGAATGATCTGGGCTGTCCACTGTAGAAGGTCGAGATGGACCGAGGGCAGCGCATGGCTTCGGCGACAGAAAAATACGGAGCGATGACAGAGCACAAACCGGCATCAAGGTCTCGAGTTCGAGGACTCGTTGCATTGGTGAGTCCCACCAGACGCAATAAACGCATGAAATTCATGACCCAACGCTTCAACGCTGCCATCAATACGACGAGATGTGTGATACCGAAAAAGAGACCCACGGAGCTGAGGTGATCCAACTGAGTGGGAGCAGCTCTTCACCGATAGAATCGGCGAAGAGCTTCAACGCAACAGTAAGCGTAAATTACCATGCAATCCAATGGAAGGACGTTGCCAGAAGCCGGAAAAAGTCTTCGATCATTCGACGAAATAGATCCTGTTGTATGAGCCTTATCTACGGGCCAGTACTGAGGCCGCCAAATGAATCCACTGCAGCTAGATCAGAGGATGAAGAATACCTCGTTCCGATCGAGATCGATCGTCGATACAACGGGCGCCCTGCTCCTCGAATACCCATCTACACTCCAACTGTTTCATCCGAAGCAAGCCTCACCAACTGAAGAAGAAAACCAACGTCCCTACACTGTGCACGGATCGCAACTTTCCAGTCAAGATGTCGTTGCTATTTCGATGAAAATGGCCGTGATAGAACTAGAGTATTTTTCCGGACTGTATCCCAGTGTTCCCAGGATCACACGAACAAGCAGTAGAGCAGCAGAGACGCCCCCAGCTGCTACCAGGATCGCTTCTGCTTTCCCGAAACTATTCAACCGTGAACTTTTCTACCATTGACTTGAACCACGCTCTGCCAAAACCAGCTTTTGAAGCGGTAAGCATCCAGCTCCTTCTTTCAGTATTCCTCATCCATCTGAGTACTACGGTACACCTGACGACCCCACGAAGGAATGCAGTCCTCCTGGCACGATTCCGGAGAGCATCCATCCTACCGGCGATTTGTCTATAATCCAGAATCCGCATGACATTGGTGATGTCGATCGCCTGCGCTGCTGCTGCTGCTGCTGCTGGGGTGGAACGCAATTGACATGACAAGCGCCGACGCAGACGCGACGGACGGCAGAGAACGTCTGATGCACCACTCGTTTCGGTGCCCCGGTGGACTGCTCATCGGTGCAACGCTCTTCAAGTTCGTGTTCGTGCGTACCACGAGCACTGGTACACACTCGGGAGGACTGCGTTTTGTGGAGAGGGCTATCGAAGAGTGTGCGCTCTCGGACACGGGCAATAAGAGCGCTCGGTTGCTGTTCTTCTATTCTGTTGTTGTTGTTGTTGTTGTTGTTGCTATTGTTGTTGCACCTTGCTTCTGGTGACGCACACCGAGTTTTCGCAAAAGGCAACGTAATGCCAGGCAGCACACAGCGTGGTGGTTGGCGGGAACAACGACCAGCGCTTTCTCGAGGTACGCCGGTGAACCAGCGACGCTGGTCAGCGTGGCTTCCGCGACTCTCCTCGTTGGTCGATGAGCAGCCCGTCCAGGACGTGCTGGACGAGGTCCAGCAGCTGCTACTCGAACGCAGCACCTGGGTCACCTATGAGGACGGGGCGCGAGGCGGTGCATCCGGGCGCGGTGCAAACAAGCCGCCGGCGCCTTTTTCGTCTGCTGGCTGGGAACGGCTCCAGACACTCCTCGAAGTTGAAAAGGCCCTGGTTTCGGCACTGGGCCATCACTGCGAAGACGTGCGAGATCGCGCCGTCGTCTTGCTCAGTGTGCTGTACGATGGGCACCCGCTGCAACTCGCCGGTGATGCGCTTCCTGTAGCCGTTACTTGTGTCGGAGAACCGGTCACAGTTTGCATTCCGTTTGCGAGCGAAGCAGATCGCGAGGCCTTCCAACCACAACGTGCCGTGTTGCGTCTGTTTCGGCCCTGGCCAAACAAAAACAAGAATGGATATACTCGTGAAGTGCTGAGCAAACAGGCAACGAATAGTCTGCAGCTCGGAGGTAGTCGACCTCCGCGTTCGCCCAGCTCAGATGGCCCGCAACAACGAAAACCGTCGTTGGCTACAGAGACAGGCCCGAATGCGACAAGCACGTCGCCTTCACGAGAGCAGACCGCTCAAGACTGGACAAACGCGGAAGAGGAAGCGGAACAGGAGCTTCCCGTAGGCACACACGCACTCTGGGCCGCTTGTCATGGACACTGGCAAAGCTACCCCATCAGCGTGCAGGGCGAGAGCATCCTCGTTCATCTGGGCAGTTTCGAGCAGCCGGGCTTTTACGACTGGTACATCGCTCGAGCTTCGGATGGTGTCGCCTCTCCGCTGGTAATCGCTCATCCGGTTGTCTATGCCGATGTACCGGGTATGGACTTTAGACGCCTGCGCGGCCGCTTCATCGTCCAGCCGAGGGGAGCGCGAGCCCATCGCCTCTATGAGATACCTGTTGACCAGGTTGGCGCTCGCTGGGATGCCACCACAGGGGCGCTACTCTCCAGGGGCTCCTTCGATGCGGTGCAGGAGCTTCTGCCCCGTCTGGCAGCGAGCGGTATCACCGGGATATACGTGAGCGGCTGCCTGGAACGTCGCCTCGATGAGCACGAGCCGACACCGCACACCGTTGTCGATCGAGCGATGCCTGCCACGATCCTCGGCGGGGTGCACAAGTTCCGTCGAATGTGTGCAGAGGCCCGTCGACATCAACTGGCAACCATCGTGGACTGCTTGGATCGAGTGTCGCTGGCTCGAGCACACCGCCGCTACCGACGCATCGGCTATGTGCGTATTGTGGATGCGAAACGTCAGGTGCCTGCACTACCTCATCCTGGAACAGACTGTCACGAGGTCCAATGGGAGGATACCGCTCTCCTGAACTACCGTCGCCTCGAGAGCTGGTATTCGCTCATTGAGGATATTTCGCAGATGGCGACTGAGCACGGTGCTGGCGGCGTTCGCCTCGACAATGCGCAGTGCGTTCCCTGTGTACTCGCTCCGGACGTTACCGAACTCGCACGTATCGACAACGACGGGATTGCGCACTATGACGACGAAGAGAAGGCATTTGGCGACGTGGTGCTGGCGAACGTCGAGGGTGGCTACTGGCGCACAGACGCCGCCATCGACGGCTATCCGAATCCTCTGCTGCTGAAACTCACCCGCGAAATGTGGCACTGGAACCCCTCGTTCCTGGTTCTTGGTGAATCTCACTTTCATCGCGAGCGCAACCTCATTGTGAGCGGCCTGATTCCGCATACGCTGCGGGTGGCAACCATACTGGCCGGTATTTCGGGCAAGTCTCTCCGCCGCGATGGTTCCGTGCGCGCTCTCGGGGAGAACAAGCATCCCACTGTGGACTTTATCGCGCGTCTCTATCGCAATGATGCACATGCGATTCCCTCGGGGGCAATCATGGTCGGGGGCACCTGCTCCGACACCTCGCCCTACCCGAGTGTGCTCTATGGACGCCGAGCCTGGACCGCAGTCGATATGCTTTGTTTCCTGCCCGATATCCCGCTCTTACTTCTGGGCGAGGAGGATGGACGCGCCTACCGCATCAACATGGCATCCGTCTCCCGAGAAGTAGATCCCGACACCAATCTGGAGCTGGAGGTGCCCAAGTCTCCGCGCCTGGGAGGTCACGGCCTGCCGCGCGGCTCCAGCGTCGCCTCGGGCATGAGCATGCTGCACCTGCAACAAACCAGTATGGGTGACGTACGGCGCCTGAAGCGCTCCGGCTCCCGCGAGACCGGTCTAGCGCGTCTGTCGAGTACCAACCTGCTGGGACGCAACACAACGAACCGTCGCGCGGACTCGGGAAGCATGTCGGGTGCGGCTGCTGCCATGGTGCGTTCGCGCTCCACCGAGGATATGCTGAAACTTTCGATTCGCTCGGTGTCAGCGGAGGATATTCGCCAACTCGATCTGGCCGAAGAGGATATTCGACGCGAGATTGGTCCACAAGAGGGCTACGACATTCGCCAGATTCGCGGTCACTATGAGCATCGTCTACGTCTGCGGGCATCCTACGAGGCACTTCGCGAAGGACACATGGTAGCACTCGTGGTGCGCGAGCAGGCCAAGTACCAGGTACTGGCCTTTGCTCGCTTCACGAGACAGCAAATCGTGCTACTCTTTATCAATGTTCGCGGTGGACACGACGGGGCACCGTTTGCCGTTCCCGTTGACACCATCGTAGATCTGCGACCGCTAGCAGAGGCACTTGTTGCGGCCGCTTTTCGAAATGGATGCACGTATTTCGGTCCTTGGGATCGCATCATTGAACTGCGGGATTGTTTCACGGGGGCTCGAGAGCCGTCACGCTATGCGTTCGAAGAGTTTCTCTTTCGCCGCTTGCAGATCACGTTGAAGCCGCTAGAAACGCGGATCCTGGAACTGTGTCCTAGCTCGGAAGCGGCCGAGTCCAGCACCGATCTGCATCAGCAAACCGTCCAGCGTCTCGACGAAGACGATGAAATGTTGTTGGACGCCCGTGCCAACTGGCTCGCTGGCTACCTCGCTCGACACTGTTACGACTTGAAGGCTTTTGCCCGAGCGCTCGGCTTTCTCCAAGGCCTGCTTGCGCCCGGTAAGCAGCAACTGACCGAGGCTCGAGCTCGCCATCTGATGTGTGTCTGCCTGCAGCGAACAGCGCTGCTCGCCGGTGAGCAAGAGTATCCGCCACACGGTTTCCGTGCTGTCTCCGGCGAGCGTCTGCTTGCTTATCTTATGGTGCTGTCGAGTTGTGGAATTGATGCACTTCGCACCGTTGCACGACGCATCCTCTCCGGGAATCGAATGGGTCCGATCGTGCTCTTCAGTCCGGAGCTCGGTCGTTTCTCGAGCATCGGAGGTCTCGGTACCATGGTCGATGAACTCTCCAAAGGTCTCGCTGATCTCGGCCTCGACGTGTACGTCATCTCGCCAGCCTATACCTTCAATCGTCGTGGAGAGACGCGCTATCTCGAACGGGACGGTATTCGCTGGACCCGCAATATCGATGTGCGTATCGGGAACGTTGGTGTCGCCACGCTGGGCATCTTCGAAGGCATTGAAAACAGTGTTCGTCTGATTTTCTTTGAAAATCACTCGTACTTCCCGCGAGTCTACCAGGATCTGGGCTCTCAGGCGCGCATGATGGAGATGCTGGTCCTTGCGAATCGGGGAGTGCTTGAAATATGCTGCCACAAGCAGTTGCGACCCAGCCTCTTGGTGACCAACGATTGGATGGGGGGTCTGGTTCCCGCCTACGGGCGACTGGGCTATTTTGGTGGCTATTTCGACGACACCTGTTTCTTCCATATTGTGCACAACCTTGGCGATGCAGCCTACGAGGGTCGTCTCTACCCGAGTCCAGCTGAGGCCGGATTCGAGGCCATTCATCAGCTACCTCGCGACATTGTCATTGATCCTACCTGGAATCGCGTCGTTGTGAACCCCAGTCGTGCCGCCTTCAAGTGTGCGCACAGCTGGGGCACCGTCTCGCCGAGCTACCTGGAGGAGTTGCTCACGAATCACCCACTGCGTCCCGTGATGCGTCTCTGTCGAGCGCCATTCGGGACGTCCAACGGTATTCGTGTGCAGGATCGTTTGGCGTTACTGCGTCGGGTAGCGTCGAGCCACGAGGAGGCCAAGAGCGTTCTCCAGAGCAAATACTTTGGAGTGACGGATCCGGGGATTCCGGTGTTTGCATTTGTCGGGCGTCTGACGAGTCAGAAAGGGGTGCACCTGATTCTCTCGGCAACAGATGCACTGATGAATCTGGCTGGCCCCAGCAAGTGCCAGATCCTCATAGGCGGCATGGCGAACCGGGCGGATCCGTACGGTGCAGACTGTGCTCGACGCTGCAACGAGCTCAAGCAACGCTACCGGGGGTATTTTTCTGCTGACCCGGATAACTTTTTCCATGATGGACCGTTGGTCAACTTGGGCGCCGACTTTTGCCTCATGCCCTCGTTGTTCGAGCCCGGCGGCATTGTACAGCAGGAGTTCTTCGTGGTAGGCACCCCGGTGATCGCGTACCGCACCGGTGGCCTGAAAGACACGGTGATCGAATGGGATCCGGTGGAGCTCACCGGATCCGGGTTCGTATTCCACGAGTATACGATGGATGATTTTCTGGCTGCTTGCAAACGAGCGCTCCGCGTCTACGCCAAGCCGGACGAGTACCAGCTTCTGCGTGAGTCGACCCGCGAGTTTGTCATTGATGTTGCCCAGGTTGCCGAGGCGTGGTCGCGGGAATTCCATCGGGTCAAGAACATCATCCCGTGTCGGGATGATGTGTTGGCTCTGGATCTGGAAGCGGTGGCGAGCGAGCTCTCCAGTGCCGTCAAGGATGGTGTTTGTGTACCAGCGGTGCCCGTGGATATCGATTGGCCCGATGCATCCGCTTCCAGTGTCTCTGTGAAGGGTTCCTTTGATGGCTGGAGTCGTGAATGGCCCCTGCGTCGTGACTCAGGCAAAGCAAACGCATGGGAGCGCACGTTCTGGCTACCACCGGGTACCTACGAGATCAAGTACCGCGTGGACGGCGAGTGGCTTGTTCACCCGCACAAACCAGTAACGAATACGAGCGGGCTCTTGAATAACCTGCTGGAGGTGCCTCGACAGACCCCATAAGGTGTCACGCTTAACGCTAGCGCAAACGCGGCAAGTTGGAGGTTTCGTTCGGGAGGCTTTTTGCCTGCGGGATACGTGCATTGCGCATGCTAGAAACAGGGTCTTGAGGGCGCGAGAGCGCGCTGCACTGTAGACGCGTGTGCGCTCCCAGGTCGTGGCTTCGAAGGCGTGCATGGCCCCCTGCGGGCGACTTTACGCATGGACCAGTGGTGGTGACGGTGGTGATGGTTGCGTGCAGGCAGCCGCTCTGGAGAGTGTCCCCAATGCGTAGCTAGGGCAGCGGTTTTCGTCGATATCTTGAACTGCATCCCGCTGGTGTCGCTGCTGCTGGTAATGCGCTCGGGGACGACACGCGAGGTCATGTCGCGTGCCTCCTCGGCAGCGGTTGGTGCAGTCTCTACGCGCGCTGTTCCCGCTCCCGAATGACCTCGTCTAACGACAATGGCTCTGGTGCCTGAGCCCTGCCTCGACGCCGCAGCATCAATGACGCAACGCAGCGGGGCGTTGTTGGTATTGCGCTGCACGCGGTTGCAGCTTGACGGCAGCGATCGCTTTTCGACTCAGCGTATCATGTTGTAAACGCATGCAGGAGTGGAGGTAGAGCGCAAGCGACAAACGCAGCGCATCGAGAGATGTATGGCATCGGTACTTGGCAGGTCGGGTACACCATAGAACGAGCAGCGTGGAACGGGGCTGTTGAACTCGGGCGTGTCCAGGAAATTTTGGATGTCTTTTACACTGTCGTGAACAGCATCCGAGGTGTGCTGGTGCTCTCCGACTGCTTCGTTTTCCTTTTTGTTACGAACGGCTTCGTATTCGCCCATCTGTTCATTCCCCTGCGAACTCCGTTACCAATAGTCGAAGGGTAATGATGGACGCGCAAGTGCCGAAGTCGCTGCTTCCGCGTCATGTTCATGATGATGCATTTTAGGCATAGGCGGTCGTTGCGATGGACAACGTTGTTTGTGTACAGCCTGGGTTCGCGGTTCAAAGCGTTGATCCTTGGCTTGCGTCACATGTGCCGATAAGTGCTCATCGAATCTCATTCGTACGCTGTCAAGTGACCTACGAACGCCTGGTTCATCGCTCAGTACGTCCTGTTGACGCATCCAGACGGCTGCCGTCGATGCACGTCTCCGATTCCGCGTCTAGTGCGGCATCCCAGGATCACAGGCCTGCTCTAGGAGATGCTGTCTGCTGTACGCGCAAGCATACGCTTCCCATTCGATAGAGGATTTGTGGAATGCGAACTTGTCCACCACCGCGAAACATGTACTGGGAGTAGAATCCAGTCTGCAGATCAGGTCGTGAAATTTCGGTCGTTTTCCGCTCCCTCGTTACCAAACGTAGATGTACGCGCAGCGGGCATTCACGACTTTGATGACTCAAGTCCGATTCCAGGACTTTTTTTGCTTGCAAACGGAAGAGAAGGGACCCTCTGGGCTCGTATCCCATGAGACGGTTCTTGCTTCCGTGGAATGCCGTTTTGTCAATGTCAACAAAGAGGGGCGATTCCGTCTTTCGTACGCAATCGATGATTCACCATGACATGTCCGGGAAACGCTTGCGATGGACCTGTGCAATAGGCGACAAGTGATGATGTCGATTATTTTATCGCGTCTGTCCGGCGGTATGACCTGTTGCATCCACGAGTTGCCGTGAACCATAAAGATCACGATTTTAAAAAAAGGGTGATTTGCGCATGCTACAAGTAAGGAATCCAGAAGCATGGACTCCTCTGCGCATGAATAGGTTCATGATACCGTTTATGTATCAAACCCTTGTTCCATGGCGTCGTGAAACATCTTGACTCCGGTGAGCTGACGAATCACCACAGAAGAAGCGTCGACGAGGCCACTGCCAAACGACGACCAAGACTCTCAAAACTATTCTCGACTACCTAAGCCCTCATAGCTGCATGAAGAACGTCGAAACTGCACACCTGAAGCATGTTCCGAAAAAAAGACTCGACAGGCAAGCACAGCGCAACCAGTTTAGTGTTCTGTTTGAAGCAGATTCGTGTACGGTGCTGAGTAAACAGCGGCTGCACCTCAGCGCTCACCACGTTCTTGCCGGTTTGTTCTGTGCTCCAAGGAAAAGGACGGTACGTTCTCCGCAGCGTATGCCGATGACAATTGGAGGATGCAGCGCTCTGCTTGACTGCCTCCGGTGGCATTCTGTATCGGAACGTCATTCGCCAAACTCAGCGCTGCCAGCTGCGGCAGAGCGACGACACGGTTCTCGTATGCCGGTTGCTGCACGTCGAGCAAGTTCGCGGAGCATCATGACGTAGCTCGTTGGCGCCCGGGCCACACATTTACACATGATCCACATCACTGTAACTCTCGTTCTACGTTCTCCCCGATGAATGCAGCAACGCTGGACGTCCAAAAGCCTGCAGTGATCAGCGGTCAATGCCTGGCACGAGAGATGCTCAAGATCGAAGCCGTCAACATGCAGTGTTCCCGAGTGCTTTGCACTGCGTCCTGCATCCGGCTGAGGCGGCTCCCGGGGCCGTCACACCAGACCCTCCACGAATCCGCAACCAGTCTTCGATCCCGTACTTTATGTAGACGTACAACTTGCTCCAGAAGCGAACCAGCCACCTCACGAGTGTCCATTCGAAGATGTGTTTTGGAAGCGCTCCGGGCGAACAGCCTCTTCTGGAACCGGATACGGCCAGTAGACGCGCATATCGCAGGCCAACAGGGCCCGATCCATTCCGTTCAACGTGTCCATGTCGGCAGCGTCGAGTAGAATGCGAACGGCATCCAGATTCTCCCGCAAGCGATCCGGAGAGACAGACTTGGGCAGGACAACACACCCACGCTGTATGTTCCATGCCAAGCATATCTGAGCTGGCGTTGCCTGATACTTCTTCGCCAGGTTCTGGATTGCTGGATCCCGCAACATCCCGAGCGTTCCGGATCCGAGCGGTGCGTACGCTTCGACGAGAAGCCCCATCCTTTTCGCCTCCTGGACGTGCTCGGCTCGGGAGTTGTATGGATGTGCTTCAATCTGATTCACCACGGGCTTGATGCGCGCATAGGACAGCAGATCATGCAGCTCCGCCAGGCCATAGTTGCTGACGCCGATACTCCGAACGAGCCCCTGCTCCACAAGTGATTCCATCGCAGCCCAGGTCTGCTGCAAGGTCACACCGTGGTCAAAACGAATATTCCCAGCACCGTCGACACCTTTCCATGTATTCTCATTCAGCGGTGAGCCGCAGAACTCCCATGCAAATGGCCAGTGAATCAAGTACAGGTCGAGATATTCCAGCTGCAAGTCTGCCAACGTCTGTTTACAGGCCTCAACGACGTGTTCTGGACGGTGACACGTGTTCCACAGTTTCGATGTTACGAATAGCTCCTCCCTTTTGACGTATCCGCTGGAGAATACACGACGAAAGGCTCCGCCGATCTCCTTCTCGTTCATGTAGACCGCGGCGCAGTCAATATGACGATAACCAAGCTCGATCGCTTTCTGCACGACTTCCCCAATCTGGCCAGGTTCTGCTTTCCACGTACCGAGTCCAAGAGATGGGATCCGATTCCCATCGGAGAGTCCATAGAACAACGGTTGGTGACTGGCCTGCGTCATGGGTGTTTGGTTTGCGAGCGCTGCTCGTAGAGCCCCGTGAAGCGCAGCAGCGCGGAGCCACACGTTCCTTCATTGTCGCCCAGCGTCTGGCGCTACAATCTCAGCGCACTTCCCGTCGAACGCGTTGCATGCGATGGGTATCCCTGGTATGCCGTATAGGTAATGTAACAGGTAGGTAGGGGGTTTGATAGATACTTCACCTCGCACTGAAAAAACACTCACAAAAAAGTAAGAGAAGCAATATGCGCATAATCGGAGAACGCTGGCCTGGGTAAACGTTTTGTCCATGAAAAACATCCCGGGTATGCCGGACGCCTCTGCGAACACTGACGAGGCGCGGGCTGGCGGGGACTCCTTGGATCGTACCCATGATGTATTGATTGAACAGATGGAGTGCACCTGCTTACGGTATCGCTGAGGATGCTCACTTGGCTACGGGAAAGCGGATCCTTGTCTCCGGGTGGCGTCCGTCGCGGCGCTACAGGCGCCGTGGCTGGCGATCGGCGTCAGGGTGCTGAAACGAACGATCCGAAACCCCCGATGGAGCGCACTAGTGGTGACTGGCGGAGCTTCGGCACAGGGTGCGGCACGGTGGGTGACTCGCGTGATACCCGTACGCGTTGCGCGATTCGGGTTCCCTGTTCGTCTGTCAGCGGTTGTAGACGGCCTGGGTGCATCACGCGTGTACGCAACGTCAACAGGCGCATGCAGGCAGCAGCATCAAAGCGTCATTGGCAAGATGAAGCGGTCGCCAAGCCTCTTGGAAGACGCAGGGTTGATGCATCGATTCGGTTTCCCGGAATACTTGAACGCTACGGGTCATCAAATCAGGGATTCCACACTATAGACTGGCGTTTCAGCGCTATGCTGGCTTTGGCCCAGTCTCCGTGCGTGAAGAAGATGCTGAGTCTGAGGAGATTTCAAGGGCAGAGCCCCGTCGCGAACATCGTATTCTTTAGATTGAATACCTGTCTCGCAGTCACTGGCATATCGAGTCAAGACGAATCTAGCAGGTATCCTGGCAAGCGTGGACCTCCACCGCGAATATCGTATTTTTTAGATAGGATACCTGTCTCGCAGTTATTGGCATATCGAGTCAAGACGAGTCTAGCAGGTATCCTGTCGACCGCATTGACCATATTGAGCGCAGAGCGCATCCGGGGTGTATGGACGATAGAGCTGTCTCCAGTTCATCGATGTGGCGAGCACTTTAGTCGCTGCATGCGCTCCTCGCTCAACAGCGCAAAGCCGCAATAGTCAGTTCGACGTTATCACAAACGTGTCCGCGTTTTTCTGCGATAGATCGGCAGGAATTGTAGGTAGTATTGCATTCTTCTTTATTTGGAAGATCAAGCAATCGTTTCGGTTCTCTAACTCGCCTGTAACGCAAACACTAGTAACGAGAGTCGCGCAGGACGCAGAACGCGCATCGGAGCTCGCGGAAAACGCACTCGCCACACAAGCATCACCAGTGGAAGCAGCAGATAGGCGGGAAATGGTGCGGTGTCGCAGCTGCGACGCTCAACCGATGCGCACTTCAGGCATGCTTTCTCAAAGACGCAGGCCGTTGCGGATACGTCGATGAAAGCGGATACGATGCTGCCGCCGGTCCCGATGCTGATCGCCTCCCGTCAGACGATTTCAGACCAGTGAAAGACGCCTGCAAGCCCTGTCTCAAATTCGTTCTGCACATAAGACGCTCTTCTCGCGACATTCTGCCGTAGCGCGCGCTAACTGAGCTGCGTACGGGAGGCACTTGCGTCGGGCTGGAATCCTCAATTACAAGCGCTCGTACCTTACATGATAAAGACTTTTCTAGAATGCAACATCAGCCGGAGTGCGATGAGAACGGTTCCCTAACCCTTCCCCGGAGTTTTGCTGGTAATCCGCGACGCTGGCCCCGCCAGCCAGACGCAGCATATCGGAGCGCGTTAGAATTTTTCGGCGATCAGCACCGCAGAGGCGACCGCGATGTTGCTCCTCGGCGTCAATGCGTAACCAACCGTCCCAGTCGACGAACGAGTGACCGGCCTGCTTCAAAAGATCCTCGACCTCAGGCTCATGGGTGCGTGAGCCATCCGCTCTCGCTTGCGTGGCTCGCTCAGCTTGACGTAGATCAGAGACGAACTGCGCGACAGTCTCTTGCGCATCGACCAGCGTGTTCGCAATGACTCCGCGTGGACCGTGCTTCAGCCAGCCCGCAACGTAAACCGCATCCTCGAGGCCAACAACTCGCCCAGCATTATTCCGGATACAGTTCTGATTCGAATCCAGAGGCAAGCCCCGAGGCGCACTCACAACGTACCCAATACTGCGAAAGACTGCCCCAGCAGACGCTGTAATCCGCACCGGCTCTGCATCCTGTATCGTGCGGCACTGAACTTGGCCAAGCGAGTCGTAGAAAAGCTCATTCGGGGCGCAAATGAGATGCACCCTCTGGTCGTCGCCCAGCAAAGCCCGAACCGGACTCAATCCGAACCAAAAATGGATCGTTCTTGGGGTCACCTGCGCACGCGTTCCAACCTCGTCGATCGCAGCCGAGCCGGCATACCGCCGCAGGACTTCCAGCGCGCGCCGTTGTGTGCGCGAAGGTTGCGCAGGCTGCAGGCCCGGTGGCGTCGGTGCCCAACGCATCGCCTCGTGGACGATGACCTTGAGATCAGGCGCGAGTGTCATCAACTCGCGAAGCTCCCTCGCTGTCCAGCTGGCATTGGATGCATCGCGGCGTCCGATAATGTGAAGCGTTTGCGCGCCAAAGGCAGCCAGTGCGTCAACAGCGACTGGATTGCAGTCCGTCACGTGCAGCCGCGCAGGTGCTTGCAGCAGCATTCGCGCAACATCCAGGGCAACGTTCCCGTTCCCAATGATGACTGCCTCGCCACCGCCAGCAACACAACCGTCGCGTTGGGACAGAAATACCCGGTCAGCATAGTCCGGGTGACCATTATACCAAGCGACAAATGCCCGTGCACTCTCTATACATGGTGTCTCGCCAGGAATACCGAGTTTCCGATCGCCACCCTGAGCACCCATGCAGAGAAATAAGCCAGCGCCTTGGACCCCGTCGGCGTATCGCTTCTTTAGAAGGTCGAGTGAGAGCCTTCCATTGACGTGAACGTTTCCGTAAAAGCGGACGATCGCTCGGTAGCGATCCATGAGCTGGGTCCAAGAGTTCGTGACACGCTTAACCTCGGGGTGATCAGGTGCAACCCCGTACCGCACGAGTCCAAACGGTACCGGTAGTGATTCAAACACGTCTATACGTCGCAACCTATGCTGAAGTTCCGCGTGTCGCAACAGAGACTGGACAGTATAGAAGCCGGCAGGTCCCGCGCCAACGACACCCACACGCATCGCGTCCAAGTGTCCGCGGTCAAAACCAGAAACAGTGAAGAGGTCCTGCCTCTGGTATAGGTCGGACCAGGGTTTTCACCTCTTCTTGGACACCAGCTGCTTCCCAGTAAATAGCCTGCACATAGAGAGTGCTACCACCGTGGACCACACCGTCCCGGTACTCGAACACTTTTCGCCAGGCACTGGAATTTCTCCCGTAAAGTGCGTCGCTCGTGATCCGATCCCAAACTTGCTGTCCGGCGTTGGCGGCAAAACGCTGCACCGCCGCTCTACGAAACCGCGTCCTAGGTTTGCATTGTTGTTGGGGGTACAGTTTCGGTTACCGAAGCACCGGAAATCCCCAGTAGCGTGCGAATTATCCGGTTCCGAAGGGGTCCATCTAGGTTAATCTACGTCGACAAGAGACCTGGCGGAAGCTCATGGTTTTTGCGTTGCAGCGCGGAGACCGTACTCGGCTGGTTCGAGAAAGCTCTCGGTTGCTTCTTTTGCTTCTCGCATTGCTTTGTTTCATTTTCACTGTATGGGCTTTGATCGGCAGCAAAAGCAGAGGTTGGCTTCGGGAACAACGTGCCAGTACAAGTGGCTGCGCAACTACACTGGCTGCTGCTGTCGAAGATCTCTCGCGTTATAACTTACCTCTGGAAACAGAGTTCTCCAAAATGGTGCTGAACAGAACTCAAACCACTCCGCCATACTTTTATGTAACTTTCCACAGCGACTGGGATGGCCTCGTGTCGCCGGCAATGCGGGCGAACGGCGGACTGTTTGATGCGCACATTCATCGTCTGTTTGATTTATTATTGTTTCGAGAGAAAGGTGTGCTAGAGCGCTGCAGACAAGGTAGAGAGCTCGTGCTGGACGTCGGCATGAACTTTGGCGCCTTTGCCCTCTATGCAGTAAATCGAGGTTGCCACGTCATCGCATTCGAGATGCAGCCGAATGTGGCAGTAGCCGTGCTGCTCGCTTCGCATTTGAACGGATTCTCCGAACGTCTGCAGATTGTGCCACATCCGGTCTGGAGCGAAAGCAACCACACGCTGATGTATTACCCTCGAACGGACAATATGGGCGGGACGCACGCGATCCCGTTGTCGCCGGACGCAGCCTCGGATCATGCGGTGCAGCTGCGGACGGTTCGTATCGCCGACTGCGTACCGCTACAAAGTACGATTCGGTTTATGAAATTGGACGTCGAAGGTAGCGAGTATGAGACGCTCCATGGAATGCTGGGTCTCCTGAAGCGGCGAAAGGTTCTCAACTTGGTCATGGAGCTGCAACCTGAACCGCTCTACAGCAAAGCTGTACAGCTTTTGTACTCGCTCGGGTATCAATGCGTAGAGTTACAGTCGCTGCCGATCGATAAAACTCACGACGCGCGAAGCCTGCTTCCTTACTTTAAGAGCAAGCCAGCGACAGAAGCAGACTACTGGCGCGCATTTAACTTTCACGGAAACGATTTATGGTGCATTCCTTGGTTCATGGGGAAGGGGATCCAGCGCTTCTTTGAAGCAAGCCTTAAGATCCGCCATCGCTGCTCTAGTACATAGACGGTGCAACCGGGCGGGCAGCTAGTTACCTGAGGACATGGAACACGCGGACAGTGGGAGCGACAGACCTCCAGCGTACGTTGGATGGCGGTATGCGAGCGAGCGCGGTTTCGTTTTCCAACGCGTGCAGAACCGAATCATGCTTCGAGCCGACGCCCGTATTGGTATGGCGAAGCAGTTCGGTCTCTGTGCTCGGACCGCACCTGCGCTATAGGCGCCATTGCGGACGCTCATGACATGCACTCGGCACACGACAGAAGGAGAGAAATAAAAAGCAGCTTTGAGGATAGGTACGCGTAGTTGAACTTAGAACTAGTTGGAACGCTGGATGCTTTGCCGGGCGCTAAGAACGAACGTGCGTTCGGGGATCGCTGGTCTGTGTAAAACGCTCTGTCAGAGAAAAGAAACCTGATCCACCGGCTTTCGCATGAAAGTACCATTTTGTCCACGATAATTGCCGCTGCATATCAGCCACAAGCGTGGAAACAACCATGCCAGACGTTCCACGGACTCTTGGAGAGGTGTCTCGAGACCCATGTCAGCGTGAAATGGAAACGGTCCACTTATCGAAGACGTGCGTACACACACCGATGCTCGCATCCCTTCCCAGCATGTTTCAACATCAGAATTTATATGCATCCTTCGCGGCTGCTTCCCTGTCCACACTCTCTTACATCCGGCGTTGAGTATGCTGGTCTCTGCTTTCCATCCACCGCCGTCGTAGGCAGACGACGGATGTCGATGGTAGCGTTCATGTCGCCAATTCGCTGCTTCCAGCTACAATCTGAGCCATTCATGCCGAGGAAAAAACTGCAATCTGCGCTTTGCTTGTGATCTCCATCGTGTTTCTGGACAGCCTCGGTGTGCCTTTCGCAGCGGTGACATTTGTACGAATGATATTGGCCAAGCGTACGTGAGAGCGCGCTGAGTTGGCAAACGTTTCCGATTATCCTGTAGTAACCAGCGAGCATTCGCAAAAGAATTGGATGTGTTGTAGAAAAGCGGATCACCAATGATTCGCACCGTTTGATGATACCCAGACAGAAATGCAAATGCTGCAGCGCACACAGGCGGTGTTCCTGATCAGACCAGGACCTTATCACGAATGCAGGAATCAAATCGTTGCGCTTTCTATTGATGCGCTCTGTATATCTTGCATGAATGACGGGCGCGGATGCGCGTTGAAACCGGTTGAATAGGAGAGCGCGATCCACAGCCGGACACACGACATGGTATAAGTTAAGTTGACCAAACGTCATACGTCGGGACAATCGAAGGCGTCAGGCTCGCCATGGTCTGATCTGACAGCCACCAGTACACGCAAGAGCTTTCTTTACAGAGACTCGCCCGCCTCGAGCAATACCCGGAAACGGATCGTACCTACGAAACGTCGATCGACGCTGTGTCAAACACGCTTTCGCGTGAAATATCTCGTACTCAGTATCGGCATTTTTTTGAAACGCTGAAAACAAGCGATGAAAAAACCAGTGGCCAGCGCAATGAGGGCGCAAAAAACTCCCCACCCCTGTACAATCCACTGATATGTAGAGCGGCCCGCATTCCAAAAAGGCTCGAGCGCCACCCATACCACTGGCAACCTGCATCCGCCGCAGTCGGCCAGCGATGCCAGAGCTTCATGATTCAATGTTACTGCGTAGAGGGACCAGTGCATCGACCTCGATGCCCTCGTGTGCCGAGTTCTGCTTGATCGCTCTCCAGGCATCTTCACTGCTGCTGCAGGAGCTTCATGGTTCAATGTTACTGCGTAGAGGGACCAGTGCATCGACCCCGATGCCCTCGTGCGCCGAATTCTGCTTGATCGCTCTCCAGGCATCTTCACTGCTGCTGCAGCACCTGGAAGAAGAGGCGGTCTAGCGCGGCCGTCGAGCGCCGCGCCCATCGGCGCATTGATCCGCCATAGCCGAGTCGTCGCCATTCGAAGTCTCGTCAACTGGACTGCAGGTTGCAACTGCAGCGTCGAGTCTTCAGTGCGCAGTACGGAGATCAATCCCACAAGGGTGAGCAACGGTCTCGGCTTATGAAAAAGAGACGAAGAGGCGAGGTCGGATCCAAAAAACGAGGCTCAACTGGTGCGCTGCGCTCACCTGGATACGATGAGAGCAGCGATGCAGACGCGGCGACGCCGATCGTCCGACCCCAGGAGAGCGACGAAGAGAACTCGCACCTCCCGTCGTTTGTGCTAGACTCTATCTTGAAGGTATTTTCGACGCACTGCACTCCAAACTACTCCCTACCGTGGCAGATGCGGAAGCAGGAATATTCGACATCGTCTGGGTTCATCATCGACGGAAATCGCATTCTAACCAACGCGCACTCTGTGGAGAACTTTACGGTAGTTCGCGTAAAGAAGCGCGGCTCTGCGGAAAAGGTCACTGCGCGTGTCGTCGCTATCGGCGACGAGTGCGATATCGCGCTGCTTACCGTGGACGACCCCACGTTCTTCGAAGATACATGCCCGTTATCGTTAGGAAGTTTGCCTCAGTTGCAGGACCGTGTTACCGTTGTCGGATACCCGATAGGGGGTGAATCGATCTCAGTGACCGAGGGGGTCGTCTCGCGTATCGAAATACAGCAGTATGCGCACGGCGCTACTGAACTTCTGAGCGTCCAGATCGATGCGGCCATTAACCCGGGGAATAGCGGCGGGCCCGCTCTTAACGCTCGCCTCGAGTGCATCGGGATAGCGTTTCAGAGCCTCAGCGCTCGTGAGGCCGAAAACGTTGGCTACGTCATACCGACGCCGGTGGTGAATCACTTTCTAACGGACGTGCAGCGGAACGGCCGGTACACCGGATTCTGCTCAGCCGGCATCGATTGGCAGGCATTGGAGAACTCAGCACTGCGTCGATTTCTCGGCATGGACGCCTCTGAAACCGGGGTTCTCCTGCGTCGCATTCATCCGTTATCAGGTGCTACGGCAGTTTTACAGAAGAACGATGTCTTGCTCGAATTCGAAGGAAATCGGATCGGGAATGACGGCACGGTGCAGTTTCGAAAGAATGAGCGGATCAACTTCAACTTTCTCGTGAAAGAGAAATATGTCGGAGACGAGTGCGATCTGCGCATTTTGCGAGGCAAAACACGTCTCGACGTACGATACAAATTGGATGAGAGCTCTTCTTCCCAGCTTGTGCCCGTGCATGAAAAACGGCGTCAGCCGGAGTACCTTGTCGTCGCGGGCTTGGTGTTCGTGGTGCTCACCGAGCCGTACCTCCGCAGCGAGTACGGTGAGCGATTTGAGTTTGAGGCGCCGGTGAAACTTTTGAACAAACTCATGCACGGTGAGAAAAAATTCCCGAACGAGCAGGTCGTTATCCTGTCACATGTCATCCATCATGAAATAACGACCGGTTATCAGTCCCTGAACAATCTGCAGCTCTTACGCTTTAACGATATCGAGGTTCGCAATCTCGCCCATTTGGCGGAACTTGTCAGCAAATTTGAGGGCGTTTTCATGCGCTTTCACCTGGACTACGAAGAATTAGTCGTTGTTGAGACCGAGACTTCCCGGCGATGCACAGCGGAGATCTTGACGCAGCATTGTATTCCCTCGGATCGATCGATTCGGTGTGAAGAGGAGGTTTCCGAGGTCGATCAGATTTCCATGGCCGAAGTGCGCCGCCTCGCTGAACAGAGCGAACGCGCTGAGGCCTCTGCTGCTGCCGATGTGTCATCCAAAGCGAAGCAGTCAGACCAGACGAAAGAAGAGCCAACGGAAGAGGCGGAAGCAGAGGGCCGCTCGCCCTCGCGACGGGCACCTCGTCGCGGCCGGCGCACTGGGCTCCGCCACGTCACCGATGAACCGTAAAGCATCCAATCCCGTCACTGAACACGCAACGCAAGCGACCTCAAATGCAGGTTGAGTACACTGCGGCAGAGCTATTTTATTGCTTTGTGGTGAGTGCAGTCGAATTTGCTGTGGCAAGTTGGTTTCCAGGGGATATTTACGCCTCTCGTCGCCGATATGCAGCACAGCGCTGGTGCAGCGAAAACCGTGCCATGGCATTCGGAAACCGTGTGAGAGCTCAGACCTATGCGTGATGGTAACGAGGAATTCCCATCGTCCATCTATTCGAGTACACGGGCGTATGACCTTTCATGACGTCATGGTCGAAGCCGCAGCCACAATCTCGTCAAATAGTGTCAAGTTCGTGAATGTTGCTCCGTCGCATACGATAAAAGGCAGCAGTTGACGTGTCCGGTTCCGTGCGTTTGGAGGCAACACCATCACCACCACCAGCAGCAGCAGCAACAACAACAACATCTAGAGAGTCCTATTTGTGTAGCACTTTCTCCACACAAAAAAAGAAACTGAATTCCAGTACCAGACGTGCAACGACTCGCCATCGCAAACTCAGCGATAACTGCAGAAGCACAGCGAGCACCTAGATCATAGTATAGCACCAACGGCGCAAAGCGCCTAGGGCGGGATACGTACGCCACTTGCACCAACGACGGTAATCCGCGTGAGAAACATGCACGCAAGAGCGACTTCTCCGCTAGAGATAGGTCCACTGGTCAGTCTTTATCGACTGCGAAATTCTGTCGGCGACAGTGTCGTCGCAGATGCGTGCGACCGTATACAACTCGAGTCAGCGCTCATTGGGTCAGTGTTCACTAAGCACCAAACTGCAGCTTGCAGGAGTGCGCCCTCATGAATGCCGCTCTCAGACGTAGCCTGCGTTCACGGCATTCTCAGCGTTTGCCCGATCATCCCGAGCTCCAGTGCCACGGAGACTATGCACTCTGCTCAAGTGGAAGCAGCTCGCGTAAACTCGCTGCCATGGTCACGATCTGCTCGCAATACCTCGAGTCTGCACAAGGTTGCGTGCACCGCGACCCAGAAAGTAGCGCGCTGCCAAGGTCGACAACCAGAGCCACGGCCCGCCGCGAAGTGCACACAGACTCGGTGCCTTCCCATTTTGGTCCGTCGGAGAGTCGATATGCAAGATACGAAACAGACGCCAGAGCCGACTTGAGCAAGGGAAGTATAGTACGATGTGATTGCGGTAAATGAACCAGAGCGCGCTCGGAACAACAAGCCAGGACAGTGTCGACAGCAGGGCCACCCAGCCACTGAGCCGACGTCTCCAGTGCCGGAGCCCGACCGCTCTTTCAGCGAGCAATCGTTGCTGCTCCCGTAGCTGAAGTTCTTGGAGACGTTGCTTTTTATCATCGAGCTCGCGCTCGAGCTTCGCATATGCCACGAAAGAGTCCGGTCGACAGAGCGCTTTGGCTTCTCGTTCGAGGCGTCCGATCTCGGCTGTGAGGGCAGCTACCTCCGGATTCCGCTCAAAACCGTGCCCGACACCTGCAACTGGGTTCTGTATCAGGGCTCCCAGCAGGCGACCTGCCAAGACGGATGCCCAGCTGAGTAGCCAGAGCACCCAACCCGTGCTCAACGACTGCTCCGAGGTAACTGAACCGATCATACTTAGCACGAGGCAGGGCAGGTTCCCTCAAACTTCCGAGCGTTCGTGTCGTACTTGCTCGACACAAGTCACTGACCTAGCGCCTGGACGAGCGCCCAATACGTGTGCAAGTGCCGGCACCTGGACGCCTCCGCTTTCCAAGCGCAGCGCTTCTGCAGCGCTACCGTTGTCGTTGACGTGGTCGATGCCAGGGCGTCGTGCGCTGGTGTCGACTCGACTCGCCTGCATCGCAGACCTGCTCCAGGAACACGACTGCTCGATAAAGGGACTTGGGCTGCGTCTTTTGGGCGTTGGAAAGCGTTTCCAGCTCAAATGACTTCCCGGAAGACTCGCCTGACTATTCAACCGTTCAAGTACGTGTCCATGTCGGAGGTTACTTTGGAGCAGGCTCAAAAAAGCTGGGAGAAACTGGAGAAAGCTCTCGTGCGCATCTTCGCTCGTGAGCACCAGGACCTCTCTTTCGAGGAGCTCTACCGAACCGCGTACAACCTCGTGCTACACCGCTATGGAGAGCTGCTGTATGAAGGACTTGAGCGAGGGTTTCACTATCAGGCGCAGCTGGTACGCAGCACGGTGCAGTCGCGAGCCCACAGAAGCGAAGTGCTGCTCGAGTCGCTGCGAACGCGCTGGCAACTGTATAAGAACGCGGTGCGCACCGTTCGGGACGTTTTCATGTACGCTGATCGTAGTTTCATCCGCTCTACTGGCAGGACACCTGTGTACGAACTCGGAATGAGCGCGTTTAGGGACGACGTTCTCCGCGACCAAACGTTTGCGACCCAGCTCGTCGACGCGATGCTGGACGTGGTCACGCGCAGCCGCCTCGGGGAGCAACCGCCTCTGACACTGCTCCGTGATACACTTGATATGTATATAGAGCTTGACATGTATGCTGAAGCTTTCGAAGGACGCTTCTTGCGAGTCTCGCGTGAGTTCTACACCCTCGCAGCGGCCCGCGTGCTCCAGACCTGTTCTGGCCGGTCGTATTTACAACATGTTCGAGAGTGGTTCCTCTTCGAGGAAAAATTAGCGAACGAATGTCTAGCAGTACGCACGACTCGAACTGCATTACAGACGCTTTTGGGTGAAATCTTGCTCAGCGAGCACCTGAATGAAATTCTCGACACGACGGATACAGGGTTTCTTCAACTCCTGCAATCTCAGCGCTTAGAAGACCTGCAAATGATGTACGATCTCTTGATACGTATTCCCGAAGGTGTGGATGCGATGCGTGGCCGACTCGCACCCTACGTTCGTGAAAAAGTACGCGCTGACTTGGTCAGAGGTGCGAGCGCATTGGAGCAGCCGCTTGAATGGGTTGCGCGAGCAATGCATCTCAAGGACGAGTTCTACAATCTGCTCGCCGCGCTCCAGATGGATCCAAAGTTTGTTCGCGCCGTTCAGGAGGGTTTCGAAGAGGCTCTGAACGAATGTCCCTGTGCCCAGGAGTTTCTATCCCTCTATATCGATAAGGCGCTGCGGGAGTCTCCGTCGATTTCTCGGGAGGCAACACGCGCTGCACTCGAGCATGCCTCAGGCCTGTTTCGTTTGTTGCGGAATAAGGACGTTTTTGAGCAGCATTACAAGGTGCATCTCTCGCGGCGTCTTTTGCGACGATTCGCGAGCAACACCGTGGTGCCCCCGTCGGCGAACGATGACGCAGAGCAGCATTTTATCAGCAAATTGCGGGAAGAGTGCGGCGCCGTGTACACTGCAAAACTCGAGGCGATCCTGCAAGACATGCGCACCAGTGACGAACTGAATGCCGCATATCGCCGACACCAGGAGATGATCCAGCTCTATGGTTCGCGCGCGCGACCCATGCTCCAAGTATGCGTCATTACGAACGGTATTTGGCCCGTGGCTGAGGCACCCACTGCCCAGATACCCGCTTGTCATCCCGAGTTGGTCGAGATTACGCAAGAATACGAGAAATTCTACCATGAGCGGCATGCGAAACGTCGGCTCCAGTGGCTCCTCCATCAGGGGAGCGCCGAGCTCTGCATGCGTCTCAGCGACGAGGGTCCAGCGCTCTCACTGAAAGTGACCTCGTTGCAGATGCTCATTCTACTCCTATTTAACAATGCAGAGGCATTGACTGTACAAGAGATGCTCCGACTGCTGCAGTTCCCGGGCCTATCCCCAGAGTTAATGCGAGCTTTGAGGGCACTTTGCGACAGTAGACATGCAATCTTGGTAAGGGCTGCAAACGGTCCAGTTATCTGCAACCGCGACGTATTTCGAGTGAACAAAGCATTCCAAAGTACGACGCTTGACATAGACCTCACCGACACCGACCATGTCGATGAGAATGCGGGCGTCGAGCGAGCAGCGCGCTCATCGGAGCTGCTGGAGCGGGATCGCCGTCCCGAGATCACCGCATGCGTCATGCGCATCCTCAAGCGTCGACAGGAACTTGAGCACAGTCAGCTGGTCGCCCAAGTTATCGATGAGTTGCACAACCGATTCGTACCGACGGTTGCCGAGGTCAAGAGGGAGATCGAAGCTCTTCTCGAACGGGAGTACATTGCGCGAGAGAGTGACGAACTCACCGTCTATCGCTACATTCCCTGAGTGTACCCAGTGTGTTGCTTTGGTCAGATTCCGAGCCACGCATCCAGCGAGGAGGATTCCTCAGCCCCGCGGGCAGTTCTCTGTGCGAGAATACGTGAAAGCGTACAGTTCTCTATCTCTTCATCTGCGGCCAGTGTGCTGAGGACATGACAGGCTCGCTCGCCGAGGTGCCGGAAGTTTACGTTGCCGGGCGTCTGGGGCTGGTGCCCAGCCTCCGCCAACAAGGGAAGCAGCCCCGCCAACCACCACCAGTAGTCAAAGTTCTGGACAGAGGGCTCCTCCAAACCTTGTTCTACAACTTCATCCTCCGTGAGTCGAAACTCCTGTTGTTCGGCAACGTCGTCACTGTCGTCGGAAAGCGTACACGTCGCCACCGCGGACGCGAGCAGGCCGTGGCTCGTCGACTCCGCGGCTTCGTAAGCGTCTAGTTCCCGGTATCGCTCCTCTGGCTGTGCTTGAACCTGAACTGGCTCATAATCATGCGACAAGGACTCTTGTTTAGCTGTCAATTGTCTACCGTGAGTTCGCTTGCTACCCGGCCGCGGCATAGACGCTTTTCTATACCATACGA
>Ga0080006_1180075_pt1 | contig 38590 bp, 26 predicted proteins | sample RS3BMetagenome_FD_69209 | JGI IMG/M metagenome (GOLD analysis project Ga0080006, IMG submission 69209) | Ferric oxide microbial mat and aquatic microbial communities from Rainbow Spring, Yellowstone National Park, USA - RS3B (SPADES... ...
CAAATCGGAATACCAACTCGATGACGAATCATCTCCCACGGCAGTCCGATAAATGGACCCGCGAAGTATATGAGCCACTTGGGAAGCTCTCGTCGGGGTGATCGGAAGCGCTGACCCCATTTGGCTCGCAGCACATACGCCACCTCCAGAATGGACTTTTACCCAGCAACGACAATTACCGGCCACTGGGGACGCGCTTCTTCTCGCTGCCAGCACGGAGATGCGCCAGCACAACATCCCGAACGTCCACAATGGACTGCTGCCGGGCGGGCACACCCAATGCCAAGCGGCCGCGAAGCACCTCTCGCATGAACTCGACTGAACCGGACTCGGTCTCCGCGGTTAACAAAGGCCCCTGGCCGAATCCCGGCAGGATGGTGACCAAGTTCGGGCTCTTGTCCCGGTTCTCAGCGGAATGCGCGAGTTCCTACGCGCGCCGCTCGCTTTCCGCCTACAGTGCGAGATCGATGCCTCCATTCAGAGTCGCGCGGGAGCACAACCGGCGCCGGACACGCCGTTTTTTTCATGGACAAAACGTTTACTTAGGCCAGCGTTCTCCGATTATGCGCATTTTTCTTTTCTTACTTTTTTGTGTGTGTTTTTTTCAGTGCGCGGTGAGGTATCCATCAACCCCCTACCTCCAAGTTACACTACCCAGACTTTTCCTCGGATATTCTGGTCGTTTCATACGTCCTATCGTGTGTGCCTAGTACCTGCAGTTCCGTATCCGCCTTTGGACCTTAAATGCTAGAGCAGATAGTTCATCGAGCTCGAACTGCGTTGATAAACCACAGAGAGCGTCAGCTCGAGGCGTGGTTCACCCGAAGTAGAATCGGGTCTCGTCGTCAGTTTGTGCTCAGACAGTCTACGGATGCAGGTTTGTCTTCGCTGCACGACACGCTGGAGAAACTTGGTTGTTAGGATATATCGTGGAAGCCGCCTCTCTCCTTCGTGATCATGCATGGAATGCGTTGTCGGTTGGCAATGCGGGTTTGAGCTCGACACCCACCACAGAAGGTAGGCGCAGAGAGCGCATTGAGCCCGGGTGCGCATCCGATTCGCTGGACCTTCCGCCTAGAAGGTAGAGTTTGAGTTTGTGCGCCACTAATGAGCGCTGAGGCTCGTTTAGCGGACCATCAGTTGCCAGTGCTACACTCAGAGTGAGTGGCCGGATACGCCGTTGATGGGCTCTCGCGGTGACGTTCGCGGAGCGATTGGGCGCAGCGGCACCGAAGCGCGGCGCGCTGTATACGCAAGATCCTCGTTGCATCCGCTTGCACCTGTTGGCACTCGCACGAACAAATAAAATCGAGTTTCGGGGTCCACGCGCTGAGGACGTTCCTCATGGCAATGGCGGCAGAGCTCGAAACGCGGGTGTTTCATATGCAGCCATACATTCGGGTTGCTAGAATGCCGGCACTTCCTCGTGGGGCGTATGCGGGGCACCCACATGCTATGCACGGTCGGTGCATGCCTGTGCGACAGCGCTGCGAGCGGCGCGAGTCCTTCGGGGACCGCACCAGTCTAGGCACTGGTATTTCATTCGTTGCAGCCTCAGCGCAGCGTCGTGCGTTGAGGGAAACGCTGGATTCTGGAGCGCGCGCTGTCGTACCCAGCGGGAATGGCAGGTGCCGGTTTTCATCGCAGCTTCAGCCCTGAATATGCTGTCCCGTGCCACCTGCTTATCTCGCGGAGCAGCCGCTGCCAACAAATCCATGCCCATGATTCAGCAGGTCGCACCTAACGTGGGCAGTGCGAACGGCCCCGTCGTAGATCATTCATGTCGGCACCCGGTTCAGTTCAACCCATGTCGATACGTTGTATAAAGCACCACGAGGGACCTACCTGACGCAATCCGCGTTCAAGCATCATTGACGGAGACGAAGACCCGGTTTTCTTAGGGGCCCGCACAACCATTCTCTCGTGATGAGCTGCTCATATGAAGAAGCGCTGCAGCAACGTATCCCGAGAACTCGCTCCAATGTATTGTAAACTTTACGGTACCAATATCAGTCTCTGCGACGCGCCTATACGCCATCGCGGTCTCGTACGCATCGGGCACTGAAAATGGAAGAGGCGGTACCAGCGTGATGCGCGGTCATCGCCCCGCGAGGCAAATGCTGCCTGCACGCTGCGTGCATGCCCGCATGACAGCGACCGCGGCACGACTCTTCTTCGAATTGCAGCATGACTGACCGACACACGCACACGCACACGCACACGCACACAAACGAATTTGGAACCACCCCCCAGGCCGCAATCGTAAACGGCATCGCGGGAGAAAGCATGCTCACCATGGCGCGCACCAGTGGCGGTTACGATTTGGGATGTGCGCCGGTGCCTGCTTCGCCTGCGATTGGGTGCGATTGCGTGCGGCAGAAAAGCTCCGGACACGTCGTTCTTCAAGTCGCTCGTAACACGTCTTCTGGCACCTGTGGCGCATATTCCAGTACTAACGTGCGTGTCAATCTTGTCCTATCTGTGGCAACGGACGCGGTGCATCAGCCGATCTAGTGTTCTTGAGTTTTGTTTCCTGTTGTTGCGTGCTTGCTGAAGGCAACGCTTCGCACCACAAAACGCCGACGCTGCCATCAAACCCTATCGGAACGCACCGCGTTTGGAGCCCTCCCTGACGCCACGCACCGCTGCAGAACTGTGTTTGATACGCTTTCCTCCGCTTGATTTCCATGTGTTCGCCAAGTAGGTCGCTGCATCGGCCCGCAGGCCTGTCGACGGTACCAGTGCTCGAGCTACCGTCGACGCCGTTGACAAGCGAGCGGCGTGGAGCGAGTCGCATCCGCGACAGATCCTCTACGGACACTGCCCTGGTGATGACGGCGCCTCCGCTGGACCGTCGCAGCCGATCTCGCCGCCACACCGCACTTCATCGAACTCTTGTGGAAGGCGAGCAATTTCTGTACCGCGGACGGCGTCGTCAGCTCGAGCTGGACGCTTTCCAGCAGCCACGGAGACTTGAGTTCGGAGTTGACGGCACCGACGAACTGCCACAAACTGGCCATACTTCAGCGACCATCGGCACCAACGCCGGAAACGAAGCCCGCGCCCCAGAAAAGACTCGACAGGACTCCATGAAACCGGCGGCAATGTACGGGTCCCGCGTCACGCTAACCCCTGTCCGTGCATCACCGGCCCAAAGACGGCTTCTAGGAAGTAGCCTAGTGCTATCGCCTGTGCGCGTCTCGAGTCGCCAATCCCGAAACGCTCCCGCATCCATGGGCAGCGGTGCGGCTGCAAAGTCGCCGTCCACCGCAGACTTGCTTGCGGCTGCCAGTTGGGCGTACTCTCCGAACCGCGCTATTCCACAGCCGCAAAGCGATGAACCTGCAGTCAATGAATCGCCTGTGGCGGGCCCTGCAGGGTCCTGGCGCCGGACGCTCGCTGCTCTCCGGCAGCTGGCCCTGAGCGGTGGCGGTGCAGCTGCCGCTGCTGTGGCGGAGTGCCCTCGCGAGGACCCGGCCTCCTGTGCTCAACGGGAACGTGCCAAACGAAATGATCCCAGAACTTGCACGCCCGCTGTGCATGATGCGCTGTCCGAATTCTCAACACCAGAAAAGGGTGCACAGGGCGCTCGGTCATCGACACACCACAGGAGCCTATCACCCGCGTCACCGGCTGTCGCTGACATCGATGCAATAGCGCTGGCCGGTGCTTCCGAGCCAGGTACGCACCCACTCAAGGCCGTCTCCACTGAGAATGTTCCCGTTCTGCATGCCAAGCGGGCAGCAAGCCGCACCGCTGGCAACCTGGCGAGGCTGGTGCCCGGCTAAGCCGCTTCAGTCGACAGGTGCAGTTTGTCTGCGCGCGTAGTCGATGATCGCAAGTTTCTGAGCACGCGCGCTGCCCATTCCAAACGCATGAGACTCTGCTCTAAAGCCTGTTCAATGAATGGTGAGCCCAACCGATCTAGACCAAGAAGAACATCGACTGAAGTTTTTGCGTAGTGATATGCTTCTCGAACAGTATCGGAACGTGTTGCAAGCTCCAGGGACGACCAGTCGGCAGAAAGCTTCATTTCCGCGAGGGTCCCACACGCCACAGCGTAGAGTACTCGCGCACGCAGTTTCGGCATTGTTAGCCATGCGTCTTCCGCAAGCTCCATGGACGGTCCGTTGTTCGCGACAACATCTTCTGACGCGGAACCCTCTGCAATCGACGGGCACGTCGCTGACGCAACCGGAGAAACTGCTTCAGCCTGCAATTGAGTCAGGGCCTCTTTCTGCTCACTCCACCCAAGCTCACGTGCATACGTTCGAATAGCGGTTTCAAGCAGGAACGGTTCTCGGCGCTTGACACCGAGCTGCACGCATAGCTGAGCTGCGTTCAGCGTCAAATACTTTGCGGCCGTCTGGCGAATATCCTCGAACAGTGCGTCTTCCTTCACGTGCTCGGAGCCTTGAACAAACCCCGAGACCGTACACCCACAGAGTAGACAGTCGCGTACACCGTTCGCTGCGCACGCGCCGCAGTACACGTGTGTGCACGGCAGTGCTAGGGCGTAGCCGCCAGCGCGCGGCACCGGCGGTGTATGACACAGCGGGCACAGGATGCTTTCAGAGCGAGCGTGTGTCCATTGGTCACCGCCGCGGCTCGGCGCTTCCATGCCGCTCTCGACAGACCGTTGAAATGGGCACTGGGGCCGTCGACTTGGGTCGTTCTCGGCCTCGGCTTCTCCACGGGTGTTCAATTCACCCAACGAGGATTGTTCAGTCAAACGCTGAGCGAAAGGACACGGCACCATTTCTATGGCAGCGTCATTCTGGAAATGGTAACCTCATATGCAGTTGCGCTGCCAACCCGAAGAACGGAAAACTATGATTGTTTATTCTCGTGTGCGGTATGGGGAGTGTAGCGCTTGCCACTGCTGTGAAATGAGGAGATTGGGTGCATATGGATATTAATGGACATTACTGTCCAGCGCGATGCTGCGCAAATTTTTTTTCCGGATGACAAAACGTTTCCATTGACCATGGATCCCAGCACTCGGGATCGATAATGGCTTTCGAGAAAGCGTCGATCATGAAGCGCCTACCTCCAAGTTCCATTACCCATACTTCTTCTCGGATGTTATGGTCGTTTCGTATTTTCTCTCGTGCGACGAGTGCCTGTCGTGGGCACCCGACTTCGTGCCTATACTACTGGAGCGGATGCATCATCGTGACTGAACGGCTTTGCCATACCTCTGGGGGCGTCGGCTCGGGACGTTGTGCACTCGACACGGGCTCGTGCGTGTGCAAACTTCGAATCGTTCCAGCGAGCGGTATCGTATCACCTGATCCCAGCGTCAGTTGTGTGGTCGCTCTGAGGTTTGCTCGATACACTCCAGAGGGATGCGGACAGTGGGTATCCCTGATTCCGGAACTCGAACGAACAATTCCTAGACGAGGTGCGTCAACGCGAGAGAAGCTACGCCAGCCTTCCTCGAGTAGGATGCTACACGATCCCTCATGGCATCCTGCATCACATATTTTGGGGTATTCTCCCCATAGATATGTTCCAGTTGAGAGGCCTCGACATCGGTTTCAGACAGATCTCTCTGGTCGGTCACGGTTTCGTTCCTGTCACTCTGCGTCCTATTTCCACGAGCATCTCACTCTTCTTCGTCAGTTGATTTCGTCTGGTTTTCGATCGCATGTCGGGGTGGCATGGAAATGGTTGCCGTACTCCGTACCCATTTTCCCAGGGGACGGAGACGCACTCGGCCGACGGGGGCACTGCATTTCGCATTTTCTCTGTCTGTGTATACCCGATTCCGTGAGTACCTCGTTGTCAGCATCTCCGTCGCGAGCATGCCTAGGAGCTGAAGTGGGCCCTTCCGTTCCCTCCCGCGCAAGAGCAGAGACGCAACGGAGATGTTCCGGGCTGGTGAACGTAGAAACGAACGACTACTGGAACCATATTTACGACACGGATGCGAACGACTCGTCGATAGATCTGTGAGTGCTGAAATAGCGGTTTACAACAGAGAACACATCCTCGACTCGATGGAACAAAGGAGAAGCAGCCGGAACGCACAGCACAGCTCGATGCCAAGCTCAGCTGCGCTCTACCGCGCCGCTGTCGAGTGATGTAAAACGACCTTATCTGCGAACAAGGCAGAGCACTGGGGCACGCAGAAGCCGTACAATGCTTCGAAGAAAGATGTGCTGGTTGATGTCGCTCTCCGTTTGGCGATCTGCAGACGACCACACAGTAGCATCGCGGCTAGATCTGATTTTGTCTTCATTCTGGCTCGTTTCCACACTGCGAACAGCGGTTACCCCATCTCAAATTGCGCGCAGAATACAGGTGTAAGATTTCGCCCAAATGAATTCCCATAAAGAAAGACGTACATCTGCCTCTCCTGGGAGAAGCGTTCGCATGTCTATACGTCATCGATGGTGTCTTGTCGATCGCGTGATGGTCTCCCCTGGAACACTGCAGTCCTCTTTGTCGAATCGCGTCTCTCCATCACCTTCTGATTCAACGGTGCGGAACCTTCACATCCTGCAGCTTCTTTGATAGTATTTGTTAGCGAACGTATCGAGTGGCATGGAATGGTGACAACACACTCCAGTAGCCAGCGTTTGACAGGTTCTGTTTTGGGAGCACGACGTCCAGCATAAGCACGACGAGAAAAGCGGTCACTTCATCCACCTGCTTACCATAGCATGACGGACTTGTACAGACAGGGCAATTTACGCAAGCTAGCGGTTGCAGCACAAACTACGTTCGCGACCTGTCGCCTCTCCGCAGCGTGTATCGCATTGTTGGACTCCTGCGAGACGGGCAGACGAAAACGAAAAACGCAGTTTGGTACAGGCATTCGAGAATTCACATTTCCAAGTGTGAAGCTTTGTGATTGATCGCTACCAGCACTTGCATGGCTGCTTCATGTTTATATTGCCGTGGCGGATGAGTCATACGCAACTCGTGCACAATGAAAACAGCGCATATCCCATAGGATGCTGCGGGACTGGGGATAGGCGTGTACGCGTGCAGGCGGTTCATGTGTGTGTACGCGTGGATGGGTTTGTGTTGCCGCTTGGCTCTGATTCGTTCCAAGACGAACCTTCGTCTACACGCAAGCCGGTAATTTCTGCTCCTCTAGTCGTGCAGCTTTCATCATTTAAGGGACTACACGGCGGGTGCGGTAGCTGCTTGCTGTTCTTTAAGAGGAAAGCACTGGGCATAGCTATTCTTGTTGAAAGCGTGTGCGTATCACAGGGGCCTCTGTTCAGCAATCATAGGTTCCGTCGTCGCAAGGGCAACCGCTCACCAGCTCACGACCCGCGCAAAACCTGCTTCAGTTGCTGCTGCCGTTGCTGCTGTTGCTACTGGTATCCCACTCCACTCTAGGGTCATGCTCTGAGCAAAGGCATTTACGAACTGGATTCCTCAAAATTACTATAGCGAGCAACACGCACGCATTTCGCCATCGTAGCACTCGCTCTGGTAATCGGATCTGTCATGTAAAAATTCTCAATAACCGGTCCAAACGGCATGGGTGACAGCGGCAACGAACGAGCGCGCTCTGCTTTCGCACCGCCTAGCTGCACCTGTCCCGTGTTTGGTGTTCTAATGAGATCCGGTTCCTGTAAACCATACTGGACACCCAGATGAGGAGCCAGGAATTCCATTTCCTGTGCTGCATCGAAAAATCCGGCAGCGTGATCCAGACCTACCAAGAGCTCATCGAGAATTTCCGCGTCGACTTTGGCCTGGCCAGGAGGCAGGAACGCGCGTGCCGTGCGCTGGACACGACCCTCTGTGTTCACAAACGTGCCGTTCTTCTCGGTATATGCAGCACCGGGTAGGATCAGGTCAGCGATGCTTGCTCCATAGTCTCCGTGATGCCCCTGATACACCACGTAGCAGGTCTCGGGGAGCTCCTCGAGTCCATCGATATCATCGGCACCCAGCAGATAGAGCAGCTTGGCACGCGCCCAGGGCTGTTCGCTGGTTTGTTGCGCCCCGGACTGATCAATCCAGCGGTTTCCTTTCAGCGTATGATCAAAGCCAAGGTCGAGCGCCCCAACGGTATTCGCGGCAGTGTGAAGTACGTTCAGGCCATTCCACGAGCCATCCCGCGGCACAAGTCGCGGGACGTGGTCCACCAACGTTGCGAGGCAGCCAAAAATAGCCGCCCCGTCATGTCTCTGGAACGCCTGTTGGCTCACGATAATCGCCGGTCGCTGCGCTTTGGCCAAAACAGAGCAAAAAGCATGACGACCTTGGGCGATCCGCAGAAGCGTTGCAGGACTGGTCCCGAGATGCCAGAGGTGTTCACGATTGTACGTTAGGTCGGCATGGCAGCCGATCAGGCCAACTCGAGCATTCCCAAATAAGACCGCTTTCCGGATACGATTATTCAGGAGCGGCGCCTCCACTCGCGGGTTCGTTGCCACCAGAAGGATGACATCGGCGTGTTCCAAACCAGCTAGCGTTGTATTCGCACAGTAGGCGTAGCGAAAGTCCGTCGGCGGTGTACCCGTATTCGCGTGTCCCTGAACATGGACAAAAGCGGTACCCTCAGGAAACATGCTGTAAAAGATGCGCCGTAGCGCTGCTATGCTTTCGCAATCTGCATAGGGCCCGATAATGGCATGGGCCTCGAACGCAGATCGCTGAGTTGTTGCTGGGGTGGCGGCCTCCCGAATGGCCGACACCAGCTTGTTGACTAGGATAGCCCTTGCTTTGTACCAGTCCACACCGACAAGTTGTTCGTTCGCTTCACCAGTGTGTATCCGCACCATCGGAACCGTCAAGCGCTGCCGTTTCAGGCCGTCGTAGGCGAAACGCGTCTTGTCACTGATCCACTCTTCATTCACCTCCTCGTTCAAGCGCGGTAAAATACGACGGACTTCCGTACCAACCGCATCAATGCGAATGTTCGAACCAACACCGTCGAATACATCGATCGATTCGGTGCTTTTCAGTTCCCAGGGTCGAGCACGAAACGCGTACGGTTTCGAGGTTAGTGCGCCGAAACGGCGGCAGTGCTGCAGCGGACGCTCTCGATGCAGGTGGAGAACCTTCGACAACGCCGTGCGAAGCACTGTCCGAGCCAGCGCCGGCATGCTTGGCCGTCTCACCCAAATCTTGCTCAAGGGAAACGTCAGCTTATCGTTCGGTGCCGCGCTATACAATGCACGGTGCCTCCCGTCCAGTCCGCGAAGGTAGGTGGAGCAAATCGACACTCAAGACTCCAGAACCGAGACTGCCTCTCCTTGATGCAGTGCCTGACGAGTCAGCTGATCAGAGCGTGTTTGTGAGCGACGTCGCCGGTGACTGACACCCCGAGCACCACACGAGAGCGCTGGGAGAATCCGAAACAGCTGCGCTGTCCGAAAAGCGCGCACGCACGGTCGTCGACTTGGGCCTCACTCCAGTCCGGTAGCCCGAGTCGCGAAATTGCACAGCAGTCACAGCCTATCGCTCCTTCGAACCGAGCGAGCTTGAGCTGTTTCCAACACTGCACGCAGTGCTTTATCAGGTCACAAAGACACGGGTCTAGGCAGCACACACACACAGCGGACCCGTTCAAAGAAGGTTTTTTCAACAATCGACGACACTGGGCAGACGTTGAGCGCGGCCTCGTCAACTTGTATCGCGCACGATCATCGCGCAGCTTAGCACGGGAGAGAGAAATGAACCATTAGGTAGCTACGAGATAATGGTTTCTTTCCTCCTCTATGATAAACGTCAAAAGCGGGAAAAGGTTTCCATATTGTCGAAAGTTTACCTTCCAGGCGACAGGTCCCGCGGACTTTACGAATCTACTGGGCTAATACTTCAAGCTCTCCCCGGTGCCTACTGTTGCCGTGACACCTGAGCAGCTTGTCCGCAATGCAATTTATTCTGGGACTCGAAGCAGGTAGGCGCCTTCTGAACGTTGACCTGGTCGTTCTAGTATCGTAGGATATCGCTTCGCGCCTCCGCAGGCAGTAGTCTTGTCTGTACGGGTTGTAGGCCCCCAGAATGATGTCGAGGCCCGATTCCGAGACTAGTGAACCTCGCCTCGAGCCGACAGCCTCAGTGGTACGGCACAGACGTTCTGTCTCCGCGTTGCATCTGCTCCAGTGGTATAACTCTTATTGCGGGTGTAGCAAGGCAGTCACGCAGCACACGACAGAATATACGTAACGACCACGATATCCGAGAAGAAGGAAGGGTTATGGAGCTTGAAGGCAGGGTACATCAAGACGGACGCATTGCCGAATGCCAATATCCATTCACGCAGTCTGGAATCCCTGATCAATGCAAATGTTTTGTTAAATGAAAGAATTCGCTCGGTCGAGCGATCATTACGTTTCGCGATGAGAAGCACTCCTTCAATCGGTGAGAAACATACAGACTATGGAGGAATGAAAAGCAGCTCTTTGTCGATAGAATCGGCAACAGCTCCAACAAAAGGGGAATGGTGCAAGGCCACTTTTTCCAATAGAGGGATGTCGCCAGGCGTCAAGAAACAGTCCACGATGATTCGGCAAAGTGAATGCTGTGGTATGCGCCTTCCCTACGCGCGAAACTGAGGCTGCCAAATGAATCCACTGTTTCTAGAATAGATAAGGTCCTCGTTCTCATCGAGTTCGATCGTACATACACCGAGCTCCCAATACCTCGAATACTCGTATACGATCCGATCGTTTCGTCCCAGGGAATTCCCATCGACTGAAAAGAACTGATGTCCCTATGCTTTATGCGATGGCGATGTTGAAAGAACGCTGTCGTTGTGATTTCGGTGGAAAATGGTCGTGCGTGAACTAGGTCTCATTTTTTCCGACTGTTTTCCAGTGTTTTCAGGACCATACGAACAAGCTGGTGAGAAACAGAGACGCTCCTAGCGGCTGCTACTGCCGCTTGCGGTTTCCGTAAAGTGGTTAACGGTTGTTTCTGTACCATGAGCTCCAAGCACACGTTGACAATAGCGGCTTTTGGCGCGAAGCGCATATATTTGTTTCATTTGGTAGTCCTCAACCAACTGAGTACTGTGTAATGACTGACCTCAAGAAGGAATACCGGCCTTCTTGAGCTGCTCAACACAAAATAACATATATACAATACGTTTACCTGCTATCCGGTATAATGCATCGTGATTTCGATAGTCCGCTATACATCGCAGCAAGGGTCTCACAAAATTGATCTCAATGTCTATGACCAGAATCCCTTGGATGCAAAAGTGCTTCCAACGAATCACGAAAGAGACCTCAGTACCTGGATATCCACTCATGCCTACCTTATCGCTAAGAGTCGTGCTTCTCAGTGCAACGGTAGCTACAGTGCAGCGATGCGCCTGGTGCCGTTCGGGCCCGCGTTCGTGCGCATTCTTTTAGACGCTGCTACCCTAACGGGTACGGATCTTTCCCTGAATGCGAATAGACAACGTGTATTCGGGCATCCCTGATTCAACGCAGTAATCCAACAGTATCCAAACAATTGTATCGGTTTCGCGCGTGCTCCTTGGTAGATGGACAAGCTGAGGCATTCGCCGACCTCGTGGTATGGAGGACGCTGGCAGATGCTGCCCAGCGGTGCGAGGTCTCCGGCCAAAGCCACACCGCTGTTTCTCGCGTTTAGCCCTGACATACACCTAACGCCCGGCCTGCTTCGAATAAAACCACTAGTTTTCTGGAATCATCATATTCAGCCATGTAATCAGGTTCTCGCTGCGTCGTGCAAACCGTGTCACAACCGGTACCATGCAGGTGTGCATAGTCCTCTGAGTTCCGGCCCCGGAGAGACCAGTCTTCTTGCCCGCAAGTAATCGATAAAACACTTATTCTTTGGTTGCTGTCGATAGGTGCGGTCAGCGGGCCATCGTTCTGGCACAAACGCGAATTGCGTTTCACCCAGTGCCGAGTATCTGACAGATGAACAAGCGTATCGCCGTTGACCGCAGCGTTCGTCGATGTCTTGGAGCACTTGTCCCAAGGTGGCCACGAAAGCCTTATGCAGGCGTTGAGGCCAAAACTCGCAGTTTTCCATGGCACGAGCCGGCACCTTACGACCTCAACAGCACTCTCTGACGCAAGACAGGCGGTCCGCCGGATGCGGCGCTACCTGTCCAGCTGCCGCGGCCTCGGAAGCACCCTGCAACCTGTTCTACACGCTCTCTGGTTCAGTCCCGTTCAAGGAAGACACCGCCGCGTCGCAGAGTTGCTACTCCTGCTACTGTCGCTGTGGCTCCTGCTGCTTCTGTTGCCACAGAGCGTCCTCCATGGGCTGCCCCGCGCCTTTCGGAACGTCTCGTCTGACCTGCGATTGCCAAGGCAGTTCGACGAGTGCGCTCGAGTACCGCTGGGATGTAAGCGCTCCGTAGATGATTACATCGCGCTTACTGGATGTTGCTCCAGGGCTGGACTCGGACATACAATCTCCGCCATGAACCGTATCGTCCATTTGGCTCAGCGGCTCGGTTTGCGTCACGTCTACGACCCAGAGGCGATGCGCGGCCTTGGACACGGTATCGGCGACAAAGCTGAAGCGTTTTTCAATTTGTCGCTTTACACGACGCCACGAACTGCAGTCCCATCAGATCATATAGCAATTCGCATTACTGCATCGACTCTGAAGCACAGAGACGAGCGAGAACTGCTCGCGCTCCTGCAGCATTGGCGGAGTGCTGTGGAGCGCCAACCCACACTCCGCACACGAGCACTCTTTTTCCAGTTCGAGGCTGTTTTCAGTCCTGGTGGAGCGTTGGCGTCTTCCTGGGCGTGCACGGCCTCGTGGTGGCGCAGCGTCTTCCAGCACCAGCGAGCAGTCTTCATGGAAAGCCGTCGAAACCAGAATGCAGACGACTTTGCGGAACTTTCGCGTACCGTAAGCATCGCACTTCACGTCCGACGGGGTGACCAGGTTCCGCGGTATCCCATGTACAAGCCGAATGCCTACGTGGAAGCTGGCTTGCGACGAAACCTCCCTGATTCATGGTATGTGGCGGCTGCAGACGCGGCATTCAAGGCTCACTGCCACCGCGCTGGACCCGTCTTTTGCGCTCCGCACCTCCTTCGTATTCGCATTTTCTCCGAGTCACCGCTGGTGGACATGGATGGTTATCCAAGCCGGCTTAAGCAGTGGTTGTATGAGCGCTTTCCTGGTGCCAAGATCACGCAGCATCTGGACATGACTACTATTGACGCCCTGATCGAGATGACGAGCGCAGATATCTTCGTGGGGTCTCGCAGCGCTTTCTCGCAGCTTGTCGCTCGACTGATGCCCGTACACAGCACTGTTCTGGTACCACCGCAGTTTCCATCAAATTACAGCGATCCGGAGGCGGCGCCTTTGCCGTGCAGCCTCGTTCAGGCGCCTTGGCAACTGCGGACGGTCGGCGAGCCTCCGGGCGCGCTGTACTGGCCGGAATATGTTTGCCTGCGGGGCGAAAACAGTGCTGTCCCTGGGAGTGGGCGTTCATCTCCACAGCGCATTAGCAAGGCAAATCGTCCCATGTGGAGGCGAAGTCGACACGCAATGCCGCGTGCATTTTTCGGCGAGCGCTGGGCGCAACCTCGAAACTGGAGCTTTGTCGTGGAGCGTCTGATGCATCCAGATCGGGAGTGGTGGCTGCCGGAGCTCCAGCACGAGCTGCAGGTTCGTCCACACTGTTAGGCTATTTGCTACTACGACTGAGATGTTTTTGGGGCGCCACTAACTTGCACTCGCCGGCGATTGGCTTCTCTGTTTTGAATACCTGCTGCGTAGCTGCGATGGGGTTCCAGGTATGTTACGGGCGGCGCACGGGGCGGGAGCATTCTTCTAATGACTCGAACGTGCTGGCGTCCGCGGCGGTATTTGCGACCTGCCGTCTCTGAAGCGCTCAGGTCCGGCAAACGTCAAACATGGGGCATTCTCGGTCATGGGTGCTATAAAGGCGCTGATCGATGGAACGATTCCGCATGCATGAGGATTCTCGCTGCAGTGACGCTGGGTTCCCAGCGCGCGGCTGACCCCTGAGGAGTACCCATGCATCCTGTATATTTCTGAATCTTATGGAATACTATAGACATATTCATGCTGCGATCACTGAACGCTCCGTATCCGATGCTGGCCTTCGAGTCTCTTCTACGCTCTTGTATATTTCTGAATCTTATGGAATATTATGGACATATTCATGCTGCGATCACTGAACGCTCCGTCCCGTCCGTAATCATTTGTTAGCTCTAGTCGCTAGCTGCCCCAAGAGCGCCACCTTGGGGGCAGGCGCTGCTCGGGACTCGCCGGCAAGCTTCCTCGAGAAACGGTTGTTACGTACTGACGGCCCAGTGTGTGTGTGTGTGTGTGGAGTCTACCTGGTTGTTTCCGCATCAACACTTCGGGCAAGTGTAGACGCTGGCGTATACCAGGGAATCTGCTGCACATTCGCTGAGACTGCACTGGCACATGGGTGCCGCGGTATCGATGCCAGCTCAGCGGGCAGCTCCGTTCGCCCCGGGGCTGACCCACCAGCAGCGAGTAACGCGCCTCTATCGTCACGCTTTGCGGACAGCACGCGACTGGTTCGTGGACGTTGACTTGTGGCTGGAGCGATCGCGAGAGATCCAAGCCGAGTTTCAGCGCAATAAAAACGCAGGTCCTCGCGAGGCCCAGATCCTGTTGAACCGGGGTCTCAGTCGCTTGCTAGAGATGAGGCACCCAGAGCCCTACACCGCACCGTATTTACCAGGCGGCTGCACGTACCAGCGCAACGTTCCCCCACCGCCGGAGTTGTGTGAGCGCTCGCTTCCTCCGCACTCGGAGATGATCCGCTGAAGCGTATCGGCGAACGGGTTGGATTGCACGTACCACACCGGAGACTTTAGCCTGTGCCCTGAGATGGATCTTGTGTGCTCCGGCTGATCTCTGAAGCAACAGCTGTGTTCCGGATAGGTCTGAGTACCCGAGGCGTGGTAGGTGTGTTTCAGAGCACAGCGTCGCTACGTGCATTCCGCAACACACAATCGTTCCTGGTTGTCGGTGCTTCACACACGATTCCGATACCCCTATGGATTGCCTTGTTCCGCACATGAACTTTTCACCCCGCGAACTGCATACGATACCGGACGGTCGCAAACGGTGCTGGACTGCTTCCGCTTTCGCCATGTATCGCTGGTTTCGAGAGCGCCGTACACCAGACCCGAACAAGGACAGGCTGGGTTGCAGCTGCTGCTGCACTTCTTCCGCTAGCGCCTTCACTCGGCTGGCACTGCGTTATCCGCCTGGTGCATTTCTCAGTACAGTGAAGGATTAGAAGCATCGAAACTTCGGAGCCGCCTAGTTTACGGATGCATGCGAACTGGCTCGAAAGCGTTCACCTGGTATCGACGCACAGCAGCGCTGAGGTGCATGCACTCGTGAGCGTCTCACATGATACCCTGTCACGAGCGGTCCCCCGGGTGCACTGCCACTGCTGTTCCTGCTGCGACTGTTGCTGCACGTGTCTGAGATACGGTTGGTCTGGACCTTCCGTGAGACGCCCCTCACACTGAGCGCAACTCGAGCCAGAAGGCGCATCGTCAAGACCCAGCTGTCGTGACCCGCTGTGGGGAACGGCAGTGCTCACGAGACCTGTTCGTAAACGAAAAGCGAGTCCTCGTCTGTGCAGTCCATGGTGCAGTTCGAGTCCGTGATACCGATGACCGAACTTGCCCCAAGCTCGCACGAAACTGGCGCCCACGCTCTGCCTTCAAGGAATCTGATGACAGATTCAAGAGCGCTGCCGTGGACCGACTCGGTTCCCTCTTGAAGACGCTGCCATCGCGGGCTGCATAGCTGCTTTGTTGCGGGTTGAGCGCTTGTGTCTCCAGGTAAACAAGCGCTCAACCCGCAAATGATCCCCGTGTCCGCGCAGCATCCGGTATCGGATACGCCCAGTGCTCTCGATGTCAAAACCTGGCCCGTGTACACGTCGTCGTGAGCATTGCAGGTATCGAGAACGCATGCTCGAACGGGTGGGCATCCTTTACCGCGATTTTTACCAAACGAAGCAGTGTTTTGGGTTCAATGATGGTGCACTGCGATGCTTGGAGCAGCTGGAACTAGAGCCACGCCTTGGGAGACTGTCGCTCGCTCTAAATGACGCTTTCTGCATCCGCCGTGTCGACATATCGGTTTTCTTGAGTACACGGGACGCACCCAGAGAAATCGTAGAGCGGCCTCAGAGATTCGGCGCTTGTGCTTGCGTCGTAAAACGCCCACATGGCTCGGCACATCAACAGCAACAGCAACAGCAGCAGCAGCAGCAGCAGCAGATGCAGATGCAGATGCAGAAATCGGAATGATCGCATCACATGCCCTCTATGCTGTCCACGAGGGACACCAGCGAGCGCTTTCGGATCGTCCCATAGTGACGTGGAAACGCAACCGTCTGAGTAGGCGTTGCGAACAAGGCCGTGTGCTTTTGCACATGTGAGCATGCACGCGAGCGCGCACACACCAGGCGAAAAGTGGCTTGCAGGCATCAGAAGCGCTGTGCGGTGCTGCCTGTTCGCCCAAACAGGCACCAAACGTCGAACGCAAGCGAAATGAACGTCGTTCGGAATCGAAGACCTACACCGTCTACCACAAGATTCCTTCATCATCTCTAGCGCCAGAGCTTTAGTACGCAATCCTTGCCCCCGGAAGCAGCTGTTCGACCGTCCACAGACCAATCGATTGCGTAGACCTCATCAGCATGACCGGGAAGATCCCTTTTGAGAAGACCTTCCCGAATATCGTAGACCTTCACGGTGCTATCCCTGCTTGCCGTGGCAAGAAGACGGGAATCTGAGCTCCAGCAACACATATACACTGCCTGTACATGCTGGCGAAACGTGGCAACATGTTGACCCGAAAACCCGTTCCATAATCGAACCGACTTGTCGAACGACGCTGAGGCGATCCATCGCCCATCTGGCGAGAAACTCACATGATTCACCAGCTGCTGATGTCCGGTCAGGCGCTTGACGCGCCAACGTGCCGTCGACCAGTCTTGGTTTCTGTCGAATTCCAGCGTCAGCAGCGAGAGCGTATGATCATCTGAGCCCGCGCAAAGTCGCTCTGGACCAAGGCGGGCAACGCGATCCGCTGCCTCCTCCACCGACAAGCGCCGAATGCGGGAAGCAGCGGCACCGTTCGAGCGCCCAGCGTTGTCCTCAACGCTATATGCACCACAACGCAACAGATGGTCAGTATGGAGGGTCATGGCATTCACCCAGTGGCCGTGGATTGGCAGAACTTTCCAGCAGACGCCAGTGCTTGGTTCCCACACCCGAATCGTACAGTCCTGGCTCGCGGAGTAGAGCATTCCGTGCCCACTCCAACGCAGTGCGGTGACGCTGGCAGAGTGACCAGTTAGGGAGCGCTCACAGCGTCCGAGTCGGATGTTCCACACGCGAATACTACCATCCTTGCTTGCAGAAGCGAGTCGCTCACAGCGTCCCTGGTTACAATGGTACGGCTCCCAGCACAGCGCCGTTATCCAGCGGCTATGGCCTGTAAACACCCAGCGCACATCGGATGCGTTCGTTTTGGACCCGCGACCCGACACCAAACAAGACTCCATATCCCAGACCCGGACCGTATGATCCATGGATCCGGAGGCAAGCCAACGCCCATCCGGTGACCAGGCGAGATTGAGGACCCATCCCTGGTGTCCGTTGAGCATCGCTCGTGGAAGCTGAGCGTCCGGGTCCCATAGCCGTACCGTTTTATCCCCGGAGCCCGACGCCAGCCACTTGGCATCAGGCGAGAAACTCAGACACAGGATTGCATCCGTGTGTCCCGGCACAGTAGCCGAGCATCGTGATATCAAGCGAATGCGGAAAGAAGCCTGGAGAAAGAACTGAATATGCAGCAAGCGTTCGGTGCTGGTCATCTGCGTAGTAGATAGTGCGTCCGCCAAGGTTTGTCGGACTTCGCGACCGGTCTCCAGGACAACGAATGCGAACGGCAATGCCGCTAGTTGCTGCAAAGCGATACCAGCAGCACCAGCACTATTCGTGTCATCGGGCGTGGTGCTGGCTTCTAGTTCACGCGCCAAGTGCTCTAGTCGTTTCGACCAGTCGGCGTAGAGCTCTGCTTCGGCACGCTCTTTCTCCGAGGCCTCCCAGTGCTCTGCTTGGAGAACAGCCAGACGTTCCTGATCAGCTAGGATCTGGCTCTCAGTGAGCTGATCGGCGTCACTAGCGTTCCGGGAGTTGTCTCGTTTGCGGTTGCGGCTGGCTGCAGCGAGCGTTCGCAGGTTAGCCCATCGCTCTTTGGAGGCTCGCTCTCGCTCCTGTGCGAGAAAACTCAACAGCAACTGGGCCAGCTGTAAGGACGTTGTTGTCAGCGGCAAGTCCACTGGTGGCCCGATGCACACTCGGTCGGTCGGTTGACCTCTCTCATAGTCCGGCGGCACAAAGCAACTGAGTACCATGGACGAGGTCCCGTCGCAGCGAGAGGGGGTGTGCAGCCCGCTGTACCCGTAGCCTCGCTCTGGAACCGGAACGGTTCGTTAGTTCCAGCGCAACGATTCTCTCTGAACCGGAGCACGAGGAACACGGAACACCGCTGCTCCGTTACCCTGAAGCGCTCAGCACTGGCACGGGGCTTTGCTCACCAGCGCGAAAGCTCTATACCGCCCAGGAGAGGCACACGGCGTCCGCGGAGGACGAAGCGTTCGGTGGAATCGTACTCGGGAAACGATTGCATAGGCTTTAGCCCTGTACCGAGTTTCCTAGTCAAACGGGATTGATCACACAGTCTCCGCTGGGAGTGCTTGAAGGAGGCATATGATCGGTGGGTAAAGCACTTCGCAGCTGCGCGCTGACTAGTTGCAGGGCGTTTCCGAACTTTAGGCTGGGTGTATCTCACGCTCACGTGCTCTTTCTTTCTCTCTGCTGGTACTTGTGTGTGTGCTCACCAGTGGACGTCTGCCAAAGTGCATAGACCTGACGGTTTCTGTGATTAGCCTACGCGTACCTGAGCGGAGGCAGTCGAGCGGAGTTATCGGTTTAGTGGAGCAGGTTGCCTGTTCTTGCGGTGGTCAAGTTACGCCCTACTGCCAGCGAACGACACCAGTGAAACCCTGCTGGACGCGGTAACGGTAGTCGCGAAGAGGAACGCAACCTCCGGTGGGTCTTTTCCTGGAAAATATATACTTCAGCAGCGCTGCTGCTGTGGAATTTTATCAGTGAAGAACGGTTTCTCAGGTAATCGAACCATAGGCGATCGCAGGATCAGTCGAGTTGGTGCTGGTACAGAGGTGCACATTTTTAACACCATCCTCACCAGTACCGTGAACGTTGTTTACGTCTTCACCGAGCTGGCGCTTGTCGTACCGCAGAGGGGTCTCTGTGTGTGTGCGTGTGTGTGTGTGCGTGCGGCCTGCACCAGCCCTTTGGCCTCGAGCTTCTTGTATCACGAGGCAAGTGCAGTTTCTTTCCGAGGTTATCGACGAGAACGACGGTCGTAAGCCGCACATAGCCGTCGAGCTGCCAGCGCTGTCTCATTGGACAGCTAGTTTCCTCACTGCTGCATCGGAGGCAGCGTCTGAGACCCTTCTGCGCTGCTTCGTATTGCCGTGGAAAGCTGTTCGCGTCATCAGTGACTGTGGGTGCATCGCAGCGGGCAGTGTGACCTGCGGGCCTTTTCCAGAGACCTGATCAGTGTGTATGTTTGTGTGTGTGTGGTTCGTCTCGAACGTAGAACGGGAGCATCATAAGTGCGTTGCTCTTGCCGAGGCGCTTGGGGCAGTCCGCCGCATTTCCGAAACGCCTGGATCGCTGTACAAAACCCGCGCAACACCAGTCATACGATTTGTCCTGCTTCGCGCCTAGGAGAACACCCATGGAGGATCCAAAAATCGTGGAAGGTCTCGTGATCACCGGCAATGTCGGATGGATCATTCGCATCAACCTAATCACCGCGGGGCTGAATCTGTTGCTATTTGCAGCAGTTGGTAATCCCGCATCGCACCTAACACCGGAGCAACGGCGCATTCTGATCAATTTCCAGCGCATCGTAGCGGAAGATGCGGATGATACCATTGATGATGCGCTTGCGGGAGCACCGGCACGGGTTCAGCAAACGCTAACAGGTGTGCCGGTCGAGCAGCTCAAGAAAGATGTTCCATCTACGATTATCACTGCTGCTGCTGCTGCTACTCCAACAGTCTCATCGAGAAGCCCTGCGGCGGATATCTCGCTAGAGCGCAACCTGTACATGAGTTTTGTCTGGATTGCGCTCTTGTTGGCGGGCGTGCTTAGTCTGTATGGGCTTGTTGTCCAACTGCCATTGATGCTATGGTTCACCAGGAGTACGTCAAGTGCTTCTGGTTGGCGCACCTGGTGGGAAAGAATGCACACCGCCTACACATTGTCTGCCGGCTTCGAGTCTGGTGCCCGAGCCGCTGTACTCATGCAGCTTCCAGTCTGGATGGCGTGTGTAACCACCATTGTCCTGTGGCGACTCGCTCTGAGTCCAACGATGCGGCACGATTCCGTGGGTGCTGTCGAGTCTCCAGCCGACGAACTTTCGACGCCACCGGATGCAGCGAGTCATCTACCGGCCCGCTACGATAGCCTTGCACGAACGAGCTCGATGGAAGCAGGGCAGGCCTCGAGGCGAAAGCAGAGGCCGCTGTATTTGTTGCTCGGCGGCTGGCCTCGTCAAGGCTGGGATGCAGCTCGTATTGAAGCAGCGCTCTACAGAAGGTACCCGCAGTTATCGATTCAGAAAGTAGAGCTCATCTACCGTGGACAACTGGTAGCTGCAGAGCGCCAGCGCCGGCGTCGCTACCTGCAAGCCTTCTACGAGTACTTGGCCTCGCTGCCTAGTGAAGAAATCCACATACCTCTGGGGTTGCGGTTGTGGACCACATCACCGTCGGCACAACTGGAACAGCGCGAGGTCTGGCGACAAGCTGAGCTCGCGCGGCTAGCACAGCAGCTCGCCCAACTTGACCAGCATGATGATGATGATGATGGACGGACTGCCGGCAGCGAGCATGCCGAGCGCTTTACTGGCTGGATTCTGGTCGCTTTCCGGGAGCCTTGGTGGTTCCACCAGTGTCTTGTCGATTGCGAACGGCATCGTCGTCAGCGGCGGTTGCTGCCACGGCTCATGAGCGCGTGCCGTCGCTTGTGCGCTTCCGTAGACGATGCATTCCAACAGCCTCTGGTAGCGGACAGTGCGACCTCTGGCCTGCAATTAAGGGAGGCGATTCCCACGCGAGATGCCTCCTCTAACGAGAACGTGAACGAGGCGTTTTTTCGCCCACTGCACGCCGAGGCTGTTGAATCTTTATCGAACGTGCAGTGGTCCCATCTGGGCATACCGGCTTGGGAGCGATGGCTACGTGAAGTCGTATTGAATGTGCTCTTCGCACTTGGTCTCTTATTTCTGAGCTCGCCCGTAGCGATTCTGTCTGTTCTTCAGGTGCTGGCGAGCGCAACGACGAATGCACCGCTCAGCTCGCTGCAAGCGTTTACAGCGCCCAACGCAAGCCGTTGGTGTCTGTTCTGGAGGCAGTCCAGCGATCATCAACACGGTCCAGTTGGTAGTGTTGTAGGGAATCCTCACATCAGAGGAATCGATATGTTGAGCTGTTTCAAGACACTTTGCAGGCGCTTTGAGATGCATGGTGCCATACAACATGTCCTGCGCGCTTCGAGTCCATGGTCCAAGCAGATTCGTCGAACGCTGATCCGGATCGACGAGGCGACTGGCATGCGAACGGGACGAAGCTCCTGGCCAACGGCCTTTGTATTCTCGTACTTACCCGTTGGTCTGCTGATGTTGATCAACAGTGCCGTCCCGTGGATGCTGCGACAATTGGCGAAGCACGAGAGTCATATGACGCGCTCTGCAGAAGAGGCATCGATTCTGCGAAAGAGCATCGCATATTATCTGCTGAACACGCTGGTTCTACCGTCGCTCGCTATCAACACTGCCGCTGAGGTTGTATTATTGGCTTATCGCCGGGCGGCGAGCGGAAAGACACCCCAACGAGTGCTTCAAGTGGTCGAGCGGATCTTCCGTGGCGATAATGCCTTTTTCTACACGAACTTTCTCATCCAGCTGGCGCTTACGGGGAATAGCTTGGCGCTATTACACCCCATGCACTGGCTACGCTTTCTTTGGCGTCGCCAGCACGCTTACACGCCACTGGTGCTCGCCCAAGCCGGCCAGGCTGCACCGTTTGACTACCCGTACGCCTACGCCCAGGTCATCAAAGTGCTCGCGATTGGGTTCTTCCCCGGTCCATTCGTACCGTTTTTGTGGCTTTTTATTGGACTGTATCTTGTCACCAAGTATTTTACAGATCGGTACAATTTGAGCAAAGTGCATCCACCGCATCCAACGGATACGCGAATGGCGCGGACCGCGACCAACGCCGGCGCTGTGGTGCTGACCACTGCGATCGTTCTTCTGGTGCTCTTGTCATGGATATACGGGAATACCGGGCTCCTGTTGGTGCTTCTCTTGAGCGTGGCGTACTTATGGGGACTTTTGCTTGAGTTGCGGTGGCATCCTGATCGTCTTGTAGGTTTTACGCATCGGATACGGCAGCGTTTCGTGCTGTTCGGAACCTACGCACTGCAGCTGGTACGTGCAGCGCCGCCCTGAACGCCGCGTACATCGAAGAACATGCGCGCAGCGCGCACAGCGAGATGGATGAACAGTGCCAAAGATGTATGAATATGTACCTATGGATCAAGGAGTGCTGATCGTGCGCGCTGATAGCGATACCAGGTGAACAGTGCCAAAGACGTATGAATATGTACCTATGGATCAAGGAGTGCTGATCGTGCGCGCTGATAGCGACATCAGATGAACAGTACCAAAGATGTATGAATATGTACCTATGGATCAAGGAGTGCTGATCGTGCGCACACCTGCGCGGCAAGCACGGATCTTGGTGCGTTTTCTATATGTCGAGTAACATACATATCCATCTATCCGTGCTAACAACTTTTGACCTCGAGCCTCTGCTGCGAGGCTGCTACAAGAGCCGTAGCGAAGGCTCCATCAGCTTCCAAGTGCTGCTTTGCTGGGGATTCAGCATGGAGCACGCGCTTCTATGCGCATGATTCAAGCGCGCAGCGTTTGCGGTTTGGCGAAGAGGATGCCTCTTGCGATAACGAACATACCATCCGCATCTCGCGATAGTCTCCTTTGGTGTTACGCGCACAACCACTGCTTTAGAACAACGATTCCCGAATATCGGTAGCGCGACCTAAACAGGATCTCCATACCCGCTGCTCACTCGTCTGCACCTCGCACGCAGAGACCGCGCATGTCGCCTCTGGGGCAAGTCTCGGAGGTGCTGTCGAGTGCACCCCGCACTGCGCGTCGCGTAAGCGCGTAAACGTTGCGGTGATGCGTCTCAGTGCTTTTTTCCGCCATTGGTAGTCGATTCGAATGCTGCTGCTGCTGCTGGTGCTGGCGGTGCTGGTGGTGCTGGTGGCGATGTCGGTTGGCTGGTAGGCGTTTCGCCGAGCGCTTGACGAGCCTTCATCAGCGCTTCCAAGAGATACTCTTTGGTGATCACATTCGCTGCCTCGTCTAGTGTAAACCAGCGCCGGTGTCGCTGGCTGCTTTCGCCCCATTGGGACAGCTGCTGTTTCACATGCAGCAAATAAAACTCGGTCATGACCACCGTTCTCCGTTTGCGTTTCGTGCTGACACTGAGGAGCGGCCCGAGTTCGCCGCTGACTCCGGCCTCCTCGAGGGCCTCGCGCAGCGCAGCACTGCGGCCATCTTCACCGTACGCCATGCTGCCTTTGGGGAAGACCCACGTGATGCCACCGTCCGGTATTTCCGAGACGCGCGAATCATTCGGATGCCGCGCAATAAACGACGACGAGGTAGAGGTGATCAGAAGCACCTCGTACCGCGTGCCAATATCGTCTCGACGCGTGTTGTGTCGCCGGTTCAACCGAACCGGAACACAACCAGCCTTACGCACGACGGGCAAGTGTTCGGCCTCCGACGAGCCCGGTGTCACCTCGTCCGCCGACACCGGTGCTTGTGCTGGCGGTTTGAGGGCCTCGGCTTCGGCCTCCCGACGCGCAGCCATGATCGCATCTCGGAGATGCCCGAGCGCTTCGCTTTCGCCTTTCACGTAGCGACCGTCGGGGAGCATCTCCCAACCGTTCACAGAATCACTCAACAGCCGATTCAGGTGTCGCCAGAGTGTCTGCTGCAGGTACTTGTCTTCAACCGGGGCGACAGCCTCCAGACGAGCGAGCAAATTTCGTGTACGCCAGTCCGCAGACCCGATATAGTACTCGGGTTTAGCCTCACGGGCGTTCGCAAAATAAAACACTCGAGCGTGAAGCAAAAAACGCCCGAGGATGCTCACCACGCGAATATTCTCGCTGATGCCGGTGATGCCGGGTCGAACACGGCAGATACCGCGTACGATGAGGTCGACACGAACGCCGGCCATGCTCGCCTCGTAGAGTCGCTGGGTGATAAGCACCTCAGTGATACCGTTGCACTGGCAGATGATTCTCGCCGGGTAGCCCGCACGAGCGTTATCTATCTCGCGCTGAATGAGTTCGAGGAAACGATCGCGCATGTTCACCGGTGAAACGAGGAGTTTGCGAAACGATCGCTTCGCACTATACCCCGTAAACACATTGAACAAATCGGTGACATCGGCGCAGATATCCTCCCGACTGGTGAACAGCGAAAAATCCGTATAGATTTTCGCCGTCGTTGCATTGTAGTTGCCAGTGGCGACGTTACAATACGAGACCAGGGCATGATTCTCCTCGCGAACCACGAGAATAAGTTTCGCGTGGGTCTTGTAGCCCTTGACCCCGTACGCGACGTTACAGCCCGCCTCTTGGAGCATGCGAGCGTAGAGGACATTCTGATCCTCATCAAAGGAAGCTTTGAGTTCAACCAGCACATTGACATCAATGCCACGCCGAGCCGCCTCCATGAGCAGCTTCACGACAGGTGAATTGTTCCCACATCGATACAGCACCATTTTCATCAGGCGCACTGCGGGGTCCCGAACTGCGCTTTCGAGGAAACGCAGAGTGGTCTCATCAAAAGAATGAATCGGAAACGAGAACAGCACGTCGTTGTGTCGAATGAGCTCAAACATATGGGCCGTGTGCCCGCTCTGGACGCCGTATTTGTAGCCGGCCAGAATAGAGTGCGTCTTGAAACGCCACGGGGGGTATCGCAAAGCAGGGATGTTGACGTTCGTCAGCATGAAACAGTCGTTGAGGCCAATAATCGGAGCCCTTGAGCGATACATAGCCAAGGGTTCCAGGTTCAGTTGCTCGCGCAACAGCGTTGTCAGCACGTCGGGCATATCGCGCGAAACCTCCAGCCGCACTGCGGCTCGTCGCTGTCGACTATATAGGTTCTCTTCGACAATTTTCAAAAAATCCTCACTTTCGTTGAGTTCGATCTTGTCCAGTTCAAGTTTGGTATTACGGGTCACGCGGAACGGGTACGCTGCAATGACGCGCACGTTTTCGAAAAGCGCATCCAAGTTCTGGATGATAATCTCCTCGACCGGCAAAAAACGCTTCTCATTGTCCACGGTAATGAAGCGACTACACGACGACGGGACTCGGACCCAGGCGACGTGGGTATCAGAGGGCAGCGCAGTGGCTATCGAGCGGTCCAGGGAGGCGTTCGGTGGACTCAGCGCCGGAATCGGACTTTCGTCGCCGTCGTGGGCGTCGTGTTCCGAAGGCGGCATCAGCTGAGCGCCTTTCAGCAGCACCGCCAGGTACAGCGAGTGACTGCGCAGAAGCGGAAACGGATGCGTCGGATCCAGGGTCAGCGGGGTAAGCGGTGGAAACAGACGAGCATGGAAGAACGCGTTCATCTGCGCTCGCTGCGTCATACTGAGATCTGCGTAACGTAGAATGCGCATATCATATCGAGCGAGCGCTGGCAGAATAACGTCCGTGAAACAGGACTCCTGCTGAGCAGTGATGTCGCGTATCGCAGCTGAAATCCGTTCGTAGAGTGGGCGCATTGTTTTTGACACATCGTACATGTTTTTGGAAAAGTACTCATCGAGGTTGCTCGATACGATACAGAGAAACTTAAGACGCTCAAGCAGAGGGGTTGGCGTTACCGGATCGGTACCGAGCTTGAGCACACGCCAGTGGAAATGCAGCTCCTCCGCAACCTGCATGAATACATCCGTAGAGCGTGCAAGTTCAGCGGGTGTGAGATCCCGCAGATCTTCCTCGCATGGCCAGACGGGCTCCGGTGGACACACGATGAGCGGCATCTCGCTATCCAAAGGCGTAGCCGGTGGCGTCCAGACATCCCGATCTGGTCCGCTCGAGCTATCGTCGTCGTGTTCTTCTTCGTTTTCGCCACGGAATGCCCGCCTATCCAGGTGACGATCTGACCTGCTGCCGTCTCGCACCGTTGGGCAAGCGTAGGACCGGCGCTGCATCTGCTCTGGCAAGGATTTTCTAAGATCAAGCAGTGTGTAGGTATGATCGTCCATCGAATCCTCGAGTTCTAAATCCGCGAGTACCTCTTCTTCACTTTTGTAGGGCACAAACGCGATGCCAGAGGACGCTCTCGAGTCTGTATGCAGCCTCTGGGTGGATTCGCCGCTTTTCCCGTCTGCTGTGCACTGCTTCAACGAGCTAGCAGTCGTCGTCGACGCGCTTGCGGTGTGCATCTCGCTCTCCTGGTCATCGGTAGACTGCGCGTCGCCTGCGACTGCTTCTCGGGAATGGCTCGCGGCTTGCACCACGCAAGCTCCTATTCTGGACGCACGTGTAACCGAACCCTCTTCACACAGGTCAGGCACAGCGCCTTCCCTGACAGAGGATGTGTATTCGCTGGGTTCTTCGTTCATGGGCACCATCGGTAGGTCCCAGTTGCCAACCAGTCGGACTTGGGGAAACGCGGTCGGCTCAGGTGACCCTGGAAGCCAGACCGTTCGTGGATCAGCGTGCTCTTGCTGCTTCCCCACGCCAAGCTCGCTGAAGTTCTGGACAGCTTCGCCGCACTCCTTGCTTTGGCGCACGTCAAAACGTTGTGCAGTGGACGCGGTGACGTCTTGCACCGAGCACAATGTCTGCGGCTTGTCCTGGGCGCCGGTAACCGCGCACCCGGCGGATCGACTCTGTTCGTCTACGCTGCGCGTTAGACGGTCGGCGAGATCCCCAGCTGCTGCTGCTGCTGCTGCTACTGCGACCTCATCACTTTCGCTGGTCTCGGACGGAGGCTCGGTGCGCTCTGGTTGATCAGCCCCGGTATTCGGTCCCAGCTCACAACACCGCATCTACGATGCTTCCATCGTATCGCTTCAAGCAAAGATTCAGTTGAACGATTCGTGCACATGACGACAGGCCGGGATCGAGTGGCTCCAATGATGCCGCTACGATTAGGGAATTCCCTCCGTGAAATCAGGGAATTCCCCAAAAGTGCCATCCTGTAGTTCATCAGGCGATGCGTCAGCACGGGCGCGCGCGCCCGCAGATCATGTGCGATCGATGACATGTTGATCTACATGCGCTTGATGAACGGACACAGTCGATTACCGGCGAAAAGCAGGCAGCTCTTTTCCGGACGCTCCAGTTGATGCATAGAGGCGGTTTGTCAATTTGAGCCTGCCGGTTGCGGCTCGAGTCGAATCCGGGGCATTGCACAGTGTGCTCTGTGGTGTAACTTGCTCTAGTTGCATCCAGGTGCAGCGTACAGCACAGACGAACGTTTGCGTAGCGTGCGATGCTTGTACGCTTCCCCGGTTTTCGAGCAGCTACGGAATTCCAGCGCCTTCTGCCACGAATGCTGTCGGTCCATGTACTGGTGGTGGTGACTGAATGAGGCGGGTCTGGTCTGGTGAGTCTTCGTCCAAAGCGGTGCGGGGGCGAGCGACGGCCCAGCGACATCCTAGACCTTTACGAAAACCCTAAAGGATGCCTTGCAGGGGAGCATGCGCCTGCGGACATACGTGTTGGCTGAAGGACTGCCCCAGCACATGCTCGGACGGCCTCAAGTCCGTGTCGAGGATCCCACAAGGCCAGCGCCATGATGTCCTACATGACGATGAAAGGCTCTTCCGTATCCTGCCCGTTTGCCTCATTGTGCACACAGCAGCGCAGACCAGAAACGGCGAAGCAGGCGCATTTGGGTCAGAACGATGCCTCGGTAGCGACTTTCTTGCGCAAGTCCGTTCGAAGCGTCCTGAATGAGCAGTGTGGGCGCTGCGCACCTTGTTCCGTGCGTACACTAGATCCTGCGACTCGTTGTCGGTGCCAACATCGTCAGACATTATGATCGACCTCTTGGACAACGTTTACGACAAGGGAGTTTCAGACGCTGCGCAACGATATCCCGTAGTGCGCTCGTGTATCCTCGAATGGTGCAAGACGGCCATCAGCAAGTGCGCCAGCTCCTACGCAGACCTTGGACACGGCGTCTTGCGGACGATCTCTGACTCCGAAAGCGTCTCTAATTCACGTCGGATCAAGCGCCTCGATGCATTGGGCACTCTCTACATGCAGCAACGGAGAGCTTCTTCTTCTAATGCCGTCCACTTGGGAACGAGCCGCGCCGGATGCCGTGGCGCGTGCACGGCTGTCACCCCGCTGGTTGCCAAGCAACGAGCAAAGCGGTCGTGCTACTCTGCTACAACTTGGTTGTGCAGTGGACTCTCTCAAAGCATATCAGGTGCGTGCGGATACCTTTATCAGCAGGCGTCTATTACCGAACTGTGCGAGTGCGTAGAAGTCTCATCGCGCATGTGGTCAGTGGGCCACTGTGCGTTACGACACGAAACCGTCTCCATGCGAGTTACTGGCACATCATGCATTCACTTGAATGGCAATCATCTGTTTCAGGCATAAACGGAGACTAGGGCAGCAGGAGCACCTCATCAGCTGCGTGCCATGCTGATTATCCACAGAGCTCCTAAAAGGCGACGCGGGGAATGCGGGGCACATGCGAAAATTCTCCATTTCCCTGGCCAGCTTGCACCATACTGCGTTCAATAAGCACCCTGGTACCCTTAAGGAAAGCGCGCTCTCGTCAATGAATGACGTTAACCATATCAGGCCGGCAGACCTGCAAGGATGTTGCCCACTGATCTCTAGACGTTCGTCAGCACACATTACGCGCTGTATATGCTCATGAACGATATATAGCATTTCACAACATATGAGCCGTCTTCCAGCAACCGATGCAAATACACAGAATATTGGTGACTTGCTGAGCGTTTTGGGCGACACGATGCGTTTGCCGACACCTGTCCGACGTTCCACACGGGCGTATTCGTCTGCTCCTGCCTGATCCCTATCCCGAAGCCGTCGCTATGCCAATGCGCTCCCAATGTATTTGCTCTCCCCAAGCTGGCCCGGCGGCAACTACGTGAAACTCGAGAACGAGGCGCGCATCGCAGCGGCCTCTAAACCAGGATAGCGCCCTCCACGTCCTAGTGTCAAGCATAGCTTGCTCGATTTTAGTTCGCAGCTTGCCACCTTCACTGAAAGACCGTTTGATGTTTGTGAATAGCTCTTCGAGTCCACAAGGGCTGGCTGCACTCCCAACGCTGGTGCCAAACGTCGACGGCGCCCTTACCAGACACGCACAGCAGCGGCACTCTTCAACGAGCGCCAGCGGACTCGCATACCGTACACGTCCCTGAACCCTGGAGCTGAACCCAACCGTGCCGCAAAGGCGCCTCTATATCTTGACGCTTCCCAGGCACCGCAGCGTCTGCGATAGAGACCTTTGACTTGCGAGTCGTGCCAAAAAGACGAACGATTTTCAGGTTGCTGAGGCAGGAGTTGAAACGCGTACGCCACACAGCGCTCAAACCGAGAACTGTACAAGTCTATACAAATGAGCATAACGGTGTGCGTCGAAGCCGACTCTGCCACCTGCGTTTTTATCCACAAGGCCTCTCGAGACACGCTTTGGCGGGGTTTCAGACCTCACTACTAAGTTTTCGTTTGTATTATGAACACTGCAGCACAGGGTGCGCAAGGCGGGGTTCTGTTAGAGCGAAAACTCAACCATGAAGAACGGACTGCGTTGCTCGGCAAACTTCAGGAGCGTCTGCGTGCACTCTTCGGAGCGGGGCCGCACCCCGTGGAGGAGATGCTTCCCGAGTACATCTTGACCATGGTTGAGAACCGACGCAGCGCAGAATTTATGGCCGGAGAGCTTAACTCTCTTCTTGCGGGTGAGCGAGCAGGCCTAGGTGATGAAATTATCCAGTTGGTCTCGGGAGAACTGAGGCAACTGTCGACAGACGCCGCCTCGCAGCGCGAGCAAAAGCGCAGTCGTCCCGGGAAGTCACTTGAGAATGATCATGAAGTGCACGAAACCCAGAACGCCAACGCCTCTAAGGGAGATGTAGATGGAAAACGCGACGCCTGCGCGTTGAACCAGGAGGCTCAGACAACGGCGACTTCCGAGGGACGTCAAGCGCTACCAGTCGAGCAGTCGCCGGCAGCGTTGAACGGCGCGGAAAACCTAGCAGCTAGACCAGCTTCTGACTCAGAGTCGGTGCATAATAGGGAACCACAACTGGACAAAAGATCAACAAGCGCCACTGGAAAACGACAGCAGCAGAGGACCTCACGTGAAGCGCGAACATCACAACGGCAGGTAAGTCACACGGGCGAAACCTGGAAAAAGCGGCGCATGGAGAACGAGAACGCATCGCAGCAGCGGGGTGAGCTTATGGACGAGCCAGTCCAGACGCGAGACGAGGCGCCTACACAATCCACACCAGCCGAGAAGCAGACCACGGGTCCGCAGGACAGCAACGCGTGCGACTCGGACCCCGGTAGCGCGTCAACGGCAAGCGACTTGCCTCCGAGGTGTCAGTTTTGGCCAAATTGTCGGAATGCGAGCGCCTGCAAGTTCCACCATCCTACCGAGTTGTGTCGTTTCTATCCAAACTGTCGATCGGGAGACCGCTGTCGCTTTATTCATCCGACAAGTCGCTCTGGCAGCTCGGCGACTCTGGCACTCATGCGGAAAGCGATGGGCATGCCACTGCATCACGGCATCCCCATTCCGTGCAAGTACGGATTCGCCTGTGAACGACGCCGGAAGGATCGTTCCTGTCCGTATGCGCACCCGCTGCTTGCCTGCCGCTACGGAAAAGATTGTCGTAAGATAGCCCTGGGAACGTGCGCCTTCAGCCACGCTCCCTTGTGCCGCTACGGTTGGTCGTGCACGCGACCCGGTTGTACGTTCGCGCATCCTGCACAAGAATCCGGTACCGAATCTTCCGAGCAGGCCGATGCAAACAGATCCCGAGGTGAATCGGTTACCACCCCGAGCAGCGACGCGGAAATGGATAACGCGCAAGCACCAATGATGGTGTCGGAATCCTGAAGCGCTGCCATGTACCGCGCTCTTTATTTCATAATCCAGATGTCTTTTTTGGCCTGATCTGCAGGATGTGCAATCGCTGGTCACCACGAGGCGCAGGCCTGTTGATTCCAGTGCTGCGTTCCGACTGACTGGCTGACTGGCTGGCACAACGCAGACGCGATGCCGCTGACGGGAGCGGGGAGTCGACGCCCGCCTGAAGCACCGTGCCCTGACGGGTGTTTGAATATCCTGTGTTCTGGTGGATCGCTCTTCGCTGTTGACGGCGGTAGCGTCGCTGGCGTCGCCTGATGATCGGGAACATTGTGGCTGGATATGGGCGATTTCTTGTGGATGCAGTCTCACAAATGAACATGTTTGCGCCTCGGTTCCTGCACATCCTTTGATCCGACGGATCGATTGATGACTCGAGTCGTCTGTGCAGTACGTAGTGCCTCCCGTAGTCGGGCGTTATCCCGGCTCATGCATCCAATGCGCGAGCCGCCGAGAACGCAGAGCGCACAGGTGAGCGTTGCGCACCACACATGCAAGAGGCTACCAAAGCTGACCAAGCGAGCGTTGGATGCAGTGCTCCGAATCAGTAGCGGCGAAGCGCTGTGACGCATTCAGGACTGGGACGGAGCCGAGTTCTTTACAGACAGAGGAGGCGAGGCTCTCTTCTCGGAGCCAGATCTACGTCTCTGATGAAGAACGCCCGAAGCACCTCCCGTCGTGGGCGAGTGCTGGAGGAACGCTCGCGTCGCCGCTGCTAACGTCATCGCCGTCGTCGTCTGCTTGAGGGCATCATTACGGACGCAGGTCGCTGCCCCAGCGACACATATCGAGAGCGCGTCGCGTTTTGCCATACATCCCAAGAAGCTTCAACTTCCAGCGTAATGTGCTAACGCGAGCGGCTCGTCGAAGCGACGGCGCAGCCAAAACAGCAATCGGATGAACACGAGCGGTACCGGCATACCGGCAATCGCGACCCATCCACCTGCAGCATAAATAGCAATGAGAACTAATAGCATCCAGCGACCGAAACGAATGTGCAGTAACCATCCGATCGTCACCACGAAAAGAAGCGGCGAGCCGAGAAAAACTTCGCGTACCGGGTGACCGGGCGGCTGCCTCTCGAGAGCCACCTGCATGGCATGCATTGCAGCCGTTGCGTCCGCCTGCATCTGTTGAACGGCCTCTTTCACCTGAGCGGTATGTCTATATGCCAGCAGGAAGTAACAGATCGAGGCGCAGTGGGCGAAGAACAGCGAGTACAGCTGGAACTCATGAGGGCTCAGCTCTGCCGCAATACCCGACACGTCAAACTCGAAGCGCTCCGATGATAGCGGGGAAGCGCGACTGACGCGGTTCGCTTCATTTGTTGCCTGCAGTGATGATTGCGTCGTGTTGAGGTAGCGCGTCAACTTGATGAAATCTGTATAGAGTTGCTGGAGCGGTTGCGACGCGTTCGACAGGCGCCCTGAGCTCGAAAGGTGGCAGGTTAGCATCAGCATAGCTGGGCGTTCGACACCACCACGGCATCCGATCTCCGTCTCCGTATCGTATGCAAACTGCTCATAGAGGCGCGTCCAGCACGGGTGCATCGAGTCGGTTGCCTTCAGCGCGAGCTGAGCGAGCCGCCTCTCGCCAGCCTGAACGACTTGGCCGGCTCCGGGAAACGTCGTTACCGCAATAGCAGGCGTGAAGCAACCCGCGAAAGCCAGAATGCAAAGGCACAGAAGATTGAACGGGGTACATGAGCCATGAACGGCGTCAGCGACGCGTTTACCCATGGATAGGGTTTACCAAACGCGAGCGACAGCCGGCCGACTGGCCGCAGAAACTCGAGCGGCACCCGCTACCTACAGCTCTTTTCCGATGGAAACGAGAGCGTTTTTCCGTACGAGAAGACTCGCTTGAGTGTGAGAAAAGCTGCTCGATACGGTGCTGGTGCAGCGTCGCGGAGTGCACGGTGCGCAGCACGAGGCAACGCGTTTGAGAAGAGGGACGCTTTCGTGGTAGACGCGAGGCGCACCACGAGCACTGGCAACACGAAACAGTCAGAGAAGGTTTCGTGTTCACTGTGGGCGCGCACTGAACAAGCACTCGCTTTATGGGACACCCCTCGTGGTAAAGCGGCGTTCAGCCAATGCCGCTGGAAGAGGAATACGAATCCGAGCGAGCGGCTCGGTAACTGTCGCCATTCAATTTCATGTTGTTTCGCCCTTGATGCGGTGTATAGCAGGCCATCGACATCACGATGCAATCTATCGAATAGATCGTAGACGAATTGTATGTAGGATACATATTCTTTACTGAAGAGTGTAAGGAGAACTGTATTCCTCCTTCCGGTCAGTCATAAAACAGGACGCGGACGGTTGCGGAACACTGAAATATACAAGTATACGCGCTCCGCGCCAAACATGGTGTTTTCAAAGCACGCTTGCGGTCAGTGGTAGAGAAGGGCATGTTGGTCGCCGTACGGAAAGCAAAAGCGACGATCGTATCAACCTCGGGCGTCTCCGTTTCTCATCAGCTTGTTCGTGTGGTCCTGAAAACACTTGGATACAGCCGCAAAAAAACAGTCCTCGTTCAGGCACGGCTCTCTTCCAACGAAATCGCATCAAGAGAATTCCTGGAACGTTGCGATCGGTATGAAACAGATTGACACCAATTTGTTTTTTTCGGTAGATGAGGCCTGGTTCGGATGAAAAAGTCGGAGAGTTTATGGGTATTCGCGGAGCAGGGGGCCCGTTGTATGTACGATCGATCTCGAAGAGAATGACCGCATCATCATCTGTTCTGACTGCTGTGGATTCGTTTGGCGTTATCAGATTTTTCGTAGAAAATGCTCACACAACTGCACCAATCACTTTGTCGAATAAATGAAGACTTTTCCCCTGACGTTTTTCGACGTCCTTCCACTGTACAACGTGGCATTTCACCATTACCGTTCGCGTTTGTGCTTTTGCGGATTCTACCAGTGAAGAGCTGCTTTTCATTCCTTCTTACGCTCCGTAGTTGAGTCCCATCGAAGAGGTATGTTCTATCGTGGAACATAATGATCGCTGCATCGGAAGAATCGCTGCAGCTTGCAGCGAATGGTGAAAAAGGGGCACATAACGTCTTTCTTGTGCAAGTCCTTCCTTCTCACGGAGTGTCCTCTTCCGAGTGCATAAAGCACTGCGGCCATTTTCAAAATCCAGGGGATGAACTGGGATGCACACACTTCAGAAGGTCGAGATTGAGAAAGGCCAGCAGAGCGCCTCGGCGATAGCAAAGCACGGAAAGCTGGCACAGCACCAAATGGCATAGAGAGCTCGAGTTCTCGCAATTCTTGCGTGGTTGCGTTCCATCCGAGGCAATGAACGCATGGAGTTCGTGAACCGAGGCTTCAATGCCGCCATCAGTATCAGACAATGTGCGACGTTGAAGACGTGGCCCGAGGAGATGCGGCGTTCTGCCTTCGTGGGGCAGTCTCTCGCGCTCGGACAGCACCTGGATAAACTGAAACAGATCGTATGCGGTCGGTCAAAAAAGACCGGGAGGCTTCTATGAGTGGGTATGCATATACTCCATACGGACATGGGACATTGTTTGTTTCACAGACATGTTTCTACGTATACGCACGCTCATCCCGGATAAGGCGTTTGAGGTCGACAAACGCCGCTACTCGCACGCCGGAACCGCGTCTCACGTCTCACTACGCACATTCTCTGCAAAGCCGTGCGTCTCTCGGAGTCTAGGATCTTTCACAGGAACCGGGGGATCCCAGCTACGCCACGATTATCGGCTCCTGACAAAGTGTAAGCCCTGTTGATCTTCCAGACGACACGTGGGCTTTCATTCGTATTCGTTCGTGCTGTTTTACGCGTTCGTGACGAGGCGAGGCCAGTTCTACCGGCGCGTTTCTGGGTTCCCGTTGCTTGCGAGTCGCAGCCCGGTAGACGAGTCTGATCAGGACGTCCGTTCGGTGATAGTCATCTGCCTGCATAGCGTTCGTGCTACACTAACAACAAGCCAGGTCGCGTTTCGCAGTACTGCCATCTCGCTGCTCTAGCAGCCTCTTCGTGACGCCAGGCAGCGTACGCTTTTAAGCGGACGCTGCTCCGGCTGCCGTCGCCGCACCGGTGGCGCCCCTAGCGCTCCCGTCCCTGGCACTTTTTCTTGCTCGTTTTCTTCAATGAACACGCTATTTCGTTTCGTATTTTTGCGAGCTCTACCGCTCGTGCAACAACCAGAGCTACGTTCCGCATCTGCAACCGAGCTCGCTGACATAGCAAAGCAGATAACCTCAACTGCACAAGATCGCTACACGCACCACCTGGAGCGTCTGGAACGTAGCCGCTTAGCACCGTCCGCTGGAACACCACCCGCTTCCGTACCCGAGACGACCACGCTCGATGAACGCTCCCAGACGCACGTGCGTTTGGCGTCATGGGCGCTGGGTGCCTATCGCACGCTCTACCCTCTGCTCAGTAACGACGAAGAGCGCACCCTCCGAGTCGTTCGACAGGGGTTCGGCGTCCAGGGTGACAGCACACCGCAAAGCGTATCACTGCTGCAGCGCTTGATGGTGCGCTTCCGCTTGTTTCTCGCACGAGACCCGCGCCGTGCTCGTCTGATGCTTGCTGAGCGTTTCGTTGCCGACCTAGGTCCATTGTTTGAGGCGCGCTGGGCCCCGACGCGGCATCCCGAAGCGCACGACGTGCTCCTCATCCATCGCTGTCTTTACGAGGAAATCTTTCGCCTCGAGGGCGTGCCCAAACTGTTATCCTTATTTTGTGCCATGGATCGCGCCAACTTCGTCGACTTGTCACAGTTTACGTTAGAACCAGGGCTAGCATATGCCACCAAACGGCAGGCCTGTCGTTTTGATTTCGGGCCTGCGAAACTTAGCTAGCGCCTCGCTGACGCCGCCATGGGGCTGCATCCGTCCATACCCGGGCGTCGGCGCTCTGCGCAAGTCATTATCGGCTATTAGGAAGATGCCGGAGAGGATTCTTCCTGATCTGGACGTGGATGCTCTCGTTGCGCTCCCGCTCCTGCGTCGCCATTCACCTCCGCATCAACGCCCAAAGAAGCAACGTCTAGTCCTGCGACAATATCGCTTGCATACTCCGCTCGGGCGCGTTCTTCCTCGGCGATCCGCTCGCGATACCGTGCCGCCATCTCCTCTGCACGCTCGAAGACTGTTTGGGGCGAGCGCAGCATATCGCCAGGCTCTGGCTCCAGAACTTTTGTCGATAGCGAAACACGCCCTTTCTCGCGATCTTGCGAGACTACAAGCGCTTTCACTTTGTCGCCGAGCGTAAACACACTAGTCAGATCTTCGACGTGCTCGTGGGAGATTTGGCTAATATGCAACAAGCCCGACACACCGCCCGACTCGATAAAGACACCATAGGGCTTGATTCCGCGTACGGTGCCCTCGAGTATGGTCCCGGTTTCGACATTCCTGAGGCTTTTCTCAGCGAGCGCCCTCCGGTGTGAGACGACCAAACGGCTCTTCTCGGGATCCACTTCCAACAGCTTAACGGGCAGCTCCTTACCCATGAGATCCTCCAAACGCGGATCTGACGGCAGGCCCGGAATGAACCCTGGTACCAGCACGATATGCGATGCCGGCAGAAAGCCGCGCAGACAGTCGATACGGACGCTGGCACCGCCGCGGTTCACCGCAACAACCTCGCACTGGACAACTTCGTCGTTGGCGAGCGCCTGCTGCAGCTTCTCCCAGGTGCGCGTAAACTCAATCCGTTTGATGGATACTCGCAACTGACCCTCGGTGTCCTCCGTGGCGATTATCTGAAAGTCGCGCTCCTCGCCAATCTTCAGCACCTCCTCGGGAGAGCTGACTCGGTCCATGGCCACTTCGCTCAGCGGCAGATACGCCGCAGTTTTAGCGCCGACGTCGATCAGGGCGCCGCGCGGCTCAAAGTGCACCACTCGCCCTTTCACTATCATGTTCAGCTCATATTTGTAGCTCAGATTTTGCACAGCCTGGTCGAGCTCCTTGTAGGCCGGGGCTGCCTCGGGCTCAGAAACGTCACTGAGACCGTACTTGGCTCTCATTCGCTCGAAGCGACTCGGCGCGCGGGTCTTCGTGTCCGAAGAAGTACTGGCATCTGTTATGACCTTAATTGCATCGTTGCCAGGAGCCGCTGCGCGCTCCTCTGCTGCTACCAGCGACGCTGCGGGGCTTGCGCTCAGGGGTCGCGTCGTCCGAGCAGAGAGGAGTGAACGAGGCGTCCCCAACCGCACCGAGCGGGACACAAAGTCACTGCGACTGCGCAATGGAAGACTCGCAAGAAACGCCCACATTGCTCGTTCACGAACCAGGTGGGATAAACACACGCGAACGTACGAGGACGACGACGACGTCGACGGCGACGACGATGTGGGAACGGTGTGGCGGATATGCCGTGTAACGCAGCGCAGCGCAGCGCAGATGTTACGGACACGGGGCAGTGCAGGGTGTGCGCGCTGTGGTGCCGCCGTCGAGGACGGCTACTGCGGCGGCGGCGGCGGCGGGTCGTGCTCGCCTGCGCGATCCAGCAGCGAGCGCTCCAGCTGCGCGCTGGATGTGGACAGAGTACGCAGCAGGCCGGGGTGCGCGAGGCGCTGCCCTCGTGTCAGGCAGTTGAACGAAACAGGTTCACCAGATTCATCACTGGATGGATCTTGAAGACTGCATCTCTTTGCAGTGTCATCAGCACCAGTGAACGTTGTGTTGTTGCCAGGAATGCTTCCAAGTACTCAATGCGATTTCCTGCTTGAGGTTGATGGTGCGAATTGAGCCTCCAGCTCCTGTGCAAGTAGTCGGAGGGCGGTGGTGTCCGAGTTCAGGTCCCGATGCCATCCTCCGCTTCCGTGTCCGGTGCGTCATCAGATGATCGCATGCTGATTGTGGGCGATCGTTCGGAGAGTTCTCTATCTCATTCGATAAAAGAATTGTGGAAGGCGATGTTTTGCATGATGAAATGAGTACCGGGAGGAAAATCCACGCCGGAGAACAGTGCGACTGGTCCCGATTCGTCTACGCTCCCTTTACGCACAACGGTGACGCAGTCTCTATTGGAAGTGGTTGCCGCGATGACTGATCTCCGTGCTCAAGACACTTTACGATGCAAACAGACGAGACCGACGCCTCTGGGAGCATATTTCGGAACAGGTAGGATGGTGCTTGCTGCTTGGACGCAGGTTGCGCGCACGGTGCCGGAGCCGCGGGGTTACCGGCTGCGTACGCAGCTGCACCTGCTTCGTCGGCAGCTCTGCGATGAGCCCGTGGATGTATTTGGGAGCGGTACGGTTC
>Ga0080006_1228531_pt1 | contig 38538 bp, 37 predicted proteins | sample RS3BMetagenome_FD_69209 | JGI IMG/M metagenome (GOLD analysis project Ga0080006, IMG submission 69209) | Ferric oxide microbial mat and aquatic microbial communities from Rainbow Spring, Yellowstone National Park, USA - RS3B (SPADES... ...
ACTCAGTGGGAAGCGTCGGCATGGCGGGTACCGGGGGTGAGGGCCAGTCCAAGACCCGAAGGCGTAAGGGCAGCCACACCAGTGGCGCAAGACCCGAAACGGCGACGGCTTGCTTGGCAGAGCCCAGGTCGGGAAGGACCGCTCGTCCCGACCGGGTGTTACTTATGGGCACTCAGTAGGAACGGTTGATCACAGCCGTGCCAACGGACCGGCGCTTCCAGGTGTTACGCGGGCTGTTGCGGCAGCTGTTGGCGAGGCCGCGATCACGGTGAGACAGGAGTCTGCATCGCTGGAGGGACCCGTACTCGGCGCCCGTGCTGGTGCTTCGGACGGAGCGGGTGCTGGCGGAGTGAGCACCCGCGAAGGCGCCATGCCCTTCGCCCGAGCCAGCGGACGATGACTCCTGCCTCCTCTGCCACTCTGAACTCAGGGTCACCGGTGAGCACTGGACAATCGAGCACCGGTGCGGCGGGAGCGGCGAAGGCATCGGCATAGCTCATCCCGTCTCGCGTCTTGATGGCCGCCGCCCGGCGCACGAGGGTGTCATTGATGTCGATCCAGCAAACCGGCACCCCGCCGGGCCGGCTCTCGGCGCTGAGGTTCGCCCAAACCTCGTCGGCCGCTCCGGCGCCGGAGGTGCGTTCGAGAATGTAGGCGACTTCTGCGAGGTTGACCAGAGTCATCCCCGGCTCGCCGGTCCGCAGGAACTCCTCGACCTCCCCCCAGGTTCGTCTCAGAGGAAGGTGAGGACCGCGTGGGTGTCGAGGACGATGCGATCAGCCCTCCTCGTGCTTGCGATCCCGGGCGCGCTCCTCCAGCAGAGTTGCGGTCACCACGCCCTCCCGGAAGCGCCCACGCAACTGCTCGACCGAGAGGAGCGGCTTGGGGACGAGATCGCCGCCGCGCTGCAGCCACACGACCTTCGTGCCCGGTTGGACACCGTAGCGGGCGCGCAACGCTTCGGGGATGGTGACCTGGCCTTTCGGACTCACCGTGGTGATCATCGGTATTACCTCGATGATCAGCGCACTACTGGGGGGGTTTCGTGGTGATCGCCACACTCCGCTCTGGGAGGGCACTCTTCGCTTCAGTCGGCGGGTCCATTCAGTTTGGGTCAGGCGAGCTGGGAAGATGCACCATTAGCGCGATAAAGTACTCGACCATGTCATACACGATCCGGCCGCTTGACGCATCCACCTGGGATGCTTTCGCGGAGCTTGTGGAGCACAACAACGGGATCTTCGGCGGGTGCTGGTGCATCGGCTACCACCCAGAGTGCGGACAGCGTGAGCTCAGCTATCGGGCGGTCAAGGAGGACCGGGTCCGGACCGGTCGTGCTCACGCTGCCCTCGTCTTCGATGGTAGCGGTGCCGCTCAGGGCTGGTGCCAGTACGGCAGCCCCGAGGAACTCTCAAACATCAAGCACAACCGCGAATACGCGAAGGACGCGCCGCCACGCCCGGACTGGCGGATCACTTGCTTCTACGTCGACAAGGGACATCGCGGCCAGGGCTTAGCAAGGGCGGCGCTGGAGGGTGCCCTCGATCAGATCGCTCACTTAGGCGGCGGGCTGGTCGAGGCCATCCCCGAGGTGACCACCGGCCGCGAGGCGCCGGGGCGTTTCTTGTTCAGCGCAACCGTCGAACTCTTCGAGGAGCACGGATTCACACGCGGACGCCAGGTTGGCAAGCACGCATGGATCGTGAGCAGAGTGCTCGACCCAATGTGACCGTTTGCTGCCGCGCTGCTGCCAAGTCCTGGTGTCTCTGCCCGCCAAGCGGCCAGCGCCTCGGGATGCTTGGCGATGGGCGGTAACCCGGGACCACGATTTCCGCTTGTTCAGACTGGGCTCATGGGACCAGAGGTGGGAGCGGCAGTCGCCGCCGTTCTGCGGTCTCGCCCGGAAGCGCGTCTAGGTCCGGCCCGGATCGTAGAGGCCGATAACGGTCCGCTCCGCTGCCGCCCGAACTCTGGCCACCGGGTCACCCTGAAGCCCGACCACCGCGCCGATGGCGTCCTCGATTCGATGCCGAGCGATCACCTTGGCCGCCATCTCGCGGACCCGCCACGCCTCGTCCCTGGTCGCCTGAACGATCGCTGGCGCGGCCTCTTTCTCCCATGCGTATAGGAGTCCGCGGCATGCCCACACCCGCGGCCAGTAGCCCTTCCGGCCTCCCTCTCCACCACTGAGCACGTACCTTGCATGCGGGCCGCCGAGGGCCAGAACCAGGGCATCGTCCACTTCCCGTCCCTGGAGCAGGTCAACACATCCCGAGACCACCGCTGACTTTCCCCTTCGTGCGCACTCGGCCTCTATGCTCTGCCGCGGGATCATCCCCCAGATGCTTGCCATAGCGCCAGTGTGCCAGGATCGGACCGCAACCGGACTAACCTTCCGCAGCGGGAGCTCTGGCCACTCCAGCCTCGTCGGAAGACTGTCGATTGAGTCGCACGGGGTCGTCCGGTGCCCGTTGATAAACCAGAGCCCGTGCCTCGCCGGGGCGGACGGAGTTGCTGGTCACCCAAGCCGACTCCATCCTGGCAATGGCTGCCCTGGCCGGAAGTTCCGCGAGTCTAACCAAGGTGCGCACCCTGGGCGCTCTGCACACGGGGGCCACCCCGGAGAGGTGGCCCCCGTCGAACCCGCTGGTGGCACACGAGGCCGGTCGACTGACGCTTTGCGATCAATGACGACGGTAGAGCCGCCCGCGCTGCCGATCAGGCGCCCAGCGGGCGGCTCCGGCCGGATGCCCGCTGGTCGAGGCTGTCAACAGCTGACTCGTGTGCTGCCTTCGCGACGCAATGCTGGTGGGGAGAGGCCACCACTCCATGGCTGGCAGATCCCGTCTCAGGTGAGCGCTTGGGCGAGCGCCTTCGGTGGACTCCGATGAGGCGCGTCAGGCCCAGACGCCCATCGGTACCAGGCGGAGGCGCGCGGTGTTCGGAGACAACTCTGACCGCAGGCCACGTGGGCCGGATCGGGGCTGGCTCACCCGCTACAGGCCTTGTCACACAGTAGCGGGAAAATACGTCACGACTTCGAATCGGACTCATGACCCGCTCAGGGCATGCCGTCGTCACCAGATTGGCGGATGCGGCACGTGCCATTCGGCGGCGAGGTCGAGGGGGCAGACGCCGGGATGGGTGGCATCCCGACGGGAGGGACGCTCATCTTGACTCGGTCAGCGCTCGGCGGAGGTCGACCAGTAGGGTGACGAGGGGAGTGGCATCGATGGCACAGGTATTCCAGAGCACCCGGGCCGACAGTGTGTCCGGCGGCTGGTAGCACAACCTGTCGCGCATCCTGATCGGGCCCGGAAACGGGGATGAGCCATGGGCGATCCCCAACAACCGGCAGTACTGCTTGAGGGCACTGCCCACATTGACCCACAAGAACGCCAGAGCTAGGCGTCGGTCAGCCGAGACGTCGAATGCCACCCGGCCCTCACTCGTCATGTTCGCTATCAGGTACAGGGCCGCCGGGGCCTAGTCGATCTCGGCGACCCCGGTTTGGGGGGTCGCTCACGAGGCGCTGGTTGCCTGTAGCGGCGCGGAGGCCAGCCGAGCAGCTGCCGGGGCGTCGGACGCGATTACCGCCAGGGCGGCTCCGAGGAGGGACTCGGCCTCAAGCTCGAAGTGGGCCAGATCACTGAGAGTGCGGCCGTCCTCGACATCGGCGACCACCACGCCCGGAGCAGCGTGGCGGAGCCTGGACAACCCATGGGCTGCACCGAGGTCGCCAAGGACGGCGCCGTAGCGGTTCAACAGATCCTCTGACGCTGGCGGTAGCGGCTTGCTCATGTAAATCAACGATAGCCCGCCCCGGCTGGCGCCCGGGACGGCGCGAGTTGGATGGGCAGCCAAAAGGGCTCGTCCCGGCGGCCAGGGCGATTGAAATGGCGCCGCCCTTCTCCTGCAGACTCTTTTGCAGGCGATTGCGAAGATCGGGTTCGGGGAGCGGGCAGCGTCGGTCACCACCCACGGTGTGCGCCTCGGTGCGAACTCTCAGGGCCCCGACACAGGCTGTCGAACTCCGACGCTGCGTGGGTCCGCGGCGCGCCCGCTGGGTTCCCGGGTGGCTACTGCCCCATGAGGACGCGCATGGCCGCCTGGTAGTCATCTGAGGAATCGAGGTGGCTGTAGACCCCCTGGATCATCGAGAGGTCGGAGTGGCCGAGGATCCGCTGGAGGGAGATGATGTTGCCGCCCCGCCGGAGCCACTCGGTGGCGAAGCTGTGCCGCAGGACGTGGGGATAGACTCGCTTCTCGATCCCCGTCTCCTTGGCCAGCACACGGACCGCCTGCTCGACCCCGCTCTTGGTGACCGGCGCGTAGCGGCCATCGGCTCCCTTCCTCAGCCCCACGAACACCCGATCATGGCTGTCCGCGCCGCGGCCGGACAGGTAGCGCTTGAGCCGCCGATACAGGGGCGGCGCGACCGGCACCAGGCGGTCCCTGCTCCCCTTGCCACGAACCTTGATGGCGAACTCCCCCCGCCGTGGCTCTAAGAGGTCCTCGACCCGAAGCGAGAGCAACTCCCCCAGCCGCAGGCCACAATCAGCGAGCAGCCGCAGGATCAGTTTGTCGCGCTCGGTCTTGGCGGCATTCTCCAGCCGCTGGATCTCGTCGCGAGTGATCACGTCGAGCATCCGCTGCTCGGCCTTGGGCATCTTGGGGCTGGCGCCAACGGTGGCGGCACCGCCGTCAGCCTTGTCCACCCATCCCAGGAACACCCGCACCGACCGGACGTAGGATCTGACCGACGCTCGGCTCAGGGTGCCGCGCTTGCCGCCCTCGTCCAGGAGGCGGGCGGTGAACCGGCCGACCAGAGCCGGCGTGAGCTGGGACGGTTCGGTGATCCCCTCCCCGGCGCACCAGGGCAGGAACTCCCGGCGGACCGGGTAGTCGTACGCCTCCACGGTCCGGATCGAAAGGCCGCGGGCGCGGCAGTCGGCCAGGAAGTCCTGGGCCAGGTCGCCGAGCGGCGACGGTCGCTGGGGTCCCACGACTGTCAAATTGGCCATTTTGATCTCCGGTAAAGATCTTAACTCTTTACAGCACCTTTTTGGCGAAGGTGATCTTCAACAGCGCTTGACACCCGAAAATTGCAGCCTTCTTGCAGCGCCTTTTAGTGGTTCTTTCCAAGGAGTTAAGTGCTCTTATCGAAGTGAGGCGCTGGGGCGGGAGGGGTCGAACCTCCGATCTCCTGATCCAGAGTCAGGCGCCTTACCACTTGGCCACGCCCCACTGCGGTGGCCCTTGTCGACGGTGCGACCCGGGCCGGTAGAAAAGTTGCAGGCCGAAGAAGATACTACCTTGCCCGGGCAGCCGGGCTTCGGACCCCGGACTCAGGCTGGGGGATCGAGAAGTTCTAGGGCGCGGTTGAGGCGTCTCAAAGCCGTGTCGGAGCCGATCAGCGCGATTGACTCGGGCAGGGGAGGTGAGACTCGCTGCCCCGTGATCGCGACCCTGATCACCTGCATGCAGTCCCGAAGGTGCCGCTTGGCCATTTGGGGGTCCGCCGGCGCGGTCGCAGCAGCCACCTCCTTGAGCCCCGCCAGCAGGTCCTGGCAATCTCCTCGTATCAGGGCGGAGGCCTGCACCAGGAAAGCCGCTGCCACCCCCTCGTCGAGCCTGCCCCTGAGATCCTCGGGTGAAGGGCTCGGCTCCTGAAATGCGAATGCCACCAACCCCGGAACCTCGTCCAGGCGGTGAATTCGTTCCTGCACCATGGCCGCGACCGCCTGGAGGGTCTCCTGGCTGGCTTGAGGCAGGAAGATCCTGAGCCGCTCTGCCAGTTCGGTGGTCGGGATCTTGCGGATCCACACCCCGTTTAGGTAGTCGAGCCGTTGCTGGTCGAATACCGCCGGACTGGACTGGAGGCGGTCGAAGGTCATCCGGTCTCGCAGCTCCCCCAGGGTGAAGATTTCCTCCTCGGTGCCTGGGGACCACCCCAGAAATGCCAAGAAGTTGGTCAGCGCCTGGGGCAGATACCCCATCTCACGGTACTGGCTCACCGCCATCGCCCCATGGCGCTTGGCCAGCTTCTTGTGGTCCTGGCCGAGCACCAGAGCCACATGGGCGAACTCCGGCGGCGACCATCCCAGAGCCCCGTAGACCGCCAGATGCTTGGGAGTCGAGGGCACCCACTCGACCCCGCGGACGACATGGGTGATGCCCATCAGGTGGTCGTCCACGACCTGGGCAAGATGGTAGGTGGGGAAGCCGTCAGATTTGAGCAGGACCTGGTCGTCAATCTCCTGATTCTGGATTTGCTGGGGCCCCAGAACGAGATCGACCCAGCTGCTCGCTCCCTCAGGCATCAAGAGTCGGACCACGTGGGGCGTCCGTCGCGCCAACTCCGCCTCGACCTCTGCGGGGCTGAGCCGCAGGCAGCGACGGTCGTACCGGGTCGCCTGACCCGCCGCTCTCTGGGCTGCTCGGAGCTCGTCCAAGCGCTCCCGCGTGCAGAAGCATCGGTACGCGGCCCCGAGTTCCAGGAGTTGGTCGGCGGCACGGTGGTAGTGATCTAGCCTCTCCGACTCCACATAGGGGCTGCAGGGGCCGCCTATGTCGGGCCCCTCGTCCCAGTGCAGCTCGAGCCAGGCCAACGAGTCCAGATACCCCGACACTGCCTCTGGGACGAATCGCTCCCGGTCGGTGTCCTCGATACGGACCAGAAACCGCCCCCCCCTACCGGCCAGACAGTAGCTGAGCAGGGCCGTTCGGACGGACCCGATGTGGAGCTGGCCGGTAGGGGAGGGAGCGAAGCGAAGCCGCTTGAGACCGGGGAGGCCCGAATCGGCTGACGCCCCGGTCAATGGTGCAGTACGACCAAGTAGATGCCCATCGATAGGCAGCTTGCCAAGATGAGCCCCGCCGCCACCAGCCAGCCCTCGAGCGGAGACCCCGACCTCACCTCCTGGGCTCTGGCGTCGCTGCTCACCGTGACCCCCCGGACCCCCAAGTTGCTGTACCTCCGAGCGATCTCGGCCGGGTCGTCCAGGTTCTCCTCGTTCTCAGGTGATGTTCTCTGTGCCATGCTCCATCCAGTCACTCGCCAACAGGCCCATGGGGCCAAGGCTCTCTTCCTGCGAGTATAGGCGTCGACCAAACCTTTGCCCGCATCGTCTAGCGGTCAGGACACCACCCTTTCAAGGTGGTAACCGGGGTTCGACTCCCCGTGCGGGTAGCCGCTCCCTCGCGGCCTCGACCCCGGGGCTCACGCGTCCGGGGTGTGCGCGGCAGCACAGTGAAGGCCCACCCGGTGGACCGGACCATGCGAGCCCGGGGTGGGAGGAGGCGTGCCTGGGCCGGCGGGGACTTCCGTACCAATCGTCTTGCCTTGCCGGGCTGCTCAGGCCACCGGCTACCGGTGTAGCCCGCTTCGAAGAGCCGCCAGACCGAGAAGCCCTCCGACCAGGGCTCGCCGCTGGCCCCTACGCACCTTGAGGTGAACACCCATCAAAGCCAGGTTGCCTGCTCCACATACGACGGCGAGCACGGAGGTAGCCGACCTGAGGGCCCGATCCTCCGGCTTCACCCTCTCCAGGACGGAGGTGCCGGCGAGGCTCGACCACAACACCAGGCCAGCCACTGACCCTGCGGCGCGCCCGCCCGAGGCCTTGAAAATCTCCCGCCGCCGGACGGCCAGGAAGCTGGCCACATCCAAGGCTCCGGCGGTGGCCACCGCAGTCAACAGACGTCCTCTGGCTTGCGCCATGGCTCTCTCCTCATGTCGGTTTGCCCAATGTGCCTCCAGTATCTCGCGAGCGAGATCGGCGCCTCGCGGAACTCCGTCAGGGGCCGCCCCTCGCCGCCTGCGGATGCCCTGACCTCAGGTGCATCAGGGCTCTCGTCGCTGGAGGTGCCCGCGGGTGCAAGCGGCCTTATAGCGCGGCACCCGGCCCCCTGAAGCAACCAGGCGATTGCGGGGCTGCTCTGCCTGCTCGTGGCGGCATACCGGCAGATGGTGGTCGCGTGTGGACGGGGACGGTGCCCCGGCCGGAGCGCGCACCAACCTGAGGCCCCGGTCCGCCCCGGTCCGCGCGCGGCGCCAATAGCGGGGCACACGCTCGCCCTCGCGGCGTCGATCAATGCCGCCATGGGGTTGGTACCCCCGGGCCTCACCGGCCACCATCCCCAGGCGGGGCAGACATTCTGGCCAGCCTAAGGATGGTGGCGCTGCATCGGAGCCACCGCTTCTCACGTGAGCTGCCAGAGCTTGGCGTTGGGCCAACGACCACTCACGCGCTCCAGGCTGTGGCTGGGTCGACCGACCCCGCCGGGTTCAGTGCAGCTTTGTAGTTAGGGACCAGGGCAGGCCACACCGCTCAGAGCGGCAGACCCACTTTGAGAGGGCACCGTCCAGTGCGGCGGTTCCCTATCGGGAGCAGGTCTTGCAGCTGGCAAACCAGTGGTTCGCGACCACCAGCTCCAAGCCGCACCGATGGCAGCTGCGGTGGAACTCGCGGCGGTCCTGGCCGAAGCCGGTGCGGCTGAGCGCTCGCGCCGGCAGCGGTTGCGCAACATGGTGCCCGCTGGTGCGGACGAGTGGTCCGAGCTTGGCGGCAGCCTGGCGCCGAACCCCGTCTGGCGGTTTCGGGTCCGTGGAAACCTAAACTTGACACACACGCCCACCAGTCTGCGAGAATGCCTGGGCAGCGCGATGAGGCCCGCGTAAGTCGGCATGTCGACTAATGGCTTCTACCGGGAAGCCCTCATCAGCCCTCAAGTGGAGAGCCGCGTGCCTTATTTGCTGCAGTGCCTGCAGTCGCTTGCCGTCGTCCTGTTCGCGCCACTCTATGCCGGTGTGATCATCAAGGCGTCGGCGCTGGTACAGTCAAAGCGCGGGCCCAGCATTTTCCAGCCCTACTGGGATCTGCGGAAATGGCTGGCCAAGAGCAGCGTCTACTCGGACCAGACCAGTCCCATCTTCAAGGCCGCTCCCTACGTCGCAATGGCCTGCTACCTGGTGGTGTCGACCATCGTCCCGGTCATCACCAACCAACCTCTGCCGCTGGCCTTCTTGGGGGACCTCCTCGGGGGGGCGCTGGTTCTGGCCCTGGCCAGCTTTGCGATGTCCCTGGCGGCGCTTGACACGGCCAGCCCTCTCGGCGGTCTCGGCGCCAGCCGGACCACTTGGATTGGGAGCTTGGCCGAGCCGGCGCTGATCCTGGTCTTCTTCACGGTAGGGGTCCTTTCCGCCTCCGATAACCCATACCTGATGAACCATGCGATCGCTGCCTCGCCGGCAGCGATGGTGCTGCCGACCCACCTGTTGGGAGCGGTTGCCTTCTTCATGCTCCTGCTGGCGGAAACCGGTCACATCCCGATCGACAACCCGGCCGGCACTATCGAGATCTCGATGATCGAAGAGCCGCGGGTCTTGGAGTACTCGGGCCGAGAGTATGCGATCGTCAAGTGGGGTGGTTGGATGAAGCTCTTCTTGCTCTCCGCCATCTTCATGAACGTCTTCGTGCTGCCCGGCGGGCTCGGAAACGCGACCAGTCTGGTCGGGGGCCTCATCGGCACAGCCGCGGTCCTGGGCAAGTTGGCGCTCTGTGGCGCGGCCATCGTGGTGATCGACTCCTCCTTCGCCAAGCTGCGATTCTTTCGCATCTCTGAATACCTTGGGGGGGCGTTCCTGCTGGCCCTGATCGGGATCATCACCTCCTACGTGGTCGCGAAGTAGATGGAACACCTCTCCGTGGCGTCCCCAGCCGGAATCGTGCTCAGCTTGGACGCGGTGCTGATCCTGCTCTTGGCCCTTGCCTGCCTGGGGTCCAAGCTGTTCGACAGGTATCTCACCTACTACGGTCTGCAGTCGGTGCTGCTGGCGGTGGCGGCCGGCACAGCCGCATTCGTCGAAAAAGATCCGGCGCTGTGGGCTCTGGCGGGCCTAACCCTGGTTTTGAAGGGAATCGCCATTCCGGAGGCGGCCCGCCGGCTGCTGGTGCGCCGCCTTGACCTCAAGCGCGACGTGGCGACCATCGTCGGCCCCTCCACCTCCTTGATCCTCGGAGCGATTCTGGCCGGCTTCGCCTACCTCGTGATCGGACCCCAACATCTCGCCCACGGGCTCATTTCGGCCTCCATCATCCCGATATCGACCGCGGTGATCTTGATTGGAGCCCTGGCCATGGTGGTCCGGCGCCACATGGTGGCCCAGCTATTGGGTTGGCTGATCATGGAGAACGGCGTATTTCTCGGGGGCATCACGCTCACCGCGAGCTTCCCGTTCATCGTGGAAGCCGGCATTTTCTTCGACGTGGTGGCCGGTTTCCTGATTATGTTGGCGATGACCACGGGGCTCGCTGAGAGCCTGATTCCGCTCTCAGACCGAAGGCGGCGGGAGCCAACATGATATTTCTGCCAATCTCTGCCGCACTGGCCCCCCTGCTGGGCACGGTCGCTGGTCTGTTGACCGCCAGAGCTCGGCTGGCGGGGCTGCTGACCATCGCCGGGGGGGCGATCTGTCTGGTGTTGTCCGCCACCACCGCTGCGGTGGTGATGGCCGGGCAGCCGATTGAGTCGGTGGGAAGCCTGGTCTACGTAGACGGGCTGGGTGCCTTCTTTGCGCTGACGATTGCGGTGGTGATCCTGCTTTCAAGTCTCGGTTCACTTTCCTACTTGGCGGTGGAGCAGCGGTCCGGGGCCCTGTCACCAAGGCGGGTGCGCGTTTACTTTGCGGTGTTCGGTTTCTTCGCGACGGGCATGATGGCCAGCGTAGAGACCGCCAACCTGGGGCTGCTGTTCATCCTGGTGGAGGCGGCCACCCTCGCCAGTGTGGTCTTGGTCCCCATCGAGGGCCGCACCTCTGGGCTGGAGGCCGGTTGGCGCTACGTGGTGGTCAGCAGCATGGGAATAACCATGGCGCTGGCCGGCACCTTGTTCGTCTTCTACGCTGCCACGGGACTACCGGGAGATCCGCAGGACCACCTGGCTTGGGCCTTCCTGGTTCGCCATGCCTCATCGTTGAGCCCGGTGAGCCTCCGCTTGGGCTTCCTGCTGGCGGTGGTGGGGTACGGCACCAAGGTGGGTCTGGTGCCCATGCACACCTGGCTTCCGGACGCCCATTCCGAGGCGCCCAGCCCGGCCAGCGCCATGCTCTCCGGGGCGCTCCTGAACGTGGGGATGTATGCCATCATCCGCTTCATCGCCATCGCCAACGGAAGGCTCGGCCCGGCCTACGCCAGCCACGTCCTGCTGGTCTTCGGTTTCCTCTCGGTCCTTGTGGGCGCGCTCTTCATGGTCAGGCGCCGGGACTTTAAGCGGCTCTTCGCCTACTCGTCCGTGGAGCACATGGGCATCATCGCCATCGGCTTGGGTTTCGGGGGATTGCTGGGGGTCTACGGGGCGCTGCTCCACGCCCTCAACCACAGTGTCGGTAAGACTCTGCTGTTCCTGACCGGAGGCAGCGTGGTTCTGGCATATGGAACTCGTCGCAGCGACCGCATTGGCGGAGTTCTGACCAGCCTGCCTGTCACGGGGGCGACCCTCTTGCTTGGTTCGCTGGCGATATTGGGATCGCCGCCATTCGGCCTCTTCATCAGTGAGTTCACCATTGTCCGGGCCGGACTTGCGGCTGCTGATCCGACTCTGGTTGGTGTCTTTCTGCTGCTTCTTGTCGTGATATTTCTGGGCTTTTTCCGCACTACCAGCGGGATGGCCCTGGGGCCTGCGGAACCCCGCGTGCACTCTCCGTATCTCGGGGCCCTCGAGCGTTGGACGGCGCACGCTCCGGTCGTGCTGGGGTTGGCTGCGCTCCTTTTGCTGGGCCTGTGGGTGCCCGGGTGGCTGAACGCACTGCTCCTGCGGTCGGTGGAATTGGTGCGATGACAGTTGCGCTAGGATCAGAGCTGGACGCTCTCCTTCACGAACTTCCTGGGGCCGCAGGACGCTCCGGCCAACCCCAGGTGATCCGCTGGACTTGCGAGCCGGCGGACACACTGGCCGCCGTGCGCATTCTCGCGGCTGCGGGTGCCCGCTTGGCGGATATGTTCGCCATCCCGGCGAGCGGGTCCAGCGATGGGAGCGAGGCCCTGGAGCGGGTGATCGTTTTTGCCCTGGACTCAATGGGGGCCTACGTGCAGTTGAGCAGCCTGATAGCCGCCGGGGCCAGCGAGGCGTTTACCAACTTTATTCCCGGCGCCTACCTAGAGGAGTGCGAGATATTCGAGCTCTGGGGGGTGCTGCCGGAGGGCGGGGCTCCGCTCAACCGGGTGCTCCTGGCCCCCAACCGAGAGACCGGCGGTCCTCTCCGGGGAACTCGCCACCGGGCGAGGTCTGCTTGGGTCCCCACCGAGGTGCGAGCCCCCCAGGTGGTTCAGGGAGAGGCTTTCGAGTTCCCGGTAGGACCGGTGCGGGGTGCGGCCCAGGAGTCCCTGTATCTAGGCCTGGTGACGACCGGCGAGGAACTCCTCGACGCGTACCTCGCCTTGTTCCATAAGCACCGCGGAATCGAGCACCGCCTGGTGGGGTTGGAACTTCAGCAGGCGCTGTTTTTGGTCGAGCGGTGCGAGGGACAAGGCGCGGTTGGCAACGCCCTCGCTTTCGCTCGCTCCGCGGAGGCGGCCCTGGGGCTTGAGGTGCCTGAGGCGGCCGCCCGTACCCGCGGCTTGGCATTGGAGATGGAACGAATTTACAACCACGTGGCCTCTGTCGCGGCCCTCTGCCAGGCAACTGGCCTGGGGGTCGGGCAAGCGGCGCTGGAGATTCTGCTTGAGGATTGTCTGCGACTGAACGCCCTCACCTTTGGCCACCGATATCTGTTCAACGTGGTGGCGGTTGGCGGCGTTCAGCGCGGTTGCGAGACGGCCGCCTTGGAGACCTCGTTGGAAGACATCTGCCACCGGTTCTCTGACTCCATAGCCGCCCTGATGGCCACCAACTCCTTTGTCGACCGCTTGGAGAGCGCCGGCACCGTGACCGCTGCCCAAGCCACCAGATTGGCTTTGGTGGGCCCCATTGCTCGGGCCGCGGGTTTGGACCTGGACAGTCGCCGCGACCACGCTTGGAACGGGCACTATCTCGGGATGGAGGTGGCCACAGAGCCATATGGAGACGTTCTGTCCAGGCTGCGGGTGGCCAGCAAGGAGGTTGCGGAGTCTGAGCGATTGGTCCGCCATTGGCTGCGATCCAGTGAGCTGGTTGATACCTCGGAAATCTCGGGCCACAGCCTGGACCTGTCCCAGGAGGCGGGCTCTGGTGAGGCCCTGGGGTGGTGTGAATCAGCGCGTGGAGAGGCGCTGGCCTGGGTGAGGGTGGCACGCGGTCGAGTCGCGGCCGCCAGGCTCCGACCCGCCTCAGTGAGGAACTGGCGCGCCTTTGATGACGCCCTCAGGGCTCGCAACGTGTTCACCGACGTGGCAATTGTGGAGGCCAGTTTCTGGCTGACCGTGGCCGGATTCGCGCGCTGATGGCGAACTGGTTTCTGAGAGGAGTGCGTCAGGGCGTGGTGACCACCGCCTATCCTCGGCGCGCCGACCTCTCGACGGCTGACCTGCCCGTGCCGCCAACCTTCGCCTCTGGCCGGATCAACTCGGAGAAGGCGGCGAGGTTGGTAGCTGTTTGTCCAAGCTCCGCTCTTGCCGTGGAGGCCGCCGATCTGGTGCTTGACGTCGGCCGTTGCACCGGCTGCCAACGCTGTCTGAGGGTGGCGGGTGAGGACGGCAGGTCCAGTGCTCACTTCGAGTGGGCCACTCGGGACCGGCACGCGCTCCTAGTCCATTTCCCTATCGGTGAATCCTCATGATCGAAAACGAAGAGGTGGACCGGCGGCGCGACGCCCCGCCTGCCCTCCGGTCCAGCTCGGTGGCGGAGACGGCCGCAGAACTGCATCGCCGCTCGGTGCGACTCTTCGGCCGCAGCCTGCACATTCGGACGATCGACACTGGCTCGTGCGGCGCTTGCGAGTCGGAACTGAGGCTGCTGTCGTCGCCGCGGTACGACTTTCACCGCCTGGGTTTGTTCTTCGCGCCCGCGCCGCGGCACGCGGATTGCCTGATGGTGACCGGCCCCGGGACCCTAGCCATGGACCACGCTCTGATGACCACCTATGAGGCCATGCCGGATCCCAAAATTGTGGTGGCGGTTGGTGCCTGTCCCATGGGGGGGGTCTTCGGCCGTGACCAGTACACCCACGGTGACCTCTCCACCCAGCTTCCCGTCGACGTCTACATTCCCGGATGTCCGCCGAGCCCACTGGCCCTGTTACAGGGCCTCCTGCTCGCCCTTGACCGCAGCCAGGCCCGGATGCCTGGGCGGACAGAGCCTGCGCGGTGACGGGAGTGCTGATCGGTTTGCTGGTGGCCGCCGTGGTGTTGTGGGCAGGGGCGGCGCTGACGGCCATCCTGGGGCGGTCCATACCAGGGGTAAGGATGGCTTCCGTGTTGTCCTGCACCGGTGGCGGAGCCGCGCTTGTGGCCGGGGTGGCCGAGCTGGCGACGCGAGCTCAAGCTCAGATAGCGCTCTCATCGGGGGTGGCGGGCTCGGTGACCTTGGTCCTCACCCCGCTGGCAGCCGTGTTTTTGATGGCTCTTGGCCTGGTGGCGATGGCTCTTGGGGCCAACTTTCCGCGTTCCCACGAGCCGGGTACGGCCACCACGACCTACCTGGTCAGCTATCACCTGGCCCTGCTGGCGAGCCTCTTCGTGCTGCTGGCCGGCACCGTCACCGTGTTCCTGGTGGCCTGGGAGAGCATGACCTTGACCAGCTATCTCTTGGCCCTGCGGCATCACCGAGACCGTGGGGTTGCCGGCGGCGCCTTCCTCTTCATCGCCTTGGGGGAGGTGGGTTTTGCCATGATTATCGCTGCCTTCGGGATTTTGGCCTTGCGGACCGGCAGCCTGGACTTCGCGGTTATGCACGCGCGCGCCGCCGCTCTTGGGGGCGGCTGGGGAGATGCGGTCTTTCTTCTGATTCTGTTGGGTTTCGCCTTCAAGGCAGGGTTGATTCCGTTGCATCTGGCGTTGCCCGCGGCCGACCCCGTGGCTCCGCCCGACGGGGCCGCTTTCCTTTCCGCCATCGTGACCAAACTGGCTGTCTATGGGATCTGTCTGGTCAGCTTCAGACTTTTGCCAGCGGGTCCTGTTTGGTGGGGTCTCACTGCCATGTCCTTGGGGGTTGTCTCGGCGGTTCTCGGGGTTCTCTATTCCCTGATGGAACGGGACTGGAAGAGATTTCTCGCCTTCTCCACCATTGAGAACCTGGGCGTGATCCTGATTGCGCTGGGCGGCTCCTTGACCTTTATGGAGTCTGCCCAACCGGCGCTCGCCGCTCTACTTTTGATAGCTGCCCTCTATCACGTGCTCAACCACTCGACGTACAAGGCGCTGCTGTTCCTGCAGGCTGGAGTGGTGGAGGTGGCCACTGGCTTGCGGGACATGGATCGCCTTGGGGGGCTGATGAAGCGCATGCCCAAGACCGCGTTGATCGCCCTCGTTGGCACTCTCGGCATAGCCGCCCTGCCACCCCTGAACGGCTTCGTTAGCGAATGGTTGGTGTTCCAGGGCCTGTTCCAGGGTTTCCGGATACACAGCCACCTGGTGGCTGTCTTGATCGTGGTTGCAGCGGCCAGCCTGGCCCTCACGGGGGGCCTCGCGGTCAACGCATTTGCCCGCATGTTCGGCATTCCCTTTCTGGGGATGCCTCGGAGTGCGGGGGCGGCTGGGGCCAACGAACACAACCGACCCGTAGCCGGGGGCGCCCTGCTGGCCACCGCCTGCATCGTTCTGGCCCTGGGTGCGCCCCTGGTACTCACCGCCCTGGACCGAGCCGCGGCCGCGACCACCGGTGTGAACATCCTCTCACGCCTCGTGGTCCCGGGACTGACGGTGATCCCGGCCCACACGGACTTCAGCTCCTTCTCGCCGACCTATCTGGCTGTCTGCTTGCTCGGCATGCTGGCGGTCCCCCTGCTGCTGGCGCGGCTCGGACGACGTCGCTCCTCCGACCGGACTGCTCCGGTCTGGGCGGGCGGCATCTATCGTTTCCGCCCGCGCATGCAGTACACGGCCACCACTCATGCCAATCCTGTTCGAGTCACGTTCGATGAGCTATACCGTCCCCACTTCGAGATCACGCGAGCTTCCGACAATCCGGCGGGGCAGTCAGGACCGGTCCACTACGGCTTCAAGGTGGCGCCGCTATTCGAGCGTTATCTCTACCAGCCCCTGACGCGCCTGGTCGAAGGGATTGCCCGGCGGGCGCAACCCATCCAGTCCGGCGATGTCAACCTGTACCTGCTCTACGTGCTGGGCGCGATCCTGGTGGTGTACGTGGTAGCGGTGCGCTAGTGGATCTCCGAGCCAACTTGTGACCCATCATCAAAGCCTTAGCAGCGGGGCGGCAGCCTGGTTGTGGATGGAGATGAAGGCACCCAACCGGCTCTGTGGAGTGCCCCTGCCGGGCCGGACAGGTAAGGGGCTGGGCTGAGTTCGGAGATGGGTGGGGGCCGTCGCCGACGGCTCTCCGGGAAGGTGCCCAGCGGGCCCGGCGCTCGCGTTTGGCTCAGCTCCCAGACGTGAGCTGAGTGCGGTGACCGCGATGAAAAACCGTGCTGATCGCGCAGGCTCGGTTGGTGAGGGCGATGGCCCGGACATCGGTGACCAGCGAGCGGTCCCGATGGACGCCGATCGACCATCCAACCGCTATCCGGAGTGGACGTCGAGCACCACCCAGCCCTGGACTTTAACCTCTTCGAAAGAGTGCTCGGTGATGTCCGTGGCCCGGTGCTGTCCTGGGGCGTCGCGCCAGAACTCAGGCCGTCCCACAGCGTCAGATGTCGCCACTTCGACGGGGTTCTTCCGATGCTTCCGCAGCCAAAGGCCGGCCCGTGCTCCTTTGCCCGTAAGCAGCTGCACGGCCCGACGGGAGCTGGCGATCCCACCCCTGGTCGCCGCGTTGCTAGGACGTGCCTCTACCCGCTGGTTCCACGGGAGGCGCTGGGAGCCTTCTATGATCGCCTGATGCAGCCGCTGACGCCCCGGCGCTGGGCCGGGAGATCGGCCCCGGCTTCCAACGTAGGTGTCCACCCGATGCAACTGCCAGCATTGGCCAGCACGGCTGAAGCCGTTCCCTTGGGAGGCAGCCACCCGCCTCCGGGAGCTCTCGTCTGGGCGCTCCGTGACCCCCTCTAAGCTGGCCGAGGTTTTCCTGAGGAGCTCCAAGCCCAACCATGAGCTCCCCGCCGGCTTGGTGGCCGGCGCAACTTCTACCTGCTCGGCAGTTGGCAGGCCGGGACACTCCGCTCGATCGGCATGGCCCCGGGCCGCCACGCCAGGGGGACCTGGAGATCAACAGCCAGCCGTCCGCCCGGGCGTCCCGACCGATCCAACCCGCTTGTCATACGTGCGCAGAACCCTCATTGGTGATCCTGCCAGCGATCGTGGAGCGCCCTCAGCCCGCGGTGGCACGTGGGTCGAGAGGTCAGTGGACGAGGAGCACCACGATAAAGACAGCAACCAAATAGAGGAGGTACAGGCTGACGTTGCCGGCCTGGATCACGCTGACCCATCTGGAGATGCGGCGGGCAGTGGCCACCAACGGTTGATACACATAGGTGTCCACGGGCTCAACTACACGGCGCTCGTACCGTACGGAGTGGGCATAGTAGGGGGCCTGATGGTAGTCCTGTTGCACCCTCCGCCGATCGCCGAAAACGCCGCCAAAGGTCGACCGAAAGAGATTGGTAAAGGCGGTGGCTGAGTATTGCATGGAGGGACGGAAGGGTTGACCGGCTCCCCCCCATACATCGTGCTCCACGCTATCCCGGCGGCCCAGCAAGCGCAGGGCGATGGCGACCAGGGCGATCACCGCCAGCAGGCTTAGCAGTATGTACGGTGGGGAGATGAAGGCATAGCTGAAGCTGGTCGGCGTAATCACCACCCCGTTGCCGGGAAGAACCTGGCTGAGGAAGGTGCCGCCCAGGTGCGCGGGAAGAGTGAACGCCGAGGGATGGAGAAATATTGGCGGCAGCATCGCATTGAGCAGGCCCGGAACCCGAGTGGCGCCGCCCGCGGATGTCGCGGCGGCCCCGATGCCGATGGCCGGCACCAGGGCTGTGACCACCGCCGCTCCCGCCGTTACCAGCATGCCCAGGCGCATGGTGCGGGGAACCTCCCTGGCATTGCGGGCGTCGCGGCTCCGGGGAGCTCCCAGGAAGGCGCCCCCGAAGACCCGCACATAGGCGGTGGTGGCCAGGGCGAAGGTCAGGGTGAGCAACAGGCCGGCACCGGCCATGTAGAGACGGCTCTCTGGCGAAGAGAGGATCCGCGCTCGGATCAGCATCTGCAGGCCCAACCACTCGGTTTGGAATCCATTCAGAGGGGGGATTCCCGCCAGGCCCATGGCGCCTACGAAGAACAGCAAAGTCGCCCACCGCATCCGCCTGGCCAGGCCCCCCAGGCGGTCAAGATCGAGACCATGAGCGGCGATGTCGACGCAACCCGCCCCCATGAACGCGGTGCTCTTGAGCAGCGCATGGTAGAGCGCGTGCAGGATGGCGACCACCAGGGCGGCCCCCCCCAGCAGATCTTGGTGACTGCTGGTGAAGACCAGTGCCAGGCCGACCATTGCGATCATGAAACCGAGGTTTTCAATGGTGCTGTAGGCCAGCATGCGTTTGAGGTTGGGGACCAGAAGCGAGAAGAGAACCCCGTAGAGGGCTGTGAGCACACCCACCCCCAGAGTGAGATACCCCCACCACGCCGCCGGGGCCCCGAGCAGGGTGATGACGGTGAGAATCAGCCCGTAGACGCCCATTGCCACGACGATGCCGGAGAGCGCAGCCGAAACGTTCGCCGGCGCGGCAGGATGGGCTTCCGGCAGCCAGCCCTGCAAGGGCACCAATCCCGCCTTCACGCCGAATCCGATGAGAAAGAGCACGAAGGCTGCTGAGGCAACTCCGGCGCTGAGACCCGGGTGACGGGAGAGTGCCGTGAAGGTGGCCCCGGGCCGCAGCGAGCCAATGACCAAGAAGCCGACTGTGATCGCTATGAAGCCGATTTTGGACAATGCCAGCATGAGAAACGCAGCCTGGGGTCGGCCAGGACGGTCGAACTCCACGGTCACCAGTACGTAGGTGGCGATCACCATCACCTCCCAGGCCAGCAGAAACGTGAAGGCGTCGGCGGCTGCCAGCACCAAGATGATGGCGGCGAAGCTGAGGTTGAGCAGGCAGTGGACGCAGGTTTGGCGAAGTGGCCCGCCCACGTGTGGGGTGTACCCGGCTGTGAACAGTGAGATTCCAATCCCGACCAGCCCTGTCAGGAGCAAGAAGGTCGCTGCCAGCGGAGTGGCCCTCAGGGCGAACCCCCCCAGCGGCGTGCTGATCGGAAGCGAGGCAGAGCCTCTGCCGCCCCCGAGCCAAATGGCGGCGGTGATCACGACCAGGACTCCGCCCACAACTCCCGCCGCTGCGGAGAGGTCAGCGCAGAACCGCCAGCGCAGCACCCCGAGGCCGACCAGGCTGGCTAGCGCATAGCAGGCCAGGGCCGCTCCGAAAAGCTCAAGAGCCATGGCCAGCCTCCGGGGGCGCGCCGCTGGAACGTGCGGCCGCCCTGCCCATGGCAACCAGCAGGCCGTGGAGCAGCGCTTGCGGGGTGGGCGGGCATCCCGGCACGTAACAGTCCACCGGCAGCAGCCGGTCCAGCGGCCCGCGGGTGGTGGGGCCGTGGGCGAAGCTGCCGCCGCTGATGGCGCAGGCGCCCGCCGCGATCACCAACTTTGGCGCTGGCATCGCCGCATAGGTCTCCAGCAAAGGGCTCTCCATGTTGGCGGTCACCACGCCCGTCACCAGCAGGACATCCGCGTGGCGTGGCGTGGGAGTGAAGAATATCCCCAGCCGGTGGAGGTCGAGGTACGGCTGGCTCAGCATCTGCAGCTCCGACTCGCAGCCGTTGCACGACCCTGCATCCACATGTCGGATGTGCAGTGAATGGCGAAACAGGCGGATCGCCTGAGCACGGACGCGCTCCGCTTCGTCCTTGAGGGCGGCGGGCTGGGGCCCGCCGCCGGCCTGCCATTTGACGGCACAGCTCAAATCGTTGCGATGGCGGACGGCCACGCGCGGGTCAAGTACCTGGACGAATGTCTCCGGCAGTTCACGTGAGCAACGGCCGCACATGATGCAGGCGCCGGCGTCGAAGCGCATCTCGCCCTCAACCGCGGTGCCGGTCGCCGTGATCGCGTCGGTCGGGCACAGCTCTGCTGCCGCCAGCGCATGGGGCGCGGTGAGGCTCTGCCACCTCAGCTCGACGGTGGACCCAGCCTGCTCCTCTCCTGCGACCCCTGGAGCGGGGAACCTGGTGGTACGGATTCCCGTCCTAAGGCCGTTCCAGATCCAGCGGCTCACCGGTCGAACTCCGCGTGGGAGAGGGCAAAGCTGGCCTCGATGACTGGGTAGTCGGTGAGGTTGTTTCCGCTCGCGCAGGCGTGGGCGAACGGATGCCAGTTGACGACCGCCGGAGGTCTGGCCCGCCACCGAGTCACACGTCCAGCATCGTCCAGGGTCACGAAGTGCAGGGCCGCACCACCCGGAGCCTCCGTCCAGCCGAGAGCCGACCCCGCTCGCGGTGGTGGTGGGGGCAGGCGGGGAGAGTCGGCGGGCCAGTGCTCCAGCAGCTGCTGGATGATGGCCAAGGATTGGCTCAGCTCCGCGGCGTGCACCTGATAGCGGGCCTTGGCGTCGCCGTCGCTCAGGACAGGGACTTGAAACTCGACTTCGGGATAGGCCCCGTACGGGTGGTCGCGTCGAACATCCTGATCGATGGCGCAGGAGCGTCCGACGGGGCCCACCAGGTTGTGCTCGGCGGCGTACTCTGGCCGCAGGAAAGCGGTGGTCTCGAGGCGGTCGACAAAGGTGGATGTCTCCCCCAGGAGATGCTCCAGTCGACTCTGATCAGAGGTCCATTTGTTCACCTGCTGGCCCAACCACTGCCGGGCCTGGTGTGGCGGCACAATTTCAGTACCCCCCAACCGCAGCACTCCCCGCAGATAGCGGTGCCCGCACATCCGCCCGTTGGCGCGCAAAACCTCCTCCTTCAGCACACCGTACTGGGCGCCCGCGACCAGCAGGCCGGTTGCCTCGGCGAGGCGGCCGATCATCCCAAAATGGTTGTAGACCCGCTCCAACTCGGCGAAGAGGGCACGGGTGAATTCTTCGCCGGGTGCGACGAAGGCGCTCAGACACCGCTCCACCGCCCGGGTGTAGGCCAGCCCATTGGCAAATGACGATGTGCCCGCCACCCGCTCGGCGAGGGGGATGGCGGCGGCTGCCGGCAACCCTTCGCTCAGTCGTTCGATGGACCGAAATTTGAAACCCAAGGTCATGTCCACGACCACGATGTCCTCGCCACCGGACGCGAAGCTGAAGGCCCCGGACTCCTGCGGCCCGCTGCGCACCGGGCCCAGGGGTAGTTGGAAGACCCCCTGCCCGGTGACGGCAGGACGGCCGATAGGTGGCTGTGTCTGCTCAAAGTCATGGGCCTGATGCTCCCGATGACCTCGGGAGGCGCGGTGGTGGCGCGGATATGGCCCGCGCAGTGGCGCCGGCGCGGGATGGCCGAGGGGCACCAGGCCATGCATCTCAAGGATGTCCCGCTCGTACCAGCTGGCCGCGTGAGACTTGGCCGTCAGGGTGGGGAACTCCGGCCGCCTCAGATCCGTGTGGACGATCAGCCAGTTGGGGTCGGTCGGCGCCTCCAGGATCGCGGTGAGGCGCGGCGGTTGGCTCGGCAGGGTGACAGCGAAAAAATCTGCCAGCCCGGTCACCTCTAGCAGAGCGCCGAGGTGCGCCACGAAATCATCCTCGCGGCACAGCGAGGTCATCTCTCCTGGGGCTCCATCCCTGACCGCCAACCCCGCCGAGGTGGCAGCCGCCCGCAGGCTCATCGTCGAGTTCATCGTTGCACCACCTGGCTGGCCCCCACCAGCAAGCTGTGGAGCGGGCCCGGAATCCAGAGGCCCAGGACCAGAACCGCCGCCAGCAGGATGTACCCCGGTGCGAGGACCAGGAATCCCAGCTCCGAGCGCGGATGGGAGGACATCTCCTTGCCCTCACCGAACACCATCCGGTTGAACGGTTCCATCAGCGCCAAGAAAGCCACCAGCAGGATCGCCGCCATTCCACCCGCCACCGCCCAAGCGTGGTTGATCAGAGCGCCCCGAATGATGGTGAACTCCGACACGAACAGGCCAAAAGGTGGAGCCCCGGCGATCGCCAGGGCCCCGGCGATGATCAGGATGGCCGATGCGGGTGCGATCCGGATCACCTGGCGAACCTCCGCGATTGTGGTGGTGCGGAAACGCAACAGCAGGTTGCCGGAGTTGAAGAACATGAGGCTCTTGGCCAGACTGTGGGTGATCATCTGCAGCAGCGCCCCCAAGGCGGCGACCGGTGCTCCGATGCCAAACCCGGCCGCGATCACGCCCATCTGTTCGACCGATGAGTAGGCGAGCAGGCGTTTGAAGTTGCGCTGCGATATCAGGAAAACCACTCCGACCACCATGGACAACAGCCCGAAGGCCAAGAGCGCCTCGTGCAGCCCCACAGCTCCGGCTCGGTTGGCCGGAGTCACCAGCGAGAGGACGCGCACAATCGCCAGCATGGCGCAGTTGAGCTCTGCACCGGACAGCATCGCACAGACCGGGGCCGGTGCCTGGCTATGGGCGTCGGGCAGCCAGGTGTGCATGGGCGCCAGCCCTGCTTTGGCACCGAAGCCGACCAGCACCATCAGGAAGCCGATCGCTCCCAGGGAGGCCTCGAGGTGGGGGCCGGCTTGCTCCATGATCGGGATGGAGAAGTTATAGGAACTTCCCAGGCTGCCGATTCCGGATTCGTAGAGTAGAAGAAAACCGAGGAGCGCGATCAACTCACCGGCAACGGCTAGGACCAGAAACTTCCATGCCGCCTCTAGCGGCTCGTGAGATCCGTAAAAGTCCACCAGCGGCGCCGCCGCGAAAGTGGTCGCCGTCACCCCGGTCCAGAGCAGGATGAGGTTGCCAGAGACGGTGGCCAGAACCATCGTCAAGGTGAAGAGGTGGAAGAGTCCGAAGTACTTGCGCAGCTCGCCCGGGCGAAGCACATGGCCCTGGGCGTCGCTGCGGAAGTAGGCAATCGAGTAAGCCCCGGACATGGTGGAGACCACCACCACCACCAACAGCACCACCGCGTCGAGGTCGTCGAGGTAGAGCCAGTTGCCAAACCCGCTGACCGGACCGTTGGCGAGCACCCGGGCAATGAGCGTCAGAGCAAGCGAGAGCGTGACCAGGCAGATGGGTAGCACCAGAACATAGCGAACCCGGTCGCTGCGTCCGGCGAGGCTTGCGATGGCCCCAAGCAGGGGTGCGGCTAAGACAGCCGCCAAGAGGACTTGGTCGATCATCCGCGCAACCTGCTGAGCTCGGAGGTGTCGGTGCCCGCGAGCTCGTCCCGCATGCGGGCCACCAAGAAGCCCATGACCAGCACGGCGATCAGCACGTCCATCACGATTGCGATCTCGATCAGCAGGCTGAGCCGGGGCGCGACCACCAGACTGAGCAGCAGCAGGCCGTTCTCAGCGGCGAGCAGCCCGGTGACCTGCATGATGGCGTCGCGGCGGGCGATGGTGGTGAACAGGCCGAGAAGGAACACCGCCAACGAAATCCCCAGAACTGACTCGGGCAGCAGCTGAAGGTGATAGGGCACGCGGCTGCCGGCCAGCAGTCCCAGCAGACTGAGGCCGGCGCCGATCAGAAGCGCGGTGGGAAAGCGCACGTAGTAGGCCGTCTCCCGACCCGCCACCAGGGCGAAGGCAACCCGGCGACGGAGCAGTTGAGGTATCAGGATGCCTTTGACGGCCACGATCAGGAGACCGAAGAGAAGCAACTCGATCAACCCCGTGTCGAGGTACAGGAGAATTGAGATAAACCCCAGCAGCCAGGACTGGACCGAGTAAGCCGAGACCGCGCTGCGGAGGCGGCGGGTGACGATGAACCAGTAGGTCACCAGCAGCAGCAATGCGGAGAGGATGACTTCAGCGAGCATGGCTGCCCCAGGCGCCGCTTGGTCCCGTCATCAGCGCCCCACGGCGTACAGGGTCAGTCCCAGGAACGCCAGTACGAAGCTGCCTCCGAGATACTCTGGAACTCGCATGATTCGGATCTTGGCCAGAGCCGATTCGATCCCGACCAAGAGGATTGACGCAGCCAGCATCTTGCCGATGAGCGTGGCGATCGCGACCAGGAAGGCCGGGACGTTGATGGCGTCAGCCAAGCCCAGGGGCAGCACCAGCACGTTGAGCCAGACGATGAGCAATACGAACAGCTTCATGAAGCCACCCCACTCGAAGAGGGCCAGGTCGGGGCCGGAAAACTCGTAGAGTCGTGAGGACTCGATCATGGAGAGCTCCTGGGAGCTGTTGGGGTTGTCGATTGGCAGCCGCCCCGCCTCCGCCAGGATCACCATCAGGAAAGCCGCCGCGATGAGGGCATGGCTGGGAACGATTTGGGCTGAGCTGGTAAAGAGCGCGTCGTTAACCACGAAGGGCACTGTGCCGCCTGAGATGAAGCCAACCGCGAAGAAGACCACGATGAACGTGGGCTCAGCCAGCGAGGAGACGAACCGCGATCTGCTGCTGCCCAGGCCCCCGTAGGGGCTGCCGCTGTCCATGGCGGCCAGGTTGGTGAAGAACCCGCCAATCCCGATCACAAAGCCGCTGCCCACCATGTCGGCCATGAAGGCCCAGCTGAGAGGTGCCGCTGTCAGGACTGGAATCAGCATCGCGAAGGCGATGGGGGTCGCGAACACAACATAGGGTGCGACCGCGGAGAGGGCCGATTGATGGGGTGTGCGACTCCGCTCTTTTCCCAGAAGTTTGGCGAGATCGTAGTAGGGCTGAAGGGGAGAGGCGCCCCGGCGAGACTGCACCTTGGCCTTGAGGTTCTCAATGACCCCGCGCAGCAATGGAGAGAGGGATAGGACCGTCAGCACCGCGATCACCTGCCCGACGGCAGCGGCTAACACGAGGCAACCTCTTCTATCTCGTGTCGGTGCACGGTGGTCCCAGCTCCTTTGGTTCTGAACAAAAGTAGAAGCCAGGGGCCATTAGCTCGCATCCGGAGCCGGTTTGGCCGGTTCAGCCGCGGCGAGCCCCATCGCCGCCATCTGACGGTCATCTTAGTGGGACGGTGCTTAGATGGTCAAACCCCTTCCCATACCAGGCCGGGCATCACTTCGCAGTCCCTGAGGGGCTCCTCGAAGTTCCCCGAGGTGAGCGCCTTCGGCGCGGGGCGGATCCCCCGGGCGCCGGCGACAGGCTGCGTTCAGGAGCTCGGGAGGTGGAATGCGGCAGCGGTGGGCGCGAGATTCATCCAGACCCACCCCGTGGGGGCTCCGAGAGGCTGGATGGATGGGGCACCCCCCGTCATGTGGTGGAAAGTTGGGGAGGTGGCAGGGAGCAATTCATCTGGCGGTGAGCTCAACGGTGCGAAGGCTGGGGAGGAGCTTCTCTCAGCTGCGAAGCCGTGGAGATGCCGCGTGGGCGAGGTGCTGTTCGCCTTCTGGCACATCCGCGGTCACCGGTCACAGCAAAGAGGCGGAGCTGGGGAATATCCTCGGCGCTTGGTGATACGGTCGACTTCGGGGTGAGCGCCCTCGGCGGTTGTGGTTAGGGCGCTGGCGCTGTGCTTCTCTCTGGACGAGGCGAGGTGGCCCGCGACCCTGATGTAGCCGGAGCCGACTTGCTGCTTGTGCAGTCCGCTAACCTCGCAGATGGGCGAGTCCATATTGATGATGTGCCCGCCAGCTCCAGGAGCTGACCCGGCATCCCAGGTTCTCTGCAGCAGCTCCCCATCCGCGTTCCGGGCACAGCCGAAGCTGAAGCTGCGCATGAAGGTTTCCGAAGCGGAGGGGCCAGCACTCCATGCCCCAGCCCCCCCTGACCGGCGCCGTACCGAAGCACATCGGGGCTCGCGATGCTGCCTCCACCCGCCGGCTGGGCGTGGATTACAGACATGGCCTGGGGGCCGTCGCTGGATCGCCCAGATGCATCGCCGGGGCTGAGGTGTTTGGCGACCGCTCTCCTCCACCGGAGGTGCTGAGCCAGAGCGGCGGGCAGGAACAGGCCGGCATTCGCGCCCAGATCAGGATCGTCGCACTCGACGCCCAGACGATCCCAAGTTTGGCATGATGTGGGCATCTCAAAGGCGCTCCTGGGCTGGGGCCGGCTTGCGCGTTGCTAGGCATCAATTACCCCAGCATTGGGCGCTTTGCCTGCATCTGCACCTCGCCGCCTACCGCTATTCGGTCGGTGGCTTTAGGTTCAGATTGCCACCGCCTCCAGCGCCACAAGGTTGGTGACCAACTTGCGTTGTTCGTCCCAACGAAGACGGGAAGCCGCCTCTTCAGCAGTGACCCACTCAGCCAGTTGGAACTCGTGCGCTGCGGCCTGGATTCGAGTATCGGTCGCTTCCATCAAGAACCAATGGACCGTCTTCTCCACCGGACGGTCGGCAAGCTCGCGCGTGTATCGAGTGGATTCAAGTCTCTTCACGACAGTGGCGCGCAGCCCGGCCTCTTCCCAGGCCTCACGCACGGCCGCTGCGGCTGGGGCCTCTCCAGCCTCGAGTTTACCCTTCGGAAGGACCCAGTCGCCGGCGAGTGTTTGGAGCACCAATATCTTGCCCCTGGCCCGGACTATCGCACCCGCCGAAATTTCGATCAGCCGAACTCCGGACCGGGAGGTGCCGTCCGTGGTTGGTGACCCCGTCTCGTTGAGCTCAAGATGCCATGAGCTGTCCAGCAGGGTCACTCGCCAAGGTCCTCGCTGGCGCCGGATTTCGTTGAGGGTGGCCGTGTGCTGCACCAGTCGCTGGTAGTTCGAAAGCGGAATCTGGAGGACGTGGCATAGAACCAGCTGGAGTATCGCGTCATGCGTGACCACGACGACGCACTTCTCGGAGCTTCGAGCAAGGCTGGCGAGAAAGTCGCAGGCACGGTCCTGGACAACCTGCGGGTGTTCCGCCCCGGGAAGCGGCACCGTCGGGTCGCGGTGCCAGGCCGCTAGCAGTTTTTGCTCATTCGAATCAAACGCGTCCATCGACCGTCCGGCCCAGGTTCCATAGTCGACATCGATCACCGCGTCGTGTGGTTCAGGGGTGACGCCGGTTGCTTGCCCGACGGGAGCTGCCGTCTGCAACGCCCGCTGCAGAGGACTGGTGATAATCGCGTCCACTCGGTAGTCGGCCGCAATCCGCTTTGCGAGTTGCCGGGCTTCCCAGCGTCCACGATCGGTGAGTGCGACGTCCAGGCGCCCGCGCAGGGCACCAGCGCGATTAAGCTCGGTCTGGCCATGCCGGACGAGGAGTACCTGCTTCACTGCGCTGCGCCCTCCCCCGGGCGGGGAGCCGCCACAGTGAAGGCTGCTGGGGTGTCAAGATCCGAACCGCGGCTACTGGGATGGCCGGGCACCCCTCTGTGGTATCCAGATCTACAGCTCAGGAATGGGTCTGCCCACTCCGCGCCGCATGAACGCACCTGTCCTGCCACTATTCCGACCTCCATCATCCCCAGGGGGCTAACAGAAGCCGTTGGCCAGAATGGGCAATTCGAGGAGCAGGCTTCACTGCGCCATGACCGCATTCTAGCAGGGCGCTGCCGTGGGGCGGGCGGGCGATGAGCGGCCTGGCGGGGTGGGGTGTGGGCACCGTTTGGGTTCTGCAGGAAGGTGAGCGCGGTGCCGACGTCGCTTCTAGTCACCAGCCTGGGTTGGATAAATTCGGAGGGCCGGGGCCAAGTCGACGGGCCACTCCTGAGGTGTCACCGCCCACGGTGATAGGCGCGCGAGGGCTGCAACCCACGTTCGTGTGGAATTACCGCCAGAATGAAGGCGAAGGAACGAGTGCGCTGAGCCTCGAAGTGAAGAAGGCGCGGTTCCCGCAGCGCGGATTCTGCCCTAAGCTCCTGCCCGTATTGAGCGCAAATGGGGCCGCCGCGATGGGCCCTCAGCGTTGGCTGAGAAGCCGCCTCTCCATGGCACCGCACGAGGCTCAGAGCGGACGGCAGTTCTTCGAGGGGCCGCGGTGGTGTCGGGTCTTGCAATTCCCCTGAACCAAGGTGGCTGCCATGCCGCCCAAGTGGATCCCGCCCGGAGCCGATCTCGGGGTGCGACGGCCCCCTATGGGTCACTGGCCCCAGACGCGTTGAGCTGGCGTCGTCGTCCGGAAAAGCCTGGCGTCGAACCCGGAATGGAAATCATCGATGGCCATCCGAAGCGGTGTTGGCTCTGCGCTTACCGCTTCACCGGAACGGTGCTCCCGGCTGGCGGCCGATACGCTGATTGGAAACATTCGATTTCCAGCATCGGCCAGCTTAGCTTTGGCTAACCTTCAGCCTTCGGGCTTGCGGCGTTCGGGGTCCTCAGTCCCGGGTGCTCCAGGGCTCCCACCCCGTCCAGGACGCGGTAGCCCCGCAGCGCGAGTTCCAAGCGCAGCCGATCGTCGGCTCTCTCCCAGGGTCCGACCAGCTTCTGGATCCGATCCAGCCGGTACAGAAGGGTGTGCCGGTGGACGCCGAGCGCTCGCGCGGCTTCCGAGAGCCCTCTCTCTGACAGGACGGCCTCGAGGGTAAGGCGGAGTGGAGTGCTGCGCACCTGTTCCCGGGCCAGGATCGGCCCGAGGGTGTCGCCCACGAACCGTCTGAGGCCGGTCAGGTCGTGCAGCCAGCCCAGGTAGGGGTGGAGCTTGGCCGCGTCGTAAAGGGGCTCGTGCGGCATCAGAATCTGCCCGACCGCAAGCGCATCCCGAGCGGCGCGAACCGCTGCGGGCACGTCTGCCAGGCCCCGGGCCCGGGGTCCGATGGCCATGCTCCATGGAAGCCGGTCGGTGCCCACCGCCACCCGCAAGAGGCGCTGCAGGGTGGACACCTTCACGGTGGCCGGCACCAGGGCGACGACGCTCGCCTGGTAGAGAGCAACCTGCGCGCCCACCACCATCCATGCGGTGGCGATGGTCGCCTCCGCCGTGGTGTCGTCGGCGGAGGTAACCACCACCTGATAGGGGAACTCCAGGACCATGCCAGCTGCCGCGGCCCGAGCGACCATTTCCTGATCGGCGGTGCCCTGGATGACCTCGGCGAAGAACTGGTCGTACTGGCGGTCCTGTTCGCGCCTGGTCCGCTCTCGAGTCTCAAGGTAGCTGGTGCTCACGGCGACGCTTATCGCGTCGAGGTAATCGAAGAGCGGCCCGACCGCGGTCAGCACCGACTGGGCATCGATCTCCGGATGGTTTCTCACCACCTCAATCACGTGCTGCCATATGACCAGGGCGGCCACCCGGTACGCCCGCAGGATCGCGTCCAGGGGCACCCCTGTGCTGGCGAGCCGCCCACCCATGCGCGAGAGCTGCTGGAGTTCGAGGTGGGACGGCGGGCGGGCCTCGCCCCAGAGCGAGAGAAGCGTCCCCACCCCTTCGCGGCAGGCGGCCAGGACCTCGCTGCCAAAGGCAGAACCTCCGTCCACGCCTTCCGCGAGAGGGATGGTCCTGGCCATCTCAATCGCCATCCGCCGCGAGACGCGGTCCATGCGCCGCCGGAGCGACTCGATGATGATCGGGCTGACTGAGGGCATCCCCTCGTAGCCGGGGCGGTTCCGGCGGTGGGGTCTGGGATCAAGGGTTGTGACTGCCATTGGCAGATGAGGATAGATCAGGTTGCCTGGGATCGCGGTCGGAGAGGGTGAGTTGCTGGACCCGACGGCCGCCGCCGGGCTCGCCCAGCGTGAGCGTCAGGCGCGGCGCCGCACCAGCTCCAGATGAATCGCGACCAATACCGGAGCGACCACCAGCACGGCGACCAGCGGGAGGACCGCCGCGGGTGGCAAGGCGAGGGATGTGACAGCGCAGTGGGGCCCCACCTGCTTGCCGGTGGCGGCGGCTCCGCCACACTTGGTGGTGGTCTCCAGGAAACTGCCCAGAACCACCAGCGCAGCCAGCCCTCCGGGCCAGATCAAGGTGCCCAATAACTTGTCTCGTGTGGGCCAGGTCGGCGAGGCCCAGAGCAGTCCCACCCCCATAAACCACCCGATGATGAAGACAAAACCTCCCAGCAGGAGCAGCCAGGGGCAAAGGGCGTCGGCGCTGCCTGGTTTCTTGCTCCCGCGGCTCGCCTTGACCTCGGCCGCGATCTCTTTCGGGCTGCCGATGTGCTTCAGCAGCATCCTGACCGCAGCACCGTCCGCCATGTCCAAGTCAGCCCCGATGATCCGGGCTCCAACGCGCTCCAGGGTCCTGCGCCGCTCTGGCTCGGACATCCCTTTCAACTCTCGATCGAGGTCGGCGAGATAGTCAGCGACCAATCTCTCCCCGGGCCTCCCCGGCGACATCAGGCCGGTACGCCCCGGGGAGCTTGGGGGGGCTCGAGTCCACCGATCTCGGTGCCCCGGGCTCTCACTGCCATCAAGATGGAAACGAATCTAGCGGCCCGAACCATCTCCTTGTCTCCTGCGAGATGGGGATCGCCGCTTGGCCGCGACACCCCGTTTGGCTAGACTGAGGGCAGATGGTCTAGGGAGCCCTCCACCGAACGAGGGTTCGCCGCGGTTGGGAGGTGCACTGCGATGCTGGCCGCCTACGCTATCGGCGCTGATGAGTCTCGCCCCCTGGACAAGCTGGAGGTGGGAGAGCGCCCCATCCCCGAACCCGGCCAGGGATTTGTTCGCCTCGCCGTCAGCGCCGCTGCTCTGAACCACCATGACCTCTGGACACTCAGGGGAGTAGGGGCTCCTCCCAGCAGCTACCCGAGGACCCTGGGGTGCGACGTTGTCGGCCGGGTGGACTGCTACGGCCCCGGGACAGAAGAGATCCTGCCGACAGGGACCGTTGTGGTCGCTCACGCCGTGGTCACCTGCGGCAGGTGCAACGCGTGTCTGGGTCCGGATGAGACCTACTGCCGTCACTTCGCCCTTCTCACCGAGGGATCCCTGGAGGGCACCCTGGCTGAGTACTGTCTCGTGCCGGCCGCCAATATTTTCCCGGCCCCTCTGGGGCTGCCGGCAGCAGAGGTCGCCTGCCTGCCCACCTCGTACCTGACTGCCTACCGCATGCTGTTCACCAAGGCCGGGCTGAAGCCGGGCAATACCGTCCTCATCCAGGGAGCGGGGGGCGGGCTCTCGACCGCGGCGGAGCGGCTTGCCCTGGGAGGCGGTTTGCGAGTCATCGTCGCCAGCCGCTCCGAGCACAAGCGCCAGGCCGCGGAGGGCCGGGGGGTTCACAGGGTGGTCGGGACCGGGCGCGAGGCGGTCTCACAGGTGCTCTCGTTCACCGGGGGAGAGGGAGTGGACGCCGTGATCGAGTCGGTGGGCGAGCCAACCTGGGCAACCAGCCTGCGCTCGTTGCGGCGCGGCGGCGCCATCGTTGTGGCCGGAGCCACCGCAGGCGCCGACCCTCCGGCCGACCTGCGCAGGGTGTTTTGGCGCCAGCTGCAGGTGATCGGCTCGACCATGGGAACCAGGGCGGAATTTCGCTCGTTGCTGAGCATGGTTGAGGCCGCCGGCATCCATCCTCTGATCGACTCCACCGTCGGGCTGGCCGATGCGCGCAACGCCTTCGTGAAGCTCGAGTCAGGAGACTTCGCAGGCAAGCTGGTGGTTTTGGTCGGTTGACCGGCGTGAGGGTTTGCCGACGACCATGGGGCGGAACCTTAACCCGGCCGCCTGGGATGAGCTGCGGCGATGAGTCCCCCTGACCCAGAGGGGGAGTCAAAGGAGCCGGGCGGCCCTGACACGGGCCGAGCCGGCTGGCTGAGCCGGGGGGTGGCCAGTGTCGGTCTCACCAGCTTCTTCTCCGACTCCGGGCATGAGATTGCGACCGCCATCCTGCCCAGCTTCCTGGTCTCCACGCTGCATTCCAGCGCCGCCACGCTCGGTCTCATCGAGGGGATCAGCGACGCCCTGACGGGCGTCGCCAAGCTCCTGTCCGGCCCCCTGGCCAACGACGGCAAGCTGCGGGGCAGACTGGCCAGCAGCGGCTATCTGGGAACGGCCCTGGCGACCGGGGCCATCGGCCTGTGCGTGGCCGCCTGGCAGGTGGGCGTGCTGCGGGCCCTGGCCTGGACATCCAGGGGGATGAGGTCGCCAGCCCGGGACAGCCTGCTCGCCTCGCTGGCACCTTCAGAAGGCTTCGGCAGGGCCTTCGGGCTGGAGCGTGCCGGCGACAACCTGGGGGCGGTCGCCGGACCTCTGCTGGCCGCCGGCCTGGTCGCCTGGGTCGGCATACGACCCGCCATCTACTTCGCATTTATCCCCGGCGCGCTGGCCGCGGTCGCCATCACGGTCGCGGCCAGGGAAGCGCGGCGCCAGGGCAAGAGCCTGGTGCCGCGGAGGCTGAGGCTGGAGCTGGGGGAGATGCGCAAGGCAGGAGTGCTGCGCGCACTCATCCCCATCGCCCTGTTCGAGATGGGCAACGTGGCCACCACGCTGCTCATCCTGCGGGCCACCCAGCTGCTCCACAGCGGCGCGACCACGCTTGCCTTCGCCACCCTGCTGGCTATCCTGCTCTACAGCGGGCACAATGCCTTCGGGGCCGTGGTCTCGCTTGCGGGAGGACACTGGCTGGACCGGGGAGATGCTCGGGCGGTCTTCGCCACAGGGGCCGGGCTCTATGTCCTCGCCTACTTTGGATTCGCCTTGCCGCTGAGGTCTCCGCTGGCCCTGCTCCTGGCGTTCGCCCTGGCCGGGAGCGGCATCGGCCTGGCCGAGACCGCGGAGTCGACCCTCTTCGCCCGTCTCCTGCCCGACAGCCTCAGGGGCAGCGGATACGGGGTTCTGGGGGCAACCCAGGCGATCGGGGACCTGACCTCATCAACGGTGGTCGGGATCCTGTACGCGACCGTGGCTCCGAGCGTCGGTTTCGCCTATGCCGCGGGGTGGATGGTGCTGTCCCTCGCCAGTGTGCTCGGCTTCGACCTCCTGCGACGGGGCTCTCGAAGGACCTAGGCGCCATCCACCCCGGCTTTTGCGACCGACTCTGATACAGTCGGAATCGGCGATGAGGCCCGCCTGTGCTGGGTGTCCCAGCTGATGGCTTCTGCTGGTAAATGCTGATTACCCAGAGGTCTTCATGGCTCACGAGGAGTTTGCTGTCGGGTCGTGGTCAGCGGCAGGGACCGAGCCGGCGGGGCAGGATTCGCCGCAGGCGCTGCGCGAATGGCAGCAGCGCCGAGAGGAGCTGCGGGAAGCCCTGGCGAGGCTCGGGGACATCGCTAGGGCCGGCGGCGACCCGGACGAGGCCAGGTTGGTATCCCAGGCGGTCGAAAGACTTGGGGAAGGCCGTTTGACCCTCGCCATTCTTGGTGAGTTCAAGCGTGGCAAGAGCACCCTGATCAATGCCCTGCTGCGGGCCGACGTGATGCCCGTGGGCGTCATCCCCATGACCTCCGTGCCCTTGTCAGTGCGCTACGGGGAAAGGCCCCGGGTGCTGGTGGATCTGGCGGACAGGTCTCAGCTGGAGGTTGCCCTGGAGGATCTGCCCGCGTACGCCACCGAGGTGGGCAATCCTGGCAACCGCAAAGGGGTCCTGGGGGTCCAGGTGGAGCATCCCGCCCGTCTGCTCGAGTCGGGCGTGATCCTGATCGACACTCCCGGGATCGGATCGAGCCATGCGCACAACACCAAGTCCGCCTACGCCCTGCTGCGGGAGGCCGATGCGGCGGTCTTCCTGCTGTCGGTCGACAGCCCAGCCAGTCAGGCCGAGCTCGACTTCCTGACCGAGGTGAGGAGCCAGGTCTCCCATCTGACCTTCGCGCTGAACAAGGTTGACCTGCTGTCGCAGTCCGAGCTCATGCAGTCGATGACCTTTGTCCAATCCGTCCTGGGTGAGGCGGTAGGCGACCCGGGCCTGACCGTCTTTCCCATCTCGGCCCGCCTGCGCGATCAGGGCTTTGCGGAGCTCGAACGAGCTCTCCACCTCTTCCTGGTCGAGGACCGGGGCCGGTTCCTGTTGGAGAGGGCGCAATCGGTGGCGGAGCGCTCCCTCGCCCACCAGCGTCAGGGCCTGGCGGTCCAGGTGGCGGCAATCAACCTCTCAGGCGCAGAGCTGGAGCGAAGAGTTGCCATTCTCGCCGAGCGACTGGGCGAGGTGGCCCGACAGAGAGTCGAGGCTGAGGAGGTGCTGGCCGGCGACATGAGGCGGCTGGTGAGCGCCACCGTGGATCCCTCGGTTGGCGAGTTTCGCCGTCAAGGCGAGGACTTGGTACGCAAGGTCGTGGGCCAGGAGGTGGCCAAGGGACGGTCACAGTTACGCCCGAGGCTGGAAGAGGCTGTGGTCGAGCTGGTCCGCGGCGAGGTGAACCGCTGGGTCGAGCGGTTGGAGAACGAGTTGGGTGCCGCCCTGGCAGAGGTGGCGCAACGCCATGCGGCACGAGCCAATGCACTTGCCGCCAAGGTGGTCAGAATCGCGTCTGAGGTCTTCGAGGTGGATCTGGACGAGGTCAGCCTGCCCACCAGCCTGCAGCCTAGGAGCGGCCGTCTGCTGCTGATCGAAGAGCCCGAGCTGGCGTTGGAGCGGATCTCCACCGCGCTGCAGGGGATGGCCCCGGGTCGGATGGGCGTGGCTTTGGCGGAGCGCTACGCGCTGCGGCGCGGGCTGGAGCTGATCGATCGTCATTGTGGCCGGGTGCACCACGATGTGGTGGAGAGGCTTGCTGCCCGAGAGCGGGAGTGGCGCCAGGATATGGCCAGCGCTCTGGAGGGCGTCGAGCAGACGGTGCGGCGGGCGGCCACCTTCGCCGAGCGCTCCCGCGAGGATAACGACGCGGTCTCCGCTACAATTCGCCAAGAGCTCGCCGTCCGTGGGAATGACCTGGCGCTGGTTGCCCGGGCCCTGGGTGGTACCGAAGCTCACTGATCCACGCTGACCGCAGGAGCCAGACTGGGTCGCGTCCCATCTTGGGCGGTTGCTCCTTACCCTGCCCGCCGGTCACGGAACAACTGGGCCCGCGTCGGCTCAGCCGATGGCGGACTGGTATCCCCCCAACCTGTTGCGCGGTCCAAAGCGTGTCAGTCATGCAGTGCCCCCAGCGGACGCCACCCAGTCCGCCACGGACGCCGATTGTCCCGCGAAGCGTTCACTAGCGGGAGTCAGGAGTTGGCCCTGGCGCGCACCTGAGCAACTTCCTGGGCTGGTTCCAGGCCCGATGGCAGGGGAAGCTGAAGGCGGAGCGGTTCCCAGATTGGGTCACTTCGCGCGGTGCCACAACCGCTCCCGAGATCGGCTCTGCCTGCTCATCCAGGCCGAAGGCGCAGGTGCTGGACCAGTACGTGATTGGGGTCCGCGCTTCTTCGGGGACGGCCGAGATCACCTTGTGCAGGTCCTTGGCCATCCGGGCTGTGACCGACAATCGGACCCCGTGCTTGCGCCAGGTGGCAATGGTGTCGTGGCTGTAGCATCCGCAGTCGGCGCGCATGACCAGCAAACCCGTGACTTCCGGCTGGCGCACACGGGTGAAGGTTTCCCCCAGGAACCTAGCCACTCCTCGCCCGGTGTTGGCCGACCAGCCGCGCAAACGGCTGTGCATCACCTCCCCGGCCCCAGCCCTGGTGGCGAGCAGGGGAGGGTAGCCGCGGACCTCGGTGTAGCCGAAGCCGATTCCCTGCCTTTGCAGTCCGTAAACCTCGCAGATGGTCGAGTCCATATCCACGATCTATTCCCCGATCCAAGGGCCGCCTCAACAGCTCCCGACCCTATGTGTCCAGTTGGCGGACATGGCCGACCAGAAACTGCGCAGGAAAGTCCCCAGAGTGGAGGGGGCCAGCTCACCGTGCCCCAACACCCCCTGACTGGCGCCGGCCAGGAGGAGATCGGCCTCTGCGATGCTGTCGCCACCTGCCAGCAGGGAATGGACCAGGGTCATCCCCTTGTCTCCAAAGTGAGCCCAACCGAGAGCCTTGCCCAGTTCCAGATGGTCCTCGATCAATTCCTTGAGGCCGAGCCTCTGTGCCAGCGCCGCCGGCAGCAGGAGCTCGGCGTCGGCCACCGTGTGGGGATCATCGAAAGCCACCCCGAGACGGTCCAGAGTGGGCGATGATGTCTTCCCTGAAAAGGTGCTCCTCGCTGGCGACCGATTGACGCATTGACAACATCATTTATCCCAGCAATGAGCGCCTTTTCTTTGTCTACTGCCTACCCGCCGGCCCACTCCCTTCGGTGTCGTCAGGTTAAGGAGGGGGCGAGCCCGCACCGGGCTCGCCCCCTCTCGGATTTGACTCAGACAGTAGCGGGGTTGCTGGCTACCTGAGGGGTGTAACTCTCCATCGAAGCTTCTTCGAGTGTCCTGCCCATCGGCTCCGGCAGCGCCCAGAAAGTCAGCGCGACCCCAACCACCGCCACCCCAGCGAGGATACCCAGACTTCCGGGCAGCCCCAGGTACTTGACCGCACTGGGCATGAGCAGAGCAGCCACAAACGCCCCAGTCTTACCCCCAGCAGCGGAGATCCCGTCCGCGAACCCCCGGAAGGCAGTTGGAAAAATCTCTGAGGGATACACGAAAGTCGTCTCATTGGGCCCGAACTCGATGAAGAAGTAGGTAAGGCCATAGATGACCAAGAACAGGACTGGAATCTTGACGATTCCAGGAACCACCCAGACCAGGCCGTAGCCTACCGCCATCATTGCGAATCCCTGCCACTGGATGCGCTTCCTCCCGATCTTGTCCATCAGCCACACGGCTACCCAGTAGCCGGGCACCGCGAAGACCGCGAAGATGATCGCCGCGACGATTGTGTTGTGCAGCAACGAGGCCTTGCCGAACAGCGCCTTCAGGATGATCTGAGAGGAAACCCCGTTGCCGTAGAAGGCGATGTCCATCAGCATCCAACAGCCGGCTGTCCCGATCAGCCTCTTGACGAAGACGGGACTGGTGATGGACGGTGCGTGGCCCTTGAGACTGGCACCGGTCACCTCAGGTTGAACCGCCACCGACTGGCCAGTGGTCCACTGAACGGCGTCGGCGGTGGCCGTTAGGTCACCCTTGATCGCCAGGCTGTACCGGGGGGTCTCCTTGATCCTGCGGCGTAGGTAGATTACCGAGATTGCTGGGACCGCCCCAAAGGCCAGCATGAGCCGCCATGCGATCCCCGCCGGCACCCCGGTGCCAAGCAGCAGCGAGGCGAATAGCGGACCCGCGAGAAGCCCGAATCCCTGCATTGCGAAGACAGTGCCCACCAGCCGTCCGCGGTTTGGCCGGTTGGAGTACTCGGATGTGATCACAGCCGACGTCGCGTAGTCACCTCCGACTCCTATCCCCACTACGATCCGGCAAAGGAAGAGGGCCAGAAAGTCACCGGTGAAGGCTGAGGCAACCGCACCTATCACCAACAGAGCCATCTCGGTGCCATAGATCGCCTTGCGCCCAAAGACATCCATCAGACGCCCGAACAGCAGAGCTCCGACGACCGAAGCGAGCAGGGAGATCGAGTTGAGCAAAGAGAGTTCGGCCAGAGTCAGATGAAAGATCGGAGTGAGGATCGCGGTGACGGTGCCGATGATGAATAGGTCGTAGGCATCGGTGAAGAACCCCATCCCTGCGGTCAGGACGGTGTACCAATGCTTGGAGTTCAGCGGGGCGTTGTCCATCTTTCCGTAGAGCGCCTGGGCGCTATGCGAACTGTCACCGCCGACTGGCATCAAGAATCCTCCCATATAGCTGAGCGCGGTGAACGCCGCGCACTGACAAGCATGAAGTCGCCGCGACAAGTTGCTGGAGACAAACCCTCGGCCGCTTGGCCGCCCCATCCCCAGCCCCGCTCAGTGCTCCATAGAGGTCCTCCCCAGGTACCCGACATCAGACGACCTGATGTTATGGCCGCCTGGTTAGGAATTGGTTAAGGGACGTCTCGCAGTCTGTTCACGACCTCGACGCCGGGCAGCCCGGCCAGGAGGTCTACAGCGGCGCTCAAAACCCGGTCGCTCGCGCACCTCGGGTGGCTACAATCGCAAACCCAATTGGCCGGAGTTCGAACTTGTGCGCTGCGGGCCAGGGGCCGTCCGGGTGGCCACGTCTCTGGACATAGCGGAAAGGCCCATGCGAAATTGGGCTCTTGTGACGTTTTCGTGGGTCGGCTACTAATAGGTGCGTTAGTAAGGCTTACTTGACGCAGGTGATGTAGGCGAGATCGGGGGTGTGGAAGAGACCACGCAGCAGGACGGGGTACTTCTGCAGCTGGTGCAGCTTCGAGACCACAAAGCGCCGCAGGTGGTCCGGTCCTGAAATGGAGACCTTGCCTACCCCGTGGGCTTTGACCTCGCGCCAAACCGACTCGTCCGGATTCAGCTTTGGAGAGTAGGGTGGAAGGAAGAATAGTGTGAGCTTTCCGTTGGTACTGGCGACGTACTGGCTGGTCAGCTTCGCCTTGTGGGCCGGATGGCCGTCAACGATGAGGTAGATGGGGCGCTCGCTGTCATGCACCATCCGCTTGAGAAATTCGATGAACTCGGGAGCCCTGACAGTTGACTTGGTGCACATGAACCGCAAGTGGCCCCGGGGTGAGATCGCCGAGATCATGTTCA
>Ga0080006_1162072_pt1 | contig 38477 bp, 41 predicted proteins | sample RS3BMetagenome_FD_69209 | JGI IMG/M metagenome (GOLD analysis project Ga0080006, IMG submission 69209) | Ferric oxide microbial mat and aquatic microbial communities from Rainbow Spring, Yellowstone National Park, USA - RS3B (SPADES... ...
CGAGCGCAACCACGCTTCCAGTTCCTTCCGATCCGCCCGGCTTACGTCCACGCGCCACTTCATTACTCCCATGCCGCTTGGACGACCAAACCCTAACGTTAATTCAGATGTGTGACACTAGGTAGTTTTTCGCAGGCGCTAACGTCCAAGGGAAGCAACGAGATCGCCACGCTCACGCTGCTGTCCCACCAAATGACCATCGCTGGAGTGCCTAACTTCAGCGGCAGCTACACCTACGGCTCCTCGAACCACGGCGCTTTCAGCTTCGCCTCGGCCTATTGCCGCAGCGGGAGCTGCCCGGGAATCTTCAATGACATCCTCGGAATCGTGTACCTGGCACAAGTCGGCGACGGAGTTTTCATCAGGCGATAAGCGCTTGTCCTACAACGTACGCGGCGGAACCAGCCACCTCAACTTAAAACCGAATTTCGGAGCGACTATGCTTGAAAAGCAAAGAGCAGCCGGGCAAATTCCGGTTCACCGTCTGGCGGCCCTGCTCTGCGGACTCGGGGCCGCGCTCGTGTTGGCGGCCTGCGGAAGTTCCAGCTCTTCCTCGAGCCCGGCAAATCAGGAGATTTTCAACACCGCCGAGCAATATGTGGAGCAGTTCTATCCGCTGTGGTTCACCTACTACCAGTCGCAGTACGCGACGCAAAACCGACTGGCGGGCCCAGTCCGGATTTCTCCGCTTTACCAGATCGTGGTGGCAATCAACGTCGATACCCTCTATGCCAGCACCTTTCTCAACCTGGAGGCGCAACCGGTCGTCCTGACTATCCCCTCAACGATTACGACCTATTCCATCCTGACGCTCGACCCCTACGGCAACATCTTCCAGTCCGGCATTCAGCCGCAAACCCCGGGAACCTATGCCTTCACCGCTCCGGGGTGGAGCGGGACGCTGCCCGCAGGCGTCACCCCGGTAGCAATGCCGCTGAACTTCACGACCTTGATTTTCCGCATCGACAAGTATTCCGCCACGGGGGTCGATCAGACCGCGGCGGCCCAAACGTTTCGCGAGTCGCTGTTGTTGCAACCCCTCTCCGATTATCTGACCAACCCGACCGGCGGCGCTACCCTGATTGTTCCCGAAGTCGCCACCTCCGTGCCGTTCAAGACCGCGGCCGATACCTTGCTCACGGTCGACCCGATCGCATTCCTGAAGCAGCTCCAAGCCGCGGTCGAGTCCTCCAATACCCCGCCCATGTCGGCCGACCAACAGGCGCTGGCGACGAACTTTAACAGCTTGTTTGGCGCCGGGACCTTTACTTCACAAACCAGCGCCCAGGAGGCCGCCTTCTTTGCCGGCGCGCAGGCGGGGTACAACGCAATTCTGGCCGACTATTTGAGCAACACCGGGCCCACGAACTGGATCACCTTCACCAACATCGGTAACTGGGGCGCCAACTATCTGGACCGCTCGGCGATCACCGAGTTTATCCAGTTCGCCAACGGCCGCAGCACCGCTGCCTATTACCAGACATTCAAAGATAGCACCGGTGTGCCGCTTGATGGGAGCAGCGCAAGCTACGTGCTGACCTTTCCCGCGGGACAAATTCCCCAGGCGCAGCGCTTCTGGTCGGTCACCGCCTATACCCCCAACTCCATCGAGCTGATCGACAATTCGGCGGGCAAGTACGCAGTGGCCAGCTACACGCCCGGGCTGGTGACCAACTCGGACGGTTCGATCTCGATCTACATGTCGGTGCAGCAGCCCAATGGCGTTCCTACCGCCAATTGGTTGCCCGTCGCCGACGGTCCCTTCAATGTCATGCTCCGCGTGTACGGCCCCGAGGGCAGCGTAGCGAACAACACCTACGTTCCTCCAGCCGTGATGAAGCAGCCCGGCTAGCGCCGGATAGGTGCGAAAAGCGGCCGAAAGAAGTTCCGATTTGGAGCGGGAATACGAGTTCAAAGGGTTCCCTCGCAAAGTGGACACGGTTGGGTCATGCACGTGGGGTGAAAGGGACGGCCGATATAGAAGATATAGAAGATGCCGCATTGTGGCGGTTCGTCGCAATCGGAGGAGCGGAAACGGCTGTTAGGCATATGACCTTGTTGACGGCAAACTGGGGGAAGCCATGAATGACGCGGGCGGGCGGGCGTTAATACCAATTCTGACAGTCCTGGGAATCGCTCTGGCGACCGCCTTGGTGCCGACAACCACGGGTGCGATGGAACCTCCGGCCCTTGTTCGAATGACCGCGCAACACGCGATCCAGGCGCCAAGGAGCGGCGCGGTTCTGATTGCCCAGGCCGAAACCAGCACGATCCAGCCGGCGCGAGCGCCAGCCGAAAAGGCCGAAGCCGTGGCACAACCACAGGCGGCGCCCGCGCCAGTCACGATCGGGCGGGGCACGCGGGTCTGGACGGTTGTGCTGGCCACGGCGATCTTACTGCTTGCCACGCTGTTACTGACGGGCGGACAACTCGCCTCTCTGATCGTCGGCCAGGACAACCGCTACAGCAATTCGAAATTTCAGATGGCGCTGTGGTTCGCGGTACTGATCGTCGCCTACCTGTCGGCCACGATCCTGCGCTGGTGGACGGGCGGCGCCGGCTACCTGGGCGATATCGCGATTCCCAAGTACCTGCTTGCGCTTTCGGGCGCCAGCGCGCTGACCTATGGCGCGGCCAAGGGGATCACCAACAACAAGCAGGCGGCGGCGCTCGCTTCGGGTCAGCCGGGCAAGGTGCCGGCGGCCAAGCCGAGTTTCCCCTCCGACCTGGTTCACAACGATTACAACCAACCCGACCTCGGCGACTTCCAGATGATTATCATCACCTTGCTGGTGGTCGCGGTTTATCTGGCGCAGCTATTCCATTTCCTGGGCACGCTCGCGCCGCTGCATCAATGGATTTCGCTGCCCGACGTCGATCCCGCCCTGCTCGCCGTCTTCGGACTTGGCCAGGGCGCCTACCTGACCAAGAAGTACGCGGGCAACGCGGGCGAGTCCTGACCGGGGAGGAAGCCGGATTTTTGGCCGGCTCACGTGGGAAAACGGCCTGATTACGCAACGGATGGATTTAGTGCGAGATGGCATCGAGGCTCGATCTGATTCAGCACATTTTCGTCGTGATCATGGAGAACCGCTCCTTCGATCACATTTTGGGCTACCGCAGCCTGCCACCCTACGAGAAAGGCGTGGAGGGGTTGCGCAACGATCCGGCTTGGCTGGCGGCGTACGCCAACAGCTTCAACGGCAATCCGGTCCAGTCCTTCCATTACACCGGCTTGGCGCTTTCCGGCGATCCGCCCCATGAGCGTGACAACGTCCGGACCCAGATCGGAGCGGATTATCCATGGCCCAAAGGACTCGCGCCGATGAATGGCTATGTGCTGAATTACAGTACCGCGACGGGGGTCTCGGCCGGCGCGGTGGCGGAGGTAATGGGCTATTACACTCCGGCGGAAGTGCCGATGGCGCATTTTTTGGCGGAGAATTACGCCATCTGCGACCACTGGTATTCGTCGCTTCCCGCCAGCACCCAGCCCAATCGGCTGATGGCGATGGCGGGCTTCAGCGACATCGATAACACCTTCAGCAACACGGTTCCCGACCAGGAACTGGTGTACGACTGGTGCGATCGGCAGGTGCCGCCGGTGCGCTGGCGGGTATATCACGAGGGCTGGCCGTTTTTCATGGTCATGCCGCGCTGGCGGCTTAATATCGTGGCTGACGCGGTGGCGCAGGAACGCTTTCGCAGCCTGGACCGGCTCGAGGAAGATCTGAAGTCTGGCGAGCCGTTTCCCCAACTGGTTTTCGTCGAGCCCAAATACACCGACGACCATTTCAGCCTGGCGTCACCCAGCGACGACCATCCTCCTACCTCAATCGCCAATGGCCAGGATTTCATTCGCCGGGTGTATGGCTGGATTCGCGCCTCGAAGCTGTGGGAGCAGTCGCTGCTGGTGATTTTTTATGACGAGAATGGAGGCTTCTTCGACCATGTCTCGCCGCTGGGAATTGCCGCGCAAATCAGCGGGGCGCGCGGCTTTGACACCACCGGAATCCGCGTGCCCGCGTTTTTGGTCTCGCCGCTGGTGCGCGCCGGGCAGGTCTTTCACGGACCGCTCGACCATACTTCGCTGCTGCGCCTGATCGGCGAGAAGTTCGCGGTGGACGGGGTCTATTCGCCGCAGGTCGCCCAACGCGCCAGCGGTCCCATTCCCCTCCAGAGCCTGAGCGAGGCGCTGGCCGCGGTGGGGACCAATCCCGCCGCACGGACCGATTGTCCTCCGTCTCCTGAGCTGCCGACCGCTCCGGCGGCTGCTATCGCGCCGGCGGACCTGCCGCTTAACGCTAACGCCCGCGCCTTCGAGCACGCGCTGCTGGCGGTGCGGAGGGAGCAGCCCGAGCTGGGGGCAATCAAATTTCCCCATTTGCGGGACTTCTTCCAACAACGCCAGGGACTGTGGCGAACCGCGCAGAAGGAAGCCCTAGCCAACGGATGTTCGTTCGATCCCGACTGCCAGCATCTGGTTCGCGACCTGGCGGAACAGGTCGATCTGCAGCTCCTCAAGGAACCGGGCCGGGCACGGCTGGCCAGCGCGCGCATCGTGGACGCGGTCAAAGCAATGATCGCCGAGGCCCGCGCGGACGGCGAACCCCGCACGATCCGGGCACAACATTTTCATCGCGCCAGCCAACGGCTTGGGGCATGGCCCTTCAATCGCGGCTGATGCGCTTCAGCCGGCGGGTTGGCGCCGGTGGTCCGCTTGCCTGGGCGCTTGCGATTGCGGTTTGGGCGCCGGTGCTCTCGGGTTGCGCCCTTTTCTCCCTCTATCCGGCGGTGTCAAAACCAGATCAAGAATGCGATAGCGGCGGCTACGGCGCGCCTTCGCCAGGCAACAGCTATTCGCCCGAGCCCGGCTATGGCGACGTCTCGAATTCTTACGTCGATCAGCACTGGAATGAACTGCTCGCTGTGCGCCCGGCATAGTCGGCGCTCTACACGGAGCCACGCTTGAGGCGCTCACGTTAACGGACGCGGCGCGAACTGGATCTGCCGTTGTACCGCATCGGCGCCGATTTGGTGCCGTTCAATCAGACCCAAATTCGCAGTGGCACGCGAGTCTTGGCGGCAATTCGGCAAGGGCAATCACTCCGCGGGACTGAACTTGGGCGATTGCTGTTCCTACGCGATCTCCAAGAACTCCGGCGAGCCGCTGCTCTTCAAGGGCGGCGATTTTACCAAAACCGATGTTGCCAAAGTCCTCTGAGTCCAAGTAAATCCACGGAACCGCGCATCACCCCTTGTGCGCCCTGCCAGCCATCGTCGCGAGGTCCAGTCCCCGAGCAATGACCCTGCCGCCTCACGGGTAGAAACTGGCGTCATGGCCGCCGCCGGCGTTGACGGTCGTAGCTGGATGGCGCGGTCACATATCAATCATCGCGATGAACCCGCCCGCTGACCCCTTCCGGGCATCAATCACAATGGCCGCCTCCCAGCGCAGATATCGCGGACACGCGCATCGCTTACTCCCTGAGGCTGGGCATTACCTCGGCGGCAAACCGTTCCTGGTTGCGGCGGGCCAGATGGTCGGGAAGAATGCCGAACTGCAGCAGGGCAACTATGATATTAAAGCCCGTGCGCTCGCGCATTTCTTCGATCCTTTGGCGAACGGTGCGGGCGCTGCCAATCAGCGCGGTGCCGCTGGAGATTAGCTCCTCGGCAGTTTGAGTGCGTGGCCGACTGCCGAGCGAGGCCCGCATTTTCATGAGATTTTTCATCGAGGCCATCGAGGTGTAGCCCGGCGGAAGAAGCATCTCCCAGGGCATCGGTAGAAAATTGTTGAACAGCGTCTCGACGGCGGCGCCGGCCTCCTCACGGGCCTTCTGGTCGGTATCGCCCACATAGATGGGTGCGGCCCAGCCAAGCTGATCGCCGTGCGCCTCGTAGCCGTACTGGCGCGCGTGCTCGCGGTAGCTGAGATGGTAGCGCGCCACGGAGTCGGCGGAAGCGAAGGTCACCAAGAACGGATATTTGCGCTCGGGCGCGCTCGCCCACACCACGGTTTCAGAAGAACCCTGGGAAGGAATCCAGATCGGCGGGTGCGGCTGCTGGTAGGAGCGCGGCCACAAATTGACGTAGCGCAGGTTATAATGTTCGCCCTCGAACGTGAACGGGCCCGGTTCGGTCCAGGCTCGCACGATCAGGTCGTGGGCTTCGTGAAAGCGCTCGTGGGAGAAGTAGGGGTTTCTGCCGGTGCTGTGGTACTCGGCGCCGATGCCGCGGACGAAGCCGGCGATAATCCGCCCCTTCGACAGGTTGTCGAGCATCGCGTACTCTTCAGCCACAGTCATCGGATTGTCCAGTAGCGGCAGGGCGCGGCCGAGGATGGCGATTTTGACGCGCTTGGTGCGCGCGATCAGCGCGCTCGCTACCAGGTTGGGTGCTGGCATCAGCCCGTAGGCGGTCTGATGGTGTTCGTTGACGCCCAGCGCGTAAAAGCCCAGTTCCTCGCCGGCCACCAGGTGATCGATATACGTCTGATACTCTTCGGCGCCCTTGATCGGGTCATAGAAGCGATTGGGCAGCGCCACCCAGGCGGAGCGGTATTTGGCGGCCTCGGCGAGATCCAGCGGCCGGTATGGCATTAGGTGGAAGGAGACGAATTTCATACTGCGACCTCGTTCCAAAAGCTCTCGATCCGTGTCGCCACGACCTCGGATTTTTCGATATGCGGCAGATGGCCGCAATTATCCAACAGCGTCACCCGCGCCCCGGCGACCCGCTCGCGCCACAGATCGCAGTAGGCCACCGGCATGAGCTGATCGGCCGCGCCCCACACGAGATGGGTTGGCACCTTGATGCGGTGCAGCCATTTTTCCAAATCGGGGTTGAACCAGCGCGGCTGCCAGCCATACTTGGCCGCCGCGTAGCGGTTCTTGAGCATGATATCGGCCTCTTCGTCCGACACTGGCGCGTCCAACATCCGCCGCGCCAAAGCCGGATCCGCGAACAAGTTGTGCGCGGCCTCTTCGGGACTCCAGATAAAGCTGTCGCCGCTGGGCACGCCTTTGACGCGGATGCCGGCCGGGGCGATCAGGGTCAGACTGGCCAGCCGCGCGCAGTCGCGTACCGCCAACTCGGCGGCGATCCAACCGCCCAGCGAATGACCTACAAGATGGATCTGGTCGATTTGCAGCGCGTCGATGAAGTCGAGGTAGAACATGGCCGCGTCGGGTACATTGCGAATCCAGGGCGGATCGTCCGAGTGCCCAAATCCGGGATGGTCCGGCACCAGTAGCTGGTAACGGCGCGACAAGGACTCGAAAAACGGTGGCCACCCCGCTACGCCTCCCGCGCCATGAAGAAAGAGCACCGGTCGGCCCGAGCCCGCGCGAGCCAGATTGATGTTGACGCCGCGGACTTTAAGCATGCTGCCCTGATTGGCCATCGCAGACTGACTCCCTCCAAAATCGTGCGTCGCGGAAAGCGAAGGCCATTTTAGCGACGGTCGTCGCTTAGGCCAAATCCGCTGCCGCCTCCGACCTTAAACCACGTCGATCCTAAGCGCCGAAGCGAACCCGACAGGGCCGAAGGTCTCGATGGGATGCTGCCCCGGGGCGACTTGGGTCAAACTTCGTTCCAGCTTAATTCCAGCGCATGAAAGCCAGCTCGATACCGGTGCCGGCGGGACTGCGATAAACCGGCACCTACTCGCACCAGCGGCCTGAGGTGCGCCACGAACCATTCTTCTACCAGCGTCTCTGTTGACCCGACATCAACCACGCTTCTCGGCGCGGGTTTTTGGAGCTACCGCTTAATGGGCGGTCACAAATCAGACCGTGGCCCGGAGAGAAAGTTGGGTTTCAAAGGAAAATTTCTGGTGCGAGAGGGGGGACTTGAACCCCCACGAGCTTGCGCTCACAAGGTCCTGAGCCTTGCGCGTCTGCCATTCCGCCACTCTCGCCTAGAGGGCCGGGGTCCGGTCCAAAGCGCGACTGCGCACCGGACCGCGAATAAGAAGGATTAACCGTCTGCGCGGCTCAATTCAAGTTACCCCAAAAAAGCAAACCGCGACGGCGCGCCATTGAGCCGAACGCGCGCCGGAGGCAAACTCCAGCAAGCTGGCGATACCAGGAGTCTCGGGCCAACGGGCAAAATCCGGGTTCTTCCACCAGAGTGCACAGTTGGTGAAAATTTCGATAATTATCGCGACCCATCGCCGGCCTCGCTCTCTGGCGCGGCTGCTCGAATCGCTGGCCGCGCAGGCCCGGCCCGATCGGCATGAGCTGCTGATAGCCGAAAACGGCACTCCGCAGTCCCTCGCGATCCCGCCGCTTGCGCTTCCCCTTCAACATCTGCACGATCCGCGCGCGGGCAAATGCCGGGTGCAGAACCAGGCTCTTAAGCGGGCGCGCGGCGAGATAATCGTCTGCCTGGATGACGACCTTTTCGCCGCTCCCGATTACCTGGCCCAGGTCGAGGCTTTCTTCGATTCGCAGCCCCGGTTCGCCGCGATGAAGGGGCGCATCCTGCCGGCTCAGCCGCCCGCCAGCGTGGCCGGGCCGATGGCGGTCTATCTCGATCTTCCGCTGGTCGATCATGGCCTGGAGATACGCCCGGTACACGGCGTGCTGGGCGCCAACATGGGATTTCGCCGCGAGGTCTTCGATCGCCTGGGAGGCTTCGACGAGCGGCTTGGTCCGGGCGCCTGCGGCCACGAGGAGGAAACCGAATTTTCTGCGCGGATGCGCGCGGCCGGGCTGCGGATCGGCTATGCTCCGGGCGCGCTGGTCTACCACGAAGTCGAAGCTGCCCGCGCCGACCGCGCTCGGTTCCTGCGCGTAGCTCGCGAGCGCGGCCGATGCCGTATGCTGCACGAGACCCATCGCTGGCCCGAGCTGCTGGCCGATACCGCGCTGGCCGCGATCCGGCTTACGCTGGCACGAGCCCTGCCGATGGGCTTGGAGCGGCGCGCACGCGCGGAGAAGCGGATGGCAACGGCGCTGGGGATGCTCGACGGGCTACGCCGGCCTCGCGCTTGAACTATTCTGTGCGCCAAAGTCAGTTTTAAAAGGTTGCCAGGCGTCGAGTCGATTTTTCCGCCTGTGGGCGGTCTTAAAGCGCCGATGACGGACCGGCGACCTTCCCAATGCCACGGGGCGCGCGCTCGGCCACTTGATCCAGGCCGCTTTGCACCCTGACCAACATCCCCTCAGCTTTTCGCGACCTTATCGATCAGCGCCAGCAGTTGTTCCCCGTAACGATGCCAGGTGAAAGGTTCGGCCGCCGGCCGGGCGCCGGCGCGCAATTCGGACGCGGCCGCCAACAGCGCGCTCAGACGGCAGGCGAGATCCTCGGGCTGTTTGGGATCGGGAACCACAAAGGCTTGCCAGGCCGCGGGTAGAACCTCGGCTGCGCCACATTGGGCGCTCAGGAGCACCGGTAGCCCCGCCGCCATCGCCTCCAGCGCGACGTTGCCGAAGGCTTCGAACAGCGAGGGCAGCACCAGCACGTCGGCGGCAGCGAGCAGCGCCGGCACATCCTGGCGCGGCCCCAGCCATCGCATCCGCGAAGCGATCCCAAGGGCTTGGGCGCGGGCCTGAAAATAGCCGCGGTGCCGGTCCTCGCCCACCACCATCAGCAGCACTCGCGAGTCCATCCGCGGCCACGCCTCCAGCAGACATCCCAACCCTTTGCGCGCAAACCCGCTGCCGACAAAAATCGCCACCGGCGCGTCTGGATCGAGTTGCAAGGCCGCGCGGAGCTGGCGCCGGCGCTGGGAGTCGGCGGACCGAAATCGCTCCAGATCGACGCCGTTGTAAATTGTGGTGAGCCGAGCGGAATCCAGACCGAAGTGCCGCCGCAGATCCTCGGCCACGAGGCGCGAAATCGCAGCTACCGCGCGCAAGCGCGACGAGTGAAACGCGCCGGCGTCTACCAGGCATTGGACGCGATGGTAGGAGCTGAACGCGCGGGCCAAACTTTGCGCGGGCGAATCCCATTGGCGAGCGGCTTGCAAGTAGCTGCGATGTGCCCCACCCTCGCATCGGATCACGTCGGCGCCAATCGCGCGACCAAAGCTGAGGGTTAATTCGGCGCCGCCAGCACGGGCGGCGCGCGCAGCCAGCAGACCGAATCCCAGCACCTGCAAGGTGCGCGATCCCAGCGCGGCCACGGGCAGGCGGCTGACCTCGATCCCGCGCCAGCGCGCGATCGTCCGGCGCGCGGCGTAGATATGGAGTTGATGGCCGCTGGCCGCAAGAAACTCGGCCGCGGCGATCAAGTCGCGCTCGGTTCCACCGCCGGCGGGATCGAAACGGCGTGCCAACAGCCCAATGCGCATCAATGGACGCCTTCCCGGCGACTGCGCAATCCGCCAAGTTGTGCTAATCTTAGCCGCGGCGGCAAGGTGAGGCGATGATCGAAGTCCAATGTCCCAGTTGTCAAACGCGCTACCGGCTTGACGAGGGGGCGCTGCCCCAGGAAAACCCGACCTTCAAATGCTCGCGCTGCGGCCATGTCTTCAGCAGCGAGCCGCGCGCGGGCAGCGGGCCGACCCCGCCCTTGCCCCAGGCCGCGCCAAAAGCTCCGCCGGTGGCCGGGTCCGAGCCGCCGCGCGAGGACAATCCCCTGGCCCGTTCATTCGCCGAAGCCGAGCCCAAGGTCCCGGAAAATCTGAGCTTCGACTTCAGCGACGATCCGGCCGACGATCATCATCTGGGTGAGAGCCCGGAGCCCGCGCTGGGCGAGGATCCGCGCGAGCATTGGGAAGTTGGCGAAGCTGACGATCCGCCACCTCCTCCATCCAGCGCCCCTCGCCGTCGCGCCCGCCGGAGCGCATCCAAGCCTGCACCGGCCGGCGAGGACGATGAAGACGACGCGCAGACACGCCAGCAGACGCGCCCGCTCCATTCCAGCGGCTTCTTCCTCCTGCTCTTCGCGCTGGCGGTAATGGCGTACGCCGTGCTGACCCTGCTGTTGGGAGTAGCGCCGGCGGCTAGCCGGGCCTGGTTGGCGCAACTGCCGGTGATCGGCGCGGAATTCCAGGACCATCCGACCCTGGAAAGCCAAGTCAAGTTGGACGACGTGCGGGTGGAGTATCGCCAACTGAATAATAATCGGCTGGCCTTGGTGGTAAGCGGGAGCGCGCACAACCAGAGCGCCGGCGCGCTGCACACGATCGAAGTCGCGGTCAACCTGGTGGACAGCCAGCAGCGCAGCGTCGTCGGCCAGCAGGTCTTTTGCGGCAACTTGCTCTCGCCTCGTTTTGCCACCGAGATGACGCCGCACGAGCTGCAATTCTTTCAAAAGCTGGCCCCGCGCAATTTTATCCTGCCCAGCGGCGAGAGCGCGCCTTTCATGGCGGTTTTCGTCGATCCGCCGGCCCAGGCGCATGGCGTGGTGCTGGCCGTGGTCCGCGCCGAGCCGCCCGCGGTCGCCGGTCAGCCCGGACTCTGATGGCCGAACTATTCCTTGTCCTCCTTTTCTTCGGCCACCAATTCTTCGTACTCGTCGCTGTCGAGCAGATCGTCCAATTCCGCGGCATCGCCGATTTTGATCTTGATCAACCAGCCGTCACCGTAAGGATCTTCGTTGACGATCTCGGGGCTTTCGGGCAACTCCTGATTGACCTCGACCACAACGCCGCTGATCGGAGCGTAAAGATCCGAGGCCGCCTTGACTGATTCGATCGCGCCGAAGGTGTCATCCTTGCTGATCTTGTCGCCCACGCCCGGCAACTCCACAAATACGATTTCACCCAATTGGTCCTGAGCGAAGTCGGTGATGCCAATAGTTGCAACCGAGTCTTCGGCGACGACCCATTCATGGTCTTTGGAATACTTAAGGCCCGCGGGGATCTCCATAACCTCCCTCCGAAACGCACGGCCGCACCTCGGCGCCGTGCTCCATAACAAGCGCATTTGCTCGCGTGCAATGTCATCAAGCGCGGCCGTCGCGTCCTTGTCAAGGTCTCAACCACCTCCGGCTGGCGCGCTTGTGCACCCGAAAAATAAATCAGGCTCGCATCAATCATGGGCCGCTGCGATGCGATCACCGGCAACGCAAAAAGCATAATTGGCGCGCATAAACCGCCTGCCCTGGTCACCATAGTGGAGAGACAATGATCGTTGGAATACCGCGCGAAATTAAAGTCGACGAAAATCGAGTAGCGCTGACTCCGGCCGGGGTCGGAGCGTTGCGCGCGCACGGCCACAGCGTGCTGGTGGAGCGCGGTGCGGGCACCGGCAGCGGATTGGACGATCGAGCCTTTCGCGCTGCCGGCGCGCGCATCGTGCCCTCGGCGCCGGCGCTGTGGCGCGCGGCCAATCTGATTCTCAAGGTCAAGGAACTGTTGCCCGTCGAGTTTTCCTATCTGCGTCCCGATCTGATTGTTTTCACCTATCTTCATCTGGCTGCCAACCCCGAACTCGCCCGCGCCCTGATCGCCAGCCGATCCAGCGCGCTGGGCTACGAGACCGTGCAACTGGAAGATGGCAGCCTGCCTCTGCTCGCTCCCATGAGCGAAGTCGCCGGGCGGCTGGCTATTCAGGCCGGAGCCTGGTGCCTGCAAGCGCAAAACGGCGGTCGCGGCGTGCTGCTCAGTGGCGCCTCGGGCGTCCGCCCCGGGCGGGTACTGGTTTTGGGCGCGGGGATCGCGGGGGCCAATGCCAGCCAAGTCGCGGTCGGAGTGGGCGCGGAGGTGACGGTAATGGACGTAAGCGCACCCAGGCTGCGCTATCTGCACGATATTCTGGGCGGCCATCTCAACACCTTGATGTCCAACCGCGCCGCGCTGGAGGAAGAGATTACCCAGGCGGATCTGATTGTCGGCGCGGTGCTGGTCCCTGGCGCGCGCGCCCCTCGACTAATCACGCGCGCGATGGTGGCGCGGATGAAGCCGGGCGCGGCGCTGGTGGATCTATCGATCGATCAGGGCGGGACCTCGGAGACCTCGCGTCCCACCACCCACGAGCAGCCCATCTATCGCCATCATGACGTGGTTCATTACTGCGTCACCAACATGCCGGCCGCCGTCCCTCACACCTCCACTTACGCGCTGACCAACGCAACCCTCTCCTACGCCTTGGAGATCGCCGATTCTGGCGTGCTGGCAGCCTGCCGACAGAATCCAGCCTTGCGCGGTGGCCTCAACATCTTCGACGGCCATGTCGTCCATCCTGCGGTGGCCCAAGCCCTGGGGATCGAACCCCATTCGCCCTGGTCCTAGCGCGCAGTAAGCGGTGTGAGCGGCGCGGCGCTTGTCTCCCCCCACGAGCAGGGGGAGACAAGCGCGAGGGAGCAAGCGAAGACTTTCTTTTACGCCCTGCCGTGGCCCGCTAGGATCAATCGCGTCCGCTCAGTGAACGATGGCCAGGGCAAGCGCGCGCGCATATCGGGTTATTTGCCACCCGTCACGCTGAGGCACTTTGCGCGGCACGCCGGGGCCGGCGAACCCCCTGGCGCAAGGGGCGGCGACCGGGACACAGGCCGCTTTGCGGCTTGCCCAGCCATTGCGAGAGGCGAATTTCGCGGCGCGGATCGCCTTGCTGCGGGCCACGCTGTTCCAGCGCGCGCAGCAGTTGTGGCCCTTCGATCCCAAGCAAATCGCACAGGTTCAAGTAGGAATAGATCCCTTGGCGACTGGGCGAACGCATCCAATAGGCGACTTCGTCGAAGCGCAGGCGGGCTTTGCGCGAGCGCGCCCCACGATATTTCAGGTAGCAGGCAACCGCATCCGCCAGTACGGCGAAAGCCAAACGATGCTCGCCATCGTTACAGCCCGCCCCGCGGCCGTACAGGTCATAGTACTGCTCGGGCAGAACGATCCCGCCCTCGAAACTAACCGGCAGCAGCTCTTCCAGCCGCGCCGCCGCTTCCCGAGTTACCGATTCTTCATTCATGCTTGCGCTCCAATCTGCCAAGCGGTGGAGAAATCTCGTCAGGCCTCCGGTGATTTGCTCAGCAAGCTATGCTGCCGACCTTCATCGCAAAAACCAGGCCGCTATCGGCAAGCCGAAATATCTACGGAATTTCCGCTATGATCTTCGAGCCGGCGAGCGGACTTGGTAATTTTTACGCGCAAGCAGTCCAGCGCCGGATGACCCTTTTTAAGACTTGGCGTCGATATCCTCCATTTGGCGATAGACTCAAAACCACCTGAGCAGCGTCTAACTGTTTGAACTACTCAGGAAGGATGAACCTTGATGAAAACGATAAAGGCTGCTTGCTTGTCGGTCGTGCTCCTAATCACCGGACTGGGCTTGGCCGCGCATCGCGCCGCGGCCGCGCCGGGAGTGGCAGCTCCGACCTCGGGGGAGTATGAAAACGAGTTGTGGTTGGTGACGAGCCATCCCGTGACCGGAACCTGGGAGGGCACCACGCGGGCTTACTGCGGGGCCTTAACCAAGCCGGATCGCTGCAACGCGGTGCAGAAGATTACCCTTGATCTGCGCCAAACTTCGGCGAGCAGCTTTACCGGCACCTACGACTGCGCCTATGGCAACATGATCTGCCTTCAGGACATGCAGCACGGCAAAGTGATCTCGGGCGACGTGATGCCGGGGCGGACAGTTTTCCGAATCTACCTGCCGATCGGCATTACCTGCATGTACAACGGAAGGTTTTTGCCGACCCAAGGGTCCGGTGAGTATTCATGTTCCTCCGGCAGTACCTACCTCGAGCAAGGGATGTGGCAGGTGAGCAAGGCTCGGTAGCGCGTTCGGATCGACCCATGCAGGGCTGCAAATAAAAAACCCCACGGGGGGTGGCGTCTGAATGCGACCCCCGTGGGGCTTGAAAACCGAAGGCGCTCCGCTCAGGAGCGGCCTACCTCGCGCCAATCGGCTTGGGGTGAGATGACGGCGTCCCCCGCTTCCATCAGGCCCCACGCAACCTCGGTGTCCAGGCCGTGTGCCGGCTCGCCTTTCATGAAGCGGCGCACCGCCTCGAGCAGCAAGCGGCGGCCGCGGTTGACCGAGGTATCGCTGGAGCCCAGATACTCCTTGGAGCGATCGACGATCGGCCCCTGCGAGACCGCGACCGAATAATCCTCGAAGCGCAAAAACGGCATCCCGGCCCAACTACTTTCCTTCATGCGCTCGCGGTTCTGGCTCCAGCGGTTGTCGATGGTGCCCAAACCCTCCGCGCTATCGTCCAGGTTGGCAGGGGCGTTGGTAGGGAAGTTGCCCACCGGGCGGGTGAAGTTATACCAGATGTCCCACTGCGCGGAGTGATAATCATCCACCGGCACCGAGATTGTCAGCAGATGGTCGTCCTTGCGGTTACCCATCGGGATGAACGAGTACCAAGGCACGGCATAGTCGCGTACCCGCACGTAATGCTGGCCGTCGGGCATCTTGCGCACGGCCGCCTCGCGATAGCCATAGGGCTGCGGATCGAACACGAAGCGCGGGCCGGTATCCTTGGTCGAGTTACCGCCGCGCAGCCAGTCGCGATGCAGGATCCCGACATGGGCCGAGTCCAATTGTCCCTCCAGCCCCTGGAACCAGTTGCAGTCGATTATTCCCAACGAAGCCCGCACATGGTCGGCCGGCAAATCCATGAAGTTGAACCGGGGAAACTGCGAGGGCTCGTGATCGGCCAGAAACAGGAACACGATCCCGCCGCCCTCGCGGGCCGGATAGCGGCGCAAGCGCGTTCTGCCGATAAGCTCGGCGCGTCGTTCAGGCCGTTCGGTGGGGACCTCCAGCAACTGGCCCTCCGCGCCCAGCTTCCATCCGTGATAGGCGCAGCGCAGGCCGTCGCCCTCGTTGCGGGCCAAAGCCAGCGAAGTCCCGCGATGAGGGCAGGCCTCGTCGTAGCATCCAATCCTTCCGTCGGCAGCGCGAAAAAGCACAAAATCTTCGCCCAATAAGCGCACCCGTCGCGGCGCGCCGCCCGCCACCAGCGCCGCCGAGCGCATCGCCGGCACCCAATACTCCCGCATGAACCGGCCCATCGGGCTATCCGGACCGACTCGGGACAACAACTCGTTGTCTTCTGGCTTAAGCATCAGGCTCTCTCCTGAATTTGCAGTCCACGCCGGGAACCGTCAGGCCCCAGCTACTCCGTATATAGCGCTTTATCCTCGAGCTTGACAGAGTATGAAGGCCCCACAAAAAAAGCTCACCGCGGGGCTGGGATTTGGTATTGGCTCGGTCGGGGAGCATGCTGGAAGGATTATGGACGAGCGCGCAAAAATCACCCTGACATACGAAGTGCATCGTCTGGCCGGCGAAAAAAATCGGCGGCCGACGGCGCCGCGAAAACGGCTGGTGATTTGCTTCCACCCCGCCAAAAAAGACGCTTCGGACCACGCCAAGCCGCCCGCGGCGAGCGCGAACTGAGCGGTGCCAATGCCCTGGACAAAGCGCTCAAATCGGCGAACTCCCGTGCCCAGGATGGTCAAATCGGTGATCGGGCCTTACGGCACCGCCCCGGTGAAGCTGTTTGGGGTGAAGCCCGATCGGTTGAAGGATCTCTACTATTATCTACTCAGCACTTCGTGGCCGTGGCTGATTTTGCTGATGAGCGCGGCGTTTGTCGGGGTCAACCTGCTCTTTGCGCTAGGTTATTGGGGCTGCGGCGGGATCGATAACGCTCGCGCCGGATCGTTCCTGGATGCCTTCTTTTTCAGCGTTCAAACCATGGCCACCATCGGCTATGGCCAACTGGCGCCCCGCTCGCTGCCAACCAATCTGCTGGTCACGCTTCAAGCCTTCCTGGCCCTGATCTCGCTGGCCCTGATGACCGGCTTGGTATTCGCTAAATTCTCCCTGCCCAGCGCGCGGGTGCGCTTCAGCCGGGTGATGGTCATCTGCCCGCACAACGGCCGTCCCTGCCTGATGTTCCGGATGTCGAATCTGCGCCTCAATCAAATCGTCGAGGCGCGGGCCAACGTGGCGATGGTGCGCACGATCGTCACGGTGGAACAACAACAATTCCGAGCGGTAACGGATCTGGCGCTGGAGCGCTATCTAAACCCGGTCTTTGCGCTGACCTGGACCGCAATCCATCCGATTACCGAAGATAGTCCGCTGGCCGACGCCACGCCCGAGACTCTGGCCCAAGCCGCCACCGCATTCGTGGTCTCGCTCACCGGGTTGGACGGCACCGCGCTGCAGAACGTCCATGCCCGCCATACTTACGGCGCCGAGGATATACGCTGGAACAGCCGCTTCGTGGATGTCTTGCATCTGGAACCTGACGGCACCTCGACCATCGATGTAAGCCGTCTGGACGACGTGGTCGCGCTGTAGCTGGCCAGCAGCGGCGGTGCCCCACCTGATAGCCCCGCCGCACCAGCCCTTCGCGATCTTTCGCTCTCGGCTAGTTCTGGCCGTAAGCCTTGAGCACCCCCGGCGGCGTGGCCAGTGGCACCATCTGGGCAATCTGGGCCTGCAACAAAGCGCGCAGCTTGTTGTCAATCTGGAAGAAGCGCGTAGTTTTGATCGGCCCTAGGACCGCGAGAAACTTGGGAATGAAGCGCTTTTGCACATTGAGGCGGTCCTGCGCGATCGCCATCACTTCATTGAGCTTCTGGGTGGCTTGGGCGCCGGTCAGCGAAGTCGCGTTCTTGGAGAACTCGCGTACCTCTTCGACGTGACGCATTTCAATCTTGTCCATCGCGCCTTCGTACTGATCGTAAACCGGCCAGAACGAGGCTTCTTCCTTCTTGGTTAGAAGCATGTTTTCGCCGAAGACCGCCTTGCGCTCGGCCTTGGCCGCCTTCCAGTCGAGTTGGCGCTGGGTCATTCGCGCGGGATTGGCCGTGGTCGCAGCGGATTTATCCTGAGCACGCGCCGAACCTATGGCGACGGCGCCGGCGACGAATGCGCAGACAGCCAGAGCGGTCAATTTTTGCGATAGTTTCAAGCGATCACTCTCCTAACGAGCTGAATTAGGCCGTATAAACCGGCACACGCCAGTCAGTCAAGCCCGGACACGCCGCTCATCATAAACAATCAAAAGGTCCGGCGACATAAACATTCAAAAATGTCCGCCCGATAGGGCAAGCTCGCGACGGCGGCGTGCACGGTCAGGAGCGCACGGCGCGGGCAGCCGAGTTACCAGCCAGGCGGCCGTACACCGAACCCGCCATCAAACCGCTGCCGCCGGGGTAGTTGAAATAAAACAGGCCGCCGACCAACTCACCGGCCGCGTACAAGCCGGCGATCGGCAAACCGTCGTTATCGATTACTCGACCCAAGTCGTCGATCTGTAAACCGCCGAAGGTAAAAGTAATCCCGCAAGTCACGGCGTAGGCCTCGAATGGTGGCGTGTCGATCGGGTTGGCCCAATTATGCTTGTCGATCGCCAACCCCTGGGTGGCGCGCCCGTCCTTGATATTCGGATTGAAAGGAGTCTCGACCCGAACTGCGGCGTTGTAAGCCGCGACTTCGGCCAGGAAACCGGCCGGATCGACGTCCTCCAACTTCCCCGCCAACTGCTCCAGGCTGTCGGCGCTGACCCGAGTTACCCGCTTGATCCGGTATTCGTCGCGCAAGAGTCCACTTACCTTGGAATCGAAAACCTGCCAGGCGAACTGGCCGGGCTGCTCCAGGATGGCGCGGCCGTAGCGGGCGTAGGTGTAGTTGCGGAAATCGGCCCCCTCGTCCAGGAACCGCCGGCCGCGAGCGTTGACCATGATCCCGAAGGGATAGCTATGCTTCTGAAAGGCGTCGCCCACGCTCAGATCGCCGAAGTCGGGCGCGTTGCGATCCCAACCCACAGCGTGGCATCCCGACCAGTTGCCCCACGCCATCGCCCCTATCTCCAGCGCCATCGCGATTCCGCCCCCGGTGTTGAAGCGGCTGCCGCGCACCTTGGCCAGGTCCCAGCCCGGCCCCAGATAGCGGGTGCGCATTTCGGCATTGGCCTCGAAACCGCCGCAGGCCAGCACCACGGCTCGCGCCTGCAGCGCGAGCCGGCGCCCTTGGAAGCGGGCGATGACGCCATGCACGCCATGGTCATCATGGATCAGCTCCAGGGCGCGACATTGGTATACCACCCTGATTCCGGCCCGCTCTGCCGCGCCGTAAAGAGCTTCGATCAGTCCCGGCCCTCCGCCCCAGGCCTCTACCGTCAAACCGCCCCAGAACTTGAAGCGGCCGTCTACCTTGAAAGCTTGGCGGCCGTAAATGGGCGCGAAGCGTACCCCTTGGGTCCGCATCCAGAGCAAGGTATCAAAGCTCTGGTTGACCAGCGTCTCGGCCATCGCCGGATTGGTTCGATACTGGGTGACGCGGCACAGGTCGTCGTAAAACTGGTCGGCCGGGTAGGCGCCGAAATCGGTCTGTCCGATCTCCTCCGGCGTCAGATCGGGCATCAGACGCGCCAGGTCATCGACTCCCCGGTACGCCACTCGCATCGCACCCGCGGTGAAGCGGCTGTTGCCGCCACGCTCGGCAAGCGGCGCACATTCCAGCACGATCACGCTGGCCCCGCTCTGGCGCGCCGCCAGCGCCGCGCATAAAGCCGCGTTGCCGCCGCCCACCACCACAACGTCGCAGCTCATCGGCTCCGTCGATGCTACCGTCATGCGCTTTCCTCCCTGGAGAATTGCTCCAGTCCGGCTGATACAATGTCATCTGTTTGCCGCCAGGTCAGCCTGATTGCAAGCGGGGTTGCCCAGCGCCGGCATGCCGATCGCTTGATTGGGCCGTGGCTTGATATGTCCCCGTCATGGAATTAAAGCTGATGCGATGGGGACGGTAATCGTCACCGGCGGCGCCGGCGGCTTGGGCACTGCGATCGGGCAGGCGCTTTTGGCGCGCGGCGACCGCGTGGTGTGCTTCGACCTGGCGCCGGCCCACGCCGCCACTCGCAGCATTGTCGTCGATGTCACCGAAGAGGCCGAGGTGGCAACCGCGGTGGCCCAGGCCCAGCGCGAATTCGACGATATCGAGGGGCTGGTCTGCGCGGCAGGGATGGTGGCGGAAGCGCCACTGGCGCAGACCTCGGTAGCCCAATGGCGCGCGGTGCTGGACGTTTCCCTGACCGGAAGTTTTTTAGCGATGCGCGCGCTATTGCCAATCTTCGAAGCGGGCCGGCGCGGAAAGATAGTTGCGTTTTCTTCCGGCTACGGCCGCAAGGGCTATCGCCATGGCGCGGCCTATGCGGCAGCCAAGGCCGGAATCGAGGCGCTGATCAAATCGGTCGCGCTAGAGTACGCCAACTGTGGCATCACCGCCAACGCGATCGCGCCCGGACCGATCCAGACCCCGATGCTGGATCTGGTGCCGCGCGAGCGCTTGCAGGCGCTGGCCAGCGCGATTCCGATGGGCCGGGTCGGCCAGCCTAGCGAGGTAGTCGGCGCGGTGCTGTTTTTTCTCGATCCGGCCAGCGATTACATCAACGGCCAGGTCCTACACATCAACGGCGGCCTTTTGATGCCGTGAAATTTGAAGGTCATGAATAAACCCGCTTCCCCCACCTGGGCCAGTTCCGAAATTGCGGCCGTCAACCTGGTTGACAACCGGGTTTACAGCGACCCGCAAGTTTACGAGCAGGAACTACGCCGGCTCTTCGACCGCACTTGGATGTTCGCCTGCCATGAGAGCGAGATCCCGCGCCCCGGTGACTATCTGACCACTTCGGTGGCCGAGTCGCCGCTTTTGATCGTGCGCGGCAAGGACGGACAGGTTCGCGCCTTTTACAATACCTGTCGTCATCGCGGCACCCAGCTAACCGCCGAGCGCTGTGGCCACGCCAGTACCTTTCGCTGCCCCTACCATGCCTGGGTCTATTCGCTGGAGGGCGATTTGATCGCGGTGCCGGGCGAGGAGGCGTACGAGGGCAGTGGCTTCGCGGCCAAGGACTATCCTCTCGTGGGCCTGCGCTGCGAGAGCATTTACGGCCTGATCTTCGTCAACGCCGACCCGCGCGCGCCCGCGCTGCGCCAATGGCTGGGGACGGGCGTGATCGACAGCCTGGCCACGCCGCTGGCCCACGGCGACTTCGAGGTTATCAAATACTACGGCTACGAAGTCGAAGTTAACTGGAAGGTCTTCGCCGAAAACGTACGCGACGGCTATCACGTCCCCTTCGTCCATCCCTTCTTCCGCCGCGCCAGTCCTCCCGGCCCCTACCATCTGTTCGAGCACGGCCACGCGGTGCAGCATTTGCGCATGGATCCGGTCGGGATGGGTAGCGAGTTGTGGGACAAGCTGCGCCGCTACCCGCTGCCCGGAGTGGAAGAGGGCGCGGGCTATATCGTCACGCTGTTTCCCGACATCAATCTGATGCTGCGCTCCAGCATGATCTCGATCGACTCTCAGCGCACCCTGGGGCCACGGCTGGTGCGGCTGGAAAGTCGCGTGCTGGGACTCAAGGGCGACAGCGAAGAGATGCGCGAGCAGCGCCGGCTGCAGCACATGACCTGGTTCCTGGGCCCCTTGGAGCAAGAGGACCAGCCCGTCTTTCGCCTCCAGCAAGCCGGGGTTGGCGGTCGCGGCGTTCCCTTCAGTATCATCGCCCGCGGTTCCCACAGCAACGCCGGTACCCGTGGTGACGACAACCGCCTGCGCAATTTCTGGGCACAATGGCGCGCGATGATGGGGACCGAATTCAACGGCTTGGGGTGACTTTGCCAGACAACGCGATGTTGGAAGATTGACCCCCTGGGGGCGCTTTAAATCGTCATCGATCGCGCCAAAAAAGAAAAGGGCCGGAGAAATCTTGCGAACTGACCATTTTTGGGGTCAAACTCGAAGGCTGAAAATGGAGGACTAGGCCCGTGTCAGCAAGAGAACAGCTTCGTAAGCAACAAGAACTTATCGGCTCGCTGCAGCCCGCGATTCATCTCCCCCAGAACTGGAATTACGAGCTTGAAGCTCCTCTTTACCAGGCCTACGTGCATCCGCCCCACGACGTCGGCGGCCAGTTCGACGTTCCCGTGCAGTATGAGGAAAAGGAAGAGGAGCAATGGGAACTCGATACCTACGTCACCTGCGAGGTGCTGGGTTGGAAAGGTCTTTGGAACTCCGAAGAAAGGCGCCGTCGAGCCGATAACGATTTGGGCTATGCACTCTATCTCGGTATTCCCTACTACGGGCGTTGGATCTTGGCCGCCGCTCGCATGCTGGTGGACAAAAACCATATCTCGCTGGTCGAACTGGTAGAAAAAATTGCCGAGGTCAAAGCGCGCCATGCCAAGAAATAAAGCCGAAAAGCCCCGGCGAACCGCGGGCAAGGCCCGTTTCAACGTAGGAGACCGGGTGCGGGTCAAAGACCTTCCCAATCTGTTCTACAGCCGCACGCAGATGTATGTCCGCGGGATCGTTGGTACTATCGCGGCCTACACCTACCAGGACGTGATCCCCGAGGATGAAGCTTTCAATCGCGATGGCCGGCTCGAACAATACTACATCGTGCGATTCCGGCAGAAGGATCTTTGGCCTGAGTACCCATTTGACAACGATACGGTCCAGACCGAGTCCCCGGAACGCTGGCTCGAGCCTGCGGATAACTGATCGAAGCGGAGAATGGAGGGAAACGACATGAGCCATGCGCATTCGCCCGGAGATGGCGGCGAGCATCCAGCGGCGCCGATGGTGGAAGAAATCACCGACTTCGAGGTGCTGGAGATTGCGGTGCGCGAACTGGCGATCGAGCACGGCCTCTTTAGCGCCGACGATCATCGCAGATTCACGGAGTGGGCCGAATCGATCGGACCCGCCGCCGGCTCTCGCCTGGTCGCCAAGGCCTGGACCGACCCGGCCTTCAAGGCTCGGGTGATGGAAGATGCGGTCAAGGCCTGCAAGGAGATCGGAATCGATTGGGCGGAGCCCACAGGCTTCGGCACCCCCAGCGACTACATGAACCTGCGCGTGTTGGAAGATACCCCCACCCTGCATCATGTAATCGTCTGCACGCTGTGCTCGTGCTATCCGCGCCCCTTGCTCGGGATGTCGCCAGAATGGTACCGCACGACCAACTATCGGCGCCGGCTGGTGCGCTGGCCACGTCAGGTCCTCGCGGAGTTCGGTTTGATCCTTCCTCCAGAGGTGGAAGTGCGGGTGGAAGACTCCAACCAGAAATGCCGCTTCATGGTCCTGCCCGTGCGACCCGAAGGCACCGAGAACTGGAGCGAGGAACAGTTGGCGCAAATTGTCACGCGCGACTGCATGATCGGAGTCGCGCTGCCCCGTCCGGGCAGGACCGCGGACGTTCATCCGGTGCACAAGGCACGCCGGCCCGTCCAGGGTCCGGCCCATTCTCCAGAGGCTGCGAATGAGCACAAAAAGTGAGGTTGCTTCAGGGCGAATCGCGCTACTCGACTCCATCCGCGACGACCAAAAGACGTGGAACGTGCTCGCTCCACGCTACGGCGTGACCAACCCCGACCCTCCGTGGAAAACAAGCCTCGTTGCGATGTGCGACTGCCTCGCCGCGAGCGGAGCGCTGCCGGCGTTGGAGCGACGGCGCGCCGAAGACGAGCTTGTCGACTCGGTTTACCGCGACGTTCCTACGCCCGAGCGTCAGTTGCTCGCGCTGGTTCACGTGATGCTCCGGCAGGGTCTGGTAACCGAACGCGAGCTGGCCAGCCGCATGAGCGCGGTTCGATCGCGGCTTGAATCGGCTTAGGCACAGGCGCCCGCTTAAATCCGCTACAATCGCAACAGGCGGAGGCCTGGCCGGACAATGATCGAAGTCGTCCCGACCCCGTCCGGGGTGTTGGCATACGAACCCTTCGGCTTCACCAACTGCGTGCGCTTTCGCGACGTTTTGTACCTGTCGGGCATCTCGGCGCTCGACCCCAAGGGGCAGGTAATCGGTCACGAGATCGAGACTCAGACCATCCAGACCTTCCGCAATATCGAGGCAATCCTGCGCGCCGCGGGAAGCAGTCTCGACCGGATCCTGCAGATGACCGGTTTTGTCGTCGATCTCGCCGCCAATGGCCAAGGGTACGTTCAGACGCGCAAGCGGATCATCGGCGCACCGACTTATACCAGCGCTACGATCGGGGTGTCAGCGTTGATGATTCCGGGCCTGCTGCTGGAAATCCAGTGTCGCGCGGCGATGCCTTAGCGTGGCAGTCTCCCCCAGACCACCCGCCATCAGCCATGGCAAAACTTGCTGGCGATACGGTCTATGGTGAGTTGTGTGATCGCCGGCAATATTGCAACAAGTTCGGCCATCCACTGCACGCAAGGTCCGCTTGGCCAATTGCCGACCCCTATCGATGCTTGCATTCTGTAGTCGCGCCCGAGCAATCCGGCCAGTTCGTGAACCGAGGCTGGCCACTCGCGCGCGATCGCCAGCAAGAGTTCGAGCCGCTTTTTCGGTGAAGATGCGCCAGAGACTCCTCGACGATCTCGACAGTCGCGTGCGTCGCCCTATTGGTCGTTGATCCTGACGCTATGCTGCCTGAGTCGATCGCCCTTCGATGGCTCAAACCGATTTCCGGGCAGCGAAAGGTCGTTCACTGCCCGCGCCTGGTGGATCGAGTGGAGTTTTCGCCGCGCCACCTTAGCCATAGCCTGGAACTTAGGCACGGACTCGCCATCTAAAATCGCTTGAGTCTCCTTGTCGCCGAAGCCCTTGAGTCAGGTTGAGCCGTGTCGAAACATCTCGCGCGGTCCTCCGCGCGATTACTCGCCGCGCTCTACCTGCCTGCCTTGAGCGAGCGGCGAGCGGCGCGATAGAGTGGGGCCAATGGCCCTTCAGGTAATCGATCAACGCGCACGCGCGCTGGCAAGGATGGGGCGCGAACGCACCCTGTTCGAGCGCCATCCTGGGGGGAAAATCGCCGCCTGCCTAATCTATCCCAACACCTATCCGCTGGCGATGGCGAATCTCGGCTTTCAAGCCGTTTACCGGATCTTCGATCAGGAGCCACAGGTCGCGGTCGATCGCGCCTTTCTGCCTGACCGCGATCAGTTGCCGGCCTTGCGCAAGCGGCGCGAGCCGCTGCTTTCCTTCGAGCAGGGACGGGAGTTGGGTGCCTTTGACCTGCTTGCCTTTTCAATCTCGTTCGAAACCGATTATCTCAACGTGCCCGCAATCCTGGACCTCGCTGGGATTCCGATCTGGCGCGAACAACGGCGCCAGCGCGCTTTCCCGCTGATAATCGCCGGCGGTTCGGCGATTTTTCTCAATCCTGAACCGATCGCAGACTTCGTCGATCTGTTTTTGATTGGCGAAGGCGAGGAGATGGTCCCCGAATTCATCGAGCATTACCGGCAGGCGCGTCAGGAGGGGAGCGATCGAGCCACGACCTTGCACCGTCTCACCCGAACCACAGGCGCCTACCTGCCCGAGCTTTACACTGCACGCTACGACGAGGCCGGCCGCTTGGCCGCGATCGATTACAGCGGCGAAGGCAACGGCCAAGTCAAGCGCCGGATGCTGCGGGATCTCGATCGCGCCGATACCAGCTCTTTGATCCTGACACCCGAGTCCGTCTTCGGCGATATGTATCTGGTCGAGGCCAGCCGGGGATGCCAATGGGGATGCCGATTCTGCGCCGCAGGTTTCATGTACCGCCCCATCCGCTATCGTTCGCCGCAGCGCTTGCTTGAACAGGCACGTCAAGGCTTGCGCGAGCGGCAGGTAATAGGCCTGGTGGGCGCCGAGATGGCCAGCGTGCCCGGCGTGGCTCAGCTCGCCGGCGCGGTTGCCCAGGCTGGCGGGCGGCTTTCTCCCTCCTCGCTCAAAGCCGATTGCATCTCGCCCGAGCTGGCCGCGGCCCTAGCTCAGGGGGGCGCGCGCAGCGTGACGATCGCCCCCGAAGCGGGCAGCGAGCGCATGCGCAAGGTAATCAACAAAAACCTCAGTGAAGCTGCTATCCTGCACGCCGCCAAAATGATGGTGGGCGAAGGAGTGGAAAGCCTCAAGCTATATTTCATGCTGGGGCTGCCCGAGGAGCATGACGAGGACGTAGTCGCGATCGCAACTCTGACCGCTCACATCCTGGAGCGGGTGCGCCAAGGCAAGCGCCATTTGGGCAAGGTCACGGTCTCTCTCAACCCCTTCGTGCCCAAGCCTTGGACTCCCTTCCAATGGGATCCGATGGCTGACCTGCGCAGTTCGAAACGCAAGATCGCGCTGCTGCGCTCCCATTTGATGCGGCTGGGCGGCGTCGAGATGGACGCCGAATCGCCGCGCGAAGCCTACTTTCAGACGCTGGTCTCGCGCGGCGACCGCCGGGTAGGCGCGATTCTGGCGCGCCTGCACGCCGAGGGCTGCGACGATGCCGGATCGATCTGGCAAGCCCTCGGGCAGATCCGGCGTGAGGCGGTCGAGGGCGGACGGAGCGCGCTTCCAAATCCCGATGATTACGTATATCGCGCCCTCGGACACAACGAATTGTTGCCCTGGGATTTTATCGATCACAGCGTGAGTAAATGGTTTTTGCTCTCCGAGCGCAAAAAAGCTCACTTCGAGCATCAGACCCGCCCCTGCGACGTGACCCGCTGCACCGTCTGCGGCGCTTGCCAGCCAGGCCCCCCGTAACTTTACGCCGAGCCGCCGCGATCCCGAGTAGTGTGCGCTTCTTTTGCCTGTCACGTTGAGCCGGCGAGCCGCGCGAGCCGTGTCGAAACATCTCGCGCGATCCTCCGCCTGATTACTGGTCTCTCTTATTCCCCGCCCCTGGCATACCCTGCCCTTTTCGGTCAGATTGTAGGGTCAAGAAATTCTTCGAACCGGAGACCAGATGAAGCGTCTGGGGCAAAACCGACCGAGCCGATTATTCATTCCGTTGATGCTTCTGACGATGGCCGCAGTTGGCGTCCAGAGCGCGGCATCGGCCGCGCCCCGCGCGGTCAACGAGATCGAGCCGGCCAACGCCAGGCTCGAAGTGCTCAAGGCCGAACCGGTCTATCTGCATCCCAACCTGCAAAGCCACCAGATCCGCCAAATGACGCCGGGCAAGTTCATTCGCGTCACCGGCGCCACTCCCGGCTTTCTGCGGGTCTGGTTGAAAAACGGCGACATCGGCTATATCGAGCCTGACTCGGTACGGCTGGTAAAGCCGATGAAGCAGGTTTTTCGCCTTACCCTGGATACTCCCGTTTTTGCCCAGCCTAACCGATGGGCTCGCCATGTCGGCGCCGTGCGCGCATCGCGCTATGTCAACGTGACCGGGACGGCGCTTGGCTATATGCGCGTACGGCTGAAGGATGGCACGGTGGGGTTCATCCCCAAGGTCGCGGTCCAGTGATCGAGCGGACCATCGCCGTACCTGGCGGCCGGCCATGGGGGTTGTTTGCAGGACGATAGGCGATGGCGACCAATAAGCGCGGCTGGCTGATGGTTCTGGTCTGTTTCCTGACCCTCGTCTTCCTGTTCGGTTCCAGCTACAACACGGCTTCGGTTTTTTTCTCTCCCTTGCTCAAGACTTTCGGCTGGAGCCGGGCCCGAGTCTCCTCCCTGCAGACCGTCCTGGCGCTGGCGGCCGGACTGTCCGTGCCGGCAATCGGCTGGCTTCTGGACCGGATCGAAACCCGCCTGATGATGACCGCCGGCGCCTTGCTGACCCTGGGCGGTTTCATCCTTGCCAGTCAAGCTTATTCCTACCGCGCGATGGTCGTCGCTTACATCTTGTTGGGCCTGGGCATCGCGGCGGGCACCCTGCTGCCCTGCTCGCTGGTAATCGCCAACTGGTTCGACGCTCAGCTTGGGCTGGCGATGGGGCTGACGATGAGTGGAACCGCCCTGGGCGGGGCCTTGATGGCGCCGATTTGCAGCCGGGTGATCGCCAGCGCCGGATGGCGCGCCGGCTACCTGGTGCTCGCGGCTCCGCTGCTGGTGCTGGTGATTCCCCTCATCCTGCTCACGATTCGCCAAAGCCCCTCCGCCAGTTCCTCCGCTCGCCCGGCGCGCCTGGGCGAAGGACTGGAAGTTGGCGAAGCACTCCGCGCTCGTTCGCTTTGGCTGATCGCGACGGCGCAGTTGCTCTGGGCTTTCGCCGTCACCGCGGTCAACCTGCACATGGTGCCAATCCTGATCGGCCAAGGGCTTGATGCGATGCGCGCGGCCGCCATTCTCAGCCTGGTCCTGGCCCTGTCGGCCTGCGGCAAACTGATTCTGGGATTGATTTCCGATCGAGCCGGCGGCCGCTGGGCGCTGGCCGCGGGTTTGCTGACGATGGCGGTTGGAAGTGCCGCACTGATCGGCGCTCGACAGGGACTGTGGTTGAGCAGCTTTATCCTGCTCTACGGCCTGTCATGCGGCGCCCCGCTGGTGCTGATCCCGGTCGTCATCACGGAATCCCTGGGTCTCAAACGCTACGGCTCAATGGCCGGTTTCGTGGGTATCTTCCATACGACAGGCGCCGCGCTGGGACCGCTGGCGATGGGTTATCTGTTCGATTTGCGCGGCAGTTACACCCTGGGGCTGCTCGCATGTGTGGCCGCCCTGAGCCTGGGCGCGCTGCTGCTGCCTGGGGCACTGCCGCTTGCCCAGCGCGCGCGTGCGGCAGCAACTTTCGCCGCACCCCGGCGCTCCGTCATATAGTCGCTTACCAGGGAGGGTTTATGCCGCTACCGCGCTGGCTGGCGAGATTCAACCTCCACGTCACTAATCCAATCCTAACCCCGCTGGCGAGAAACCTCCCGGGTTGGGGCATTGTTGGACATAGCGGACGTAAGACCCATCGCGAATATCACACTCCGGTGCGGTTTTTTCGCGACGGCGACCGCTTCATCATGGCTCTGACGTATGGACCCCAATCGCAGTGGGTTCGCAACGTGCTCGCCCAGGGCGGCTGCACCTTGGAGACCCAAGGCCGCACCCTGCGTCTTTCCCATCCTCGGCTTCTCCATGACGAAGAGCGGCGCGCCGTGCCTGCCCTCATCCGGCCGATACTGGCAGCGATAAATATCTCTGACTTTCTTGAGTTCAGGGGCGCCCAATAGCTGGCCGGTGGCCAAACCCGGGGTAACCGGGGCGCTGATTTAGCGGATCGAGACCAGGCGCGCGACCTTGGCTTCGAGGTCGGGCGAGTTGACCACGTCGCTGATAATCGCCCCCGCGTTCGCGCCGGCCGCCAGCACCGCGGGCAAAGTAGCTTCGACGATCCCGCCGATCGCCACGATCGGCAGCGCGACCGCGGCACGCACTTCGCGCAGCCGCTCCAGTCCCTGTCCGGCTACCGTGCGCTTGGCCCCGCCGGGATAGATCGGACCAAAGCCGATGTAATCCGCACCGCCGGCTTCGGCCGCGCGCGCCTGGGCGACATCATGGGTCGAGATGCCGATCACGAAGTCTGGGGGCGCCAGTCGCCGCGCCGCCGCCAGCGGCAGATCGGTCTGACCCAGATGAACGCCGCCGGCGCCGGACAGCAGCGCGATATCCAACCGATCGTTGACGATGAAAAGCGCATTCGCGCGACGGCTGAGTTCCGCTATGCGCGTGGCGATTGCCAGAAATTCTCCACCCTCGACCTGCTTCAAACGAAGCTGTAGCAGGCGCGCGCCGCGAGCCAGGAAAACTTCGGCGAGCGCCACCGGATCGTGCCCGGCCAACGGATCGACCATCGCATAGAAGGCCGACGCAAAGATCAAGGGAGGGGACCGCGATGCACAACGATCTTCAACTCGTTGAGCTTTTTGCGCAAAGTGTTGCGGTTGAAGCCCAAAAAGCGCGCGGCCCGCACCTGGTTGCCGTGAAAGCGCTCCAAGGCCAGCTCGATCAGCGGCCGCTCCAGCTTGGCGGCCAAGCCGGGATAGACGTCGGTGGCTTCGTCGGTTTGATTGTCCAGGTAGTCACGCAGCCCTCGCACGAGCAATTCCTCGGGGCTGGCGTCGGCGGCGATTGGCTTGGCAACCCCTGCGTTCCCACCCAGACTAAGGTCTTCGGCGCGGATGATGTTGCCCGCCGCCAGCAGGGCAGCCCGCAGCACGCAGTTCTCGAGCTCGCGCACATTGCCCGGCCAGGAATGGGCACTGAGCTTGGCCAGCGCCTCGGGGCTAAAGCCGGTCGCCTTGCCACTCATGTCGCGCGCGGCCTTGGCGACGAAATATTGGGCCAGTTCGGCGATGTCCTCGCGCCGCTCGCGCAGGGGCGGGAGAAAAATCGGGATCACCCGCAGGCGAAAATAGAGATCCTCGCGGAAACGGCGAGCCGCCACCGCGGCCTCCAAATCCTGGTTGGAGGCCGCGATCACGCGCGCCTGCAGGCGGCGCGTCTCGGAGCTGCCCACAGGGCTGAACTCGCGCTCCTGCAGGACGCGCAGCAGCTTGGGCTGGAGCTCCAGGGGCATATCGCTGATCTCATCCAGAAACAGGGTGCCCTTGCCCGCCAACTCGAACTTGCCCGCGCGCCGTTCGGTGGCTCCGGTGAAGGCGCCTCGTTCGTGACCAAACAGCTCGCTTTCCAACAGGCCTTGCGGAATCGCGGAGCAGTTGACCGCCACGAAGGGCGCACGCCAGCGCTCGGATTTGAAATGGATCGCGCGCGCCACCAGCTCCTTGCCGGTCCCGCTTTCGCCGCCGATCAAGACGTTGGCGTCGTTGTTCACCAACCGTCCGATCAACTTGTAGACCTCCTGCATCGCCGCGCTGCGTCCGACCAGTTCGCCGCCAGCCAATTGTTGGCCGACTTCGTTGCGCAAGCGGCCCCATTCCGCGTTCTGAGCCGCCACCGCCACCGCGCGCGCCACCGCCGCGGTCACCAGATCGAGATTCGAGAAGGGTTTGGTCAGGTAATCGTGGGCGCCTCGCTTCATCGCTTCCACCGCGTTATTCATGGTGCTGGCGGCGGTAATCACGATGATCATGGTGCGCAGTTCGGCCTCGCGCGCGGCTGAAAGCACTTCCAAGCCGCCGCTTCCCGGCATGATGAGATCGAGCAAGGCGGCTTCGTAGCCGTTGGTACGCAAAGCGCTCAGCGCGCTTTGGCAATCCACCGCTTCATCGACCCGGTAACCAGCCGCCTCCAAGCGATGGCGCAGGACCAGGCGAATGGCAGGATCGTCGTCAGCCACCAGGATGCTGGCGGCGGGCGTCGAGTCGTCGGGAAACTCCGACTCCGAGCGGACGAAATTCTGTTGGGCCATCGGATTTAGTCGTGCCGCGTGACCGCGATCGGCAGGGTGACCTTGAAGGTCATGCCGCCCAACGCAGGCTCCCTGCAACGCTGCGCGCTCAGGCTCCCACCGTGTAGTGTAACGATATGCTGGCTCAGGACCAACCCCAGCCCGGTGCCGTTGGGCTTGGTGGTGAAAAACGGCGTAAAGAGCTGAGTGAGCTCCTCCGGCGCCATCCCAGGGCCGCTATCGCTGATTTCGATCCGCAGGAATTGGCGGCGCTCTCGCCCGCGTCGGACCCGGTAGTTGTGCTCGAACTGGGTCCGCAGACGGATGGTGCCGGTGGCGCCCAAGGCCTCGACCGCGTTGCGAATCAAATTGAGGAACACCCGCTCCAGCGCCGCCGCGTCGCCCAGCACCGCAGGCAGACTGGGATCAAAAATCTGCTCCACCGCGATCGCCTCGGTCCGGCTCGGATAGAGGCCGGCCAAGCCCAGGGCCCGATGCAGCACTTGATGGATATTTACCAACTCCTGGCGCAAGCGCTGCGGTCCGGTGGCCGATAGGACCTGTTCAACCAACCCCTCGATCCGGTCCACGCCGCCGATAATGATATCGCGATATTGCTGGGCACGCGCTTCCGCGGGCATCAATTGCGCCAATAACTCCGCCGCGCCCTTGATCCCGGTCAGCGGATTTTTGATTTCATGGGCCAATCCCGAAGCCGACAACCCCAGCGGCCGCTCTTCGCCGCCGCCCACCAATTCGTAGCGCGACAGCTCGTGCAGCGTGACAATCGCCCCGCCCAGTTCTCCCTCCTGGCCCGTAAGCATCGAAATCCCCACCCGCACGCTCAATGCGCGGCCGCCCACGATCAGGGCCGAATCGGCGCAGGTCACCTCCAGGCGCCCATGCAGGCAATCTTCCAGTCCCTTGGCCAGCCACGGATTCTCCGCCAGCAGGGCACCAATCACAGCCGAGCTGAGCGGGCTTCCGATCAAGGCTTCGGCCGCGGGATTGCTTGCCTTAAGCTCCAACGAAGGCGATACGACGATCAGTCCCTCGTTGAGACTGTCTATGACGTCGCGCCATTGCTCCATTTAATCTCCGCGCCGCGCCAAGCGCGCTGGCTATAGGATAACGGCTAGGCGCCAATAGACCAACCCTGCGCTGGGCGCCGGAGGGCGGCCGCGGCCGAAGACAATTTATGGGCGTGGCTTGGGGGGTGGTCGGCGGTTTAACGCTTCGGCGGACGAGTCGGGCTCATGAAGGATAATACGCTCGCCACGCAACATCAGGATCGGTCCGGATAGTACATAGGCCGCGGCCCCGACGAACAGGGTAAGCTGAGGCAGGGTAATGGCCGCCGCGACTACCAGCACTACGCCGGCCAGCAACTCCAGCGGCACGCGCTCGCGCCGTTTGCTGCTTTTGAAGCTGGGATAGGGTACCCGCGAGATCATGAGAAAGGCCAGCGCCAGGGTCAGCGGCGCCGCCACCGTGCTCAACAGGCGGGCCGAGTTCATCTCGAAATAGCTGTAGGCCAGCACCAGCCCGGCAATCATCGCGGCCGCGCCCGGCACCGGCAATCCCACGAAGCGGCGTTTGTCCACCCCGCCCACCTGAACGTTGAAGCGCGCCAGGCGCAGCGCGGCGCACACCACATATGCCCCGCTTACGATCCAGCCCAGGTTACCCAGCGGCTCCAGCCCGAACATGTAGATCAGGCTGGCCGGCGCGGCGCCGAACGCGACCACGTCGGAAAGGCTGTCGTACTCGATTCCAAACTGGCTTGAGCTGCGCGAGGCGCGCGCGACGCGGCCGTCCAACCCGTCGCAGAAAAAAGCTACGACGATCATCAGCGCGGCCAGCTCGAAGTGCGCGTTGACCGCCGAAATGATGGCGTAAAAGCCCGACAACAGCCCCAGCGAGGTGATCGCCGCGGGAACCAAGAACACGCCCCGGCGCAGCGGACCTGCCAGCTCGCCATGGCTGCGCAAGCGCTCGGAAATCAGGCGCAGCCGAGTGCGCCCGGCACGCGCCGGATGAAATCGACCATTCATTGGGCTAGCTCTCCGATCACGCTCTCTCCCGCCCGTACTCGATCCCCCACTGCAACCGTGACTCGGAACTCCAAGGGTAAAAAATGATCCACCCTGCTGCCAAACATAATCAAGCCTAACCGCTGGCCGCGCACGACAAAATCATGCTCGCGCAGGCGGCAGACGATTCTGCGGGCCAGATAGCCGGCAATTTGCACCATCGCATGGCGCCGGCCCTGGCGGTCGGACATCACGATAAGATTGCGCTCGTTGAGCTGGCTGGCGTAATCGCTGAAGGCGGCGCGGAACTGTCCTGCGGTGTGGGTGACGCTTTCCACCTCACCGTCCACAGGCGCGCGATTGACGTGTACGTCCAGGGGCGACATGAAGATGCCCACCTTGCGAAAGCGCCCTTCGCTCTGATGAGGCGCCGGGCCCTCGCTGACCTCGACCACCTTGCCGTCGGCACCCGACAACACGATGCCCTCGCGCTGAGGCGCCGCACGTTCGGGATCGCGGAAAAACCACAGGGCGAAGGCGGCCGCCAGCAGGATCAACCCGCCGGCCCAGCGCAGGCCGACCACAAAGACGAGCAGGCCCACGGCCAGCAGCGAAAGCGGAATTTTGGCGCCCTCGGGCGCCAGCGGCAGGCGCCGGCGCAAGAGCCGTGGCGCGCTATCGCGCGAGGCGGCCGACATCAGTTGCGCGATTTATCCACCAGGCGATCGCTGGCCAGCCAGGGCATGAAGGCGCGCAGCTTGCGCCCGACCTCCTCGATTGGATGGGCTTCGCCTTCGCCACGCAAGCGCTTGAAGGTGGGCAGCCCGGCCCGATACTCGGCCAACCATTCGCGAGCGAACTGGCCCGATTGAATCTCGCTCAGGATTTGTTTCATCGCCGCGCGCGAGGGCTCGCCCACCACCCGCTTGCCGCGGGTCATGTCGCCGTACTCGGCGGTGTTGCTGATCGAGTAGCGCATGTTGGAGATGCCGCCCTCGTATATCAGATCGACGATCAGCTTGACCTCGTGCAGGCACTCGAAGTAGGCCATCTCGGGCGCGTAACCGGCCTCCACCAGAGTCTCGTAGCCGGCCCGGATGAGCTCGGTCAGCCCACCGCATAGCACCGATTGCTCGCCGAAGAGATCGGTCTCGGTCTCTTCGCGAAACGTCGTCTCGATAATCGCCGCGCGCCCACCCCCAATGGCGCTGCCGTATGCCAGCCCGACCCGGGTGGTATCGCCCGAGGGATCCTGGGCCACCGCCAACAGGCATGGCACACCGCGTCCCTTGGTGTATTCCGAACGCACCAGGTGGCCGGGCCCCTTGGGTGCAATCATGAAGACGTTGACTTCGGGGGGCGGCACGATCGCCTTGAAATGAATGTTGAAGCCGTGGCCGAATGCCAGATATTTGCCCGCCGCCAGCCCCGGCGCGACGCTTTCGCGATAGATATCGCCGCCGGCTTCGTCGGGCACCAGCATCATGATGACGTCGGCTTCGCGCGCCGCCGCCGCACTATCCATCACGCGCAAGCCGGCGGCAGCGGCCTTGGGCCGCGATTTGCTCTCCGCGCTCAACCCCACCCGCACGTCCATCCCGCTGTCGCGCAGGTTGAGCGCGTGGGCATGGCCCTGGCTGCCGTAACCGATAATCGCGATTTTGCGCCCAGCCAGCGCGCTCAGGTCGGCATCGCGATCGTAAAACACCTTCATCTCAAGCGATCTCCTTTAGTGAACGCCGCGCGCCGTTGCCGTTGGGCTGCACCGCGCGCGCCATTGCGATCCGCCCCGAGCGCACCACCTCCTTGATCCCCAGCGGGCGGATCAAGCCGATGAAGCCCTTGATTTTATCGCTGTCCCCGGTCAACTCCACGGTCGTCGAGCGCGGCCCGATATCCACTACCCGAGCGCGAAAGGCCGACACGATGGCGTCCAATTCCGGGCGTGTGCGTTCGTCCGTCGCCACCCGCACCAGCACCAACTCGCGATCGATCGTCTCGACATCCTCGAAGTCGGTGACCTTGATGACCGCAACCAGCTTGTTGAGTTGCTTGTTGATCTGTTCAAGCACCTGTTCATCACCGCTGGTGATCAAAATGATGCGCGACATCGTGGGATCGCTCGGGTCCTCGTTGACGGTAAGCGACTCGATGTTGTACCCGCGGCCGGAGAACAGCCCCGCGACCCGGGCCAGGACCCCGAATTCGTTTTCAACCAATACGGATATAGTACGACTGGGCATCTGCCATCGGCAGGCGCTAAGCAGGTGAATCGCCGCTTTGACGGGGCAATCCGCCTATCGGTATCGCGCCAGAATTTCCATGATGCGGTCCTTGCAGGAAAGTTTGCGTTTCTGCAACCGCTTCTTTTCGATTTCCTCTTCGTTACTCAGATGCAACTTGTCGCGGAACGCTTCGAGTTGGCGCTTGAGCTCCTGATGCTCGACGTACAGCGCCTTCAGCTCCGCATCATCGAAATGTTCGTGAACGAGCGCTTCTTCTCGCTGCTCCATACGACCTCCCCTCCGGTCGCCGTGCTCGCCCGCTTGAGCTTGAGCGCGGCCTCCGGGGGCCTCACATAGCGCGGTTCCAGGCCGCGTGCGTTATCGATCTGCCGGCGCGCCAGCCGCGCCGCCCCGAGGATCGCAACCGCCTCCGCCGCCGTCCATCCCGCTCCCAGCTCCGCTACCCGTCCCTGGCGCGCCACTGCCAGCTCGCCGGCGTAAACTCGCGCCCCTTCCCCGAAGAATACTACCGGCTCCTCCAGGCTGGCGGCCAACTGCCGTGGTTTGATAACCAGATCCTCACACAACCGAGTCAACCCGTCATGCTGGCCGCGGTAAATAGCTGCGTACACCTCGCCCTTGCGAGCGTCAAGCAAGGGGCATAATTGCAACTCGGCGGCCGGCTGCCAAGCCGCCGCCGCGCACAAGGCCAAGGCGTCCAAGCTCGGGACTCCGACCAGCGGACAGCCTCCCGCCAGCGCCAGCCCCTTGGCGTAGCTCAACGCCACGCGCAGACCGGTGAACGATCCCGGCCCCAAACCCACCGCGATCGCCGCCAAGTCCGCCAACTCCACACCGCATCGATGAAGGAGTCGAGTCACCGCGTCCGCCAGGACGCGGGCGTGAGGCTGCGCCGCCGGTAACCTGTCGCCGGTCAAGCCGCCTGCCCATCGCAACCCCAGGCTGGCGTGCGCGCCCCCGGTTTCCAGGCCCAGAACCGGCCCGGCCATGCTGGTTTCAGCCAGCAGTGACTCAACCTTGAACGATGCGTGAGATATCATTGAAGATCACGAACGCCATCAGCATCACTAGCAGAAACAGCCCGACCTGCTGGGCGATCTCGCGATGCCGCACCTGCAAGGGCCGCCCGCGCACCGCCTCGATCACGAAGAATAGCAGATGGCCGCCATCGAGCATCGGCACCGGCAAGAGATTGATGATTCCCAGCTCCAGGCTGAGCATCACGGTAAACATCGCCACGCTGGCAAAACCCTGACGGGCTTCGTGACCAGCCATCTTGGCGATCATGATGGGGCCGCCCAAAGCCTGGCGAACCGGCGTACTGCCGGCAAAGATCTTGCCGATCCCGACCACCAGCATCCCGCTCATCTGGGCGCTTTGCACGACAGCGTCGTAAACCGCCCGCACCGGGCCGTCACGATGGACGCTGAAATCCCCCCGCGGCAAGACGCCGATTACCCATTGTGGCGCCGTGTCGCCGAAGGGGGTCTTCTCGCTCTGGCGTGCCGGTTTGAGCGTCACTTGGCGGGTTGCGCCGGAGCGCTCGTACTGGATGGTCAGCGCCGACCCGTCACTGTCTTTGACTCGGTCGGAGAGATCTTCCCAGCTTCGGATGGGGCGACCGTCAAGCGCCACGATCCGATCGCCCGCGCGCAAGCCGGCGTCGGCGGCCGGCAGCCCAGCCTTGACCTCGCCCAGGATCGGCTTCAGCCGCGGCACCCCGTACATCAGAACCACCGTGAGCAGCACGGGTGCAAAAACGATGTTGGACAACGGCCCCGCCAGCACGATCGCAAAGCGCTTGGGCAGCGATTGATGGGGAAAGGCCTGCTCCTCAAGGCGCCGGGTCAAAAGCGGCGGCCGATGCTGTGCCAAAGCCGCGATCGCCGAGGCGCTGTCGGGATGGCGAGAAATTTCCTCGAGCAGCTCGCGCTCCTCCGGCAGCAGCGGGCGGCCGAGCTTTTCGCGCTCCCACGCCCGCGGATCGGAGGCGCCGGCGAAGCTGTGCGCCAGCTCAGTCAAGCCGTCGGCATTGCCCTCGGGGCGCGCGAAGCCGCGCCGGCCGGCATCGGCCAGCAGATCCTGGCCCAGTTCGGTCAAAAAGGTCTGTATCTCGCCGGCGTTGAGATCCTCGCTTATCTCCTCGCCCAGCATTCTCACGTAGCCGCCCAGCGGGGTGGCGCCGATTGCATACTCGGTACCGCCGCGGCGAATGCCGGCTATCTTGGGTGGGTAGCCAATGGAAAAGCGCAGAACCCTGACTCCAGCGCGCTTGGCGACCACGAAATGGCCGGCCTCGTGGACCAGGATGAGAACTCCCAAAATCACCACCGCGGCAATAACCGAGGTCAGCATCCAAACCTCAATGGAGGGCGCGCACGCCGCTCAGCGAACCGAATAATAAGTAAACAACGCCGCCAGCATCAGGCTGTCGGCGCGATCCAGCAAACCCCCATGGCCTGGGAACAGGCGCCCGGAATCTTTGGCTCCGCGCAACCGCTTGAGCGCCGACTCGGCCAAGTCTCCCGCCTGTCCGACGGCGCTAATCGCAAGCGCGAATCCCGCCGTCCACCACCAATGCTCCCAGCCTACACCAAAAACCCGGCTCAACACCAAACCGGCCAGCAGACCCCCGGTCAAACCGCCCACCGCACCTTCGATAGTCTTGCCCGGACTGATCCGCGCCAGCAATTTGTGTCGGCCCCAGCGGCTGCCCGCGGCGTAGGCCGCCGAGTCGGTGACCACCACGATTGCCACCATCAGCAAGAGCCAGCGCCAGCCCAGCGGCCGATTACGCACCAGCGCGAGGTAGGGCAAGGTAATAGCCACATACAAACTACCCACGAGCACGCTCAGCTTCGGCTGGTGGCCTCCTAATTCGACCATCGCCATCATCAGGCCTCCCGCCGCCGCGGCCAGCCACGCCAAAGGCCAGCAGCGCGTTCCGCCGCCAATCAACACCAGGGCCACGACCACCATTGCCATGCTGGCCGCCAACAGCCTGACCGCCAACGCCGGCCGCGCCCCCATCGCCAGCACCTCGTGTACGCCCCACATCGTTGCCACGGCGGCTAGCGCGCTGAAGAGTGGCGCGGGCGCCAACCAGATCAGGAGGACAAACAGCGGCAGCGCGACCGCTGCGGTGGCGATCCTAGTGTCACACATCTGAATTAACGTTAGGGTTTGGTCGTCCAAGCGGCATGGGAGTAATGAAGTGGCGCGTGGACGTAAGCCGGGCGGATCGGAAGGAACTGG
>Ga0080006_1147253_pt1 | contig 38375 bp, 36 predicted proteins | sample RS3BMetagenome_FD_69209 | JGI IMG/M metagenome (GOLD analysis project Ga0080006, IMG submission 69209) | Ferric oxide microbial mat and aquatic microbial communities from Rainbow Spring, Yellowstone National Park, USA - RS3B (SPADES... ...
CACCTGATCCAGGTTGCATTTACAACGAAAAGGAGTGGAACAAGCTGAAGATGGACCTAATGATAAAGGAGGGAGCTGAGGAGCTGCCCACTGGTGGGCTTTCAATAAAGCTGCAGTGAAAATTTTCAAGATATCACTAATTTTTATTGAAATATCACTTCAATTATTCATAAAAATTCTTAATATTTGCTATAATAAAAATACGATCCTCGCTTTTCAACCGAAAACGAAGATGAACTGAATTCAAAAATAGCCTTGCATTTGTAAAGGTTGAAGATTGTTAACTTAACAATAAAACAGAACCCTCATTCAGAACATGAAGCAGGTGACCTGCCTAAATTTGTAAAGGAAAATGGTTCAGATACAATTGTAGTATCAGGCGTTGGATCTAGGGCAGTTGATTCTATCAATAAATATGATAACAGGCACAAATGACACAATAAACAACATAACAGAAGCCATATTACCGGATTCGCAGATGGTTGATAAGCTCTGGAAAGAACACGAGGGCTTTGAGCATGGGGAAAAGGATTAACGCCCTCATATTAATTTATTACAAATCCATGAGCAAGGAAGCTTTGACATTCAAAAAAGAGATGAATTGCAATACATAACTCATTAATGATAAATGCATAACAGAGAGCATGCGCTGAACAAACACAGTCATTGCAGGAAAGGAAATTAAGGCTAAATTAACTTCTATTGGAAAGGCACAGCCTGTGGTCTGGAGGTGGGCAACCACTAGCAATGGAACAATGAAAATGGTAAACCACGAACCTATGATCGGCCTTGAAGGAACCACATTAGGGCTGTGAGGATGCCAGAAATTGCAAGCATAATTGTTTATTAGGTTCACATAATTCAGCATATAATTTAAACAATTTTTGATGTCGAAGCGCTCCTGATAACTCTGACAGTTAAATATAGCAATAACACAACTATGGGAATCAAAAATAACATTAGCAATCTTAGCCCAATAAATTCTAGGGCCATGCCCCCAAACAGTGGAATTATGATATTAGTAGACATCATCGTAGAAGTGAAATAACTGTTTGCTGTGTTCCTTTCTGATGCAGGAAATGACCTTCCTATTGAATAAGTTGCAATTGGCATTCCAAGTCCATGCGGAACACCCAATATAATTAATCCAATGCTATATACGATGATATTGATGCTTATGAATACCATTGACAGTCCCAATAACGATATGACCATGAGCGCCAATATGTATGGCCACAGTTTCTTAATATCTAAGAATGAAAAGAAAATCCTTGTAAGGAAGGAAGATGTAAAAAAGAGCGCGGAGAGAATGGCAACTAGCGAATATGAGGCATGAAACTGGTCAACCGCAAATATTCCGCCAAATGAAATTATTAGCGCAGTGGGAAATGAATATACAATAAAAGTATAAATGGCCATTCTGAAACCTGGCTTGTCCCACATAGTTGGCCTTTTTTTAGAACGATCCTCCTCTGGAAATTTCAAAAACGGTGATATGACAGTTGAAAGTATCACGATTGGAAGAAATAATATAAATACATAATTTAACGGATAATACCTTAATATGAGAGATTCAAGGGCAGGGCCTCCTATAAGGCTGATGGCAAGTGTAAGAGAGTAAATGGCCAGCATTCTTTCTCTTGCCTTTCTGTCTTCTGAAATACCAGCGGCAGTCATTATGTTTGGGAATATGAGCCCGTAAGAGAATCCGCTGACTATGGCATATATAACTACCGATATTGACCCAGAAAATGAAAACAACAGAAAAGTGATTGTATATATGATGTTTGCCAAAATGAAAGAATATCTCCTTAAATAACTGTGAAGCCTGCCATTAAAGATCATGGCTATCAATCCAGATAGTGACATTAGGGCTATGAGTATGCCAACTTCAAATTCATTATAAAAAAAGTTATACTTTGAGAGAAGTGGTAATGTCGTCTGCAGAACATTGTTGCTTGATCTAACTGAAAATGTCATAATAACTATTTGTATTATGTAAAGCGCTGCAAACCATGAAGGTTTTAATTTCATTTTTTCAATTTGTGCCAGCTTTGCTGTTATCAAGTATCTTTGCAGGTCTGAGCAGGATTTCCCATATGAAGAACACAGCAGTTATCGCAGCGAATGCCCATAGAGTGCTTGTAAATCCAATTACAGATGCCATATATCCAACCAAAGGCATAAGAGCTGACATTATCATCATTGATGAACTGAAAAACGAAGTTGATGTACCTATCTCCTCAGGCTTGAACGTCGTGTTTGCTATTTGTATACCAAGAGTCCATGCAATTCCATCTGGTATCGCAGCGATAAGGAAAGCTAGAACAAAGAATGCTATTGAAACTGAGCTAAGGGCAAGGAATATTGCAGACAGTAGTGCGATGGTCACTGCAAATATCATATAAGGCCTCCTGTTCTGTATGGGAGATTTCAGCCTTATAATGAACCTAGTTACCACATCTCCAACAAACATCAGGGCGAAAAGGTAGAAAACTGTTGTGGCAGAAATCCCCAGCACTCCACCGTATATTACGCCAAACGAAAATATTATGAAAAATGGTATGGTGTATGCAAATGCAGCTATGACGGCCCAGTTGTATTGCCTGTTCTTGAAAAGGGAAGCTATGTTTGTGCTGCCCTTATGCCCCTTTGCCTCCATGTACTGAAGCGAATATTTGCCCCTAAGGGATGCTACAAATGGGATGGCCACAAACGCCATAATTGCAAATATAAGGAATATCTCCTTTATTCCAAGATGTAAAAGATAGCCAGTAGTAAATGGTGCCACTATTAAAGCCAGTGCAACCCAGAATGAAAATGCAGCCTGTTCGATTTGCCTCTTTGACTGATCTACTGATGCCATGCCAGCCATGGTCATGAAAGAATCCATAACAAGACCGGTTATGAAACCATCAACGATCATCAGCGCATAAACTTCGACAAATCCAAAGACCACAATGTACAGCGGCATTGTAATGCCAAGTAATATCAATGAAATAATTTCAACGGTTTTTAGCTGGCTGGGCTTAAACTCCCTCATTGCAAAAGCTGAAATAGCAAACGCCACTGTAAACAGGGCAAACCCTATACCGACTTCAAAGGAGTTCATTCCAAATGCCAATCCAAGTGATCCTATGGATGTCTGATAGAATTGCAACAAGTACCTCCCAAGAAACGCGGCAATGATTATGAGCCATTCTGCACCGCTTATTACTCCGAAATCCAAACCGACCTTTCTTAAACTTTTGCTCGACATTTTTATCACCAGCATGACTATGCGGTCAGTCAGTATATAAACTTACCGGTCAGTCATAATAATGATAAACGAAAATATTATTATAATATTTAACATGCCATTCATACGGTCAATTTTATTAAAAACCGACCAGTCAGTAACATTAATAAGCACGTTCATAACAGATTAATGATATGATTGCAAACAGTGAGGATAAAATAATAAATGCTGCAATAGAAGTGTTCGCTAAAAGGGGATTTGACATAGCTACAACGGACGAAATAGCAAAAAGAAGCGGCATAAGCAAGGGAACCGTCTTCCTGCACTTTAAAAAAAAGGACGATCTGATACAAAATGTAGCAATCCTTTCAGTTCCCTACGATTTGATAGTGTCAACCATTGGTGGCAACTATAAAAGTGCAGAGGATTTGCTCACTGAGTTTGGGTTATCTTTTCTTAAAAAGTACAGCAATGAAAACATGAGAGCTCTCCTTATAATGACTATGGCATATAAGGATAGATACACAAAGATAAAGGCAAAGCTCAAAGCAGCTTGCCTTGATAAAATGGATCAGCTATTTAAAAAGGTTGAAGAAATGGCTGGATTTGCCATATCCCAGCCAATGAGGAGAGCATTCTTTGGATCACTTCTTTGCTATATAATATGGTGGAATGACAATAAAATCGAGCCAGAAGAATATGTTAGGGCACTTGTAAAAGGCATAATCAATTCTGCATCCTCCTCAGCTTCACACTAAACGGTGGAATGCGCAACATTTTGTTTTTTCGAAAAAAGTCACCATAAATGTTCTTATCTATATTGAGCAATAATTAGTTTACTTGATTCTTCTATAAAGAAGAACATATATTCCAAGCGATGTAACTGCCGTTGAAATCACTGTCCAGATCAGTATCATCATAAGATTATGCACATAATAGATTGACGCTATGCCTTCGGTGAGAAGGCCAATGTCGAGTGATCCAAAGAGAATTGTCAGCCAAAAGGTAAGAACGTTTGTATTGCGCTCATAATTTGTGGTGATGTCAAACGTTACAGCATCCAATCTATCTATTACAGAATCATAGAGGTCGTTTATTCCTAGTATCTGTTGACCGTACTCCATCAAAGGTTCACTGAACTGAGTTGCCCTTGCAATAATTCCGTAATATTCTTCTAGGCCATCAAGTATTTCCTGTTTTAGCCCAATCAGACCGTTTATTGAAAGCGAGCCTTTTGTAAGCTTTCTGTAATATTTTTCCAAAATCTGTTTCTCAAGCAAAAGCAATTCAATGGAAATAATAAACGGTAAGGCACATCTCCCTTGTAAATTGAGATGATCCAGTTCGGGAGATTCCCTGGAATTTACGAACATTACATTAAGTGCCAATGAATTGGATATATATGATGCTCCTCCCTCCCTTAAACAGAAATTTTTATTGAGTTCATCTTCCACAAAATTGCTCTTAAATGGGATGACGGAGAAGTCCAAATAAATTAGATTTATAATTTCTCTTCCATGCCTATTTATAAAATCCTCTAATTTTTCATCTTTACCTAGAATCCCTATAAATGTATATAAATGAGTGGAATGTTTTAGGTAAGGTACTGCATTTTGAATGCTGTTAATGATACCATATTTTGAATCCTTTTTCAACCAATCAATCCACTTTCTAGAGTCAAATTCCTGTTCTGAAAGATCCATCCACACCTCGATTATTTGTACACCTTCTCTGTGCGTTACCAAATAGATTTCAGTGCTGTTTTGCAATGCAACATCATTTATCATTAATGGTATGCTTATTTTACTGATTGGTTGACGTTTTATCCTTTCAGCCTCAAGAAAATCGTTCCCAAGAACGCGAAGTTCCACATCATGGAGTTCGTCCAATCTCTCCGTGTTAAATATCGTATCTTTATCTACATAAATGTTCTTCAGTTCAAATGAATCCTGCGGCATAAATATAAAGACAAAGGTAGGTTTAACCTTTATGGGCTTATCAGAGCTATGACCACTAACCAATTAGACTACCGTGATTTATGTTAATAGGATAACCTATAACTTTTTCCCATGCAGAAAGCCAAAATTTGACCGTGTAAGTAACTGGCTCAAAGCGTTCAGGTCCTTCTATCTTTAATAATTATGATTTACAAATTAGGAGATTGGTTCAGCACAATTCTCAAATGAACAGCTGCCTGAATGGATTAAGCCAATTTTGTTGATGTATGAGGTGAACAGGTTATAAGCTTAACGGCACCCATTAAACAAATATACAGTTTAGGGAAAATAAAATTTTTTAAAAAAAACTTAAGCACTCAATATAACTAAAATATATGTTTGAACAAACTGTCACGCATGGAGAAATTTAGGAATGATATCATGAAAACTATAATTGAAAAGTACAGAAGGATATGGGCTGTTACACACTGCATATCCCTTATGGGTTGGGATTCTGAAACATATATGCCAAGAGAAGGGATAAGGGAAAGGTCTGTGGCCAATGCTGAAATGAGCACGCTATATCAGGAGTTACTTTTGAAAGAGGAATTTGTTTCCCTTGTGGAAAGGGCATCAGGTAAGGATGATCTGAATCCATATGAGGCAGGTACAATCAGGGTTCTCAAGAGGGAGATAACAAAAATGAAAAAGCTTCCCCCTGAGCTGGTATATGAGCTTGAGAAGACCACGTCAGAAGCCTTTCAAGTATGGAGGGTTTCAAGGGAAGAGAACAAGTTTGACCCGTTTGTGCCATACCTTAAAAAAATCATAGAATTGAACAGGGAAATGGCAAATAAGCTTGGATACGATGATAACCCATATGACGCATTGCTGGATCTTAGTGAAGAGGGCTTACGCACAAGGGACATAAAGAGCATATTCGATAATCTCTCCCCTGCGCTGAAGGGTATACTGGGCAGGGTCGACAGCGAAGGCTACTTTAGCAAGAGACATGAACTGGATGGCATAAAATATGATGAATCAGCCATGAAAAGGGTCAACGATAGGGTGCTTGAACTTCTCCATTATCCTAGAAACAGGGCAAGGATCGATGTCAGCCCTCATCCATTCACGGTAGGATTTGGTTTGAACGATGTCAGGATCACGACAAGGTATGAAGGGTACGATTTCAAAAGATCGCTTTTTAGCACAATTCACGAATTTGGACACGCTACATATGAGCTTCAAATAGACAATGAGCTGGACATGACACCCATAGGAACGGGAGCGAGCCTTGGTATTCATGAGGGGCAGAGCAGGTTTTGGGAAAATGTAGTTGGCAGGAGCCCACCCTTTGCAGGGCTCATAAAGCCACTTCTGGATTCTGAACTAAAAATAACGGCAAATTACGGTGCAGAGGAGCTCTACAGGTATTTTGCTTCGGTTAGGCCAAGCCTGATAAGGACAGAAGCTGATGAAGTGACCTATAATCTGCACATAGCTCTAAGGTTCAACCTTGAGCTCAAACTCATTAACGGAGAACTGAGCGTTGAAGAACTGCCTCAGGCATGGGCCGAGACAAGCGAATCGTTGTTAGGGGTAAAGCCCAGAAACTATGCGGATGGTGTGCTGCAGGATGTGCACTGGTCTCATGGGTCTTTTGGTTATTTCCCAACATATACGCTTGGCAATGTAGTTGCATCAATGATTGCAAGAAAAATAGCTAATGATATAGGTAAGGTTCAGGACCTGATTTCTGAAAATGGCATTGTTGAAATAAAGAACTACCTCAAGAGCAATCTACATTCTTTTGGTGCTACATATGCTCCAAAGGACCTTCTTCAAAGGGTGTTTGGTTACACCTATAATCCTTCTGACCTTGTGCATTACCTTGAAAAGAAATACATTGAAAAATCAGCATATTGATTTTACCATACATCATAAAGCAAAGGTTATATAGATAAATAATTTATATATAATCATGATACTTTTGGAGGAAAGCGGTTGATACACTTTCTGTTACGCATGCACCACACTATTCTGTGGAATCAAAGCGCACGTTAAAAATGGAATGATAACTGAAATAGACAACTGGAAAAATTATCCAAATGGGCCCCTTTGTGCTAAGGGTTATGCTTCATTGCACAATACAATCCAATCAGGCTATCCGCTCATTAGAACTAACCCAAAGGGTTCTGCCGATCCAGGATGGAAGCGCATCAGCTGGGAAATGGCATATAACATAATTGTGGAAAAGTTAAATGAGATACATAGTCCGATGAGGATAAGTGGTTAACTGAAGGCACAGCCTGTGGTCTGGAGCGGGCAACCACTAGCAATGGAACAATGGAAGCGGTAAACCACGAACCTATGATCAGCCTTGAAGGAACCGCTTTTCCCTTAAGGTTGTGAGGATGTCAGTCCCATTATGAGCATCTAAGTGGATGATAATAGAATAATATTTCAAACCAATTTGTAGAAAATTTGATACTTTTTTAATCACTCAATAAGGTATTTCTTGGCAAGATTGTAGTATATTAGAGAAGCTGTATGAACCTCGTTTATGCTTACCTTTTCAAAATCTGAATGCGCAAAAGAAATATTTCCTGGACCAAAAACGACAGTTGGAATGCCTGCTGCGTTCATTGTTGCAGCATCGGTCCAATATGGAAGCCCTACAATTTCCGGTTCAGCAAATTCATCTAAGGAATTCACCAGCATCTTTACGATTTCATCTTCTCTAGAAACCTCCATGGGAGGAAAATGTTTCCATAACTTTATCTCTGCATTAAAGCGCTCATCATTGTGTTTTATGCTCTTAACTATTTCTGACGCCTCATTTATGACGTCGGCATCGGTTTCCCCTGGAATGGTTCTCCTTTCTACCCATACAGTGCAGCTGCCAGGAATTGTGGACCACTCTGAACCACCGTTTATCATTGAAGTGTGTATTACAGGCTTTCCAAGCAATGGATGCTCACTTTTGAACCTGATCCTGTACATTTCATTTACAAATTTACAGGCCTCAGCAATGGCATCAATGCCATTTTCAGGAGAAGAACCATGTGCCGCCTTTCCCCTTACGCTGACAGTGTACCTAGCTGCACCCTTATGGGCAATGCCCACCTTAAGTGCCGTCGGCTCACCAACAATGCCCCCTGTTGCGGAAATCTGTTTTACAAGTTCCTGTGTACCCCTGCCCAGATATTCTTCATCAACAACAGCTGCTACTATTAACTCACCGTTCAATTCACTTTCTCCTGCAAGTGATTCTGCTGCTGCCAGCATTGCAGCAAGACCACCCTTCATATCGGCTGAGCCCCTACCATGAAGGAATCCCTGTTCATCTACTGCGGCTGAAAATGGGTTTTCCGTCATACCCTTTACATCCACTGTATCCATGTGCCCATTAAACAATAGCCTCCTGCACTTTTTAGAGCCGCCAAGAATTCCTATAACATTATACCTGCCGTTTATCACTTCCTGTTCTCTTACATCAAAGCCAGCTTCTCTTAGGAGCTTTTCTATTTTATCTGCAACGGACCTTTCTCCTTCACCGGAGCCATCAAAGGGATTTATGCTTGGCGCAGAAACAAGCATCCTGAGAATTTCTGTCACTCTTCCCAATTTTACATTATCTAATGCTTTAGGGTTCAAGTCCTATAAATTACAATCAAGGTAGAGTTTAAATCTTTTCAAAAACTATTATCCAGCAAATGCAAAAAGTTGATAAATTTCTGTATGAACACGAGCTTTGCAGAATTGCCACATCAGGAAAGGACTGCGCGCCACACGTGGTGCCGGTTTCCTATATTTATTATAAAAAGAAAATCTATATAAGCACAGATTATGCAACTAAAAAATTCAAAAATATACTGGACAACCCACAGGTGGCTGTAGTTGTTGACGATGTTAATCCTCAGATGGGCGTGCTGCTGCAGGGCAAAGCGAGGATAATTGAAAGAGGAGATGAGTGGTGTGAGATCTACAGTATGTTTTTTAAAAAGTTCGAGTGGGCTAGGAAAAATCCATGGAAGGAAGGCGAAGCTCCATTTTTAGAGATTTCAATTGACAAGATGGTAAAATGGGGATTCAGCTAAACGATTTCACTTGAACACCTTCTCATCCTTTAATTCAAAATCCAGAGCATCAAGCTCAACGTTTCTTCTGTTTTTCCAGTATTCAGGATCCCTTATTTCCTTTCCATACTCATGCTGCACTATCATCTTCATAACCTCGTTTGTGCCGGTCCAGATCATGCCAAGGCGCGCATCTCTAAGCAGCCTTTCAATAGGGTAAATTGTCGTATAGCCAATTCCGCCAAACACCTGCATTGCACTGTTTACGGCGTTCCACATAACTTCTGTAGAATTCATCTTTGCCATGGATATCAGTTTCCTTACATAAGAAAGCTGTACCGCGTTTCTATCAAACATATCAGCAGCCCTGCTTGCAAGATAGACAAGTGATGAAGCCTGTGTCAGTGACGTCAGCGCTTCAGCTATTTTAAAGCTTATGGCCTCATGTTCTATGAGTTTTTTGCCGAAGGCCTCCCTCTTTGTTGCATAATCTGCTGCTAACTCAATTGCTGCTAAACCTACCCCTATCGAACCTGCTGCCGTGGTGAGCCTTTCAGGTATCATCATTATGTTGAAAACATCATAACCCGAGTTTACATTACCTATTACATTTTCTTCTGGCACTTCCATATCTTTGTAAATTATCCTCGATGTTCCTCCGCCCTTTGTACCCATTAACCCATAGACTGTTTCCACCCTTAATCCTGGACTTTCCCTATCTACTATGAATGCGGTTATCCCCCTTGTTATGGGTTTTGCATTTGGATCTGTTATGGCATAGGTAACAAAGAAATCTGCACCCTTTCCACCCACCACAAATCTCTTCTGACCGTTTAACACAAACTTTGAACCGTTTTTAACTGCCCTTGTCCGCATCATACCAAAAAGGTCCGAACCGCCAGTTGGCTCTGTTATGGCTTCTGCACCATATTTTTCTCCGGATGTTATTCCCTTAAGATATTTTTCCTTTTGCTCCTCTGTGCCAAACCTGTTAATCGGCTCACCAACTATTGAACCTAAAGAGTACATGCATGAAAGTGTGAAACCAAGGTATCCCATCTCCTCTACAGCTGCCATTTCAGCAACCCATGTTGCGTTTCTGCCTCCATATTTAGCTGCAAATCTAAGACCTGTAATTCCTGCTACGGCCTTAATGAATTCTTTAGGAAAAGTCACCTTTTCAGATTCAATGTCCCTGATCAGTTCGTGTGGGATATCCTTTACAATTTTTCTCGCTTCATATTTTATATCCCTTTCCCTATCATCAAGCAAAATATCTTCCATAATTTTATTTATGCATAACGCTCTTATAAGCATCTTGATTTAAATATAACTGTATTAAAATTATTTTTATGAACAGAATAGAAGAACTGCAGAAATTGATGTATGATAAGGCCGATTATGCACTTGTTTCAACCGGAAGCAACTTCTACTATCTTACGGGCCTAAATCCTCAGGCTTCACTTGAAAGGTTGTTCATGCTCATAGTGCCTGCAGAATCTGACCCATTTATTTTAGCTCCAAAAATGTATGAAACAGAACTTAGGGATGTTGGCTATCAAATTTACCTGTGGAATGATTGGGAAGATCCGTACATAGCTCTGAAAGAAAAATTAAAGCTAAACAGGACATATCTCGTAGAGGATTCGCTTCCAGCCTCGAATCTGCTTAGAATACAGGAATCACTGGGTGGAAAGTTCTTTCCTATTTCCCCATATATGACCAAAATTAGAACTATAAAGAGCGAAGAAGAAATCAAGCGCATTAAGACAGCTGCAAGAATTGCCGATAAAGTTTTTATAAATTTGACAGAGAAGCAGAAAATTGCAGGTTTGAGTGAAATAGAAGTGGCAGGCATAATAGCAGAGCTCATAAAAAAGTACGGAGCCGAAGGTGTATCGTTTGACCCAATAGTAGCTCATGGACCTGCCTCTGCGGACCCTCACCATTCGCCCGATAGAAAAAAACTGAAAAGTGGCGTGGTAGTGCTTGATTATGGTGCCAGATATAGAGGATACTGTTCAGACATAACCAGAACAATAGTTATTGGTGAAGTTCCCAAGAAGGTAATGGAGATATACACAATAGTTCAGAGGGCTCAGGAAAAGGGAATCAAGGCTGCCATCAAGGGAAAAATGGCTAGAGAAATCGACCTTGCTGCAAGGCAGTATATCGAAAGCAAAGGTTACGGTAATAATTTTATGCACAGAACTGGTCATGGAATTGGGCTGGATATTCATGAAGAACCGTTTATAACTCCCACAAATGAAACAATTATAAAGAATGGCATGACGTTCACTGTGGAACCTGGAATATATATTGAAGGAAAGTTCGGCATAAGGATTGAAGATGATATTGTAATCAGGGAAAAGGGAGTGAGACTTACAAGGACAAACAGGGAACTACTTAACATTTAATGATTTTTTAATCTGATTGTTTAATTGTTTATGTCAAATTAGTTCTTTAATTATGATTGATTGATTGATCTTAACCAATTGTCACAAGAATGAGAAAATGCGTTCAAGCTTTTAATAAATTCCCTTAAGCAAATAAAAGTACAGATATTGCTTTCAACTGACACCCTCACAACCTTAAGGGAAAAGCGGTTCCTTCAAGGCTGATCATAGGTTCGTGGTTTACCGCATTCATGGCTTCATTGCTAGTGGTTGCCCACCCCGCTCCAGCTGTAGACCACAGGCTGTGCCTTCAGTTAGCCACTTACCCTCATCGGACTATGTTTCATCATGTTTATTGCTCAGTTAAAATCCGCGTTTATTACCTTCTACGTGTGATGCACTCGAACAAGCCCCTCTTAATCCTTCCATTTTCGTGAATTTCCCCACACAGAGAACACGTTTTAGAGGTATTTGCTTCATTAACAGGCTTAACCTTTATGCCATATTCTTGTGCGACGTCCTTGATGCGGTTTATTATTGAAGAATAGTTCCAGAAGTTTGAATTTCTTTCCAATGGCAGTTAATTTAGCTTTGATTTCCCTTCTAGCAATGATGCGCACTGGATTTGATCGACGCATGCTCTATATTATATAATTCTAATTAATGGTATAAATACTTCGCAATTCATCTCTTCCGTGAATGTCAAAGCTTTCTTGCTCATGGATTTGTAACTTTGGTCGTTTAATATATGCGTATATATAGATGCAACTGGTATGTGCTCAAGAATAAATCGTACCCTGTTATGTACCACTTAATATAAAGCTCAATAGCCATTCTATGTTTTTTGGTTGAGATCGGCATACTAATTTTACCTGTAATAAAAGTTTATATATAATAATTTAATATTCTAATCTTGAAATGAGCTTTGAGCCCTATGTGCTGTATTATGGAAGCAATTTTTTTAACAAATTAAGAAAGGTTTATGGAGTTGGAATGCTGGATAAACCGCTTACAAAGGTCTTTAAAAAATATGGTGAAAGTGCCACATTTTTAACAAGGGATCAGGCTTCACAGATACTTGATGCGATATCAAAACAGAATTCAATTGTTATTACAAATACCCAAATAATGAAAAATCTTTTAGAGGCCCTGTTTCTCCCAACATCTTTGATATACACTTATTTTAAAAAGCTGTCTTTTGCCGAAGCCCAAGACCTAAATGATTTTCTGATAATGGAATTTATGGGCTCTCAGGCGAAGCCTTTTAAGTTGACGCCACTCATAATTTACATGTGGTTTGTGATACCAAAATCCCAGGAAGGATATCAACATTCAATAGAACTTATGAAAAAAATCAAAAACGATGTTAGTGTTCCACCTGTTAACCAGGAAGAATGGGAAGATCTCCAACCGCTCATTGAAAAGTTTTCAAAAGCATTGCCAGTCGCAGGGTCTGGAGAAAATATCTGGGAAAAAATTTAAAGTAAAGTAAAATGATTGTAGTTATCACACCAGTAACCATAATCGAAATTAAAATGGCCAGAACTACTTGATTGTATGTATGATCTCCAAGTTTGATCCTAAAATATCCAACCAAGATTGCAAGGGCTAGCATCAGCAAAAAACCGGCCAACCATACAAATAAAATAAAACTATAGATGGACCGGTTATTCCCCAAACGTGAAGGCTAACCTTTGTATAATACCTGGTAATGATAAATGCCATGAATGTATTTATTTAATATGCCAGCATAAGCGTTATTACGGGCAGAGGGCTCCTTATAATATCTAACAGAAAAAATCCCATAAAATAAAAGGCTATTGAGATAAGAAAAAGCGGCGTCCTTCTTCCCTTTTCCGATATATAATAATCTATCAATATAGAAAGTATTTAAACACTGAAGTTATGCATCACATCACTAAAACAATTGAGATAGATTTACAGCTTCCCTAATCTCCTAACTTTTTTAAACGCATTTTCTGAATAATCGAATCAAAGTGGCCGATCGATCAACCGACTGTTGTTACCAGCAGTATTCCAGCCATGGCAATAGTGATCCCAGCCATCTGGAGCATGTTTATTTTATCTTTATAGATGATTTTTCCAAATAAAGTTATCAAAGCTGGTTCTGCAGCAACTATCGATAAACCCAATGTAACTGTATGATTTAAAATTAAGTAAAGAGCTCCGGCCAACCCAAGCCCCATCAGTATCCCTGCAATCATTGCTTCAAGCCCATACAATCTTTCAATAACAGTCTCAGACTTTAAATGAGCATAAGAAAAAACGATTAATAAGGCTACAGCACTACCTGTTGCGGCAATAACCAAGAAATTAGTAGAAAATTGCAGCGCATAGTTAAAGGCTATGAACTGTAGCCCCCAAATGACATTTCCTGTTACAGCAGGAAGCAATGCCATATTAAATTTCATTTCCTTAAATGCTATAATTGCCGAACCTGAAAATATCAATGCTATGCCAGCCCAAGAATCATATGGTAATGTCTCATGCAGTACGATTGCCCCAAAAATAACTGGTATAGCATATGAAATTGCCACCATCGACATGGTATCAGAAACCTGTTCGCTCTCTAGAGACTTTAGAACCAATAAAGTGCCTGTTCCCATCAAAATACCAGTTAATGCTGAAAAAAATAGTGCCATCTCTGAAATGTGCAAATTGGTGAAAAATGACAAGATAACTAGGGAAGCCCACGATGATGCACTGACTATTAGAGAAACCGGCACGCTTCCTGCCTTTTCAGATGGCCTTTTGATTAAAAGGTCACCCCCCGTGTACAGTGCCAGGGTAAGTATGCCAGCAAAAATTTCTGACCCTATCACATTAAGTTATTACAAATAATGAGTATTTAAATATGAAATAAGGCCTCATAAAGACACTGGTTATGGTCTAAGAAATGACCAAAGCGTAACGGCAACACTATTCATTGACATTGCAAGAGCTGCATACTGTGGAGCAAGGTACAGTGCCGGGTAAAGTATACCGGCTGCAAGAGGTATGAGGATGGCATTATAACCGAAGGCCCATGCAAGATTTTCCCTTATCCTTTTTTCAAGTGTCATCGATCCATCTATTAATGTCTTAATTGCTGTGGGAGAGGTTACAATAACGTCCCCAGCCTGCTTGCTTATTTCAGATCCACTGCTCATTGAAATTCCCAGATATGCCTGCTTTATGGCAAGCGCATCATTCACCCCATCTCCTATGAACATGACGTTTTCGTTAACCTTAACCAACTCAGCTTTCATCTCTGCTGTAAGACCCTTTACAACCGTTACCCCAAGTTCTCTGCCTACTTCATCAGCAAAAGAGCTTGAATCCCCAGTGGCTATCATGACTTTGTAGTGAATCTTAAGCTCATCTATAAATTCCTTCATTCCTTCTCTTATTTTATCTCTAATCAGAAATGAAGCTATGGGCTTAGAATCCACGCATGCGATAATATCACCGTCCATGTTTAATTCACAGTTTTTGGCAATGAACTCCCTTTTACCTATTAGCACGGCATGACCATTTACGGTGCCCATCACTCCTTCTCCTGGAAACTCAGTATACTCTGTAACGTCCATTTTTTCTTCTGAAAGCGTGGATATTGCCCGTGCCACGGGATGTGAGCTTAATCTTTCAACTGCGGCAGCCATTTCAAGCCCTCTTTTATCTATAACCTCTTTGGGAATTACACTAATCTGCCCGGCAGTAACTGTACCAGTTTTATCAAGTATTACTGTTTTAATGTGCTTTATTTTCTCCAGAGCGTCACCCCTCCTTACTATGACTCCCTTCCTGGACAATCTCCTGACCTGAACCAAGATCGCCAGAGGCGTTGCCAGGCCAAGTGCGCATGGGCAGGCTGAGGCCATAACTGCAATGCTGAAAAGGAGTGCTAGACTTGCTGGTACAAAAAAGTGCCAAATAAAGAACGTTATGACAGAAATGACGATAATTGAAGGAGTAAAGTAAGATGTTATTCTATCGACTGTTCTTTTAAGACCAATTGTAGTTGTTCCAGCATCATTCACAGCCTGAACAAGCTGTGACATGTATGTTCTGTTACCGCTGCGGGTTGTATAGACCTCCAGGTATCCACTAACTAGCGAAGAGCCTGCAGTTACTGGGTTTCCCTTCGTCTTTCCCACAGGCAATGGTTCACCGCTGAGTATTGATTCATCTACCTCTCCATATCCATCATCAACCACACCATCAACCGGCACAGGTTCTCCTGCTTTTACAATCACAGTATCACCTACATTTACCTGGTCGGCATCTACCATTTCACCGGTTGAAAGTCTTGCCTGCAACTTGGGCACATGTATGAATGATATTCTAAATCTCAGATAAGAATCCAATGTTTTTCCCACAAGCACAAATGTCACCAGTAATGATGCAGCATCAAAAAACACCGACCCACCGTGCAGAAAATTAATTATACTGTAGATCCATGCCGTTCCAGAAGAAAGCGCTACCAGTGTATCCATATCTGCAGTTCTGTTTCTTAGTGCCCTGTAGGCACCATTAAAGTATCTCCGACCCGCATATAACATGACTGGAATGGACGATAAAAGGGCATAGAGGGTGAATCCTGTATACTGAAAGTAAAGCACGAAGCTAGTGAATACTGAAGCAACAACTAGAGAGCTTACCATTGAGTTTAACTCCCCTTTCATAATAGCAACTTCGCTTGCATTGCCACTTTCTAGCAGAGACACATTGTAACCCTTTAATCTTTCTAGCAACGCGTCAGTTGAAAATGTGAGTGGGTTGACCTTCAAGCTAAGAATGCCGGTTGCTGGATTTAAATGTAATGAAATCACACCGTTTATGGAAGATACCATATCAACAATGCCTGAAAAGTTTTCTGGATTAGCCCTGATAGCTATCCTGATGTCCTGGGATTCTACATCATAACCAGACTTCCTTACCGAATCAACCACTTCTTTCAGATTAAAATTGCCCAGTATTTCAGCATATCCAGTTGCTAGATTTACAGTAACATTTTCTACGCCATTTACTTTGTTTATAGTTTTAGTTACCGTATTGACACATGTAGCACAGTGCATGCCAACAACTCTTATCTTCTCCCTCCTATCATAACTCATTGAGGCATCCCTTGGGGTCCTGACTTCAAGTAACCCTCTGGGTTTCTGTCAAATGCAACCTTGCAGTTCGATGAGCAGAAGTAATAAACCTTACCCCCGAAGAGTGATTTGTAAGGTGATGATTCACTGACCTCCATACCGCAAACCGGATCAATTTTTTTCATAATTCATAATTTGCCCAATAGCGTAAATGCATTTCCGTTAATGTTTGTTAAGCAATTTTGAAAATAAGTATTTATCTTTAAGCTGTAAATTAACCATATGGAACTGGATAACATTGACCTTACAATTGTAAATGAATTGATAAAAGATGGTTGTCTGTCACTGCGTGATATTTCAAGGGTCACAGGTCTCAGTGCGCCCGCTATAAGCTCAAGGATAAAGAGGATGAAGGATGCTGGCATAATAAAGGGTACAACTGTTATAATAGACAGAAGTAAGGTCAGCAATGGTATAACTGTAATGCTGCTCATAAAGTGTGATCCATCAAAAATTTCTAACGCTGTCCAGGAGCTATCATCATTTGAAGAAATAACGGATGTTTACAGGGTGAGCGGTTCATACAGCATAATGATAAAGGCTGAGGTAGAAAACATGGACTCCATGAACGTATTGATTGAAAAGACAAGCGGAATACAGGGTGTTACAGAAATCAACACGCTGATAATCAATGAATATACCAAAGAGCGAGAGAAACCATTTAAGAAATTGAAAGTTAACCTGAAATGTGAGTACTGCGGCAACCCCATATCAGGCAGGCCTTATGAAATAGAATACCTGGGTGTTACAAGGTTTTTCTGCTGCCCCACATGCCTTGGAGAGTTCAAGAAAAAATATGGTATAAATTAACTCATGCCAGCCAGCTTTCTGTGTGGTTTACAGACGTTAACAGTATTATTGAAATCTTCACAATAGAATATGCTTGCTATGAGCAAACCTGAATCTGCGGTTATATTGTCATCGATAGGGCTGGGTTTCCAAATTATAGGTTGGGTCATGGCAAACGCGTTTATTGGATTCTGGTTCAGGGGTCCTTATATGATGATGTTTGAGCCTACCTATACGATCAACTGGTATCCAGTTTATGCTGTATTTGGACTGTTTGTCATTGTCATCGCAATCATCGGAATCTGGTTAATTGAGAGCGGTCAGAAAGAAAAAGTGCAAGCAGGTTCCGTGTTGCTCATTATTGGAGCGATTTTTGCCTTCCCAATAATGTTTGGTTTAATGGTAGGGTCATTGTTGATGTTCATAGCTGGCATATTGGGTCTGGTATGGCAGCCTGAGGCGAATGAGCCGTGAAAAGCTTGCTGCTAACTGTAGTGGTGATTGGAGCAGTTCTATTAACGGTGGTGTTTATATCTCCTTTCATCTTCTATTATAACACAGCACCCTATGCAGGGTCATCGCTGACATATAGCCCAGGAATGATGTCATACAATAGTGGCGATATGATGATATATTATGGCCATACTGTTTCAGTTCAAAGTGCCATGATGGAAGCAACCGCAAATCACCCACCCTATGTAACTCTAATACCTTCAAATGATACCGTCATAATAAATTCAAGTTCGGTTCATATAACTGTGTACGCAATGATGAGTAGCATGGCAGTTAACGTGACAGGACATTCACTTCCATCATACTCGAGCGGGGACGTATTTGTTATATACGGGCTCATAAATCCAACACTTATATTTAATTCAGGCGTTCAATCTGTTAAATTGACAATCACCGTAGTTAACCTTGATAACGACATGTATCACAATTTTGTGATAACCTCTATATCGCCACCATATCAATATATGGCCTACAGCATGATGGAGTCCAGTACAGGCTATATGATGCCCTATTTGCCACCCACAAGCGGTGAATCAGCTTATACATACACATATTCAGTTCAGCTCCACGGTCCAGCTTCGCTGTGGTACATATGCACTTATCCTGGCCATGCTGAAGAAGGAATGTACGGAGAATTAATTGTCAATTAGCTTGACCCTTCTTCCAATGGCATTATGGTGAAACCTTCATAAATGATAGTTTTCCTTCCAGTAGAAGGAATTTCTGTCCTTTTCAATGTCCGCGTGTTTGTTGAACTTAATGCTCCCCTTGCACTTCTCGTTCTGTGTTTCTTTTAGGTTCAACTCACCCTTTAAGTATTGCTGTCTCCTCATGTAGTTGATCACATTGGAGAATTTTGAACTGACATCCTCACAGCCCTAAAGGAAATGCGGTTTCTTCAAAGCTGATCATAGGTTCGTGGTTTATAGCCTTCGTTCAGCAATTCACGAATGCCTTGCCAATTAATTTAGCTTTGATTTCCTTTTCAGCAATGGCTGTATTTGATCGTCGCATTCTCTCTGTTATGTTATTCTTATTAATGGTATAAATACTTCAATTCATCTCCTCCATGAATGTCGGAGCTTTCTTGCTCATGGATTTGTAAGTGCCTGCAAGACTCCTCAATTTCCTTTCCTAAAAACCGTTAGGTAGAAGGCAACTATATTGGTCCTTTTGTTTTTTGTATTTTAATTCGTAGACACCCTTCTCCTGCAATGTTAGAGAAATCGGCTCCTAACTCCACTTACCAGAGGTAGAATATCTATATTTGTGTATGAAATAGTCAAACATAAATTAGGAAGGAGCTGTTTGTACCCTATTTCACGATGAATCTTCCGCACCTTGAGATAAAAGAGTTTATGCGGTGACTATTGTCATGGCTCTTTCGGGATCATATCCCTTGTTCCTTCCCCAAGCAGCAAGGGCATCAACCAGCCTTTTAGCGCCAAATTTTAGAAACCTGTAAGTAAATGTCTTTGTCACTGGATTCTTAATGAGCACTGGCAGAAGGCTTTCAACTTCCAATATTGTGTGCCTCCATGTTCTGTACAGCAAATAATAGCGCTCTTCAGTGAGCTGTGATTCAACATCGAAAAATTCATCGCTTGACAGTGCTGCCAAGGGTACAAAGCTAAGTACCGTTACCGTCCAGTGAGCCTTCTCACCTATTTTTTCCGGTAATTCCTTTTCCATTCTGTCTATCAACCTTAATGTATCCAGCACGTCGTCCTTTGTTTCTCCTGGTAATCCCATAATTGCAGTATAAGCAGGAACCCAGTAGTTTTCATTAAGTACTTTGGTGCCTTCAAAAACCACTTCTGGCCATTCTTCGATGGAGAGTGGAAGGGCCTTTCTTGGCATGAAACTCTTAGCCAGCCTTACAGACCCAGTTTCGAGCCCAGGTTGCAGGCCTATGATGTTGTTTGGACCGGACCTCATGACCTTTGAAAGCTTTGCAAAGGCTTCAGGATTGGATGCTGGAGCTGAAACTGTGCCGTGAGTGGGATTGGTGTGGGTCACCCCTTCATGGTTTACTATTGCTGAGAACAGTTCTATTAAAGCGTCCCAATTAGGGTTCATCCAGCGATGGTCCTCGAGCTTGTACAGGAATATGTCTTCGCTCTGAGCCCAGACGCTGGTTACTCCATGCTTTACATTAACGTCTATGTTTTTCATTATGTGGTCGATGGGCAGGTTCCTTGCACTTCTCAAATTGGGCGCACAGTATTCACAGTTTCTCCCACAGCCCCGGTTCATTTCAAGCAAGCCATGCATTGTTGCACCCTGTATGTTTGGTATCTGCGAAATTTCAGGGTATCCCTTTACCTTTATTATCCTTTCAGCAGATCCCTGCACTACATCATCGATTATCTGAGGCAGTACATGTTCTGTTTCACCTACAACAAGGTGGTCAATGCCAAGCTCATCCATTGATGATGGTCTTGCTTCAATCTGCCATGCCCCAGGACCTCCCACCACAATCTTAAAATTCTTCCCTGATTTCCTTATTTTGTTAAGTTCCCTGAGCAATTCATAGAAGTAAAATTTAGTATAACCAGTCTGACGGCCTGCATTTGTAAACATCATTGTCACAGGACCAAGGCCTAGAGGATCCATGGTTGAAATTCCTACAACACTCGTTTCACTGTCAATGTAATTTGATATGTTCTTTGGTACTGAAACCGATACGTTTTCCCTTCCAATTGAATTTACAAGAACAGATTCAACCAGCCTTAAATCATATGGAGCCTTTAATGGGGTATCATTCTCAATTACAGAATATGGAGCAAGAAAATCAAATACGAACTTGGGTAGCCTCTCTGCAGGCGCGCATCCAAGAAATTGAAGTAAAGGTATATTTCTGTACTCACTAAACAGCGTCCTGTCGGCAGTGAGTGTGACCCTGTATTTCATGACAATGATTAAAAATTTGCCTGATAAAAAACTTTTACTTGATTATTGCATATTATCGCTTTTTTGGCTTTATAATTACCCTTTTACCAATTTCCCTTTCAAGCCTATCGATGTTTTCACCGTTTTTACCTATGAGCCTGCCGATGGAATCCCTGCTGGATCTGATTATGACGCTCTTCCTGCCAACCTCTACTGTGGCATCCTTATCATACTGAGCAACCAGCTCTTCGATCCTTTGATTTCTGTCATTTATCGGTACAACTACCCTCTCATCACCGTACATGTATATTTCGTACTCTAGCTTTTTGGTTTCGAAGTTCCTGACCTCAACTACTGGCCTGGCAAGGTCGTCTGAAGTCATCCCAGCCGGCACCCTAACAGATAGGCCTAATTCATAGACAGACCTAATTTCCCCGTTAATAACAAATATGACCGTATCAACTATCCTTGGAGTTATCCCAATGTCTATGCGCTCTATTAACCTCTGAACTGCATCGATGGGGCTGCTAGAATGAACTACGCCAACCATTCCAACGCCAGCAAGCCTCATATCTGCGTAAACCATAAAGTCACTTGTCTTTCTTACTTCATCAAATATTGTATAATCTGGCCTTACAAGCAGAAGTATTTCAGCGGTTTTTCCAAAGTCACCTTCCAGGGGAGCGTACTGCGTTATTTCCGGTCCCACCTGAAGGTCACGTGGCGATTCGAACGTCTTAACTATCTTGCCCATTTTCATATAGAACTCTGCAAGGGAAGCCGCAAGGGTAGATTTACCGGAACCCGGTGGTCCTGATATTATTATTCCTTCTGCTTTTTCAAGCCTCTTTCTCAGCAAGTCTGATATATGATAATCGTCAAGTGTCAGCTTTACAAGTGGCCTTACCAGGGTTATTTCGAGACCATCTGAAAACGGTGGGCGGGCAATTGTTATCCTATAATTACCCATCTGTATTACAGTTGCCCCACCCATTTTCATTTCGATAAAAGAGTTCTCAGTAGATCTGGCCCTTTCATTTATTTCAGCAATCATCTCTTCGAGTTCGTCCCCACTTATTGGAGTGTCAGATACCCTGACCAGCTTAAAGTTACCCGGTTTACCCCTCTTAACATACGGTGGGACTCCTTCCTTAAGGTGAACGCTCAGCACGTCATCTTCAATGTATTTTTCAATTTTCATTGGGCCATTTTCTATTTTAGGGACAAGGTGCATTGAGCTTATCCCTTCTGCCAAGGCCACAAGGTGCATAACATAGTCCGAGGTGTAAAGCGTTGCTGAAATTTTCTTTGATAGTTCAAGTATCAGTTCGTCAATGCGACCACTGTGGGCAAGCTTTATGTCCTCTATTGTTGGTAATGAACCCCTCACAAAGTACGGCAGCTTTTTGCTTTCACATATCTCCCTTATCTTTTTTAGCTCGTCAAGCCCCCTAAACCCTACCTCGAGCCCCCGCGATGCCTGATTCTGAAGTTCAGCTATAACTGCACGTGGCACAATTATCTGAACTTCACTGATCTCCCCTGATTCAAGCATCTTCGAAATAAAGCCGTTAATCACTACGCTTGTATCAAGTAAAATTTTTTTCTGTTTCATTTATCTTGAAGCTGCTGCCATCTTTTCCTGCTCCTGTTTCTTTCTTATTGAATATGAATTCTGGTCATTGGTTGAAGCCATTATTAGCTCATCTGCAAGAGATTCTTCTATTGGCTTTCCAGTTTTATATGAAGCAAACCTAGCACCCTGTGTTATGTACCTGAGGGCAAGGTCAAGCCTTCTGTTTGGTGAAACGTCAACGGATACATGGTAAACCACACCACCGTAGCTTATCCTTGTTGTATCTTCATTTGGTCCAGCATTAACGACAGCATCAACCAGAACCTGGATTGGGTTCTTTTTTGTTCTCATCTGTATTATTTCAAAGGATGATTTCACTATGTTCATCACCTTCCACTTTTTACCAGCCATCCTGCCCGTGTTCTTTGCATAGAGTTTACCGTAATGCATCATGTTATTGATCAGCCTTTCCACAATGTTCACACGTTCCTTTGCAAACCTTTTGCTAGCTCCCCTGCCAAAGGTGTGAGGAACATAAATTGGCTTTATATTCATCACCTTGCTCAAGCTTATGTCATTTACCGTTACGCCTTCAAAATCCCATTTATCAAACAGAGCTGTCTTTTGTTCACTCAACGTTTAGGCTTCTCCCTCCTTCCAACAACCAGCAAATTAAGCGGAACGCCGTTTACCTTGGAAACCTTCCACCTTACACCCGGTATATCACCCATTGCTCTTCCCTGAGATCCCCTGATGCCCTCTACAAGAACTTCGTCATGTTCGTCCACATAGTTGAGGGCACCGTCTCCTGGAAGGAAGGCTGTAACCTGCTTGCCGTTCTTTATAAGCTGTATCCTCACACACTTCCTAACAGCGGAGTTGGGCTGCTTTGATTCAATTCCCACTTTTTCCAAGACTATGCCCCTAGCCATAGGAGCGCCTTCTAGAGGATCAGCCTTTATATCTAGTTTCAGCATTCTCCTGTTATAGTACTTGTCTGACCACTTTAATTTCTGTCTCTTTTTCCTTAAGCTCCTTGCACCAAATTCACCAAGAGGAGATTTTGTCCCCATTTTAGACCACTTTTACCTGCGAAACGTTAAAATACCTTTTTAAAAGCAGCTTTATCTTTTCTATGTTTTGTCCCTTGATTCCAAAGACCAGCCCCTTGCTTTCTGGATTTACAGAAATTGTTACTGTCTTTGAGCCATTTGAATTTGTACTTTCGCTTACATTAAAATTGACGTTCTGCCCAATAAGCCCCTTTATGAAATCCTGCATATCATCACTATATTCTACAACCACGACATCCTTACCAGTAACTTTCTTTATATAGCTTATGTTTTGTCCTCCCTTTCCTATTGAAGCGCCCATGCTCCCCTTATCCACCACTATTATGGTCCTGTTGAACTTTTGATCCTGCAATATATCCCTTGGATATATCCCGCTAACAGCCTGAAAAAGCTTCATAAAGTTCAAGTCCTCTATTGTATATTTAACATCAGGCACTCTGCATCACCTTTTTTAGTTCAGCTTCTGCTCTCTCACTTAAGTTTCTCAATCCGATAACCTTTACAGGGTGGTTCCTGCCTATTGACTTACCAAGGTCATGCGGAGAACCGTTAAACTCTAGTGATACAATTCCTTCAGCAGACAATTCTTTTCGCTCATCATCGGTAAGATCCCTGGAATATATTATGAGCTTTGTGCTCTTCAAATTTTTCTTAACTTCCCTTAACCCTAGGTGCAACTTCTTTTCAGATGCAACGATTTTTAACAGATCTTCTATGGCCAACATTTTCACCTACATGAATATTTTTACCATTCCCGTGCCAATTGGTATGGTGGAGCCAACTATAACGTTTTCCGTTACACCCAACAGGTCATCTGAAAGGCCCTTTGACGCAGCGCCTGCAAGGGTGGGCACAGTTATTTCAAATGCCGCCTTCGCCAATATGCTAGTCTTGTAACCAACTATTCCGTGCCTGCCAACCGGCAGTATTATTCCCCTGCTGGTCATTATATCAGCTATAAGCGCTATGTGCCTGTAATCAACCTCAAGCCCCTGTTCAGTCAATACGCTTGATATTTCCTTTATTAACACGTTCCTTGCCGCCTCTATTCCAAGGAAATTTGCTACTTCATAAATGTTATTGCTGATGGTTCTCGATGGATCAACGTGAGGCACGAGAAGCACCTTTGAAAGGTTTGAACCACTGGTCTCTATCAACCATTCATTATCTCTCTTAATGACAGATGCATTGACGATGCCTGGTATTCCACCAACCCTCATAGAAAGCAGCTTTCCCCTCATTACATTTAATGCGTTTAGGTCATAGTTTGAAGCTTTGACGATCACCTTGTTTCCCTTTGATTCCACCTTCCTCTTACCCCCTGAAAGTGCCTCGACAACGTCCTCTATTGTGATCCCCCTATCCCTTAGCTTTGATTGAGATAATGTAAACACTATTTCCTCATTAACAGGCTCAACATATGAATCGTCGATTACGCTTTCCAGCTTAGTAAATATCACTGACCTTGCTATTTCTTGAGCCTTTTCCGCTGATTGCCTATGCTCTTCATCCAAATAAATTTCCATGGACGGTGTTGAAGGTTCCTTCCTTGCATCGAGAAGCTCTATGAGCCTGGGCAGACCAAGAGTTACATCTCTCTCCCTAACACCTGCAAAGTGGAATGTCCTGAGCGTCATCTGAGTTCCTGGTTCACCAAGAGATTGCGCTGCAACAACGCCCACAGCCTCACCCGGCTCTACCAGGCTGCCTTCATACTTTTCAACCGTTTTATTACAAACCTCTTTTACTGCCTTCCTGCTTAGCTTTGATTCCTTCAGTGCATTTAAGAGGTCATCAACTATCTTGGGGTTGAGCCTTTCTCCGACGGCTTTTACATTACTCTCAACAAAGCTTTCAGGAGCTGGCTGACCCTTGTCTGTAGTTTTAACGATTTCGATCAACCTCTGCACATTAACTGCCAGTCCATGATCACTCTTTGAGGGGTCAATACCGTCTTCGCCATATACGAACTGCACTATCCCTCCTTCAGGATCCCTGACTGTCATATCGTATTCAACCTTAAGATGTTCCATGGCATTGATTAGCCTTCTCTGCAGATATCCGCTCTGCTGCGTCCTCACTGCTGTATCAACCAGTCCCTCCCTTCCTGCCATTGCATGGAAGAAGAACTCAAGTGGCGTAAGGCCGTCCCTGAAGCTGTTGCTTACAAATCCAGTCGCTTCGGGTGAAATATCACCGCGTTTATAGTGTGAAATTGCTCTCTGTGAATAGCCCCTGGTTATCCTCTTACCCCTAATGCTTTGCTGCCCCAGCATAGCCATCATTTGACCCAGGTTAAGGCTGCTACCCCTTGCACCTGATCTTGCCATTATGAGCCCAGCATTATCCTCCTTTACCACCTTCTCCACTATTTTTGCAGCCCTGTCCCTTGACTTGCTAAGCTCATTCATGATATAGTTTTCAAGCATATCCTCAAGTTTTACGCCCTTTACAACTGGCAACTTTCCTTCCCTGTACATGTTAATCCATTTTAGAACGTTATCATGGGCTTCCTTTACAACTTCCTTCAGTTGCCTCTTAACTGAATCAGGTATCTCAAGTTCATCGTAACCATAAGAAAAGCCCCTTCTTGTAAGGTATTCTTTAAATATCTTTAACAGCGAATCAAGCATGGATTTTACGGCATCTGGACCATAATCTTTGGCTACCCTGTGCAGTATGCTGTCTGCCTCTTCAGCACCAATCGTTGCTTTATCTATAACGCCACTGATGAGCTTTCCCTGAGTTATCAACACATCCTTTCTGTTTCCCCCAGCCCACTTCGAAGTTCCAACAAAATCAAAACCCTTTGGCAGGAATAAAGAAACTAGGTCCTTTCCAGACATTTGATCTTCTAAACTGAGCTCCCCCCTATAACCACCCATGTATGCCAGATTCATGAAATCCTGCTTCGATAGCTTTGTTGAGTCCCTTGTAAGCAGGAACGCGCCGGTTATGTAGTCCCTTATACCGCCCATTATAGGCGCACCGTACCTTGGAGATATTATCTGTCCCTGAACCTTCATTAGATGCATTGCTTCTGCCTGTGCCTCCTCACTCTGTGGAACGTGGAGATTCATTTCATCACCGTCAAAATCTGCATTATAGGGTGGGCACACTGCTGGATGAAGTCTAAATGTCCTTCCCGGAAGCACCCTTACAAAGTGAGCCATTATTGACATCCTGTGCAGTGACGGTTGCCTGTTGAACAGCACCACATCCCCATCCATAATGTGCCTCTCCACGACATAATCTTCATTTAAGCTCTGAGCTAGGGCTTCCCTGTCCTGAACGTATTCCAGCCTTATCTTTATTCCGTCGGGCCTTATTATGTAGTTAGCACCAGGATATACATCTGGACCGTTCCTTACAAGTCCCTTCAGAAACTCTATGTTCCATGGGGCAACCCTTTCAGGAACGGTGAGCTTTTTAGCCACCTCCATAGGAACACCCACTTCAGACATGTCAAGGTTGGGGTCTGGGGATATAACTGTCCTGCTTGAGAAATCCACCCTCTTTCCTGACAAATTGCCCCTGAACCTGCCCTCCTTGCCCTTTAGCCTCTGTGCCAAAGTCCTTAACGGCCTCCCTGACCTGTGGTGAGCCTGCGGAATGCCGGAAACTTCATTATCAAAGTATGTGGTTACATGGTACTGCAGCAGGTCAGCAAGGTCCTGAACTATGAGCGGCGGTGTGCCATATTCTTTTGACTCTGCAACTCTCTGGTTAACCCTCAGAATGTCAACAAGCTTGTGGGTAAGATCGTCCTCAGACCTGATGCCCGTTTCTAGAATTATGCTTGGCCTCACGGATACCGGCGGAACAGGAAGAACCTGAAGCACAAACCACTCAGGCCTAGCAGTTTTTGGATTATAACCAAGTATTTCAATATCAGAATTGGGTATCCTTTCCATCCATTCCCTGATCTGAGTTGGCATTAGCCTGATTGGCCCACCTTCCTCAGTAATTTCATGAAACGTATGTGGCTTTGTGAATTCAATGTCAAGCTTCCTAGCACCACAGTGAGGGCATATCTTTGTCTTCTTAGCCTTAGCAACTATCTCCTTTACAACCCTCTGCGCCGTTATCGGGTTACCACCTGAGTCACTTATCTGCTTCCTGTACTCCTCTATCTCATCATCAGGAAGAAGCAACCTGCCGCACTTGCGACAAGTTGATGTCATCAGCCTGTGCACGTCGTCCACAAAAGCTATGTGCAGAACTGGCTCTGCAAGCTCTATATAACCAAAGTGACCTGGACAAGATGATGCCGGATTACCGCATGTGCCACATTTCTGGCCAGGTTCAAGCACACCAAGCCTGTTATCCATAAGGCCTCCCTGAACTGGCATACCATCTTCATCATAAGTTTCCGGCACCGTTATTTCCACAGCAGCATATTTCCTTATTTCAGACGGTGAAAGGGTGGCAAATTTGATCGAACTTACCCTGTTAAGAGCAACCGATTCACTCATATCACTTACACCTCCTCCTTAATGACAACCCTGGGAGCAATTCCAAGACTCATTATCTCCTGTAGAAGCAGCTTAAAAGCATATGCCACATTTACTGGAATTATTTTTACGTCTGAACCGTCCTGCGGGCATTCAAGCTTTTTTGTCTTTGCATTATAATGCGCAAGAAGGCCGCATTTAGAGCAGATGTATACTGTCGTTTTATCTGATTCCTCAAGCAGCCTGTCCTTAAGGACCATTGATGCGCCATATGCAACCAGACAGTCCCTCTCCATCTCACCGAATCTCAGTCCGCCGCCGCGCGACCTGCCTTCTGTTGGTTGTCTAGTAAGCATCTGTACCTGCCCCCTTGCCCTTGCATGAAGTTTATCTGCTACCATGTGGTGCAGCTTCTGATAGTAAACAACTCCGATATATACCTCTGCGACCAGCTTTCTGCCTGTTACACCATCATAAAGCACTTCCTTACCAGTGGGGGAAAATCCATATTTCTTGAGCGTCTCCTGCAGGCTTTTAACATCTTCACCTTCAAACGGTGATGCATCAACTTCCTTGCCCCTCATTGAAGCAGCCTTACCAGCTATGGATTCAAGGAATTGACCCACAGTCATCCTGGAAGGAAACGCGTGCGGATTTATTATAATATCAGGTATAACTCCATCCTCTGTATATGGCATGTCCTCTGGGTTGATTATCATTCCAATTACACCCTTCTGACCATGCCTTGACGCAAACTTGTCGCCTAGTTCAGGTATCCTGTGATCTCTCACCCTCACCTTGTAAAGCCTATCACCTTCAACTGACTGCGTAAGAACAACACTATCTACTATACCGCTTTCACTGGGTCTCATTGCAATTGATGTATCTCTCAGATATAGCCCGTGAGCCTCTATGCCCTTGTACTCTTCGCTGAATCTTGGAGGACTAAGTCTAGCTATAAGCACATCACCGCCCTTTACGTCTGCGTTGGCATAGGCAACACCGTCACCTTCAAGGTTTCTGTAATACTTTTCACCCTTATACCCTCTTACGTTGCTGTCAGGTGATGGAATCTCAAACTTATCCTTTAGCCCGCCCAAATACTGCTGCGCCTCGGCCTCGTAAAGCCTATAAAAGTATGACCTTCCCATGCCCCTTTCAATGCTGGCCTTGTTCATTACTATAGCATCTTCGATGTTGTAACCCTCAAAGCTCAAAACCGCCACAACGGCATTAAACCCGGTGGGCGCGCTGTCCATGTTCAGCAGCTTTACAGATTTGGTAGTAACCATTGGTCTCTGAGGATACTCAAGCATGTGCTGGCGAACGTAAAGTGCTTGGTTTATGTTAGCTATAGAAAAGCCAAGAGCCTGCTTTGCCATTGCAGATTCGTACGTATTCCTTGGCGACTGGTTATATTCAGGGAATGGTATTATTGAAGCAACAGCTCCAAGCATGGCAGGTGGATATATTTCCATATGAGTTGTTTCAGGAGTTATATGGTATTCATCAATTGCAACCAGCAGGTTCTCCTCCTCGTCAGCATCGATTAGCTCTATAATTCCATCCAGAAGGAGGTCCCTCCAATTCATTTCGCCCCTTTCTATCCTTTCTATGTGCTCGTCTGTTAGCTTTGGTTTTCCATTCTCAACAATTGCAAGAGGTCTCATAACCCTACCTGAATTAGCACTTACCATCAGCCTCTTTTCACCGCGCGGATCGGTTGGATAATAAACAGATATGCTTACGTCAAATGGCAATTCGCCCCTTCTTCTCATTTCTCTCAGTTTTAGTGAGGCTGAATTCACATCATCTGTATGGCCTATCAGCCTTCCTTCAAAGAAGACCTTGTCACCGCTTTCTGTCATAACCTTCTCAATTTTTTCCTTAACTGTGGAAAAATCGTGAGACACAGATATTACTGCTGAAAGAGCAAGGTTTTTCACCAAACCGCAGTTGCTTCCCTCAGGAGTTTCTGTAGGGCAGATCCTGCCGAACTGAGTTCCATGCAACTCTCTAGCCTCAAAGTTTGGCTGCGTCCTGCTGAGCGGCGACTGTATCCTTCTGAGGTGACTTATTGTGGAAAGCCTGTTTGTCCTGTCCAGCAACTGTGTTATCCCAACCCTTCCTCTTCCCCAGTTCCCCGTGGCTATGGCGTTTGTAACTTTATCAGTTATTATGCCTGGCCTTATTACTGCACCCACAACGCTTGGGCCCTTTTTCTGTCCTGCCCTGTCTAGCTGATACTTCATATCCCTCACGAGATTTCTCATGCTTGTCCTGAAAATATCTGCCAGTTGTTCCCCTGCAAATTTTATGACCTTATTACCGTAGTGATCCCTATCATCCTGCTGTATGTATCCCAGTTTAAGCTGTATCAGTTTGTTTGCCATTTCAGACAAGAACATTGCCTTATCGAACCTCTTGGATGGCTCTCTGCCAAGGTGTGGCAGCAGATACGCATCGATAAGCTGCTCTGCCCTCTTTATCCTTATCTCATCCACCTGCCCATGGGCAATCCTGTTCCCAATGTACATTATGGCATCTTGCTGCGTGAGCACGCCTTCTGACTTTTCTAGACTTGGCACCATTTCATCCTGAATCTGATCAACAGATGACACTGACTGTGCAATATCTGAGTCCTTAGTAACGCCCAGTGCACGCATCAGCACAGCATAGGGTATTTCCGTGGGCATAACTGGTATCCTAACATAAATTGCATTATCATTCTTCATGAACATGTCAACCTTGGACCTGAAACCTACAATGGAAGAGTGAACAACTGCCCTGAAGGTGATTGCGCTTCCACCCTTTTCCTTGCTTACAAGGATCTTGTTGGGTGACATATCTTCAAGCCCAATTATTATCCTTTCACTCCCGTTTATGATGAAGTAACCACCTGGGTCATTTGGGTCCTCTCCCACATCTATCAGTTCTTGCTCAGATAAACCGTGCAAAACGCATATATCTGATTTGACCATGACCGGAAGGTTGCCAATGTATGATTTGAATGGCCTGTTTACTGCAGGGTCAGTATCTACAATCTGCATGTTCAGGTACAGTGGCGCCGCATATGTCAGGTTTCTTAACCTTGCTTCGCGAGGTTGTATGTAGTTTTCAGATCCGTCGTGCTCTGTGACCCTTGGCCTCCCGATTTCTATTTTTCCCAACTTTATTTTATAATTACCAAAATTAGTTTCAATATCTACTTCTCCGATTTCGTCAACAATACTCTGAAGACCCTTTCTCAAAAACTCATTATATGAATTAAGGTGCTGCCTAGCTATTCCCTCAGATTTAAGCATGTTTTCTATAACAGACCAGCGCCTTTCAAAAACTGGCTTCATTCTTCAACCACCAATCTGTAATATTCAGATGCACCAGCTGTTTCGCTTGACCTTATTATCTTTAAAATATCGCCCGGTTTTGCACCGATAGCTCTTACGACAGGATCAGTTACCCTTATTTTGGGAAGCTGATCAGGCTTTGCATGATACTTTTCAAGTATAATTTTGGCCTCTTCAGGCGACAAAATTACATGTTGAGGAACATACATATGTTTTAAAATATCAACCTTAGAAGACATACTCATTATTTCGCCAACTATGGCTTCAACACTTGTAATTATTTAAGCTTTATGGTTAATATTTAAAATGATTTCAATGTCAAGTTTATTTTTAAACTTTAAAACCTGAACAGGGACAGCCATCTAGCTTAAGGAAGGCTTAAATATAAAAAACCCTTTAGGAATGCAAGCCTCGGTAGCATAGTCCGGTCAATGCGCTCGCCTCGTAAGCGAGAGATCGCGGGTTCAATTCCCGCCCGAGGCTAAATATGAATAAAACACGCAGCGCTCATTATGACGATAAAGCCAATTAGCACATTAAGATTGGTGCAATTGATTACACAAACATCGAATGGAGTTTGAACTCTACACAATCACTGTTTAAATGGCTTCAAGAATCCACATCCGAGATCCTTGAGCCGCTGTGCCTGTAGACATCAAGCCATCCCTGCCAAGTTTCCTGGGGCACCCTCTTTACCAGTTCCCAGCCAAACGAATTCATTATGGCCTGAACTATGAACGGGGACCAGACAGCATGTGTGAATGTTATGCTATTGCGCCTTTTGCCTTTCTGCCAGGCTATCTTCTTAACTTCGCCTGATTCTGAGTTGTAATTCAATGTAATACTGATGGTTGAAACATTGTTCTTGGTTTCTACCATGCGCTTCTTCCATTTCCTTTCATAAAATAGATTTACAACATCCCTATAGTCCACTATGAAAGTTGAGCCATCTTTGTAAAGTTCGTTCATCCTGTTGATGATCTTCACGAAAGCCTTAGCATTAAAGTGAGCAAGGGCATTGCCCACCAAAAAGAACGTATCGTACTTTCCGGTTAAATTAGCTTCAGTTATATCACCGAGAAAAAATTTTACCTTTGACCCAGTGAGCCTTGCATATTCTTCGGCCTGATCGATCATGTCTGGATTTATATCAATTCCCGTACATGATTTGCCATCATTTTCAAGGATAAAATCAAGTATTCCGCCACCACACGCAAGGTCAAGCGTTTCCTGACCAACATGTTCCTTTACAAGCGCATAAAGGTTTTTCAGCTCATTTACCCTTTGCTCATTTTTCATGGTATATCTGTGGAAATTCTCCGAAATCCTATAATAGTACTTTATGTTTTCCATATATTGTTTTATAAATACGAGTTAAAAAATGTTTTTTACGATTAAGGCGGTTGATCAATTTAATACTTTTTTTAAGAGTCATGTCCTCGAAGATCTGTCTAATATGTATACCTTCCAAGAATAGTAAATGCCCTCAGTTAGTCCTAACCAGATTATTGCCGCTCTTAAAATTGAAACATACATTGTAGCACCTCAAGCGTAGCAAAATACATCTCGCCTGCAATGAACGTTATCACCATACCGCTATTAACATGTGGGATATTCTTCGCCCTAGCTGATAGTCTCATCAGCATAAAGAATAGCACTGCAACTACTATAGAAGGAAGAACGCAAAGTCCCGATGAAACCTTATGTATACAGCGTCATTCATCCACCGGATCGAGAAGCATTGCAAAGCCTTAAAATATTTCATGAAACTCTATACAGTACCCTGTGCCTGGGATTACCAGATATATCATGATTCACTAACTAAGTCACAATTGCCATAAATAATAGATTCTTAGTCTATCTTTCATCTTCATGTAGAGCAGCGAGCCTACTACCCATGTGAACTGCTTATTAATTTATCGGTATGACGCTCTCTAGTTTCTTATCTGAAAATTGTTTCATACACTTAGACAAGCAAGCTGAAAGGTTATTTGAGCAAGTTTTGAATTTATTAATAATTGATTAATAGGTTAAGAGTATTTAGAATTAATAATAAAAAATTATAGGCTAATAAAAAAATAGCCGATGTTCAGGGCATATCTGTTAGAATGGTACAGCAGTTTGAAGTCAGGGTATCTTAACGCTGAGCCATGTTACATAGTTAATTTTTACAAATCCGTGAGCAAGAAAGCTACGACATCCATGGAGGAGATGAATTGCAAAGTATATATTTATATACCATTAATGAATAATACACAATAGAAAGCATGCGACGATCAAACACAGCCATTGCTGGAAGGGAAACCAAAGCTAAATTAACTGCTCTTGGAAAGGAATTCTAACTTCTGGAACTATTCATCAATAATAACACGAGTTAAGCAGGTTGGCAAAGAATATGGCATAAAGGTCAAGCCTGTTAATGAAGCAAATACATCCAAAACGTGTTCTCTGTGTGGGGAAATTCACGAAGACGGAAGAATTAAGAGGGGCTTGTTCGAGTGTCCTCACACTGAGAAGGTAATAAACGCTGATTTGAATGGAGCAATAAACATGATGAAACATAACCCCAAATCCGATGAAGATAGGGGTAAATGGCTGAAGGCACAGCCTGTGGTCTATCGCTGGACGAGCGGAGCGGGGTGGGCAACCACTAGCAATGAAGCCATGAGAATGAATGCGGTAAACCACGAACCTATGATCAGCCTTAAAGGAACCGCATTTCCTTTAGGGCTGTGAGGATGTCAGTGCAATGATCCTCGCGGCCAGTTTCCCACCGCTACATTGATAGACAGCTTGCTGCGCCTTTAACCATTGCCCACAAAGGGCCGTGTTTATTGCCACCTTCAAGTTCGTGTGATTTTATATGAGCTAACCTATTTTGTTCACAATATCCTTTAAAGAAGCTTTTCTACCAGAAAAGGTAAGTATAATTTGATTATTTATTTATTTATTGTTAATTAATTTTAATGCCGTGTTATAGCCTGTTTCTAGGGCCCGCGTGTTTAGTTCCTCCCATTTATGGCTTAACACTTCACTTATTGCTGATTTCAAGTCGCCAAGTCTCACCGTATTTGATATCGCAGAAACAGCGCCCAGCATTATCATATTGGCCGCTAACGTGCTTTTTAGCTCATTCCTTGATATTTCGGTGGCTCTTATGTCGAAAGTTTTTCCTTTATTAGGCTGAACCAGTGAACCGTCATATATTACAATTGTATTGTCATGCACTTTTCCAAGCAGTGACTTCCAGGATTGCTCAAACATAAAAACTGCTGTGTCTGCCCTCTGAACTTTAAAATACACGATATCATCTTCGTGATCTCCTACTACAAGTTCTGTGTATGACTCCCCTCCTCTAGTTGATGCGCCATACTCTTCTGTCTGAACCACATGTTTCCCCTGGTACTTGACAAATGAGTACCCCAAAAGATAACCCATCATCTGTATCCCCTGACCGCCCTTGCCGGCTATAAGAATCTGCTGCTTCATTTCCCCTCTCCTCTCGCCCTTTCAATGATTTCCTTTAATTGGTCATAATAACTTGGAGCATCAAAATTTACAAATTCACCCAGTGATATTTCGGTATTCCAGTCATATTTTGCCTCATAGGGGCTTATCCCCCTCCTTATAATACCTATTCTCTTGATCTTCTGGTAGAGATCATATGTGCTCTTAAAACCGTTAATTCTTCCAAAAAGTTCAGGGCACTGTGAAATAACCTCTATAAATGAGAATCCCCTATGGTTAAAGGCCTTCTTTATGCTTTCTTTTAGCAAGACAGGATATGCTGTTGACCACCTAGCCACAAATGATGCCCCTGCTGCAGAAACTAGCTTTACAGCATCAACTGGTTTGCTGTCAGGGCTGTATGGCGATGTATATGTTACTACCTCTTTTGGTGTTGTTGGGGCAACTTGGCCTCCCGTTAATCCATAAATAAAGTTATTGACCATTATAACCGTTAGGTCTGCATTTCTTCTTGCGGCATGAATTAAATGGTTACCCCCTATGGATGCCAGATCACCATCTCCCCCAAACACCACGACCTTTAGATCTGGACGCGCCAGTTTTACGCCAAGGGCAACTGGAATGGCCCTTCCATGGAGCACGTGAGCCCCGTCGAACTTTACATATTGCGGAATTCTTCCCGTGCACCCTATCCCGCTAACAACCACAATTTTATCCTGCTCTATTTTCAGTTCATCAACAGCTCTCAAAAATGCCTGAACCACGGTTCCTATACCACAGCCCGGGCACCACATATGAGGTAACTTTTCAGACCTTAAATATCTTTCAAGCGGATGAACCAGTTCCTCCATTAGCCATTCATCTCCTTTTCACATAAACGTTCAAGTTCTTCAGGGGATGGGGCCTCATAATTTAACCATGATACAAGCCTGACCCTAGCATTTTCATTTATTGACCACTTAACTGGATAAACCAGCTTTCCTGTGCTCATTTCGATAACAATTATATACCTTGCGTTTTTTGTTGCATTTTTTAGTTGATCCTCGGGGAAAGGCCAGATTGTTATAGGCCTGAACAGGCCCCATTTTCTGTTTTTCTTTCTAGCTTCCATTATCATTGAATAAGCCACCCTGGCCATGGTACCAGCTGCCACTATAACCACCTCAGCGTCTTCTGTTAACACTGCATCCCATTTTTCTATATCGCGCGCATTTTTCTCTATTTTTTCATTTATTCCCTTTACATATTTTTCTTGAACTTCGGGTTTTTCATAGTAATACCCTTTTTCATTGTGTGTGAGGCTGTCTTTAAGCACAAAAAAGCCTTCCCCGAATGATGCTATAGCAGGGACAAGAAATTGATCTCTTTTATATGGTAGGTAATTTTCTGACGATTCTCCTGGTTTTTTCCTTAAAATAATATTCATCTCATCCGGCGCTTTAATGTGCAGCCTTTCCCTCATCCTTGCAAGTATTGCATCACCCAAAAGCACGACCGGCGTCATATACCTTTCAGCCAAATTAAATGATTCAACTGTAAGGTCAAAGGCCTCCTGCACGCTCCAGGGATAAATCGATATGATTTCATAATCTGAATGCGACCCAAATCTAGCCTGCATTATGTCCCCCTGCCATGCCTTGGAGGCGATTCCCGTACTTGGACCGGCTCTCATCATGTCTACAATGACCACCGGTGTTTCCGTTGCTATTGCCAATCCCAAGCCTTCCTGCATTAAACTGAAACCCGGGCCAGAAGTTGCGGTCATTGCCTTGGCCCCTGCCATGGAAGCTCCAACTATCATGTTAATGGAGGCCAGCTCATCCTCACCTTGAACATATATACCACCAACCTTTGGTAGCCTATTTGACATTTCCTCGGCTATCTCTGAAGATGGTGTTATTGGATATCCTGCATAAAACCTGCATCCGGCGCTTATAGCACCTTCCACAATGGCGCCGTTACCGTGAGTAAAAACTAATTTGCCATCGCTCATTTCTTATCAACTTTCCTTACAAATATTGCAAATTCTGGACAAGCATATTCACATATTTTACAACCTATACAACCAGCTTCGTCCTTTATGTAAGTTGGTCTGTATCCAAAGTTGTTATAGTTGTCCAGCCTATCCAGCACTTTGGGCGGGCATAATTCGATACATAATCCACACTCCTTGCACCTATCATTTATAACAAGTACTTCAAACGAGCGCTTCTGCGCAGCAGTTTGAGATTGCAGGTTCATTTTTGCAGAGATAAAATACATATCACTTTTAAGCTTATCGCAAAAACGGTATTTTTGGACAAACGTATTAAATTTTTTATAAAAATTGAACGTATATCTTATAATAAATTAATAAATTACCTGCAATATCATATAAATATTTAAATTATACTTTAAAAAACAGGATTTTACTTCCTTATAATTTGATCGGTGCACATGCCGCGGCATACCCAGTAAAGTCAGCGTTGAACGCATTTTGCATATTTTTCTTTTTTCTTTCTTTATTTATTTATTGTCCTCCAAAAAATGTCATAATGATTAAGTGCCTCATGCATAGCCAAGTTCAACAAGTGACTTTATCTTTCACTAAAGCTTCCCCTTAATCCGCAGCATGTTTAAACGACATACTAGCCGGTGCCACAACCTGACATACTCTCCTCGCTTAAGCTTCGGAGGTTCTGGGGTCTCCGTCGTTCTCAGAGTCGCCCCTTTTGGGGTATCAGTGCTCCCTTCGCGTGCATCCCTGTCCATGTCTAGCCAAACTTTTGGTTCTATCCTAGGTTTCTCCGGCACGGATACGCTCGCATGCACATATTGCTCGTCCAGTTCTACCTGATTAACCTTCTCGAAATCATTTCTGAAGTTGCAGTTCAATGTTAGTTTTAAAGACGGGATATATATTTCCCTCTTCTCCCTATCTACCGCAACACCTTGGTTTGGAACTGTAAGGTTTACATGCCCCACAACCTTGATCTCCTTATTTCTTCCTCAATATTTGGTTTGCAATTATGCTCTTCAGACCAAACTGCTTTACATCTTCAGAGGAAAGTGTATGCGTCTTTAGTGCGAATTCTGCTATCTGTTTCGCCTTTCTCAATTAACTAGAGAAATCTCTCCCATGCTTAATGTTGAATGTTAATATAATTTCCCTTTTTGCTATATATTTCTCATTAATGATATATAAATATATACTTCGCAATGGCTGTGGGACAAAATTGTTGTCTGCCTTAGTCAGTTAACCCCTCTTTGCAATTTGCATATTTAACTTTGTATGTTTCATTATATTTTATAAAATGTCTAAAATATCTTTCATGTAAGATTATATATGACTTCTCATAATGAAATATTATAATGATAAGGGATGAGGACATCAGCGACACATTGAAGGCGATAGATGAACACATAAGAGAGGAGCTGAAAAGCAGGCCAGAGCAGAAGAGGGACTGGAGGACGTATG